>Ga0247780_1000355_pt1 | contig 45334 bp, 52 predicted proteins | sample UWRJL079202R5_FD_179927 | JGI IMG/M metagenome (GOLD analysis project Ga0247780, IMG submission 179927) | Plant litter microbial communities from Arlington Agricultural Research Station in Wisconsin, United States - UWRJ-L079-202R-5 | ecosystem: Environmental > Terrestrial > Plant litter >...
TTATCAGCCGATCCAATCTTTTAACCGCCCAGTTATCACCGACAGGTTGCAGAACACAATATCTGGTGCAGGACGGGAAGGAGACCCTGGGCGCTCGTAGGTCATGATGATTCATAGTATTGGTGATACAAAGAGAGGTCTGACCGGTCTAGGCCCTTGGTTGAGATCGCGGCGTGGCTCAGCGTTTGTAGTCATTGCCTCCCAGCCGCAATATTCTCAATTCCGAGCAGCCGCGGTTTTTCGGTGAATAGCCCGGGCTCGAGATTACCAGGCACACTACTAGCGGACTTGCGCCTCACTCTTGCACCGCTCGGGTGACAATATGGGGCAGCCAAAGGAACCCAAGAAAAAGTCCCGACGAGAGGGTCTCGGGACCTCAAGGTGGGTGGAAGGCAGCCGTTGGGGCCAACGCGGTCACGCAGCGACAGCTATTGAAGCAGAGGTATAAATATAATTCAGGACTCTCCCCTCTCCTCTGTTCGGCCAATTTCCATTCTTCAACGCTTATGGTTTGGTCCCCATAGTCCCGCATTTCACCATATCCATCGGTCCACATCTTTGCGTGCCTATCTTATTTTAGTCGGCAATGGTCAACTTCACACTCGTCGTTGCTACCCTCTTCGCCGGAGCTCAAGCGGGTCTTGTGCACATTGACAAATCGGATCCATCAACTCAACGTGGGACACGAAGTGACATCAACGGTGAACCTCCGATCAGCCAATGCGCCCCAAAGCTTCAAGCCGTAGGTCGTGCATTACCAAATGGTTATTGACCAATTACTGATTGCCTGGGTTGTCTCACAGTTGTCACACATCCTCGAATTCTTGGACGGATGCGAATCGTATCTCCCTCAAGAGAAACACGTTGCCCTCAATGTCATACAAAAGTCAACATCTTTGTCACGGAGGTCTGATCCTGCATTTGGCGCGCCTTGGGTGGATAGGGGACCTGTGTCGAGCGGCGTGCCTTCTGGTCCTGCATTTGGTGGGCAGCCTCAGAAGAATTCGGGACCTTGGCAGAGCGGCGTGCCTGGATCGACGTGTATCCTTGAACTAGTATGCCGACCGTAATTCACATAAGCGATAGCAACCGAGCGTGTGGGGTTTTGCAGACGGGAGATATGACGATTACCTAGCCTACCTACCTAGCAGCTTGAATGAGTCAGGGGTATTCTAGATAGGTACTCTCACGCTATTTTCCGTTTTGATCAATGCTTGTTTGGCAAAGGGAACTGTGGGGAGGTTGAATACAGCTTTACAAGCTATGGTTTTGTGTTTTTCCCCAGGCAGATATAGTAAAGGGGGAATATCCAAGGTACCTAACGTATAGCAAGCGGTTTGCCAATTCCCTTCAAGATATACCTTACGCGACCTTCCTGTCTGGTTTTAAAGAAGTTGTTTGTCGAATTTATATGCGCCACGCTGATCCTTTCACAAACTGAGCCTGGAACGTCCCTGTTTACTATCCGGATGTCTGGGGTATTTTACCACGAGAAAGACAGGGTCATTATCGACTGTCCGTATGTAGAGAAAGTCCATGTCTAACCCCAATCTTGCACTGTTCCGCACAGGACAGGATAGGTCCAACCGGATCGGTAAGACCTCCTTGACCAGACCAACGGAAATGGTGCGAGGAGCGGATGGCGCGGCAAAGTCCCAATCCACCGTCGCCGGTACGACAATGCAAGTTTGGCAATCAATCAGCCGGAAGCCGGTGACCTGAAAGGTTGCTGGTTGTCTTCTTTCTGTCGAGTCTTCACACAGCCGTTGCCGTGGTGCTTGCAGCAGAACGCCATCCACTCTTTGATAGACTCAAAGTCGGCGAAAGGAGCAACGGGTTTTGCCGTGACATGGCCGGGAACCATACTCGAAGTGCGGAAGATGGCCGATCTGACTAGCTCGCGTCTCAACAGCGATGGGCTTGTGAGCGAAGAGGGGATCACGGCAAGGACGCTTGACTGGTTCTGGCGATGCTTTCTTTGAAATGTCTTGGCGTTTATCTTCATAAAAGGAAGTGCCCAGTAGCATGGAAATGCCCTCAGCTCATATCGCATGTTGCTGTCGGAACTGCCATGGTGTTTGATGCGCGCGTCCCACAGGAAGCTGCAAAGCCTACAGCTGCGATCGGGTTGAGAAATGCGCTGGCCCAAGCCGGCCACGAGGAGACCAATGAATGTGTCCAAGCCTTCGCGACTTCGCCATTCTCGGAGCCCGAGGGTGAGGTCCCAGTTAGCTTCGAAGTATTTGTCGGCGTTGGTGAAGGCGTCAGGGAGGTCGATTTGTTGGCAGTCGTAGCAGAACTCGGGCGGGGTCTTGGTGGCTGCATTTGTCCTCAGGCTCCGGCGTGGGTGCTTGACCGACTGAGCTGGAGCGGTATCCTCCGAGTGAACGCACCGCTTTGGACGAGTGGTCATGGTGCCGCTGCTGTTGTGAAATTCGGAGTCTTTGATAGTGCGTGCAGTTGAAATGAGGAAAGTCGGTGATCTGCGGTCTGCTGCCTGTTTTTCCCAGCTCGATTAGGTGCACAGCTTGACTGGTGGTGCTGCCTGAGGCATATAAGAAGAGATGAATTCGAGCATATTCAGAGGACATATGAACTTTTTGAGCGATGAAAACGCCTTGACAAACATTTCGAGGAGCTCAAGTATCCCAACACTGCCGAGATGACAATCCTGCAACCGGGTTCAAAAATCCAAAAGTGACTTGATTTCTTGGCGCGACTCTGCCAAGTTTTTGGAAAGTGCTGACCCACTGGCGCGACCCCTGTCCTCACGCATCGTTTTTGAAACGCTCCCCCTTTCAGGTTCTCAATTTCATCTCTCACCTCTCACCTATCACGCACCTCACCCCCCAGGGCCGCCAGCGCACCACCATGTCCTCCATCACAACCTCCATACCCACCGGCACCATCTCTAGCGGCCCTACCTGGTGCATCAAGGACATCTTCGCCTGGGGCCCGGACCACCCGCCATACAAATACGAAGAATGCGCCAACGCCACCTCAATTCTCAACCCACCCACCCAACCGTCCGACTTTCTGACCATCTGCTGCGACGGTGACATCATCGACACCTCCCAGGACATGTACAAATATGGCATCCGCAACAAAGGCTTCTTCACCTACCCCCTCGAGCTCGACAATCTCGTCTGCTGCCGCGAGGCCGGCGCCCGCCAGATGGGCGGCATCGGCCCGTTCCCGAACCCAACAAGGTGCGATGCCGCGCTGACACCCACGCCATTGGCGAGCTTGGCTGCGACCAACACCAAGAACGCGGTGCCGTATCTAGCAACGTACGAGAGCGGGAGGTGGGATGACAAGATTAGCGACAATGTGGACTGGATCAGGACGGAGACGCCAAAGTGTCTGTGGGTGCAGACGACGCACCCGGAGGTGACTATGGTGGAAGTGCAGGTGCCGGCCGCGGTGATTACGACGTTGCCGATTGCGGTTACGGATGCGTGGGGGGATACGGTGGGGTTTGTGGATGCCGAGGGGAGCACGAGTTTGTTCACGACGAGCACGAGGAGCACGAGGAGCACAAAGACAGCGACGTCAACGACGGCGACGGCGTCTTCTGCGGGGAGAAAGAGGGTGGAGCTGTCGGTTTTGGGGGCCGCTTGCTTGGGCCTGCTTGCTGCTCTGCTTGTCCGTTGAAGGTCACCCGTCTATACTGTCATCTCCGCTTTCACCATGTAATAGCTCTTTTTCTTCAGCAGGGAGCCTGATGTCGACGCCTAGGGGAAGACGATATACCACCGCCTTTAGATTTCCTACAACATAGCCAGTCAGCAACCGCATAATATTTCATAACCCACAGATAGCGAACCACTTACCCTGAAAAATCATCACGAAATCAACTGCAGTCGGCAGCCACGTGGTCAAAGTCATGACCTGGCCAAAACCCCATTTGCTCTCCTCCAGCGACGGCCCCGCCAGCTCGGCCGTCATCTCTCTTTTCAGCGCAAAGCCCACCAGGCAGATAATCATGAGGACGAACAGCGCAGCACACCAGACCACGGCGCACGAAGATTCTGTGCACGGGTGGTCGTCGATTTTGAGGCGGTGAAAAAACTCAGGCCTAACTGCTAATCCTTGCCCCTCATACGGAGCTCCGCGTCCCAGGATTATTTTTTTCACGTACAATGCACGCCGGCATCCACGCCTCTCTAATATCCACTGTGATGCGCCCCATAACGGCCCGCAGATCGCGGGTTCCCTGGTCATTCCAGGTTGGGAACGCCGGAGGTAGCCCGCGCCCAAACCGAACGTGAAAAGAGGCCCCATCAGCCATTTCGAGCGTCCGGAAGACGACCGCTAGCTCCGCCATCCTGGCCTCTGCTGTGGCGCCAAAACTGTAAACTGCATCATCTGTGCCCATGCTAGTACCCGTGCTAGTAGTGCCACCGCCTGTTGGTTTGGTCATGGATAGCACAACGGTGAAGGACCTTAGCTTCCGCGATCGAGGATTTTCCGTCACGGAGGCGTTGAAGAAGTCACATACCCCCCGAACCATCTCGACCTGGGTATCACAAAAATCCCCGTAGCACGCCAGATGCAGCACTACGCTCGCGACAAAGCCAAGCGCTGCCGGACGCGTACGCGCCAACACCCCGAACACTGCTGGTTCGAGGATCTCGATCGTAGCGTTCGCCCACAACACGGACCCCAACTCGGCCGTAAACTGCGGGCTGACACGAGATAGCTCACTGACCGCTCGATAATCGTTCGGTGTGCGATAGTAGCACATACAGTCGTCAATATCGCCCACAAAGTTTTCCTCGTGCGGGTACGGCCCAGCTGGGTCTTCGAAGAGGTAGTAATCGTAGTCCGGCTCATGCCAGCGCGGGTTGCACTCCGGCTCCGGGTCCATCATGCGGGGAATGGTTACGCTGACGGCAGCAGGGTCTTGATGTAGGGGAACGTCCATATCGCTGATTGGGCATTTCCGTATTTCGCCATCCGTATCGTATTTATCATATTCGGCGTCGGCTTCGAAGCTGGAGTCGGAGCCGGAGTCGAAGCCTGAGCATGAGTCTTCCTCTTCGCTCCTGCCGCATAAAAATGGGGGATGCGAAGACTCCAGAGATGTGGATTGAAACTGGTATTCCTCGACATCGTCATTACCCCCATCGCCCCCCGTGCGGCGCTTTTCTTCCACCGCGCGAACCGCTCTATGCGTCTCTAACACGTCTCTGCGGTAAAACTCGTCATTTGTAGAGATGCAGTCGTCCACCGTGCGATCTCCCGGTCCTCCCACCACGCGCAGGCCGTAGTAACAATCTCCCTCTGGCCGACTAGGTGAGTACGGCGAGTCATTGACCACGAACCTGACACCGCCGGTGATGGTGGATTGATGCAGGTGCAGATGGCGGCCGGGAAATAGTCGCGCGAGCAGGATACTGTAGATCTTGTAACGGATCTCCAGGGGCAGCTGCATGAAGGGAAAGGGGGGTTTGATACTCCTAACAAACCAAATTAGCGCTTTAGATCATCGAGGGGGGGAAGGAACCATAGATGCCAAGTTCTCTGAAGCTTACTCGGGTGGTGTCTTGGCCGTCTCTCGCCGGGTTCGCACCTGGGTGGACACATGTCGAGGGACGAAGTCTGGGAAGCCCCGAGGAAAAAAGTCAAATGATCCGAATCCCTGGGTGTAGTCAGCGACTGATCCAGTGCTGAGTGCTTGAACGCCGTCATCCATTTTCCTCCTTATGCTTTGTCTGTATGTGTCTGTTTACCTGTCGTTGTTGCAGGTCTGGTTTGGTATAGAGTTCTAGCGGTGAACGGGACGGGGGAAATTCCCCAGTTCTGGGTTGTCTGGATCATCAAACGTTGACCCAATGAGAACTCTAGGTCGAAGTGGAGAATATGCATGCCCCGCGTGACATTAGACTAGACCGCTATATCATAAAACCGATTGCGAAGATTTCCAGTCTGCGAAGTCTTTGCACATGGAGCGCGACAAGTGAGTTTTATCTCTCAGCACATTTGAGGAACGAATGTAATCCACAGGTAGGTTACCACGCCACAAGCTCACAAGGCGGTTCTCAGACGAGGAACGAGGTACTTCATGACAGGGTACTATATAAAATCTCTGAGGCAATTATATGTGGTAGACAATTGAGCAAGGTAATTTGCTTGCACGAGCAATTAGAGCTCCCGAGACAGGTCGCGCAGTCCCCAGGCGATTTAAATAATTAACAAGGGTGGTGCTTACTGCAGGTCTGTGGTGTTCCAGCTTGCCTACGGTCATCAGTGGAGTTTAGAGCTCCTTCCACCACAGCCAATCGTTGTGCGACCGCTTGGGCGCACGCCCCTCTTCTCATCTTTCTTTTCCTCTCTAGCGGTGAGAGCTCAACTACTTGCAACCTACGTGAAGAGTTCCTCTATCGTTGATGGACTTGTCCGCTTCTCCAAGCCGCGGACCACACTGCTCGGTGTCTCCGCTTCGATACGGACTCTAATATACCGCCATGCTGGGCTTGTACCTCTCAAGCGATCAAGTAAGGAGCCTATGGTGATGAACAATGGGGACATCACGGCCGGCTGGTGCCAGTACTCGGAGTACGCACGCGCCAGGGCCACATTCCAGAACCCTGCAGAGAAGCGCCTCGAGAATTGGGAAGGGTCCTCAATCTGCTGCATTCACTGCGGCACCGCCGATATATATTATGAACAGGGAAACCAGTGTCTTGGCCCCTGTTGCTTCGCCTGCCAGCTCGACGGACACGACAACAGGTGCGACGGCAACTTCCCGCATCAACTATTCTTCGTATGTAGGCTACTAAACGAAGAGTGCACTCGGCTTTTCTACTCGGAAGTGCGGCTCCAAATCGTATACACGGCGCCTAGGGGGCTAGGCCCTCTCGAACGGCTAGGCCCACTAGCCATTGCTTCGATACACGACCTCACCATCCGCTTGAATGTGTGTTCCTGCACGGGAGGACCAGGATGCGCGCTTCCTCAGCACCGCCGCGCGAACTGCTATGCGACTTGCAGGATTGGTGGCTATGATGAGCCACTTGGCAGACGGCCTGGGTGCCGTTATGATCGTTATGCCTGGCAGAATCTTTGCGATGTTTGCGCCTACCTAGCCCGCTTCCTCCCCGCCAACCAGCTCAGGTTTGCATTCGTCTGCGAAGTCGAGGACTATGGGCTCGCGGCTAGGCTCATGGAAGCCTTGCTACAACTACCAACCCTGCAGTCTTGTACCATGGCGCTCTCTCTAGCGTCAGACCCCCAACTCCGGGCGTTAGCGCAAGAAACGCGGACCAAGTTAACAAACTCATCGCTAGCGCGCGTCGCCCCCCGACATTTCCGTCTACGCCACCTGCCACGGGAAATCCAGCTTGAGGTTCTGCGGTCCTCGGACTTGGTTGCACCATTCCACGTCCTCTTCGCCCTCAAAGCAAATCAGCCAGCAAGGGTTGCCGCCCGTTGCATACACAAGGAGGCGTCTAGGGACTTTGAGACTGTGCCTGTCATGTGCTGCTGTGCATATAATGCCCAATCGTCGTCGGCCTGGACGTGCAATCATTGGCATTTCCCGGACTCCCTGTTTATGGTGGACCGACAGATGGAGGAAGATGCTAGGACCATCATGTACGCTGAGAACGACTGGTTGTGGACCGACATCACTGCTCTGGTCCCTACCTGGACGAACAAGCCTTCATCGCCCTTGCAGTCGACGCTGGGTAGGATGCGGGGCAATCTGTCGCGATTCTTGGCCAACGTGCGGCACCTCCAGATTCAAGTCCCGTGTCGGGTCATGCCTAAGAAAGGAGAATTGCGTCAGTTGTTGACGGATGATCTCAGCAGGCTACTCGAGAAGTGCGTCCTGGAGAAGCTCAGGTTGACTCTGGGCTCAGCTCAGCTCCGGCCAGGACCCCTTTCTTACTGACAAGATTGGAGATACTCGACGGCAGGCCACAACAGACAACCGAAATCGCAGTGCAAGCGGCTGGGTTACTTGCCTAGACGTCGACTTACAGCTAAGATCTGGTGCCGGGGAAGGGGCGAGGCTCCGGCGCCGGAGACCAGGTGTGATGTCGGCGCCCGGCCTGGGAACCGGCCGCGGGCCCAGCTTTTTTCTACGCCAAGACGTGACCGGTGGCCCACTGGTCCCACAAAAAGCTAGCTCTGCAAGACCCAGAGCGTCTGTTTACTCGCGAAGGCAGAATATGTTGGCATAGCCCAGCGGCTGCGACACTCCCTCCAGTGCTTACGCAGGGGAAGTTTTCGAGATCGAGCAGCTATGCAAACACCAATTGCGGGAAAGGAAGTACCGCCTGCCCGCTTGAAGCAGACACAATAACCTTCGGGCACCGTTTTTTTACCTTTTCTTTTTGTTATGCACCCCCTTACCCCTCACAGCTGTGGAACATCCCAACAACCAGCCCCTAACAAAGCACAACCTCCACCCCCTCTCTCCCCTCCACCCCCTCACCCCCCATTACCCCAGGCACAACAACGCCCCCCATCAGCTCCCAACGCCCCCGTACCTTCTCACTCCTCCTCAACACAACAGGCATCCTACACCCCTGCAGCAAAAAAACCTCATCCATAGGGACAAGACTACACATCCCAGCCCCAACATGCCCAGAGTAAGTGGTAAATAGTCGTCCGAGACCTAACCCGTTGTTCCCTCCCAGGAAGGGCATTTCCACCGCCTCGTCCGCTTCGCTCCTACCCTCTGCCGTATCGGCGGCGAATAATCCCCGGAACGTCGTCCCCCACAGCTCCAAGTCAGCGAAGAGCTCGCATGCTTCTTGTATCACCGGGTTCAATCCCGCAGGGAGGGCGGGCAAGGCGATGGTTTCAATCGGTTCAAGGTCGCGGTCGGCGGTTATGACCGGCCACGGGATGTCGAATATCTTTTCGGGCTGGGCTTCGCCGGTGGTGGGGAAGCGCACGCCCAGGAGGGAGAGGCACTCCCCTAGAGCCGATTTAAGGCCTCCTGTGTCGCTGTACCGGTGGGAGGTACTGACACGTGGAAGGAACGGTGCCTCGGGCAAGACAGGATCAGGTTGGAAGAGGACCTTGGCGTTGATTTGCATTCTTCGCAGCTCAGCGATTTGGTAATCCGTTTCTTCACCCGGGCGTTGATCGGCCGTGGAAACGAGGTAACTCGCCAGTGCAGCGCAGGTGTCGGCGCGATGCATGTTTAATGTGCGCGTTGCGGAGAGGATGGTGTCGATGTGGTACCCGCGAACCGTGAGGAGGGGACGGCCGGTGGCGGTGTCGGTGGTGAAGGAGATGTTTTGGGGGTCAGGGGAAGGACAGGCGTGGCCGCCGTGCAGGGCGGCCCACTCCCAGTGCGCAATGCTGAATGTCTGGGCGAGATTAGGGACCCAGGAGGGCCAGTCGGTGTGGTTGAGGAAGGGGGCGTAGGGGCGGTGGAGGATCCAGAAGAGCGAGTTTGTGGCGGTGATGTGGGCGCGCGCGAAGGAGGCCATGACGTCGACGAAATTGGTGCGTGGGGAGTAGTCCACGTGGATGAGGGAGGAGAGGGCGTGGGGGAGGAGGTTCATTATGCCGTAGACGAGGTCGCGGGCGTCGGTGGCGCGGCTGGTGCTGGGGATCTTGAACCAGAGCTTGTTGGATGCGGGAACGGGTCGGTTGGGATCGCGGGCGTCGATCTGGGCGATTTGCAGGGTTGTGAGGCGGGATATGCTCTCCATGAGATCGCCGGCGGTGGGGGAGTCGGTGTAGTAGTCTGGCCCTGGGCTGAGGAGGAGTTGTTTGTTGAGGAAGACGCTGGGGTCGCGCAGCGCGGACTGGAGGACTCTGCCGTACCGGAGGAGAGTCGGCCATGGGAACCGTCTGGCGCCGCAGATGGCAATGCTGTTTTCACCGCCCAAGGCAACCTCCTGTGTGATCCACGCCCGCTGCCAATATGTTCGTGCGAGGAGAGCGGCCTGCGAGACGGCGACGTCGAGGTGGAAGAAACGCTGGAAAAAATCGAGAACCAGGGGGCCGAGCGTTTGGTCATTCATAGGCACGTCACCGAGTCTGCTGATGAACTCCAGTGCGTTACCACTGTCGTCTTCTTCGTCCCCAAGCCAGGAGATGACCCTGGCAGCTTTGCGGTAAATTTCGCCCATGCGCTTGACCTCGATTGCCTTCTCCTCGAGATCGGTCTGGTTGATGCACACAGCATCCACCCAGATGTGAGCCCCGTTGGCGACCTCGGGAAGTTCCCTGAGAACTTGAAGCGCTCGATTGAGATTCTTTCCAACTTGGATTGGCTGTCCATCAAGTGTGATTGTCATCATATTTTCAGCTGCGTCCACTTTAGGCCCGAACACAGAATCCAAAAAATCTACCGAGTGCCCGTCGGCCTCGAGAAGCTCCCTTGGCGATGTCCCTGCGGCGTAAGACAGCATGTCCATCTCTTTTTCATCGCCGCCGAGGCCGGGGGTGGCCTGGTCAAGCCAAACATATGACAGCGCGAAATAGCCCGTGATAACTTCGGAATGATGCTCGTTGCCGCTCATTGGATGCCATACCCAAGTGTTGAGCCATTTACTGAACGTGATGTCTTCAACCCGTAGCTCTGCGGGTATCCAGGACTCCATAGTCTGCTTCGAAGTGGCGTGCAACTCCTCGAGGGTTTTTTTCCTCTCAGAATCCATGGTGTAGTTTGTTGTTCTATCCGCAGACATTCCTAAGCGCATTGTTCTTCTCAACGATTCTCCCAAGACTTCAACATCCGTTTGGCCATCCTCGGCTCGAGAGCGAAGCACATCTTGGAGAAGATAGTTGATGATCCATTCCGATGACGTATCTCTCGCTGTTGTTGCTGAATGCATCTTGTCTAAGGACTCGTACTGAAGTTCGCAGCGGATCATCTCGGAAGAGAAGGAGAGCGGGTTGCCCGGATCAACGGAGGAATCTTGAAGGGGCAGAATTCGAAGCAAGCGGATCTCGTTCTTCGAACGGTCGAGAGGGCGGTAATTGATGGCCATTTTGAGTGAGAAGGTCACTGAGGGGCAAATATGGAGAGATTTTTCCAATACAACGGGTATTCCCTGGGCGGATGAGTAAAATGAGAGGAATGATAGCGGTGATGGTATTGTGATTCGCAAGAGTGCTGTCTCTTGGGTATTGGAAATGGAAAGGTGAGTGATGGAGAGCAAGTGTGGGGTCAGACAGCGGGGCTTCTCTTCGCTACCCCCAATTTCCCAGCGGGGTCGTTATCGGAGGTGCGGCTGAGAGATGGTCGCCCATGCCTCGGGTTGATGAAACATTACCCCGCGTCATCATTGAGACTTCAACCCCCTCTTTACGCTGAGGGTTCCCAAATGGCCGACGAGGCTTGCCACAGTGTAGCCGCTCCCAGGAATCCTCAGTTTCGCGAGCCTGGCCACCGTCGCCATCATGGCAATGGAGAAGGGTGAATTCGGTCTGAGCTTCGCCCACCTGGATGTCGCAACGCCGCTCAGAAGCAAAGCGATGATAACTATGGCCCATGTTCCAGATCTCTTTCGCTTGACGATCGTCAGCTTCGACTTCGGTCCCTGAATCATACTGTGTTGTGTTGAAGCCGAGGGCTAGTCAGCCATTTTGTTCTTTCAGCACCCGCAGATTGTCGCGCGTCGTCTTGAGCATCGGGATTTGTCCCCAGACCTAGCTCAACGCCACATAGCTGGCTCTTTCCCGAGATGGTACCAAGCACATTTGCCGTGCGCCGCTGTGTCTCGCAGGCTGAACATGCTGTCTTCGTAGGGGTTAAGCTTCATGGCGGCGTACCAGCCCGAACGCCCGTAAGAGGAGCGCGCCGCTGATATTGCCGGACGATGTCAGGATCGCCGGTGATGAGCTCGTTGGAGCCGATGCGGGCAAGGGGTCCGTATTGCTTGTTCAAGTCCTTGTAGATGTCCCACATCCTGCCGCCTGTGCCTGTCTTGATGACGAACAGGTAATAGAGACTAAGCTGGAGCCTGCTCACCCCATCAATTTGCCCAGAGCCGCCAGTCCGGCATCGGCATGGGTACTCGAAGCAGCAACCAGTGTGAAGACGGAGCCTTCGTAGATAGCATTCATACGGTAGATCTCCTTGTCTCTGTCATCGGCATCATCCTGGATTGTCGAAGACGGCGCTGCAGATAAGGCGGCAGAATGGGCAGCCCTCCTTTCTAGCCTCGATCTGGGCCTTCATTCCGATGGACCACGAAGGGAAGTGCGAGGACCGCCAAAAATGGATTGGTCGGGGGATCTTGACGCATCGCTCACAGAGATCTGCCATTTGATCGTTTTCTTTTTACCCTTTTGTTGTTCTTTCTGGCCGCGATCGATCGAGATAGTGTTTTTGAGATGAGGCAGTAATTGGTAGGAGGTGAGTGCCTAACGAGTAGGTTATATAGTCGGGAGCGTTAGATAACGATTGTCCGTCACAGACGGATCGCCAGACATGGATTTTTGACCGCTGCTCCGTCCTCGAGTGTGACATCATGATGGCGACTTTATTGATAACTACCTACTTCAACGCCAACCTAGGCATCCTGACGTTACTTCCATTCCAAGTAAGGTCCACAAAAAAGGGGCAGAACTGGAAAAAAGCGGGAAGCATGTTAGTCAATTTAGAGTCCTTATCTATGGGTTCAATTTCTAAGAATCTCCTCACAGCTGTCATCAACTCCCTAAGTCCACGTAGACCCCCAACCCCCCTAAGGAGAAGCAACAATCTGCCTCGCTGCCGGGGCCTCCGTATTAGTCCAGTTCTGCCCGCTCACCTCCCATTTCCACACCTGCCCGGCATCATTCAGCCCAAGCAGCGCCTCCTCCGTCACCACAAACTCCTTCCCCGGCCCTCCAACCTTCTCCCGTCTCCCCCACCCCCGTGTACCGCCAGATCTCCGACCCGCTGGGATTCATCGCAAACAGCCCCAGCCCCCCAACAAACAACCTCGACGCCGGTCCGCCAACCTTCCCCCAATCCATTCCGTTGCCGCTCCACCTCATCACCAAATCCTTCTTAGGTGAAAGGCCATAAAGAGTGCCTTGGCCATCGACGACGAATTCGGCGCCGGGGCCGCTAACTTTCTCCCAGCGGTCGCCGGAGATTCAGCCGTAGATGTCGCCTCCGGAGGGGCTAATGCCAAAAAGGGCGTTGAAGCCGCCGCCGAGGATGTTGGTGGCTGGGCCGCCGACTTCGGACCAGTTGGTGCTGTCGGCGGACCATTTGTAGACGCCGTCGCGGGCGGGGGAGAGGCCGAAGACCTTGGGGGGTGGAGGGGTTGTTAGCTGATGTTTTCTAGTGTCCGTCTTGCATTCATATAGGGGTATTAGACCAAACGAAGGAAAAAAGCACGTCTGAGATTGAATCTGGACTCACCGAAGCGGAAATAACCACGAACTTGGACCCCGGGCCGCCGACCTTGATCCAGTTGTTGCGCTTCATCCAGGTGCTGACGTCGGCGTTCGCGGGGTTGATGCCCAGCAGGGTGAAGCCGCCCCCGTAGAGGGTGCTCGTGGCATCGCCGATGCGGGACCACTGCTTGGTGGAGCGGTCGTAGCGGTTGACACGGAGGCCATTGGCTGAAAGGGCCGCGACGGTGGTGGGGACGGAAGACATTCTGGGTCTGGGCTGCGGGAGAGGGTGTTAGTGGTGATGAATGGAGATAGACTGGGGGTGCACAGGGTTTCCAGGAGGAAGAGATACCTACTCACAATGTGAAGTTGATGAGTAGATAAGTTTTGGGTACCGTTTGTGATGCAAAGCAGGGCTGTGGTGTTTGTTGGTCAAGAACCCATCGAGAAACAGAGATCTAGGACGTGTTTTATACTAAAAACCACTTTGGCGATGAGCACTTAATTCATGCCTCTTTGTCGGATAGTCTCTGTCGGACAGTCATTCGCCGATGTAAGCTCATCACTCTGGAATTTCATTGCGTCTCTCACATTACGTACAAAAGAAGCATCCGACGGATCTGTCAAAATTGCTTCACCGGAATGACCTGAATACCCAGCGGTTGGGAGCTTCAGCTTAGCCCAAACCACGCCAAGGACGCCCTGCTAGCTTGCGCGAAGCTCGACAGCTGTTATCAGACGGGACGTTTTGATCAGAGGGAATTCAACTACTGCAAATGTGCCAACCCGCGGGATGGCGGGTATGTACATGCCCCTATTCGGACTCTCAGCTGAACGGGGGGCGCTAAGCGCAACACTAGCCACGCTAACGAACTTGCGTTATGTTCTAGAGCCGGGCGGATTCAGGCACGAATACTGTTTCCTCTCACTTCATTGGCCCATCGTTGGTGTTGTCTCTGAGTCTGGGTGACGGATGTAAAATATGTGCAGCGAGACAGATGCGCTGATGTAGCAACAGTTTAGCTGCCTTTCGGTTCTCACCGCTGGCCAGCTAGCACTCTAATTCTAAGCTCGGGTCTTCGATGTGTCAAATGGGGTTCTTGCCTCGGATCAAATGTGATCCACCAATCCGGTTCCAGTGCCATGTGTTTTCTGTGACGAGCTAGCTAGGTAAGGACCGTGACTGGTGATGGTTTCTATGAAGAGAGAAAGAAAAGGGGCCCGCCTCCGTGGTAATGGGCCTTGGCTCTAGCCCCGTGACACTTTCGCTTATTCTAGGCCACCTGAACTCAGACAACTGCGTCCCTCCCCGGAATCCTCAACGCCAAACCAAACTCTGTCAGTCTTCAGCTTCAAGCTCCAAGCCACTGCAATTAACAGCGTCTCGCTGTTGCGTATTCGAACCAATGGCGTGATATCATGCCATTATCATCGTTGACGACGAAAATGCAATGCGTCTGCTCACTTCCACCAGGGCAGAAGTTTCGGCCAGCAACGCTTGTACTGCGTCTGAGTCCCGGCCTGGATCGACGGGGAGTTTCACGTTCGGGTCGTCGGCTGGGGGGAACTCAGGTTCGCCATCCTTACGCCAGTGGGGGAGAGGGGGGTGAGGAAGTCGTAGGAATATATACCTATTCAAATGCATGGCCGGAATTGGACCGCTGGTGACGGACGACTATACTCGGATATGTACGATGAAATTGTGTCATGGTTCGAGGATATGCTCTGAGCGTTCTTAGGAGTTGTGGGTGAAAACATTAGAAGATGCTCTCTCGCCGGCAGATCGGAAAGAAGCGGTATCTTGAATGATGTGGTGGTGTACACGGGAATGGCAGATACCGCAGCCGCTAAGTCTGCCGGAATGGTATGTGAGGAATGAACAGATAAAGAACCGCAACCAGTCCTCTAGCCGTGAACCTGAAACTCGTTGTAGTGTCTCAAGGCTTTCTCTAGATAATATCTCCTTTTAAGCAGGTTTCGCTCTTTCTGCCAGTCTGCCGAGTTAGTATGGAAAGTGAAGGAAAGCGTAGGGCACAAACTAAATTCCACCTATTCCATCGCAAATGACGGTCTGTTAGCATGCCCAAACACAAGTACGATCATATGGTTAAGAAAGCTGAATGGAGGAGTTTCCAAGAGGAAGTAGGCAGTGTTCCATATTTTACCTCTCTTTGACATCCTTGCATAGTAAAACGAATCCGAACCACGAGATAAAGCCGACAAGAACGCTCATTGCCACTCCCCCAGCCCAGGGCCCTTCGGCCCTCTCGCGTAAATCTACTCCCTGCTTAAACAGCACAACCCACGTGTTTTCCCCGGCGGAAAATTCCGCCCCATCGCACCAGCAGCTGTCATAGAACCCCACCAGCTCCCAAAGTGAGCTGAGGATGATCCAAATAGCGTTTCCAATGGCAGCTAGCTGACCAAAAATGCGAGTCAATACCGCGAGGGAAGCCAATATTTTTGATCCCTCATATGTAGAAGGGCTTGTTGTCTCCTCCACGTGTTTTTGCGACTGTTGTGCGCTGCTGTTTTGAGGTGGTGTAGTTGTATGGCTACTCTCCCTTTCTGCCACTTCCCTTCTCGCGAGTGCGGCTTCATGAGAGAGTACAGCTGCATGTGAGAAGAAGGTCGACACCAAAAAAAAACAGAAGGCTAGGGTGCCTGCTATTCCGTAGATTAAGTAGCTGCCGGACCGGCACCCCACTCCCTTGACGTCGGTTAAGTACGCGATGATGACGGCCGGGATGGTAGTGCCCCACTGCACAAATAAGCCGACGAAGGTCGCCGCGATGATTCGAATCAAAATGTCTCCGTCCTCGATGATCTCCTTCCACGATGGATAACACTTGAGTCGCGCGTCGGATCCGAAGCCGCAGTATTGGTTGAGCTGGTCGATGTTTCCGCTAAGGTCTCTCATTCGGAAAGATTGCACTCGATCAGCGCCTACGATATTCTCGGGATCGACCCTCTGTGAAGGCCCAGTTATAATCGCTTGAAGTTCAACTTCCCCGGCTCTAGTTTCTGTAGATGGCGCTCGCTGAGCCCCAACTTGACCGGCTGAAGGATGGACCTCCCCTCGGATGGCCGCAACCGCAAAGTCATTATTAGAGGTTGTTGACCCTGCCGGGAGACTTCCTATCGGATTATTGTTGTTAATCGTTGTCCCTGAAACGCCTACATTATGCTGCTCTGGCAAAAGATCCCGCTCATTAAACTTATTCGCTACGCGTTCAAAAGTTCTGTGTATCGTTTTTGCGGCCCCCCACCACGTAAACACCCGAGCATAGTTGAATGTAGGCCCTTGCTGTATCTCATCACCACATACGTTGAAGATCAGGAATTTTGGCAGCCGCTCGTCAGGCAGTGACCTCAAGACCTTGAATGCTTCCTGATTAGAGGTTTTGTGAAGGGGTGCATTTTGCTGTTGACCCGCCCTGAGCAAGATGAACTCAGACAGAGCGTCATCGATCGTGTCTGACGAGTTCTGGGTACCGACAGCAATCCATCCCCAGATGACCGGAACCTGTGGTACCACGTGATTAGCTTCTCATTGAGATGGTGTAAAGGGATGCATACCAGCCACGTCCACAGAGCACTAGATGACAACACCAAGGCCTCAGTGCGATCCCCTAACAAAGCAATGAAAGAGCCAGCCACCGTCAATACCCATGCACCGGCGGCCACAAGCATCTGGGCAACCAGTGAGAGTGTAACATTCCGCTTAGTAGCTTGTAGTCTCTTCTCAACCGAGTTCCACCATGAGTTGTTAGCCTCGAGAACGATCAAACTGCTAAGAGAGCCGTCGATATCAGATATACGAAGGGGCGCCTGTTGGGCTGCTTCCAGAAGGGTTCGCGCAGACGACATCCTCTTGGTGTAAGGATTTTGGATCTGGTTTTCTCCGTCCTCATATTTCGGGAGACTATTACATAGTCTGCGAAGCCAGTTCTGGTTCAGTATGGTGATCGTTAAGGAATACGTCGCCAGCGCAGGACTACCGAGCGACATGCAAAAGCTCATGATATTTGCCATCGCACTCCCGCCTTCGTACGGCAGCTGAGCCGTTAGGGCCAGCCATGGGAGCAAATAATTTGTCGCGCGTCCCAAGAATAGCTGGTAGTTGAAGACCTTGAGGGCCTGTTAGTATCTTGCAACCAAACAGAGAAAACGAGGGAGCGACTACCATAGGGAACTTGCTCCGACCGCAGTATTTATAGCAGGTGTTGATGTCGATGCCCCACACCTGTTCGGCTTTCCAACTCCCGTTGTTCTGGGTAACCCCTCTAGCACCGTCTTCGCCAACAAGGTGCGCGATGATGCTCGATTGGGCGCCATCGTCGGTGACTGCTTCGCGGAGCTTCTCGACGCATTTCCCTCTCCAGCTTTCATGGCTCGCAAACCTATCGAATAGGTCCTCGAGTCTCGAATCCATGATAATTGGTGAGGTAGCGACCGAACTGGATGAGGTGGCTCATGGCTGATGGTGAATCGACAATGTCATTTCTAGGGGGGTTCGGACGTCCCCAGCTGCTTAGATATACAGTTACCAAACCAATATCGCGTTGCATGCGACCATGGCGTCCCATGTGAAACTGTAATGGGAAAAAACACTAGGAGGGTGTGAACATAATCTTGGCAATCATTTACTACGCAGCGTCGAATTTTGCCGCTATTGATTGAATTTAATATGGGCTTAGCGAATTGCGGGTTGGGACACTTAGGGCACTGGAAAAAGGGGTTCTTCCCTCTTGCGCGGTGGAATTTGAGAGCGGAAGAACTCTCCAGCGCACACGATCCAAGGTTCAACTCGATTCATTTCCCACCTCTCTGGCTGTCGTGGGAGATCTTCTATATAGGCCGCCACTTGGCCAGGCTCCCCGGGACGTCTGAAAAGCCATTGCCCCCGCCCCCCATGGAGCTTGCTAGCACTAGGTACTTAGCGACCGCGTTTCTACAGATCTTCCCCCCCGACGAGGGGACATAATTGTAATTCCAACATATATGTATTTGGCATAAATCACCTATCTCAGCCTCCATACACGGTTTCTCCCTACTTCCTCCCATTCTCATACCTCTTCTGTACAAGAGTGGACTACTGCGTGCGACGAGGGTGTTTTATCCTCCTTGTAACGGCCGGAACGATAGAGTTTCGGCTTGCAAGCAAAGTGTTTTTCTCCGAACGCAGATTCTTGCCATGTGGCTCTTGCCGGTAGAGTCATCTTCGCTGAGTAAATCTTCGCTGTGTGGCTCTTTTTATGTGGGTTTGCATCGGATCTGTAAAAAGTATATAACGGTTAGATTTGTTGTTGCTGGTGTCGGGTATGACATCGATATTTGTGGCTTTTTACTCCGGCTAGCCATGGCTGCGCATGGCAGCCACTGAAACTCTCAACACAACACAGATCTTTCCACCATCTCCACGCCATATCTAGTAGAACGAAGCAGCGGAATTTACAACTCTACCTTAAGCACTCAACTCAGTTTGGAGGTTCTATCAAAGGTGTTTGTCACCGAGCTGTGAGATAAATTAGCTATTGGCTTGCAAGATTCCTAACCGGTAAGGCGCGGAACCCCAAGCCCCTACAGGCTGGAGCTGTGCGTCTTGAAAGAGATCACTAACTTATATATCAAATATGTCCCCGCCGTGGTCTGTCAAAAACTCAAAGATGTGCGCGCTCGCGTCATCAGTGCCCTGGTTGTGGTTGCCGATGTTGAACATAGCCGCAGTTAGGGTCAAGTACGTCGTAAGCGCTTTCATCTGCCCATTGACGCTTGCCATCAAGACGTTGCGCTCGAACCGGATATCGTACGTAAATGGTGTGCCCAATACCAAAGTGCCGAGCCGCTGGAAGCCTCTAACCGCATCTGTCCTGGTAACCCCGGGACAGGTCGCGACGCCAATGACGATAACGTCGGGGGCGGGCAACCCTCGAGTCCAACACGCATCCAAAGGGGTTCAGTTACTGTGACTAATTATAGCTAGGGGCCGTAGGGTAACAGCCTTGCATTCTTTTAACTGTCCATTATTATGAGCAAAAACACAGCAAGAACCATTGCATCACCGGGGCCACAACCCACGCTGCCGGACGATGGCCGCCCTATGATTGCGAGCAGCAATGGCGCTGACGTCTCTTATCTTGATGGCCATCTTGATACTCTCCTCCACAACTTCGAAAACGGCGGCGAATGCAAGACGGGCGAGCGCAGACGAGCAGATCAAGTCAATGGTATCTGGCTCATCTCTTACATACAAAACATTACGAGTATCGAATCAAGCTACGAAGCTACTAAAAGCTCGCTATCGTAACCTACAGCTTCTTGCAAAGCCTCTCCCCGTACTCAATCACGTCCCATACCTCGGTCCCCGGCGTTGAAACGGCGTAAAGCACGCCCTCGGGATCCCATTCCCGCTTCAGCCTTTTCAGTTTAGGATACACCTCAGGTCCCCAAAAGTGGTCTTGCCAATTGTCCATGTACGGATTGGCCTCGTTGATGTAAGCCAGGCCGTTCGGCGCCGCCTCCCTCATCGCGCGGTCGAGCGTGTTCGACAAGAGATCCTGGATATCCGCCTCCTGCGCCAGCGTCGCATCCGGCGGCAGGGGGAGGTTATACAGCAGCAGGTCCGTCGAGTTCCTGAACCGTGGATTCATGGCGGTCAGCGACGCCTGCGCCGCCGGCACGCCGTGCCCCGAGCCGAACAAATGCCCGACCATGTACCCTTTGTCGACCAGATCGGCGCGCGGGCTCAGCGCCGTCTTCATGGCGCCCACGATGGCATCGTTGCGCTCGGCGACGTCGCGCCGCCCAAACATCCACCCACCCGTCAGCAGCGGCGCCCCCGCCCGCTCGTCGTCGAACAGGTCCAAGTACAGCTCCAACAACGACGGGTACCCCTGAGCCGGTGCGCTCGTGAACGGCACGCCCGCCGCCGTCAGCGCGGCGCGCATCGGCGCCAGCGCGGCGTCGAGCTGCGCCGCGGTGCGGTTGAAGCCTACAAACGGCTTGACCCGCAGGCTAAGCGGGCTGACCGTGAAGAGCACGTACAACCCGGCGTCCACAAGGTCGTTAGCGCGGGCGTGGAAGAGGCGCACGCCCTCCCAAAATTGCGCCGTGTCGTTAGTCAGCGTCGAGTTGATGTACAGCGTGGTGCCGGCCGACGGCACGTCGCGGAAGGTCTTGAAGGTCGCCGACACCACGACGGCGAAGGTCCCGGGCCCGCCGCCCCGGAGCGCCCAGAACAGCTCCCGGTTCTCGCGCGCGTTGGCCGTTAGGTGCTTGCCCGACGCGGTGACAACGTCGTAGGACAGGACGTTGTCGGCCGCGAAGCCGTACGCCGTCGTCAGCATGCCGTGCCCGCCGCCCTGCACGAACCCGCCGGCGATGCCGACGGTCGGGCACTCGCCCGCAACAAGCGTCATGGGCGGGTTCTGCTGCGCGGCGAGGCGGAGGAGCGCGCGGCCCTGCACCCCCGCGCCGACGGTCACGGCCGGGCCCGAGTAGCCGCCGGGCCCGCGGTACGACTTGATGAACTTGACGTCCTGCAGACGGTGGGTGTTGATGACCAGCGCGCCCCAACCGGTGCTGCGGCCCATGAAATCGTGGCCGGTGTTGCGGATGATGAGGCGCAGGGCGTGGCGGCGCGCAAAGTCGACGCCGGCCTTGATGTGGGCTTTGGTGGCCGCGCGCAAGACGTACACGCCGTAGTAGCCCGGCGTGCAGGCGGTCAAGGGGTCGGTGGTCGGCACGCACGACGAATTGGTCCAGTACTTCCACATGAGGGTGGCGTCCTGGTCGTTGATCCACTGCTCGACTGGGTAATTGGTCGTCACGTCGGCGCATTGGGTGGCGTTGTAGGTCGGGATGGAGAAAAGGGTGCCGTTGAAGTAGTTGTGGCAGGCGGCCTCGGGCGGGATGAAAGGGACGAGGAGGCCCGACACGGTGTTGTTGAGCGTCTGCCAGGCCGAAGCCGAGGGCCAGCAGGCGTCGCCATAGTAGCATTTGCACGCATACTGCTTGCCGTCCCAGGTGCGCGGGACGAGAGAGCCGCCGTCGTGCTTGGAGAGCACAGCGGAGATGAACAGGCCCGCGGCCGTCAGGCGGGAGAAGAACATCGTGGCTGTTTCTCCGCGAGGTGGCGTGGACGGGAGAGGATAATGGCGACCACCACCGCCATCCTGCCGACGGGCACGATGGGATTTGTACTCACCTCCAAGTGTGTGCTTGGCTCTGGTGGCGAGCGGGGAAACTGCTACCATTCAAGGTTGCCAGGTTCCTACCATGCAGTATACCTGCAAGCCTGGTTTCTTCGGCTTGGCCATACCAAAGTCCCTCGGATCCTGCATCGCTGGGGTCGCTCGACGGCCCGCCATTGGCCCGGCCCGTCTCCCGATCCCACCCAGCTCGTCGCCAAGCCGAGTTTGAAGAGTGTCTGTCAGCCGCCATGAGGGCGGCGCCGATCCAGGGCACGAGGCGTGGTGGTCATGGGCTTTGCCATGTGCAGAATTGGGAGTCATCACCTGCATGGTTCGCTCGTGTCTGCGGCAGGAGATTTTTACAGGGCTCCTTACCCGAAAGGCTTCTCCCGGAAATATGCAACCGCGCCCCGGACCCATTTCCAGGCCGCCCAGAGGGTGCTAGCTGCCTCTCCAAGTTACGAAACCCCTCCCGGTGTAACCATCCTCGGTGTGCAATTCCCCCACTTCCACTCCCTCGGCTCAGTACGTCGGTTGAGCTCTCTTTGGTGCCAATCGCTCCACCAAGTTAAACATGAAGACGTGACAGAAATGTTACCAAGCAAGCGGTTGACAAAAATAACAGGACTCAATACCTCAAAGTACCTCGCCATAGGGCTAGTTTTTTATGGAATCTAGGTACCTTTTTGGTACCGCACTGTTAGTATCTAACCATTAGACAATCGTCAGATAACACGACCTCCATTCGCTCTACCGTGCAATCAACCATCTTACTATGTAGTCGTGTTATAGACCTACTAGGGACTGTTAGCGCAAGCCACATCACACCATTTCCACTACCATTGGAGTCCTGTTTTTTTGGTCAACCGCTTGCTAAGCTCAGCCATGTGGTCAGAGGACCGCACAGCCAGCCAATACCTACATGACCATTGATATTCTATGCTAAGGGACGCACAAATTGGTTGGTAAAAACCGCTAGAGGCTCCCAGGCACAAAGAACTATAGACCAACTTGTCCGTTATCGAACACCACTCCTAGACCAATAAATTCCCACCGCCCCATAGTCTTAGAAACTGACGCGAACTGGATCGCCCTGAGACGCTCACCTTCTTCCCCCTGCCCGGGGGCAATAGCTACGGAGACACTCGTTTCGCCTCCCCATGGAGCCTCTCATCCAACCCCGTCCAAACTCCCCTCTCAAAATCCACCTTCAACTTCTCCCTCTCCTCCTTCCCCGGCCTTGCAAAGTCACCCGTCTTTTCAAACCACTCCTCCTCCCCCGCCGTGTCCTCCCTCCCAAAATACGCATTGCGATACGGATAATGCCCAAACCGATCCACAATCGGCTTATGCGCATCAATCAGCGCGCAGAACCAATAAGTGTAATCCTCGACTTTAGCTCCGTCCATCGGTGGTCCATCTCGGATGATGCGAGGGAAGGCGTAGATGTCAGATAGAAGACCGTCCCGCTGTGCGCGGTGGGGGTCGGTGGTTCCGGTCGCTTCCTCGATGGTGCGACGGGTTTCTTCGGTGAAATCTAGGGAACGCTCCTGGGCATCGGGGCGGTCGGTGTGTGTGAAGGGGACGACAAAGCAGCATCTGACGAGGACCCAGTAGTCCAGGGTGCTGGTGTCTTTCCACCGCGCCCAGGACCAGGGTTTCTCGTCTTCAGAAAGGGTGTCTAGGGATTGGGCGAAGCGAAGGCTGATGACGTCGAAGTAGGCGTTTGTCCAGCGGCAATCTGCGCCTCTGCATAAGCGTCGTGGCATTTGGTCTAAAAGGAGCTGTAATCCCATGGCTTGGCGGGGGAAGGAGGGGTCGGATGGGGGCGGGAGGAACGTCATCATGTCGGGGGCGTTGTCGAGTCCGAGCTTGCTGAGTGTCACGAGGAATGGCCAGACTCGGTTGAGAATATCGTCGGGCATCTCCGGGGGCGGGCCACCAGCAAACCCTCGGCGAGAGACTTCAGAGAAGTCGAGTGGCTCTGTGGATGAAAATGGAAAGATTATTTCCGGAAGGCGGAGGAGGAGGGCGGGGTTGGCGAGGGAGCGAAGTTGGTCGGCCATTTTCAGCGGTTTCGAGTTGAGGATGATATAAACGGTGGAGTGTGATTTTTTGGAGTTGGGAAATGTTGCCAATACGAATGGAAGCAGCGGCCTTATATGGGAGCACAGACGGCTTCTCAGGCTCGTCAGGGTTTCAGCAAAAAGTGGGACTGGGATCCTTCCACGGGATGTACATAAAAAAATCCGTAATAGGAAGGACCAGACGGGTACGCTTTGGTAGACGGGTGGCATCTTCAAGATCTGTCTGTCGTTTCGCTCCGTGTAATTTCCGTACTGCTAATCCGAATTCGGAGCTCGAGGATATGAGTTGATGTGTCGGGCCCTGAATGCAGAGTGTGCTTTTATCTGTCATGAAAGATTTAGATTTACCAACAGGTGTGGAATCCGCAGGCAGATTGCAGGTCGATTTTGCGTGTCTCACATACCGCGCGGGGCAGAGAGTTGCCATGTCTCTGCGTTTTCGGGACCGACAGTCGGAGGAAAGAGCGAGAGAAATCTCGGCGTGCTATTGGGTCAACTCATTGGTGGTATCCAGTCACACGGACAGAAGAGGACTAGTGTTTGGGACTGTGCTGGCGACGAGACCCCTCCGGCACATTGACGCACGCCAAGTTGGAGGCTGGCGATGTTTCTTTCCTCCCTGTCACCACAAGTCGCGCAATGTCCGCCATCGCCATCCTGCAGCGACAAACATGTCCAGCACTACCATTGTTGGCTGGGTGTATGTGAGCCCCTTGATGCCAAGATTCGATGAGACCTTATGCCTGCGAGTCGCAAATAACGGTCGCTGACGAGAAACAGGCCAGAGCCTGACGGGCGGGGGACATTCGGCATCCCGAGAAGTTGTGTCATCACGCTGCTCCTCTGCATCTACACGGTTCTGCATGTGAACATCCACCCGGAGAATGCAACGACGCTCGACAAACTTCTGACCAAGGCTAAATGGGTGCTGGTGGGGACTCTTGCACCAGTGCTCGTGGTCTTCGTCGCGTGGTCCCAGAGGCAAGAAGCGAACCGAATTTCGGCGACCTTGACAAAATTTTTCAAGGAGAAGGAAGAGGCCAACCCTGAAAACAAGCGCCGCTACGAATGGACAACGATGCACGGATTCTACGCCATGATGGGCCGTTTTGTGCTCAGAACCGACAACCCCGGAGAGCAGCCTTACATCCCTGGCTCGCCTACCCTGCATCTTCAGCACGACTCGCTGAAAGTCCTCGCGCAAATGGATCTCCTGCCAGACATATCCCAGGATTACATAAAGGATAAAAGCAAGGCCGACACTCTTGCGAAGACGGTCGTCATTTGCCAGGCTTCGTGGCTTGTGCTGCAGTGCATTGCGCGGTGGTCAGTGAAGTTACCCGTGACAGCACTGGAGTTGAACGTCTTGGCGCATACCACTTCAGCCCTCCTTATTTACCTCTTGTGGTGGGAGAAGCCAATGGACATCCAGGAACCAACCGTTGTTGATGGGGATAGAGAGCTCCTACGCCCGTTGACAGTTGCATTGTTTGCTGGTGACATCCCCGAAGAGAAGAGCGCTTACGAAAGCACCAAAAGCGTTTTTGGACGCCTCTTCCGAGACAGAAAATCATATTCCAGTACATACCATGCATTCTGGAGGGTCATTCGCGGCTATGACACCCGCAACTCGTTCAGCAAGATTTCCTGGCTCAACATGCCTATTTCCAAACTCGCCGTTATTCAAACCATGGCAGACGAGCTGAGAAGCATCAATCCCACTACCTTCAGATGGGACCCAAAAGACCGATGGGAACAGTTGTGCGACGACGATGCCGTGATAACCCCCTTTATGGATGTCTCGTCAGGCGTTTGCTGCCTGGCAAATTTCGTGCCAATGACGATGAGAGACAATAATATGGGCAAACAGTCAAAATGGGAAGAAATTCGAGATCTCACAGTGATTGGAAACCCAACGTGGACCATGCTTCGAATACACGATGGACCGCCGGCCAGCCTGGAGGATAACGTTATATCGACATGGTGGTCCCTGTTCCGACTTTGCATCAAAGACCATCCAGAAGTTTTTGGGCATCTTCGACTCGAACTGCGAAAGAGCTGGCTGACCCGCCATTCTATCCTTCCGTCGGCCTCGGACGATAATGCCCATATCGATGTCTACTCGATGTCCTTCGGCATGCGCCTAAATCTCATTACACCCAGAGTCCGGAACTTCTCACGGAAGATATGGTTTGAAAGGGGCGGGTTGGGCTCCTCGCTGCTAGTTCTGGGGGCCTGTGTCGTTCTCTACGGAGGAATCCACGCTATCGCCTGGAATGACCATTTCCCTACCACCCTGGAACTTCTGCTCTGGATATCATCCAGCGTCTACATCCCGCTCTACACCATCCTGATGATGGTAACGTTTGGGACCCACCTCCATTTCGGCAGCCTGGGCGACATGACGACAGCATACTACAGGAAGCAGAGGCGAGTGCATCCACGCCTGCTGCCACTTTTTCGCCTCACTGTCGGTTCTTTATTTGCGGTCGAGACCTTTTTGATATAAGCCCCTGGAGTTTTGATTTCCATTCTGCTGGCCACGTCCGGCTTTCTGGCATACCTTTTCTTCCGGACTTTCCTGGTCGTCGAGGCTTTCTGCAAACTCCGCAGCGAACGGGAGGATGCATATCACACACCGGACTGGGCACAGTTCTTGCCGCATCTCTAGCCTTCTACTCGCATATTAGCCCCGGGGACTTCGACGGAGTACGAATACAGATATTGAGGTGGATGATGGAGGGACAAAGTGAACGTAGGAAAGACAGAACGGCTGAAACTGAAGTCAAGCAATCTTGAAGCTGTATTGACAGACCTGGATTTCTAACGGCCCGCTGCCGATTCCCCCTCACCCCCACGCTGGCCCACGCTGCGGGGTTAGTTGCGAGGGATAAACATCATGAAATTCAGCCGAAAGCAAATCATCTTCAACTTCAACCACTATCGCGCCGCTCACACATCATCCCATCATCTCCTCATTTTCCGAAAACGCTGAGAGACATCGCCCGATGGCAGTCATGAACAGCCAAATCCCAAATAAAACGTCCCCAACTAGGAGTACGTTCCAAATAATTGACAGTGGAGTCACCTGCTAACTCCTGGCAGTCTGGGCAACTCTCGTCACAAACCTGGACTATCTCCCTGGTCTCCTCGTCCTAGAATACTCGCTCCGGCGTGTCGGGTCACAATACCCACTAGTTGCCCTCTACACCGACACCTTCCCAGAAGAAGGGCACCGTGCACTTGACATACGATCCATCCCCAAGCAGCGTGTCGAGCATCTTACTCCTCGCTTCCGCAGGGACTACGAAAAAGACCCAAGGTTTAGCGACTGTTGGACGAAACTGGGTGTGTTCGGCCTAGTGCAGTATGAGCGTATTGTGCTTCTCGATGCCGATATGCTGGTTATCAAGAACATGGATGAGTTGATGGAGCTTGAACTCGACGAAGTTGGCGACGAATCGGGGGCCAACCGAGTGTTTGCCGCCAGTTACGCCTGTCTATGTAATCCGCTCAAAAGGGCGCACTACCCGGAAGATTGGTACGTCCCTCATCACATGATATGCATCGATCCATATTTGAGCAGGTTACCTGGCTGACACAGGGTAGGACACCCGAGAACTGTCCATACAAGTCCCAGCACACCGATCCCGAGGCAGCACAGATACAGGGTCCCTCCACCGTCAAGCCGACGATGCCTAATAGTGGCCTGGTGGTGCTCAACCCTTCGTCACATGCAAATACTGAGATCTTGAAGGCGATGCAAGACCCGAAGACCACAACGTATGTCTTTCCGGATCAGGCGTTGTTGGGAGACGTGTTTGCTGGGAGGTGGGTATCACTGCCATACATCTACAACGGTCTCAAGTTTCTTCGGTGGGCAGGGGTTCATGATCCAATCTGGCAAGACGACAGGGTGAAGAATATCCACTACGGCCTGGTGCCCAAGCCCTGGGATGTGCAGGGGCGAAGCGAGGACGAGCTGATCAAGAGGTGGCAGGACATGGACGATGAGCGGCGACAAGAGGAGAGTAAACGAGCTGCTGTGTAATCATCGCTTCTTACTAATGCAAGCTATTCGGGCTATCTTGTCCTCCGCTTGTTATCTCTTCCCCTGGCCTTCAAAAGATTTTGGTTCAGCCACAACACACGGTTGCCTCACCGGCGGCTGAGGTCTGAGATCTGCTGCAAAGCGGGAGTTAGCACGCGAACTGATCATGCAGCGAAAGCTCCGAAAGTAGGGCACTCACCTTCCGATAGGTTCCCATTGGAAGACGAAGCTGCCAAGATAGGCGCCGATGAAGATGCAGATAATTATGTAGCCGTTGTAGTACATAGCGAGCCTGCAACATGTCAGAAACCATCATCAAATCGGGGATGGCCGTGAAACATACAGCATGACAAAGTACGCGACAGCAAACTGACACGTGTGTAGCAGCGCTCGCACAGCCTGCTCCAGAACGGTCGGGCGGTAACCACCCTGTGGTATGGCGACACCGTCCTTGGGTAGTATCCCCGCGCTGTCACTTGCTACCGCGGGGGGTTGTTGGGAGAGATGTTTGCGGACCAGAAATCGGTCGTATTCCTTGACGCTGCGTCGGAGGAGCTCGAGGAGCATGACCAGCAGGATGACGCCGATACAGGATCCGGCGAACATGCCTGCGCTGCGGATGTGCCAGGTCGACGAGATGAAGCAGGTGTCGATCGTGTACCAGTTCCAAAGCATCTGTCGCAGCAAGAGTTAGCGCCATAACTCCATGCGTGAGCGAAGCAGGATTAGGGACCGGGATGCATACCGAAATTTTGCAACCGCCTCCGTGATCCATGGCCATCTCGGCGGTTGGTGTGGCCGCCGCTGCCCCTGCCGTCGACGATGGCATTGAATGACCCGAGTGGTCCATGTTGATTGCGATACCGGTACCTAGTTAATGACGAGAATAAATACTCGAACGGCGCGAGTGATGATGCTTGTGCTGCTTCTTTGGCTGTGGGAGAGCGTGAAGTCAAGGAGCAACATTTTTCGTGGTTGTGGTGCGCCGCGTGAACTTCAAATAATCACAGGCTTCTGCTTCCCCGGAGCCAAGACTTCCTGCATTCCGCAGCGACTACTGGCAGCCTGCAGGTGGTGGTACGATGTGGGGTGACTTGATGCCAATGAGCTTCGCGGTGAGTGGGTTTGAGCAGATTTGCTCCCATTCACGCCTTCCCTAGCCTAGCCCAACTGTGCGGTGGCGAGCTGAGCGCAGACCTTGGAGCCGAGTCCATTCGGCGATTTTAATTACTTTGCCTTCTTCATACTCCGTCCACCGGTCGGTCGGTGGCCATTTTTGCAGTTTCATACCTTCATCTTGTGGGCAGGAGAACTTTTTGCGCGGGAAGTAGTCCATCATACGTTCCTCGCCACTCGCCGGTGCACAGCCATTTGTCCCCGGTGGTTCTTGTCTCGCAGGCTCAGGATGCCCTGCAACCTCCACCAACAATTGCACAACGTCAAATTTTCCCATTCGAGCGGCCAGGAGCACCCACCGCCGTGGCCCCATTGTCAGGACACGGTTCCCAATTGATGTTGGTTTGCGCACCTCATCAACCACACAGGTCCCCATAGCATCTAAACGCCGCAATCGCTTACCCCGCCGATGGCTTCGCCGCCGATATTTGATCATACCAGGTGACAAGTGCGATCAAGAGAGCCCCTGAGAATGTTAGCTTGAATCGGAGTTGTCGGTTGCGTCACATACCTGCAGTCACAACGTAACTAGCCACCGTCGCGCCAGTCGTCACACTGACCTGGACGTCCTGGCCATGCACCCGGACAGCAACGGCAGGCCAGACGACGGCTATAACAATGCTGAAGACAGTCGGGGCTAAGATGATTAACGAGGCCGCATTTGCATCCCAGCCCATAACCATGTTCAGACCTTGTACTGTGTTTCCTTGGGCCTCGAGCGCGTTTTCCCTGTCTCCGCACTTGCAGTCGTTCTTTACGCATCGATAGACACCCTGTCGGCGGAGCTGCTGTGCGATTGCTTGTGAGCCCCTGAGGCTTGAGGAGTCTTCGAAGTCCATAACTTCACGGTTTCCGTCGAACCCGAGTTGAAGAGTCTCGACAAATCGCCCAGTCGATCCGCCGCGAATGAGCTAAGTTTGTCTCGGCATGTCAGCCATTCGTCTATTGGTACGGCCCAGACTGGATTCAGGTGTGCGATCACTCTACCTCAACTATGTCAACATTTGAAAGTGCCTTTGGAATGAGTGCACGCATAACACCATTCCGGAACAGGTTCAGAGAATGGAACAGCTTGACGTGTCTGATAATTTTCTCATCATCCATGTTGATTGGATCGGGAGACGGGACGTCGATTCGCGATCCATTGTTTATGAAGATCGTGATGATATGATCTGGCATTTTCTTGCGCCATGCGGCCACGTAGTTCTGTGTGAATCGATGGCGGTCGAAGGTGCAGCACATGTAGTGGTCCCAGAACAGCATCCATGTTGTATTGCGGGATGGAGACAGTCTATCGTTGATCCTGGTGAGACTTCGCAAGAATGTTATTTTCTGCAGCATTCAGTGAGCACTTCCAATCACCACACTCTCCGCGGGGCAGGGAGGGCCATGGGTAGACTTACCGCCATCATGACCAACCAAGAGAATATGACGCCGCCCAAGTCCTGTTGAGCGGCTCCAGTCCAGTACAAGGTCAGGAAAATAGCTCGAGTTATCAACCACAAAACCAAGAACCCGACAGCAAGAGTTGGGGTATACGAAAAGATACTGGGGAGGAACATGGTGATGAAAACGAGACGGACTCCCGAAACGAAGAGCGACCAGATTCTCCAGTGCCGGAGCTGCCGGATCCCGACCGCTTTCACATCTACACCGACCACCTCAAATGCCTCATTGGTGAACCCTGTCGGTAGTCGTGAGTATTGAGCCATGATCAACGTGTCGGCGTGGTAGTAAGATGTACGACTTGAAATTCTTGTAGGTTTGTACTATCCTTATGTTCAGCTGCGATGTTTAGACCTCAAACCCCTTACTAAGCACAAGTCTGGGCATGAATAAGAATTGAAATTGATTGCTTGGCGCCAACCTGTACCCGGAAGCCGGGCAAGAAACTAAATTCGAGTTCCACCGCTGATGCTATCTTGCACAGTCGTCAAAACCTCCTCCATCTTGCTCAACAACACTGCCCGTAGGTATTCAGAAATATGAATGCCTGATCCCGCTCATGCAGCCACTTACTCCCCCTTTCCCTTCCCTTCCCCCTCACTCCCACTCCCACTCCCACTCCCAACCCCAACCCCCAACACCACCAAAACCCTCGTCAGCGTAACCCCAACCAACAACCCATTCACCACAAAATCCCACGCCGGCCACGTCCCAAAGTCCAACCAAACCCCCCACCCTCCCGCCGCCTGCGCCATCGCATGATAATACGCCGCATCACTAACCAACAAACACGCACAAAACCTCTTCCACAGCTTCAAGTCATCAAACGACCTGAGCATGAATACTTCCAAGAGGCCAAGGAATGCCCATAGCCCCGCGATCTGGGTGTGCAGGACTTGGGTGTCGGGCGTGTAATGAAATCTTCCGCCGGAGAAGTAGATGAATGTGAGGGTCTCGGGGTCGAAGAGGGCGAGGAAGATGCCGTAGATGGTGGACAGGGGTTCGTAGGTGGTGAGGATGAAGCGGTAGAGGAGGGGGAGGGTGGTTGAGGCTTTGGTTGTGGGCCGGGTCATTTTGGGGGATGTGTAGGTGCACTGGGGGGTTGTTGGTGGTGAGGTGAATCCCGCGGCCTTCAGTTGGTGATTGATCGTAGAGGGTGTTGATGCTTGGAATGGGGCACAGCTGAGGGTTTCGTAGGGCTTGGGGATATTCTTTTGTATTTGCCCAGGTGACAAGACACTTTTTAGACCTTTTGGTGGGTTGCCAATACAGCATGCAGTGTAACTGTGGGGTTGCTTTAGTCCGCCTTCCCGTAGCATTCCTGGGGCTTATCCAATTACGTGAGACCGATTCGAGTGCTCGATGCCGATGATAAGAAGTTCGGTGGCGGTATCACTCAGCACTCTTGCAGCGCTGTGGTGAGATCCGAGCGCCGCGAGCTAGTCGATTCAGCCACTAATGCAACCCAAGCTGGCAAAGTCTGATAGGCGCAATGACTACGAGCTGGATTGCGGGGAAGTTGACTTGACGGTAAATGACTGCGTAGCTACTAAGACGAAAATATATCCCCGATAAGCTATCTTTAGGGGTGTAACGGGCCACGTTGACATCCCCTGAGCTGTGCTATCCGTTGTAATATCTCGGCTTCCTCGGTCTCGATCTTTTCCAACTGAATCAACCGCCGTTTACGCTCTGCCAACTGGGCTCGCCGCTGCTCGAGGTCGACCATCATGACATCGCCAAGTCGAAGAGGACGGGGTGTAATTGGGGTGCGTAGCAGCTTCAATGTCGATGGTTGAACCGAGGGTGGCCGGGCCGGCCGTGATTCTGGCATCAACATGGCTGGTGTCGGGATCCGCGGCAATTCCTGATCTGGTGGGCTTGGTCCCGGTTCTGGTATTTGGGTATCTCTTGGGACACAAATGAGCTGTTTTGAGTGGGCTTCCTCCTTTATTCTGATACCATCAGGTGGGGGGTCAGACCATTCCTCAGTCATCATAGGCTTTATGATGTGCTCAAATTCAGTCGAACTGCTGGACGAGAATAGGCGTCGGTTTGCCGTGAACGTCCGTGCTCGTAGCATCACCATGATCAGGCCCAGAACAAGGAAAGCGATCCCAACCACAGTGCTGGTACTTGGGCATGTTGCCGCTGAGGCAAAATCGTTCACGCTCTGGAATCTCTTACAGTACTGCAACGGCGGCAGAATATTAATTGTGTGCGTCCTAGACGTTGGTTGTACGTCGAAAACTTACTACTGACATGCAAGACAAAGCAGAAGTCCGGTCTGAAGGTTCTGTGCAATGACTTGCCAAACAGCATGCACTGACGCAGCGGGATGCCAGAATTTGGCAGGAGCATTCCTCTGAACCCCAAATGATAACCCACCCGCCTTACAGAAAAGGTTCGGTTCAAATTAAGTCGTGTTACAAATCTAATTACATAATATTAAAGAGCAGGTCAATTAACGGTATAAAGTGAGTTTGCTTAATTCATTACAGTATGATTGTGGCTGAATAATCCTTAAAGCTGATGAAGAAACTGGGCGGGGCTTACAAGCATTAACAGAGACACAAAAATTGCCAGTGGTTTCGGACTAGTAAGAGACGCAGTTGCGGTGGCCTACCCTGGCTCCTATTACCTCACTCCCCCGCCTCAAACCCATGCATGGTCTTTAATCTTCGCGAATATCCCAATCGCCTGGAAAGACCCTACAGCCTCATTGTTTTCACGGGTATCTACCTCGACGCCGGTGTTCTAGCCCTTGCTGTTGGTGTTCCCCCTCTTGCTGGTGGCGTTCTTCTTCTCGACGTTTTTTTCGTTGCTGACGATGTTCTTGCCGACGTTGTTTGTTTTTCCGACGTTCTTCTTTTTTTTAATGTCCAGTAGGTACTGAGTCTAGCGCGGGGCTACTGGGCGGAGAGATCCCAGAGACCCAGCCATCCATTGGTGAGCACGTGGGATTGGCCGGGGTAGTGGCGGGGGTCTTCAAGTTGTTGTGGGTGCGAGGATGAAGGCTGCTATGACGGATGGTGCTCGTTTGCGTTTTGGACCTCGGGCGACAGGTGGAGTAGCTGGCGTCCCCGAGACGCTACGTCTCAGTGTCCTCGACGTAGCGGCAGTGTTGTTCGCATCGGCGAAGCTATGTCGGGAGTTAGGTATCAGTTCGGTCGTTTTCTGGAACTATTTGTGAAAGTATTGAGGTTGGGGTGGTCCAAACGTATCCCATCTTCCTCGTTGCTTGCACCGTGGTCACGGAATTTGGGGCTTTGGTCCTTCCTCCGGCTTGAGGTCGGAACTTGGCAGGCACCCCTCTCTTCCCCGCTTCAGTCAAATACCTCTTCCTCTTCCAATTCCCAAGTCCAACCTCGCACTCTGAGGTTTCACAACCCACCATGCGATTGCTAAATACGAACACGATCGAGCTGCAAGAGTTCGCCGAGAATGAGATCCCTCCCTATGCAATTTTGTCGCACACATGGGGCGACGGAGAAGTCAGCTTGCAGGAGCTTGTCGGGGGCCGCGCTGCGGGGAAGAGCGGGCTGCAGAAGATCAAGCAATATTGCGCGCTTGCGAAATCCCGGGGCTTTGCACACGTCTGGATTGATACGTGCTGCATCGACAAGACAAGCAGCGCCGAGCTGTCTGAAGCCATCAATTCCATGTACCAGTGGTACGAGGAGGCAGCCGAATGCCACGCCTATCTGGCCGATGTTGTCTCAGAAAGCGACCTCGCTGGGAGCCAATGGTGTACTAGGGGTTGGACATTGCAAGAGCTGATCACCCCCGAGACCATCATCTTTTTCAACAAGGACTGGGAGCAGCTGGGCACCAAGCAGAGTCTGGGCGAATCCATATGGATGTGCACCCGTATCCCTGTTGGCGTTCTCCACGGATCTCGCGGTGTTGAATCGTTCAGCGTCGCTCAAAGGATGTCGTGGGCCGCTACCAGAAAGACGACAAGAGCAGAAGATGGCGCCTACTGTTTGATGGGTCTGTTTGCAATCAACATGCCTCTCTTGTATGGAGAAAGGGAAAGGGAATTCATACGACTACAGGAAGAGATCATAAAAGTCATTGACGATGACAGCATTTTCGCCTGGAGGTGTTCGTATGACAGTGAGGGAATCCTGGCCTCTTCTCCGGCTGGGTTTCTTCACTCCAGTCACATAGTCAACGACCCGGCCCCTGGCTCCTTTCCCAGCAATCCGCCGACAGCAAGCAGCAAAGGCATCCACCTTGAGGCTCGTTTTATGGGGATAAACATTATGGGATATGGCATTGTCATCTTGGATTGCAAAGAAGAAGGGGGTTTCGCCCCGCTTGCGATCGTCGTCAAAGATATTTTCCTCAACAAGGCTAAATTCAAACGAGTTGCAAGCAACCTTCTAGTGACCGTTCACATGGGAACATTCGCACCTCGCCTGTATCCCATTAGGAAGATATGCGTTCAGAAGGCGAGGCTCTATTGGGCACCGGTCGGGTCGATATCGAAGCCAGGGACAACTTGGAAGGTGAAAATCCACTGTGCGCCGCTGCTGGGGCTGGCCAGGAGGGTACTACCCGGTGTCTGCTGGAGTGCGGGGCTTCAGTCGGAACTGCGGCGGAAACAAACCGAACGGCAGTATCATATGCCACCGAAATGGGCCATCCAGACGTCTTAAAGCTGCTTATCGGGTGGAGTGCTATGTCTGACATACCTGACGCTCTAGGCATGACGCCGCTGTTATATGCTGCGAGGTGCGGACATGGGGCGGTGGTGGACATTTTGCTTTCAGAGGGGGCACGTATCGATTTCCGTGACATGTCGTGCAAGACGGCACTTCAATGGGCAACTTCAGAAGGGCATTGGGATGTCGTTAATTTGTTACGTAATAGAGCTGCTGGTGCCGAGACGACTGATGGAAATCACGGTCGTTAGCTGGAAGCACGACGGCACACGAATGGAAGTTAGCCGGATAAGACAGTTAAAGACCGCCCACTTCACCGAGTTCGGTGAGATGCCCTAGGCCAACTGATACTACTTGCCGAAGCGCGGACATAACTCAGCTCCATCAATCACAGCCGCAAGGCCGATGAAGCATCACCAGAAACGCTGCAAGGTTTCCAGCCGATAAGACCTGGCAAAGAAAGTGTTCCCTCACCACATCTTTGCCCTGGTACTAAAGTCCATGATCCGCTACGGGCCCAGACCTTCCATCCTCCGTGATCTTCAGTACCGACCTCTCGCTAGCCACAACATCCCACAGCGTCCCCCTCCCTTCCTCCTTCGCCTTCTCTGCCTCCTTGAGTAAGAAATCCTCCACAGTCCGCACCCTGCCAGGATGAATCTCATCCAACAGTTTATAATCTCTCGTCACCACTCCCTTATTGCCGCCCGACGCCCGCCAGGTATTCCACCACCCAGTAAAATTATCCCTCACCGACATGGCCGCCGCGCTGTCCTTGTCCACCATGTACCCCGTCGGCATGTCCGCCATCTTGGCAAACCCCCCGTGCGTGAAATACGTCTCAAAATCGACATCGACAAACCGCGCCTTGCGCCCCGTCACCTTCTCAAACGCCTTCGCCACGTCATCATAGTGGATATGACCAATCCCCACCGCCAGATTCATCCCGTCCGCCTCCTCATGGTGATCGAACAGCCAGCGAGCATAGTACGCACAGTCATCCAGACTGGTATGCGCAACCGCCCCATCCGCCGTAAGCGGCAACCGCCAGGTGACAACCTCCTCCCCAGTATCACCATCCCTCTCAATTTGCGGAGACACGGGCGTGAACGCCGAAAGCGCCATGTCCATGTACGGCCCCGTCGTAAACAGCGCCGCTCTCATCCCCACACCCAAGCTCTTGTTGCTTGCATTCTGCGCCAGAATCCACTCCCCCATCCGCCCCTTGCCATCGCCATGACCACACCGATGCGCAGGTTTATACCCCGACAGCTTGTAGTAAAAATCGATATTGCCATGGACGTAGAACCGCACGCCGCACTCGATCGCGAGTTCGTAGCAGCGCATCGTCCAGAAGGTCTCCATGGCTTCGCCCGTGGCAAAGCCGTCGACGTTGATGAAGGCGCCCCAGGCGCCGGCGAGGCCGGAGCGGAGGTCGGATTCGGACGTGAAGGTGCCGGGAAGGAGGTTCACTTTGGGGCTGAGTGCCGTGAGGGCCTGGGCGCGCGCGGAGGAGGGGTCGCGGGTGAGGACGCGGATGGTGTAGGCGGTGGGGGAGGAGAGGAGGCCGCGGATCACGGGTATGCCTTGGGCGCCGGTGCCGCCGATGATGAAGATTGTTTTGGACATGGTGGGTGGTTTTGGGGTTGCTGTTGAGAGGTGAAGTGAAACTGAATGTTGATGTTCTGGGTGGACTTCCAGTTAGAGGAGCGAGGTGGGATCTATTATACATTGGAGCCTATGAATCGTTAGCTGTTTATTGACGGGCTGGGCAGCCTAAAGTTGATTCGGCACATCAACAGATTGCGATATCACCACTTACACGACACTATGGGACAAGGTCACTAATCTGGGTCCTGCTTTGAAATCAGTCGCATTCAGTCTGTGCAAAGATAGCAAGACTAGGGAGGACCTTGACCTCTCTTGGTGTTTGGATTGTCGGCGGGGGAGATGAAATGAAGCGGTGATCACTAATCCCGCAGACGAAGCGCGCCAGCCTGCAAGATGGCCCCTTGTGTACGTGTCCTCTGCCGACTCCATTCTCTTCAAATGAGACAGGAAGCTGATCATGGAGCTATCCTTCACGGATGTGTATGACGCATTGAACAGGATAAGGTAGTGTGATGTGACCGGGTGCCTGTGTGGAAAACTGGCGAATTGGCAGCTCCCACGTTGGAAATGTCCTGCCTGTACTAGGAGGTGGCCACGCTGCATATTGTAAGCCCATTCGGTCTTCGACTGCGCGAGCACTCAATTTACATGTATTTACCAAAGAATCTCAACGATTCAGGCCCCAAAGTCAACTTGAAGTAGTACCAAATGAGTTTGGACGGCAGAAACACCGCAGACTCAAATCACAAAACATAACAGCGCAGCAAGTGCCTTAGAATTAGCCCTAATGTCATATCTAAAGTTGACCTCAGGTGTGAAGCAGGGTGAATGCTATGACAGTACTCGTCCTTCAACGTTTTTTAGGGTGCTGGTAAACTTATCATACGGAGTATACCCTCATTAGCCGTAGTACGTGTCGATGGCTGTGATACGTCTGGCAACATGTCACTTCAGTGGGCAAGTTCGGGAGCGCACGATTATGTCATCGATTTGTTGCGCAACAGGCTGTTAAATCAAGACGACTGATGGGAGTGACTAGTAGCTGATTCCATAATCTACATAATATTCTTAGGCTACAGCCACAGTTAGACGAGACGCAGCGTGCGATGTCTGCCATACAGTTCAAATTCTGCCTGCACTACACGTCCTTCGATTGTCAAGCTTGCCCAGGTTAACCCCCTACACCGTATCTCAGGGTCAAGTGGCTTGACCTGGCAATCAAGCGTTTGCAGAACAATGGAGTCTGACGGAATTTGGTCGGATCAGACGGATGAACATGCGAACCTCATCAAACAATGTGACACGTCTTAATGTTAATGGCCATTCCGATTACAGTTATGTCGACCGAAGTAGAAATCCAACGAGCCGGCGTGCAGAAGTCGTCCGGTCAGGGTAACTTTGGAGGATTCACCAACAGCCAATATTTCAAGCTTTGCCGTACTGATGGAGTTCAGGTTCCCAAAGCGGCCGCAGCGTGGGGCTGAGGGTGTTAGTCAACAGTAGCATTCACAGAGAGCTGTGACGTGCTCGTGTTGCACACGGTACGATTTGTGTCAGCAGTCCCAACTACCGGACATCAAGTTTGGTAGAGGGATGGCTCGTCGCCGCATTGGGGCTGGGCCGGATCCCGTCGTGCAACCACTTACGTGGAAGGCCCGGCTGAGCAAACCATAAGCAGACCGAAATCACCAACGACGAGTCGCAAACCACGACCCCCGCATAAGCCGAGCCAATTTAATTGGCTCATTCAACTGTCTCGTCCACAAATGAGTGGTCGTAAGCCCACAAATCACGACCCTGAGCGGATGTGTTCCATACTTGGCAGAGTCAAGTCAACCTCGCATTCGAAGTGGTGGGTCACGTTGAGAAGAAAAGGAACCCGGAGTCACGACACCATTTCGTGACACCTATCTACCTCGTATAAGACTGGCTTCTCCGCCATCCCAGAAAAGTTGAGACAAGTCTTACAATCTCACCTCCCGTAACTCCCAATACCCTCTTACAACTCCAAGCATCAAATTCCTCAATATGTATTCACTCTCCCCCCTTGTCTTGGGCTTCGCAGCCCTCACAAGTGCTCTAGCCGTCGTGCCCAAGGCACCCAATCCGTACGAGGGCCTGGTCCCTCGCGAATTCACCCGGACTGACGGCTCCACCGCCACCATCTGGGAGAATCCCATGCTCAAGTTCGTCCGCGGTACTCATCCTCCCGAGGCTGCCACCGAGCTCGCCAAGCGCCTCACTTACACGACATACGAAAACCCAATCGACGGTCGGAACGACTACTGCGGTGAAGCCGCCCCGGTATACACCAACAACCCCACTGATGCCCTCGCGTCCGACTGCCGCCTCATCTCCGAGGCTTACACGATTCCAGGCGGAAATGCACCGCTTGGGTACTGGTATGCCACGCCAAGCGATTGGACTGTCTTTACCCCCGGGGACTGGTCCAGCTGGCTCACCCTTGCCGCCATCGGAACATGCAAGTTCCCGATCCGCGTCCTCGGGACGCCGCCTAATGTGTGGTTTGGCGCGAATGACTTGAGGTTTTATATCCGCGCTGATTTGCAGCATGTTGTTAATAACAGGCTTGGGAGTCTTGGCACGGTCGGGTGCTATAACAACACCCCGGGACAGACTGTTACAGTTCAGTTTTCATTGCAACACACTTGAGCGGCCGCCGGAGCATTAGTTCAGTTGCCTGACTACCCATCTCTAAGGATAGAATCCCCAACACTTTTTTTTCAGTCTTTGAAACTTCAATTGAATTACTGTGTGGCACGACGCGTCCTGTACCTACCTGATGTGTCACGTCTTGGCGTGCCCTCAAACGACATTAGGAAATCCGGCCAATCTTCGTTAAAAGACTGTGAGAAGACCAAAAATAGGGTCTTGACATTTCAGGTACGAAACTAGAGTTGAGTCTTCAGTCAATGCACGTTATGGTAGTGCGTTATGCTCACGTAAGGCCTAACGCTTTCGGGTGCGCTGCCCCTTTCTATAAGATGCGGGGTGCATCCCCAAAACACCGACCGAGTTGCATGTGATTGACCATTCTCCTCAACTCTCTCAAACCCAACATCAAAAACTCAACTTCGCCCTTACAACAAAGCCACCAAAAACCGCTAAAATGTCAGTCTCTTCGCCCCTGCTCAACACCAACATCAACCCCACCACCAAAGCCCCCTCCGGGCCCTCCCCCCTGGCCAAAACCATCCTCTCCCTAATGGGCTTCACCCGCGCCGCCTTCGGGCTAACCTGCCTCCTCGTCCCCACCTTCGCCCTCCCCCTGCTCGGACTCACCTCCCCCCTCTCCCCCGCCGGCTCAATCATCACACGCATGTTCGGCGTGCGCGAAATCATCGTCGGCGAGCTGCTTCTCCTCGCTGAGCGCAGCGCGTCTTCGAAGCGTGGGACTGCGGCGCAGGATTCGGGAGATGGGGAGGTGAAGAGGGCGATTTGGTTGAATGTGGGGACGGATGGGTTGGATATTTTGGCGGTGGGGTTGGCTTTGGGACAGGGGATGTTGGATTGGGGGACGGCGGGGAGGTTGGGGGGGACGGCGGTTTTGTATGCGGGGATGGGGGTGGGGTTGAGGTGGTTGTATGGGAAGTGATTCAGTTGTCATGCCGATTCAGGGGTTGGGATGTTCGAGCAGGTGCAGAACTTCAGGGAGCGAATAGGGGTTCAGTCGCCTGGAAAAGTCAGACTATCTTAATATTCACTCGAGATCAACGCGAACATTGCTTTCTATTCTATGTAAACTTCCCGCCTTGGCAATAGGGTGATTGACTGGATGTAGAGAGATAAAGTCCAGACAAATGTAGCCCCTGGACAGACACAATCTCACGGTAGGGGTGAGCTTGTAATAAGAGCCCCCGTACAAACATTGAATCGCAGCCGCCAGATAATCCCAATTTTCTGCCCCGGAGACGGATCACCCGAACGAAATGTATATCTTCTTGAATGGAACATCCCCACACGCGGCGCAGGGCTTGGTCTTCACCCCGTTCTCCTCAACCTCAAACTCAGCCAAGTCCACCACACTGACAATTTTCGCCGTGAAAGCCGCAGGCGGGTTCATAAACACCTTCTCCAGCGCCGCATGGGCAATCCCAATCTGCATACCCTGAAATCCCTTCCCAGCAACCTCGCGCATCAGCCAATGTGCAAGGCCCTTCGCGATGCCCAGCCCCCCATAGTCGGCTTTCGTAGCCGTCCCCGCTCGGAAGAGCATCTCCCCAGCTGTTTTCGGTTTCTGCGCCTCGGGTTCTCGAATGTCGCCCTTCTCCATCGCCCCGTGTAAGTGACCAAACAGAGGAATCAACTTGATGATCGGCCCGTACAACGACATATCCGGCTTGTTGATCCCATCGTACGCCACCGCGACCGAAACGAGAGGGAAGTCCATCTGCTCCAGCAGCTGCTCAGACGTTGCATCGAGCTTATTCTCATCCCAGTACAACTTTCCCCCCGTGCTGGCAGACTCCGGCCGCTTGAACTGATACTGCGTGTCCCATACGCCGTAGCTGTTGCCGTCCAGAGCAACGAGGCTCATCAGGTTTTCCATGGTGTGGTAGAACTTGTAGACACGCTCGGTCTGCGTTTCTCGTGGGAGTGCGACCGACCAGAGGGGCGAGCAGAGCATGTTGCTGTGTGCGAAGATGGCACGCACCCAGGAGAGGTCTTTGGCTTCGATTTTGCGGATCTCGAACCGAGGGGGTAGTTGGAGCAGGTTGGATTGGGCCATGCTGTTGGATGATGTTGGGATGCGCTGGAGTGACGTGATAAGTTGTGGGTAGAAGTTGTGAGTGAGATCGAGATATTGGGAATAATGCTTATTTATACCTCGCAATTCACGAGTATCGACGTCAAACGTCTGACATCATACTTTTATCGGTAGGCTGACATGATTGTCCTATATAGGATGCCTGTAATCGGCAAGATGAGTGATGCGGGCGAATGTAATAACTTCTCAATCGTGGTCACGTCCAGAAAAGGAAGGTGGTTTTTTGCTTGCGTGCAATCCAGCGTATTACTCAGCGACGAGATACATCGGCAACGCGTACACACCTGGTATACAAGTGGTGTTGGTGAGTACCTGCGACATATTGAAGGTGTTCATCCAACTGAAAATGTTGCTCGAGGCGACAAAGGCAGTGGGCCGCTTAGTTGCGGAAGAGAAATGTGACAGGAACTGCCACGTTGATTTGTTGATGGCGGTATGCGTTTATCACTGTTCCGGTGGCGACTTCGCATTCTCATTCGCTTAAACTCCACACAACTGGTGTCTTCCTCGAAGACGTCTTGGCGCGCAACTGCAACGGAAATACAAGCGAAAAGCTTATTCCCACCTCAACTGCTGTTATTTACCTTGTACCGAGGGACCGTCCAGCTTTCCCACTCCTTCTTGACGACGAGCCGAGCGAAAATCACAACGGGTGTAGCGATCTGGAGGATGGCAGCCACTTCGACAAAGCCAACTTTGTCATCACGACATCAAGAAAAGGCCAAGCGAACCAACCGACGCCTTGGTACGCTAACGGCATTCTCATCATAATTGGCGGGACCAACGGTTTGACCGTATTGGGATGCCGCCAAATGAAAATGTGCTCGGGGAGACCCATCCCTCGTTGTCACAGGTGCTCCGTGCTGTCCCAATCTACCTATCTTCATGTGTTGACGTGGAGGGTTTAAGTCCACAGTTTCCCACACTGTTGCGGTTCGATTAGGGACTTCGCAGGGCTTGGGGGCAGGCTTGAAAAGCCCAATCAGGCCGATGACATGATTTTTGAAACAAAGTCCCCCAGTGGGCGGCTAATAAAAGGGCTCGCGATGCTAGAGCCTTGCGCATTTCTGGCGGTTCGCGCGGAAACCGAAAAATGGCATTCCCCAATTCGGCTCTAGCGTGAGGTTGCCTTGCGCCTCTTCTCGGTGAGTAGTGAATCTGCAGCGCTGGCTCATTTCGCTAGGGTTTCAGAGCCAATGGAAGCGAAACACGGCCATCTGATGTGGGTGACGGCGTCAAATCAACGGCGGCTTAAGCGTTACAGTAAATAAGGCGTGCTTGGATGGTGGGCTGCATGACCCCCAAAGAAGCAGCGTATGTCCCCCATTTATGGCCCGAACGCCGCTCCCGCCTCGGGCCGCCGGGCTCCATACATAATGCTTCTGTCTACTCCAAACCCCACAATTTAGAACGATCTAGCCGAAAATGAGCGAAGGCAAGACGGCGTACCACTACGAGAAGCTGGGTCATAAGGAGATACGCATCCTTCATCTGAGACCTGGCGAGAAGAAGGACAGCATATTCGTCGAAATCACCAAAGAGAAGTTGGATGGAACGATCAAAGACTACAACGCACTGTCATGGCAATGGGGGAACGAAACCGCGACGCAGAAAATACGGATCAAAAACAATGGTGCCAGTCAAATATGGCGCTTGCCAATCCGACTCAACCTATTTAATGCTCTTAAGCAACTCCGCGACTGCAACGATACAGTGCGATTGTGGGTGGATGCGATATGCATCAACCAGCAACCAGAAAACAACACCGAGAAGAGCATCCAGATCTCACTCATGACGAAGATCTATGGTTTAGCGAAGGAAGTGTCCGTCTGGCTGGGTGAGGCCAGTGATGACAGCGCCAGAGCCATCGATTTTGTCAACAAGTTGGTTAACCTCGACGACGAGAACCACATCGCCGGACTGGATCGCACGGGTTTTGACAATGAGGACCAGGCGAGGGATCTGGAATCCCTCATCAAGCTACTCAAGCGTGGGTGGTTCAGCCGCCGGTGGGTGGTGCAAGAAATTGCGATGGCTCGCAGCGCTACCCTCCATTGCGGAAACGACTCGGTTACGTGGAGCAAACTCGCGGATGCTATCGCGCTTCTCGAGAAGGTCGGCCGTGAGGGCATCATCAACCGCATTCTCAAGAAGCACCCTACCAAGCAATCTCGCGCCTCTGAGTATGTCGGTAACTTCTCGTCCCTTCCGGCATATCGCCTTGTCCAGAACACTACTGGTATGTTCCGCGGACAGCATAAAAAGGACATGATCCGTACATGGCGATACACCCTTGAGGAGCTGGTGACGTTCCTCGCTGCGTTCCAAGCTTCCCGCCTTCACGACACGGTGTACGCCCTTCTCGGTCTCGCCTCCGATGTTTGCCCTGCGCCAATTCAGCCTGTGCCGATCGAGCCTGTGGAAATTGAGGAGCATGACATCCCTCCGCCACACCCACAAGTTAACAGCTTGAAAGGTCGAGCTGAGTCGGTTTCAAACAATCTCCGCAGAGCCGGCACGGCATTCGCTAAGCGTGTGTCGGATACAATCACCGTCGACTACTCGCTCCCCCCTCTAGTGGTATTCATTGAATTCCTCGAGCATGCGATGGAACGCTCGAATTCGCTCGACATCATCTGCCGCCCGTGGGCCCCCGAAATCGGCGTCGATGCCAATGGCGCGCCACAGCTCGTGGAACTGCCGTCTTGGATTCCGTCGCTAAATCGCAAACCGTTCCGCCCTACACGAGACGGCGACATGGTGCGCTTTAACCCTGACCCGTTAGTGGGGCCGGCCAGCTTTCGGCATCGATTCTACCAAGCGTCGGGGCCTGGGCTGATAAAACCAAAATACCGGTTTCTCGAAAATTCGGAGCTAGAGGTGGGGGGCTTCGAAATCGGCGAGATCCAGCAAGCGTGGGACACAGGAAGCTTCGGCAACGTGCCTGCGACATGGCTGGAGGCTGGAGGGTGGAAGAGCGAGGCTGACAAGCCGCCTGACGACCTGTGGCGAGCCCTGGTGGCGGACAGGAATATCGCGGGTGACGATCCGGACCAGTGGTATCCAATGGTGTTCCAGTCGGCGGCGAAGGGTCGGGGAGTCAACTATGGCTTTGAGACGCACAGACTCATCCACGAGAGCACAAATGCGAGAGTGGCTGAGCTTTTCCGCCGTGTGCAAGCCGTGGTGTGGAATCGGAGGCTTGTGACGGTGACTGGGGGGTTTCCAGACTGGCTAAAGGAGAACGAAGCACAATTTCAGAGAGAAGATGTCACGGAGACGGGCAATTGCAATGACGAAGAAAATGAGAACGACGATGAGACTCCACTGGAGCCTAGCGGGAGCGACTCGGGGGCGACAACCGAAAAGACAGCTAATGGCGCGGAGCCTGGCACCGGGGAGATAATTCAGGAAGCCGCAAACGGAGGTGGAAGTACAACAAGCACAACTGCGCCCACCACGCATAACGCGGACGTGGCTAAGGAGGAGACATCTAACGGCACGCAGAACGCGGCGGACATGGTGACTCAGGACTCGGAAGCGACGAGTGTCGAAGGAGCAAATGCAAGTGCAACTCCACCCGCCATGCAGGATTTCACGGTGATTAGGGAAGGAACGCCAGGCAAAGCACTTGGGCTTGGCCCATGTCACGCGAAAATCGGTGATCTCGTTTGCATCATTTTTGGGTGCAGTGTGCCTTTGGTTCTGAGGAAAATTGTGGGTGTGGAAAAATATACTCTCATCGGTGAGTGCTATGTTGACCATACCATGGACGGTGAGGCCATGACGTACTTTGATACGATCAAAATCCGCAAGATGCCGAAAGAAGGGAGAAAGTTTGTCCTTCAATGATCACTGCAGTTGCATCTAGAACATACTACCGTATTTTTCCACAAAATCCGGTTTTACTCGGTAAACGTGCACACTCACGAGCCACGCAAAGCCACCGCTCCAGCCTCTGGATTCTGAGTAAGCGACCCTTTTAAAATCGCTAGATTTGG
>Ga0247780_1000356_pt1 | contig 45191 bp, 46 predicted proteins | sample UWRJL079202R5_FD_179927 | JGI IMG/M metagenome (GOLD analysis project Ga0247780, IMG submission 179927) | Plant litter microbial communities from Arlington Agricultural Research Station in Wisconsin, United States - UWRJ-L079-202R-5 | ecosystem: Environmental > Terrestrial > Plant litter >...
TAGGACAAAACCGGAATCTAGTTCCTATCTCCCTCCGAAACACACAACACATAGCACCCGAGCTGTAGTAGTATAGTACCATGTATGGCCGTGACAAAAAAAAAACACACGCCCTTGATTATTACCCGGGTAGCCGGTGGCATCGCCCCGGTCCAAAGATGAAGAAATGAAAATCTAGGTGCCGGGGTTCGAGGGAGCTCTAGCCGATGTTCTTCCGATTTCCCTTCTGTTTACGGTGGGCCCTCCTCAAATGCCGTATGAGGATGTCACGCCGCGAGTAACGTTCCGAGATCCGACACAAGGTACAAGTCACACTCCGCTGGCGAGTGTGAACGGATTCCTTGTGTCGAACGAGCTCGTTTGCACGGCCAAACTCTTTTCCGCAGATCCTGCCATTTTCGAGGGTGAAATCGCAGCGATGAGCGCCGCTCCGGACGATGACGTATGGTTCTGCTGGGATCTCGACTTCCGGAGGGGCTATTGCTTCGATGTTACCAATATTATGGACTGGCTCGGGGCCGAGTAGGACAGAATACCCCGGGGCATAATGGGGTTCACCCGGGTCTAGATGAGGCTGAAAGTATACACCGAGTGGTGTCGTGATGGGGAATGGGGTCGTATTGAACCCGGTGGCATAAGCGGTGTTCGCTGAAGTATCTTCGGGCGGGGAACTCGAGATCTTCGATGGAACCGTTAGTATCCTTTCTGGGTGGGATTTGCGGTATTCGATCTACACACCAGAATTGACGAGTCCCCTGCGTCAGGCCGACTGTCTATTGGATCGCCCAAGTAATACCACTGCGGGAATTCGTCGGCTCCTTCGCTTTCTTCCGCGTTGTAGGATACACCCCCCATGGCGAAGTGATTGTTAGGCGCGGACATCTTGTGCTACGCTGGGTATCGTCACGACTAAGATCGCTTGTAAGACGAGGTAGATCAGGAGACTGGTGGGTGCGAGGAGTGGTAGGAGAGAAGACACATCCGAGGAGATAGCGAAGTGCCCTAGGAATCCGAGGGCAGCTTGAGAATATATACGGCTACGACGACCTACCGGACTTGTCATATCCCACGGCAAAGGTCGGCCGCCACTCGTGTTGTTTACCTCAACAACACGGGCCGAGATACCTCTTCATGTTGGCGTTCTGCAATGTCTCAAGCAGCCATCGATGGTGGTCATGCGGGTACAAAGCATCGAGACAATACCATAACCGTCAGGGTGTGCAGGACCGAAACCATGCACCTCAGCAGTAAAATCCCTGAATGTAGCGCCACATTGGCAGGCAATCTCAGGCGAGTTGTGAGTCTCGATAGCGGTGGTAGTAGTGGTGGTTGGCCGAATGTGTACCGTGTGTACCGTGTAGACGACTTCCGTGGCAGCTTCAGGTACATATACCAGCCCAGCTCTCTTGGACGAGGAGGGTACTGGTCAAACTCGTTGACGGAGAGACCTAAGAAGAAGGCTTGTCGTTTGGATACTTGGATTCAGCTTGTAGCTTCCGGGCCGGGTGGTACCAGATCCGGGCCAGGGTGACGGACGGTACACGTAAACCTGAACGGGATCAGGGTCGGTGGCGCCCACCCCGGAGCGGTGGCCATCGATCTGGAGTTGTACACAGTCCGATAACCATCGGGCGAATCGTTGCAGCCATGTTTGGCTGTAAACTAGATCGGTTAGCCAGCCCAGGAGGAGCAAGGTCGGCCACTGATGGCCCGAACAGCGCATCGTTCTGAGACCAACTCGAAGGATATGCTGTGCAAGCGGCCATGCCAACTTGAAGAAGAAGAATCGATAACGGAGTTTCTAGACTGCTCTCGACTGCTTCAAGCTGCTTTCGCTGTCCCGATTTCCAAGGGGAAGCTGCCGCGATCCAAACACCCACCAAGGAAACGCCTCCCGTGTCAAAAAGACTGACGGTCTAGTGCCCAGCTGGACTGTCGAATTAGAAGCTTAGAATCACACCTATTCGGCGGTTGTGTTGAGCAACGCCTATTGGCGGATGGGGATGGGCGCATGCTCGCCAGCTGAAGCGGCTGGCCTGCACTCCGGGGGCCAGATCCGGAGGCCAGATCCGGAGGTTTCAAGCACAATGTTTCGATCTAGACCTCGAGCAGCCATTGTTTCTATTCGCCGTATTGCTCAAGTCGACCACAATGCTGCGGGCGAGGGGACGCGGGCAGGGCGATTCGCGTATGGAAGGGGCGGCATCATGAGATTTGGCCCTAACTTCGTGTGACAAGGTTAATGCGGTGTGTCTGCTGGGCGGGGCTGCATCTCACCTCGGCCCCGACCTTCAAGGAGGGGCTCTATCATTTGCCTTGCACTGTAATGGGAAACTGCATTGCTGGTGCGATTTCTGAGGCGGTCATGGGACTTCGCCTTGACGGTAGGGGCAGAGACACGGGATTGTGCTCAGTAATTTGAGCGTTAAATGCCGTTTCCCGAACAAGGGCACGTCGGGTGTGCCCGCATTTCGATATCGGCGGTGTTGAAGCAGACTTACAATCTCAGAATGCGGTCATGAGCATCGTCACGATCCCGTCGTTTCCGAACGAGCAGTCAAGAGCCAAGAGCTGCAGATGTGCCGGGGTTGTGAGGGCGTGCGGGTGGAAAGTACTTTACTGAGAGACTCTGAGCGGGAGTGTGTCCAGACATACTTGGATTCCTTTGTTATGAAACGGAAAACCGTGGCGAATTGGGATGACACTGTGAAGCTGCTGACGATCTCTTTCCTCTCCGGCTCTTCCATGCATGATGGATGAGACGCTCAGCCGTCGCCCTATGCCGTGAGGTTGCGTATGGGATCCTAGGCCGCAGTGCAGTGATTGCTTTTTCTCGAACACGGAGTTTGGGTTACTACACAGTAGACACAATTCAGGGATCACGTCTTTGGAACACATCCAGTTGCGATGGCAGAATCGGACACCTCATTCGTGTCTCACTTCCCCTCCCACTTTCCCTTTCTCGTCGACGCCTACCTACCAAAAGCAGAAGACAGCAGTGTCTCCCTGCTAAAAGCTTGGATCAAGAATTGATGGTTATATGCACCTTCGAGCGTTCCATTCCAGAGCCAAGCCTTTGGAGTGCACTCTGGGCTCCACTGTGCGTGACGTTGGCTTGTTCAGCGCAACAGGGCAAAATTCTTCCGGGGCTGCACCTGATCTCCGGATTTACGTTTCCGCCAAGACGACGGGTCCGGCACCAAGCTCCCAGAACTCCGGGCCTTTCAGATGCAACCCTCCTGGCCAATTGATCATCTTGACCACGAAGGCCCCATTGTTGGCGTCAGTACACTATTAACTGGCGCTTTAGTTATAGCTGAGGCGTATCTGACGCTTCATTTACTTTCTAGTTGGGAAGCCGGGCGCCGATTGTCAGCACATTGCTAACGAGAGACTGCTGCTGCAGGGTGCGGCAAACGGGGAGCTCCCAACCAATTGACTTCATTCTCTCAAAAGCAGGTTGGGAGGTCTGTTTTGCCGCTTTGACCAGCCTGCGGTCCGCAAAGATGCGACACTGCGGCACGCTGGAAACGGGAAATCCTGGATTCCTTGTCAGAATGACGCTGACTTCCTTATGCGCGCAGGAAGAAAAAAACAACAAGAGATTTGCGCGGCTCCTTCTTTTGCTTTTTGTTTGTCTTGAAGGGATTTGTGCCAGCACATGCCTGCTCGCCAGCGACTTGTGCACACTGGGCTGGCCCCTCGCTTTCAAAGGCCTGGCGCCGGCCGCTTGGTTCGCCCACCTTTTTCGACAAGCATTGTTGAGGTGGCAAGTCGGTGGTGCTAACCACAGTAAGGCGACCTTCCCCGGGCTATCTGATGACGCTGCACAGCCTTGGCCAACGCCAGCCTTCAGGAACGGTCGTGATGCACGATGTCCTACATATATGTATGCACCGCGTAATCCGCACACTGCACTCCGTAGTCGAGGAAACAAAAAGGGCAGATGTGTGGATAATAAAGAAGAGAAAGAGGGTCCATGAATAGAGGCTGAGTGAGCCTGTCCAATGTAAGCTATTTGGACCCACGGTTATCCACCGCAGAGTCTGGGGCACTTTTCGCTAGTTATCGCCCTGTCGTGGTGTATCCTTGCCAGGTTACCTGCAAGCGTCCTGCCCAGGACCCGATTGCTGCTCTTCGACTTGCTGTTTCCCATCCGCCTCCGGTCAAGCTTCGCAACAGCAAGCAATTGCTCTTCAAGCTTCATTCGGGAGGTGCGATTGATAGCGACGACTTTCCACCGTGTGCCCTCGGCCGGACACTCCCGAACCTCAATCGCCCGTGCTCACCCAAGGCTGCTCCGGCAAGACGCGACTTCCCCTTGCAGCAAGCCGGTCCCGAGGAACGTGGAAAGGAACCTTTGACGATCTCACCGTGCCCGAGGACCCGCCAGCTTTGGTGCGGTCCCTCGCCAAATGGATTCGCAGTAAGTGCGCTTTCTTCCGATGCTGATCTGGCTACCCGGGTTCTTCGGGTGACCCGGTTCTGCGACGGGGTGTGCCTGCCCCGAGCGGCCTGCCGCGAGCTTGGTGGTGTTTTTTAATATCCCGCCCGCCATCACTGGAGCACGTCACATGGCGGTTTTTCGCTGACGGATTGTTCTTCCTACAGTTTCGTCACCGTCGCTGGTTGGGCCGCTCACCAAATGCCTTCGAGCAGCGGACGCTTCGGTCACGGTCGGTCGCTCTCCAGCATCTTACGGTCGGCATCGCCAAAGCCCCCGCAATCGCACCTCAAGCAGTCCTCAACCTCGGAATTGCCTCACATCAGCGATCTTGCACCCTCGAACCCGTCGACACCGCATAGACGAGTCTATTCTCAACAGAACCTGGACGACGACAATGACATGAGCACCATTCCGGATCCTCGCAGCCGGGCCATGAGCCCTGCCTTCACCGATCCGATGACAAGCCCGCACCACCCAGACCTCGACCAGGAGGTCGCCACCCTTAGCACAAAGCTCATCAATGCGATCAACCACCAGACGACCCTCGATGACAATCTGTCGGCCACGCGGGCAGAGTTGGAGAACTCCCGCGATACAATTCGGAAGCTTGAGCTGCAGATCGAGGAGCAGAGGGAAATGTTGGCCGGCGATGTATGGGTGAAGCGAAAGACGGTAGAGACAGAAAAGGCATACATGCTGGCTCGCGTCGCCGAGGAAAAGAAGGCTCGTCTCGACATGGAGCAGCAAAAAAGGAAGATCGAACAAGAGCTGGAGAATTTAACGACCGCCTTGTTTGAGGAAGCGAACAAGATGGTTATTACAGCCAAGGAGGAGGCACGGATGGAGCAGGAAGCTTTGCAGCGCAAAAATGACCAACTGAGGGTGCAGATTGCCGACACCGAGCTTCTCCTCAAGTCGCAGCAGGAGCAGCTTGTCGAGTTGAAGCATGTCATGGAGCAGATGAGTACCGAGAAAGAAGAGCAGAGCCCCCTTACGATTCCTTCGTCCCCAGGCTTCAACAACTTCGACGTCCAAGAAGAACACCCATCCCATGGTGTGCAACATCACGGCTTACCGGAACCCTTCTCCCCATCCTATCCCACCAGCTTCACGCACCTGTTGCAACCCGTTCTCCGTACCGACCTGTCTTCATATGCCGATTTTAAAGATCTGATTCGCACATCGAAAAGGCTTTCTGGTCAGCGGCTCTCATCTGGACCTCCCGCACCTGGACTCACATCTCTCGGTCTTGGCCTTGGGTCAATAGCGTCCCAAGTTCCGGTTTCGAACGGGTCAAATTCGTCTCTTTCCACCGTTGCGACATCTCCAGCGAGCTCTCCGCAGACACCTGTCACACCAGGCTCCACCACCAGTGTCGGCTCGGTAGGAGGTACTACTACCTTCCCCCCTCTCAAGGAGACTAAGTTTTACAAGAGGGTTCTAACTGAGGATATTGAGCCGACTCTGCGGCTTGACACGGCTCCGGGCCTTTCCTGGCTTGCCCGCCGGGGCGTGCTTACCGCCATGATAGATGGTTCATTGGTCGTGGAACCGATTCCGGCGGCAAGTACTGGCAGGTTTGGCCGGATCATCAGACCGGAGCTCTACCCCTGCTCTTTGTGCGGTGAGTCTCGGAAAGATGAAGAATATCTCCGGACACACCGCTTTCGCACCAGCGAGTCCGGTTCTACGCAGAGCGGATATCCCCTGTGTAGATACTGTCTGGTACGTGTTCGGTCTACCTGCGACTTTCTAGGCTTTCTTCGCATCGTCAAGGATGGCCACTGGCGCGCCGATGATGAGGACGCAGAGAAGGCTGCCTGGGAGGAGAGTGTCCGCCTGCGAGAGCAGATGTTCTGGAGTCGCATCGGGGGAGGGGTGGTGCCCGCAGGCCACCATAATTCCAATCAGAGTGCTGCCCCGAGCCCGCGACCGAGCGGGGAAATAGAGCAGAAGCCGCCTCTGCCAGAGCGGCCTGCCGAGCCGCTGACAGAGGTTTCGCTCGAGGATGGGGCTGACACCAGGATCGAGATCGAAGAAGCAAGGTCGGAAGATATGACCCCAATACCACAGCTTCGTGCCGAGAGCATCTACGCATCCGACAACGGTACCCCGGTCACCACGGCTGGCGGCGGTCCAGCAGCGAATATTCGCGACTCGGCACACTCACTGAGCTCAAAGACTCCCGCCGATGAAAAGCGTCTATCGGTCACGATTCCAGGAGCGGCTTTAGCAGCAAAACACAGTCACCTTGGCGAAACAGTACCTTAATATTTGCTTTCTGTCGATGCCGCCCGCGACGTTGTTACATGATCAACGTTCGTTTCAACGACATGACAGGGTGGGAGCCGTTTCGATACAGCAAAGCAAGAAGGCGTTCGGGCTATTTTTTACACAGGTTTCAATTTTAAAGCAGAGGCTATCAGGGTGAAGTACGGCATTTTGGGAGCATGCGCGGGCATATCATATCCTCATTTCCTTTTATTTTTTAATCCTGAGGCAAAAGGACCAACAGTTGCGTGTATGATAGACAATCGGGGTGCATTCGAGGTTATTGGTCATAATGGTCTGGAGGGGCGGTTGGATATGGTAAGGGAGGCTGGCTGTTTTGGCTTAGTTATACATAGCTTTGGTGTATAGTGTTGAATATCGAGGTCATATCACCCGCCACGTTCTGCTCAGGTACTTTGAGTTGCGGCGCCATCGAAATTTGACCAAGATCTCGGAACTGTAAGACACGAAGACGAGGGACAGGACATCGGGAACTAACGAATAGGTATTATAATTTAGACTAAAGGGCATTCCCTCTTCCAGGATAAATAACAGACCCCCGCTGGATGCGGGACGCTTCCTTTGGTTTGTGTTGCGTGGCCGCAACGGGTTATTCATTTTTCCATGACTCTAAATAACAACAGCGTGTTCCATAAAATAGCAACAGTGAAACGAAAACGACATCCAAGACGATAACGGTGACTGTTTTATACGACCGTCCGCTGGGGACCCTCCCACCGGCCTACCCCTCTTGACAAAACAAATAGACTGGATAGGCCAGTATGTCTGACAAAGGAGAGCCTATCCGCTAACCAGCCAATCCCATCTGGTAAGACAATTCAAAAAGAGGTATATAAACAAAGACAAATAAGCTGACGGTATAGCAAGCTTGCTGACTGGCTGATGTGGATAAAAAGGTATCGTAAGTCCGTAGAGTATGTGATGGTTCAACAATAGAAAAGTTGTCGATGAAGATGAGCAAAGAAAAAAAGGGAATGCAATGAGCTGAGGCTCTCTCGGCGAAGAAGCGATCACTCCTCCCAGTCACCATACCCGGCCTCGTAGGGATTCCACTCTTGGCCGGGGTAGCTCGTAGCGCTCATCTGCGGTAACTCCTCGTCCTTCTTCGTGTTGGTCATGACCACCAGGTCGGGCTCGGGATCGAACACGGGAATCTTTTCTTCCTGCTCACGAAGTAGCTTATGGCGTTTGGCTTCCTCAAAGAGAACGCGGTCAGTCGAGATGGCCTTGGGAGGGGTGTCGTCGTTGTTGCCATTCGTAGCGGCGTTGCTTGGTTCGGCAATGACCACACGGTTGCTGACGACGCTGGCATCTGAGATCGACTTGGAGTGCGCACTCGAGTGCGTGCTGGTACGCTCCCCGCCCATCGGCGTGTGAGCTGGCTTGACGGCCCCAGGAGGAGACCCAGGGGTGGTAATTCCTCGAGACGGGCCAGGCGACTTGGGTTCAGCCGCGGAGATACCGTTTCTCCTTGGGCCATCCTCGCGGTAGTTCTCTGGAATAGTCGAGGTTCTGGGAGTCGCATCGTAGATGTTATCCTCCTCAACATTCCGTGGGGTCTGCGGTTGCACCTGGAGGGAGTTCCGAGAGTCCTGTGTGGCGTGCTTCCTGTATGGAGCCATGCGATCATCCCTCTCTTCACTGTGCGGTGGTGGCTGAATGTGCAATTTCATCTCCTTCGGAGGAGGGAAGGCCTGGCTCAGATGTTCAGGGCTGACGGTTCTCGAGTCCTGCAGCGTCATGCCGGGAGCAGGTGCTGGTACCGGCTCTGGGCTGACCGCCCTCTCCGGGGTGATCTGGGGGCTCGGCGTGTTGGGGGACTGAGCGGGGGGGCTAACATGAGATACAGGAGAGTTGTAGCTGGACGCCTGAGGCTGATTCCCAGGATGGAGAGAGATCTGGCTAACAGTACTGTTTTGGCGCTGGGGCACAAGACCTCCTCCATTGGCAGCTCGGCTGAGGTGTGCTGCAGCTGCCCCCTGAGGGAGAGGTGGATTCGGCAAATTGGCGGCATCAGGGTTGATGGGAGAAAAGTTCGAGTGGGGAATCGGGTAGCCTTGTGGAGAGCCAGGATGCCGAAGCTGAGGTGGTGGTGTAGGGGTATTGCCGTGCGCTGTGACGGGCGTAGGATGGCCATAGTCTTGACGAGAATGGAAGTGGTTGTCAGGAGACGTCACGCTCGCGGGAGACACAAGCTGCGACATAACCGAGGGCTGGGGAGAGATAGGAGTCGGCTGGGAGTTTTGGCCTGACTGTGACTGCTGTTCGGGCTGGGGAGGCGTTTGTGCCGGGTGTTGTTGGCCTTGGTCAGATGCCTGAGGAGCAGGACTAACGCTAGGCTGGGGGGGCTGCTGTTCTGGAGTCGGAGAAGGCGCCGTTTGCTGATTGCTAGGAGGGGCTCCTCCCGCGTTGTTCGGGTTCATCGGCTGACCATTAGGGCCTACCCAAACCTGACGCATGCCTTGTTGAGCCCACATTTGCTGCTGCTGCTGCTGCTGCTGCATCATCATCCCAGGGTGGAACATCTGTCCAGGAGGGAGAGCAAAGCCTTGCATCGGGGCGGCAACGAAGTAGGGGGCCGGGTTCGAAGACACGCCTCCTTCCGCTTGCACATAACCATAGCTGCGCGGGATGGGAACTTGCGCATATTGAGGCTCCCCGGTCCCACGGCCCATCTGGGGCACCATCTGCGGGAGGGAGAAATGCCGAAGTTCCTGTGGTTGCTGAGGACCCTGGCCCGGGTTCTGGTGCTGAACAAGGAACGGCTGAGGGCCGGTCATTTGAGGTCTGAGCGGCTGCGGTCCTGTCAGTTGCGGCCGAAGTGGCTGGGGCCCTGTCATCTGGGGTCGAAGTGGCTGTGGACCTGTCATTTGGGGTTGGAGAGGCTGCATTGGCGGCGGCATTTGTTGTCCACTCTGCTGTTGGGCCTGTTGTTGGGCCTGTTGCTGGGCTTGTGGTTGTGCCTGGGGAGGGCGGGCTTGTGCCTCTGCCTGCTTAGGCTCGCCTCTCCTGAAGCCGAAGAACGACTTCTTTTCCTGCCCTGGGGTCATGGGGCTAGAGCTCTTGTTGGCTCCCTTGAGTAACTTTGAAAATGCGCTCTGCTTCTCTTCCTTTGGAACGGCCATCGTCATTCCAGGTTGGCGGAGACCATTGAGAGGCAGCTGTTGACCTTGCGGCGCACCTGGTGGAGGCGCGGTTGCGTTCGAGGCGTAAGACGGGACACGACTAATCTGTCCAGGTGGCAAGCCCTGAGCAGGAACCAATTGCGGTCCTGGCGGGCCGCCAGGGACATGCCCGAACTGCTGATTTGGTGGCTGCTGTTGATGCGGTTGTTGCGGTTGCTGAGGTTGCTGAGGTTGCTGAGGTTGCTGAGGTTGCTGAGGTTGCTGAGGTTGCTGAGGTTGCTGAGGTTGCTGAGGTTGCTGAGGTTGCTGCTGCTGCTGCTGGATACTCTGCATCGACTGTCGTGGGGACGATCCGGCTTGGCTGCCCAGAGCTGCTCCCTGAGGTGGTTGTTGCTGTTGAACAGACAGTCTCTGCTGCTGAGAGCCAGAAAATCTCTTTGAATGTTCCGTATTAGGCGACCCCTGTGTAACCGGAGAGGGAGCTTGAGGTTGAGACGAAATCGAGGATGATCGATGACCACGCTGTCCTTCATTGGCAGAACTATCCTGCGATGACCGCACCGGTTTACGAGCAGGTAGAGTTTGCGGGGGAGGAACCGCTTGTTTGTACTGAACTGGCGTGGTGTTCAACGAACCCCGAGACTCGAGCGGTGAGATGGCAAGCTGTGACCTCTGCGAGACAGGAGAGTCTTTTGGTTTCGCGTTATCAGAGGCGGATACGGACTGCGACAGCGGCGAATGCGAATGAATACCATTCATGTGCGAGTGCTGATGCTGCAACTGATGCTGCTGACTGGCGCTAGCCGTCGAATCGCCGTGTTGGCTAGAAGGCCGGCTTTGCGGCAAGGGAGGCAAAACTGATAGTTGTGGCATCTGACCCGGTGGGAAGGGCATCATTTGACCGCCGTTCGCTGGTGGCGGCACTCCAGGGGGCAGCAGCACGACAAACTGACCAGTATGCGGGTTGAACTGGGCCTGAACAACGATTGGCCTCCCATCAGGCCCAAGCATTTGCATGCCGTACGGGCCGGGCATTTGGCCAGGTGGGAATGATGGCGGCGGTCCCTGGCCCCGACCCATCAGAATCGGTGGGGCTTGACCGTGCGGTGCCTGGTCTTGTGGGACTGTACCACGTCCCATCTGCGCCATGGCATTTTGGCCGCGTCCCATCTGGCTTGGTAGGGGCTGGGTCGACGGGTTGGGGCCCTGTGAAGGTTGGCCGCGCCCAAGCTGTCCAGGAAGGCCCTCAGAAGCAGGCCTTTGGCCCGGCAGTCCCTGAGAAAGGGGCCTCTGCTGACCTGGTGGTCCCTGAGACGCAGGTCTTAGTCCTTGGCCTTGTCCCTGGCCCGGTGCTAGCTGCTGCTCTTGAGGTCCTTGTCCACGTCCCATTGTTTGGCTCGGTAGGCTTTGACCCGGTGGACCAAAGCCTTGGGGAGGCTGGCCGCGCCCCATCTGCCCCGGAAATCCTTGGCCTGGCGGACCTTGAACGGGTGCCGGAGGGTTGGAATGATGCGGCCCAGAAGACTCAGCCGGCTTCAAGTCTGATTTTTTCAGCCTTCCAAAACCAAATATCCCACCGCTCGTCTTTCTTGTCTTATCAACATCCGCTAGGGTTCCCTGTTGCCCGCTTGCCTGAGGTCCCTGTGGAGGTGGCAAGGCAAAGGTCACTTGGCTGGTCTTGCCAGGGGTGGAGGGACGAGCGCTGGCGTTACTCGAGGTGCTGTCACTTCTCCCACGCCCGATCGGGGGCGGAGGAGCCATAGAACTCAGTTGAGGGCTGCCAGCTGCTCCGTTTGGTCCTCCCGACTCCCCAGGCCCACCCGGTGCGCCGGGTGCACCGAGCACACTGGGTCCGCCGGGTCCGCCAGGGGCTCTAGGAGCCCCGGGACCCCCAGGACCGGGCGAACCCTGACCTGGGCCCAAGGGAAGCGGCTTTACCAACATCGGCGGACCAGGTCCAAGAGGATTCGGCTGTACAGAACCCTGAGCGGGAGAGCCCTGAACAGCCTGCCTTTGTCCGAAAGGACTCTGTCCAAGAGGGCCTTGCGGAGGAGCACCTTGCATGGGAGGGTTTTGTGCCAATGGACTTTGAGCGACAGGGCTCTGCACCATGGGAGACTGCAAAGCCGGGTGCTGCATGTGATTGGTCGGGCCGGCGGAGGCTGGGATGAAAACATTTGGCGCAGAAGGGCTCGGTCCAGCGGACTTTGGACTATCATGGCTCACGCTCCCCTTCATATTTCCAGGTCGGAACTTGCCAACGAGGGCAGAAAAGCCTTTCTTCGCAGCGCCGGGATCTGTGGTGCTCGAAACCGATATTCGCGACGTATCAGTCCTCAAGGTTCTGAGCTTAGCCGGAGCCGAGCCGTCGCTGATGGCACCAAAAAAGCTTCTTTTCTTCTCGGGGGGCGGGAAATCCGGCGTCGGCGCATCCCCAGACTGAACAGGCGGGGTGCCAGAGCTATGCGCAATGATGCTCTCCTGACTGTGTGGGGGCTGGTGGTCCGCAGCGTTCTCTGTCGTCCTCAGCCGAGAAAATGCACTTCGCTTCTTCTGTGGGCTGCCTTCCTCCATCACGACGCTAATCTCAGATACACCATCTCCAGTAGGATGGCCGCCATCCTCATGGGCATGGCCGCCGGTGAACCGCCCCTTGATGCTGGCAAGCCCCGAAAAGATTCCAGACTGTCGGCGACTTCGCGATTCGTCGGCAGGAAAGACTGGCCCCGGCGGCGGCAGGTCACTTTGGTTAGTGTTGGTACGCGAAATAGGCGGGCCTGGTGCGTGTTGAGGGTTGGGGCCCGGACCCGGGTTGTACGAAATTGCTTGTCCGATCTGCGGAGGCGGCATGTTCGGATCGGGCTGCCGGGCCGGACTCGTAGAACGGTCTTCTGCCTCATCTGCCTCAGTCGTTGGCGGCACGCCTGCTTCCTTATCAAATCCATAGTATGGTTGCTGGGAGGAGGCGTTGCTGGAATTGGAGCGGTGGCGATTGGACTGGTTGAGAGGCTCGGAGAGATGCGACTCTTGGAGATTCCAACCGCCCTGCTGCGGCGGGAGCCTGTTCATCACCATGTGCGGCGGCATCATCGGAGGCCGGCCGCCCATGCCTGTCGACGGCTGTGGACCCGGAGGACCCGCGGGCCCTTGCGGGGCGAGCCCACTGGCGAACTTGGACCGCGGGATGCCCTGTGGGCCGGGCGGGGGCTGCTGCTGCTGGTCGGACATCGAAGCCTGCGTTGGCCGGTAAACATTCTGGACCGGCATTCCGGGCGGCGGAGGCCCAGTCATGAACTGATGCTGGGTGCCTTGGGCGCCAGGACCGCCCATCATTTGATTTTGGTTTGGATGCCCGCCTGTTGGAGGCGGGGCCTGCGAGTTGTGTGGTGGTGCGCTATTCAGCTGCTGCGAATGCCCCGCTTGATGGAGCTGGCTCTCCATGTCAGCTGAAAACCCGCCAGGGGAATCAAGAGAGAGTCGGAGCGAGGAACCAAAAGTCGAAGCCCGGCGGATTGGCGGTAACGGGACAAACGATGGCACTCGCTGTGGTACATTTGAACTGGATTGCGGCTGGCCCTGCGGTCCCTGCTGCTGTGACAGGGCGTGCTGATAATACTGCTGTTGCGGGTGGTTACCAACCGAAGGGGGCCCTTGGCTCTGCGCGTATGTGGCCATCGAAGAAAGCAATGGTTGCCACCGAGGCCGCGACGGCAATTGCGATTGAGATGCAACGGCCGGAGGCGCGATGGGACGGTTTTCCGAGACGGACCGTGTCACGAGCCGGCTGGGCGTTCCACCGAGGTAATGACTCCTGCCGTCTCTTTCGTTGGCGGCGTTTGTGCGATCGCTGCTCTCCGCTGTAGTACTGTCCGATCTGCCGTCCCCGCCGATGCTTTTGTGTAAAAGTATCCCCGCGCCGCGTTTACGGCGAGCTCCCTGTCACGACGCTGCGGATCGGGGGCGACGGGTGGACCCAGGCCGGCGGGTGGCCCGTTCTTGACCTGTAAGTCGAAACTTTGCTCCCTACAACAAGCGCAGCCGCGGGCTGGTCTTTGGAGGGCTAGTGGTTGTTAATTGGTGTTCGGCTGTGGAGCTCGCTGGAAAGCTCCCGTTTTTGCGAAGAATTTTCTGATGAGCGCGACGCCGGTTCAATCTGACAGTCGCGGTGGGTGCTGACGGGACTTCAGAGCACTGGAGCTGACGCTGTGTCTTCGCTTGCATACGAGTGCCGCGTCAATGACCGGCCGCGGCGGAGGAAAAGGAGTATCGGTCGAGGAATGGCCGCCGTGTGAGCCAGGTCGGAAGTCGAGCGTGGTGATGCGCGTAAGGAGGTGCGGTAGAAACGGCAAAGGGACGTGGTTGAAGTTTTCTGAAGCCGCTCTGGTAATTGCGAGAGCCGACCCTTGTCGATCCAGTCGGGGTAGGTAGGGGTCGGGGTCGGGAAATCGAAAGCTCTGATGATGCTGACCAACGGCAGGGAGTGGCAGGGGTGAGTTACGGGCTTGAGTCCTCGAACTGGGGGCCTGATCCGTTGCACTAACTTGGCAGTTGGAGGCTGAGCAAGGCGCTCGCCCACGATGCTCTTCGATCACGTTTTACCACAGCAGCGCTCTTCGGCGCAACCAGCCCTGCTGGTGCACCTCTACCATTCCTTGATGGTCCTTCAAGCTGAGACGTCGACCGCGTCCTGGCTTGTTGCGGGTGCTGCGACAACCTGATGCAGCGATTCGTCGTTCTGCGGAAGGCCGTTAGCGAACTGGGCAGGAGACGGGACGCGATATTAATAGGTGGCCTAATGCCCACTACTGCACGCGTGGGGACCGTGTTCGTCGGGAATGCGCCCTGTAAGGTGGGTTTCCAATGTTCCATCGCTTGAGAACCGCTCCAGCAGGAAAGCTCCCGAGTCGGCGGCGACCGAAAGATCGACGACACAGCAGGGTTAAGTCATGGTTCCGAGACAGCAACGTCACCCTTTTCTTTTCTCTGGGTGGCTGGGAGTACTCAGGTACCCATTCGGTTTGTTTTCCGACGCACAGCCTTTTGTAAAAGGGCGACTTCAAGAGGTATCAAAAGTCCTTGTTTAGATTCATCCAACAGCCATTATTTCCGTCATCACTGTCGTTCAACCAGCCATGTATAAAGCAACCCGAGAAAAATGGACAGAAACACAGAGGGCTGCCAACCGGGCACTCGACTGAACTAGATAATTTGTCGCTGCTTCCATCCGAACCCCCAACAACAAAAGCTGAAGATACTCAACATCAAAGATTGAAGAAACTCGCCCAACGCTGCCCCGAGGATAATGTGTGTTCTAGTACAAGTCCCGCAGTCCTGACCAGACAAAGGTCGAAAGAATGCTTAGCGTCGATCATCAATGTATGACACAGTTAAGAATTAAAAAAAAACCTTGTCTCCGGTTCCGCTCAGCTTGTTTTTCCCCTTGCTTAGCAGCCCCTTGCCGGCCTTGCCCGCAGCCATCAACAGCTTTTTGCTCTTGGCCCCGACTTGGGCGACTTGGGCACCCGAATGACCCAGTGGGGAACCGTGTGGTGGTGTAGGGGGCATCGGTATGTTTGGTGCCGGCCTCGCAGTGTGCCCGAAGGCCGCCGTACTGGCATTGTGCTGATGGAAAATCGATGCATGCACATTCACCTGCGATGGCGCCTGCCCAACCTGTTGCGATTCTATGCCACCAGAGCCTACCAACCCAGCCCTAAACGATGACGAGGTGTTCGCGTGCTCGGGGTGGTGTGAAGCCATAGCCGACATCCAGTCGTTCAGACCGGTGTCAATAGCTGCAAACTGCGATCGTGTCTCCTTGAACGACCTGACTCTCTCTGATGGCACCGGTAGGTCCATTATCTGGCGGAAAGTCATGATGCTGAGTAGTTTATTCGTCGTTGGTGAGCTGGGCTCGGCTGGAGGTGGAGTTGCTTGGGATGGTGAGGCATAAGAATCGGCGGGTTCTGCGATGGCTTCGCTTGGTACCGTAAACATGGATAGTGGAATGGTGGGGGGCTGCACCAAGACCTTGTCCTCAGGGATAGATAATTTGTAGCTATCGTCCGGTTGCTCATTCTTTTCTGACAGAACTGAGATCGGCGAAGGCGGCTCTATGGGACCATCCGTGGATCTCGCCGGAAGAGTACTGGCGCCCGATACCTGATGAGAAATACCGCCGGACGTCTGAATAGACAGGCCAGTGGTCTCAGGTTTGGGGGCTGGTGATGATGAGGGCCCCGCAGGAGCAGCTGGTGCCGGTTCTGTAACAGGCACTTGGCTTGCTGCTTCATCGCGAGTCGATTTCTGTTCCGCTACGGCCACTGGAGTGGGGATTTGCGAGTTTGCCGCCCTGGACTCAGTTTCCCATGAGAACCGCCTCCGTGTACCGCCCGGAGTCCTCTCCTCCGATCCTGCAGAAGAAGGTGGAGTTTGGTGCTCCTCAGGAGCTGCCGGCAACGGAGGTACTGATGTCTGCGCAGCGGTAGATGAACCGTCTGCAGCTCTCTGCGAGTCGGACTGAGTCTCAGGAATGGTTGTAACCACCGTCGGTTTATCGTCACTCTCCGCCCAGTAATCTCCATAAACATCGCCCAGATAGGTACTCTCGCGCACAGTACCGCCAGCCGCGGCATAGTAGGCGTCTGTGTCGTCCCCTGTGACTTCCGAGTAATCTCTTGACGGGCCTAATGGGCTAAGTGATTTGATAATTTCCTCCCTCAGCATGTCGCTTTCTTTGACCGGGGAGCTATTAGTAGTGACCAAGGCTGAGCGGGTCTCAAAGCTTTGTGGAGGCACAAATTGGTCCTGCAAACCGACGTTTTGAGCGCTTCGGCTCGGATTCAGTGGTGCTGTGGGTATGATTTCGGGATCGTGTTCAGCAGCTATAGTCGGCACCGGGCTTGCCAATTCCGACTCTGAGGCCACAGCTTCCACATCCTCTGACTTGTTAACTGATGAAGCCGCATTGGCATTCTCTGCTTGCGGCGCAATCTGGCCGGATGCCGTCTGCACAGAAGCATTGGAAGGGGGGCTGCTGGTCCTAAGTGGAGGAAGCGCAACCTGAGAGTTTGTGGGCGAAGGTGTGGACTGCTGAGAGATTGTAGCAACTGCCTCACTGCGACTGTCGCTTGTAGGGTCATGCGTTGGCTTTGTTGATAGAGACATATTGCCGCTTCCGATACCTTTGCGCGATACGGTCCGAGAAGCAACGGGTCCCGCTAGGAGGTGTGCCTCACCCGGCGACTCGAGGGTCTCAGTGACCCAACCACCAGGCAAAGTCGGCCGTGTGGCTTGTTTGCTCTCAGGACTTGATGCGGAATGCCGGACTGCTTCTGCAGCGGGAGCCTGCTGCCGAGGAGTTTCCGTGTCTGGCGGTGCTGCATCGCTCGGGCTGGGTTCATTCTCAGGCGGGGGGATCGTCGGGATCTCAGTGGTTGCCTGTGCTGACTGGACAGCTGCATTATCAGCCTGCACGACATCGGTGGATTCCTGCACACTGGCTGCAGACTTGGCTGAAGGAGCCGGTTGTTGAGTGGACACAGCTAAGAGGTGCGACGTATCTGGCATCGGAGGAGGCTGAGACGAAAGTCTCGATGAAGTCGAGAAAAAGTCGTCGCCAAACATAGACATGCGGCCCAACTCAGGGAGCTTAGGACTAGTAGAATAGCGACGCAAGTCCTGCGCAGGCTCCAGTGCCGACGGCGCTGGCTGCTCCAATGCAGCAACCCGGTATGCGGCAGGCTCAGGATCGGCCGTCATATCGTCAGATCCGTAACTGTCAATCAGTCCCTCCAAGCCATATTCGCTCTTCCTTTCCGCAACAGTCGCGAGACTGGGACGCAAATTTCGGCTGGGTTGAGATTCTTGGGTCTCCTCCACATGTTCTGTTTGTTTGTGTTGCACTTGCACGACCGGCTGGGGTCTGGGAAGAGCACTGGGCTCCGGCCGCTCGCCCGCACGACTGCTGCTCCTGACACCATCGAGGCTTGGCCTGCCACCAGATTCCATCGAGCGCCGTCGTTCTTTTTCCTTCTCCTCCTCCATCCGCCGGTAAATATCCGCCGGCCTTACAAACGGCAGGGGCTTGGCCGGTGATGTCAGCGGGGACCGGGCATTTGCAGGAGACGCAGACCGCCCTTCCGCGAACTGCTTGTTGTGGCTGGATCCTGGGCGAGAGCTGGACCTGGAGCCTGGTGTGGACCCTGCCAATGGCGCTAGAATCGGCGCGTCGTGCGCGCCCATGCTGCTCTTCCGCGGGGGAAACCGTGTTGGGGTATGTCCTGCGCTCAGGGGCGCAGGAGGAGACTTGGTCCTGACGGGGAGAACCTCGGTGGAAGGTGGTGGGTTGCTCGAATGAACGCTGGAAACTGTCGCGGCAGCGCTCTGGGGAATTGCCGACTGCGGTGATACGAGATGGTCCATCCCCGTCCGCTCTAATGCGCCGTTTGCAGAAGCCGGGGCCGTCGGGGACGAGGCAATCCGCTGTGTCTGGAGCTGCAATGTCGGGGGTGACCCCACTGATGTAAACTGCCTCGCGGACGGAAGGGGCACGGAGGGCTGTCGGGGGCCCATTGGGTGCTTATGGGGCGGCGGCGGTGTGTCGTCAAGTTCATCGTCGTCGGCGCCCCAGTCGTCACCGTCGTAGTTCGCCGGCTTGAACTCGGCCCATTTCCTCGTCTTTGAACGGCTTACGTTCACTTTGTACTGCTCGCTGTTGTTGGAAGGTGTATCCGGCGACCTGCAAAAGCACCAACATTAGCGTTCGCCGACGAATTGCTGTCGCAAGGAACCATGTCAACTAACATTGGAGGTGTCCCCCCGAAGACGTTGCCATATGAGCCGTCCATCGCGTGTTTACGGGCGGTGTGCCCACTGCCGCATACTATGACTCTCGCAAGCTGAGATGGCGGTCACTTTCTCGGGCAAGGACGAGACTGGTAGCCGCCAGATGGCTTTATGCCGACGATGGCTCGTCAGTCGGAGCGGCAAAAACGCGGCTGCCGTAAACCCGAAGGTGCAGATCAACGCGTAATGTGGACACCTAGTGGGCAAGCTGTTGGGTTTGAAGACCACAGGGCGAACAATTCGGCAGGCAACTACCTGCGACAAGACAAAGAAGCGTCGGGGATTCAAGCAACAAAAATGAGGTGAGGAGCGAACGGCACATCTGGCTGCATCATTAGATTTCTACGTGACAGAATTTCGTCTGCAGCTCAAAGATTATCGGTAGGGATCAAGAGTGCGGCCTCTTTTCAGGATTCCACCCGCGGGGCGGAGCCAACCTAGTCACAAGCCTCCGGCTCCATCCGCCCAACCTGGACGTCCTTCCTTCAATCATTCCCTTCGGACCATCATGAGTGAAACGAGTCAATTGAGTAACAGGCACGACCCCTCAAGACATTGCGACAGGAGCAGCTCAAGATTTCTCAAGATTTCCAGTCGTGCGACAGCAAGCAAGAGGCGTCAAATGCAACGGCGATGCAGCGTTGACCGTGTGAACGCCCCTGGCGGTGACGTAAGCTGGGGGCGACTCAACGTTGACGTTCAGGTGGTTACTGATTCGTAGTGCCTACTCTAGCCCTGGGGACCAGTGGTCTCTCCGTAGCAATGCGACTGCGACGTTGCCTTTCTCGATTCCCCATGTTTGCCATCTGTCCCCACAATATGTTTGTTTGATAGAATTAGTCCCATTTATTATCTTAAGATTCTCTGCATCGCGACATGAACTCTACCGGGACCTTGTGCCGCCAGCTCGGCGCCATCGGCGAGTAGATTTCCGGGTTCCAGATGCGGCACTCATCACCTACCCTTTGTGCCTGAGGCAGCACATAATCCATTCCGCTCACAGCTTCTTATCGGAAATGACCGCCACACCAGGCGCTGAAAATGGGCCCCTCCAGGTGCAGGAAACGGACTCTCCAAGTACAGGAAATGGGCCCCCCTCCCAAGTTCGGAATTGGGCTCTCTAGATACCGAAAAATGATCCCTCTAGATGCTGAAAAATTGCCCCTCTGGGTAACCCCGCGGACTGCGGTGGTTGGGAAAACATCGGTAGTTCGCAGGAAGCACTCGGTATGCCACCCCAAGATCACGATGACTCCGACGAGACCCGACTCTAAGCGTAACGTATGCTCGCCAACGTAACCGAAGCGTATACCATGCTAGAATCCGAAGATGAAGTGGTATACTTAAGCACCGCTCCAAAACGCCCGCCGCGGTAGACAACCGCTCCTGTTCGCCCTGCTGTTCCCATGAACCCCAGCCGAAAAGCTGGGCCCTCCGCTCACCGAGCCAGCCGTGCGAACCCTTCCGGAGAGAAGAGCCGTATCCCGTCGGCCAAGCCATGACTGCGCCCCACAACGACGGCCCCGATAGCTCTACATCCATGGAGCGCCCGCGCCGAGCGAAGGAGAGCATCTCCCACGACGATAACACCCGCCGAAATCCTAGGGCGCGTGAAGAACTGGGCGAAGCCGGGTCCTCCACTTGCCGTGTTTGGCACGTACCCATCGCCCATGGCAAAGTCGAATATCGCTCGCTCTTTCAAGGAATGACACGCCAGCGGCTCTTCTATCCAGTCCGAATCCCGGCATGTGGTACATGATGCAAACAAGCAATAATCCCCATCAACTCGTCATGACCAAACCGACCCACTGCGCAGCAGTCAAAGCGCCACGACCTGCTTCAGAACCGACTGGTAAAAGTCAGGAACGGTGTTTATGGGAGACCACCCGACCGTCAGTTCTTTCTCTTGCCCATCAAAAACACCGGTCACGACAAAGCTCAGCGCCTCGCCACCGACCATGTCTCGTGCGCTAGCGCTGACCTTGATAGCCGTGATCCGAAACGTGATCTTCTGGAGACTGCGTATAATGTCCTTCATTTCCTCAGCACCCTGACGGAAATCCTTCTTCACCCACTCCACTGCATCATGAAGCGTCTGCAGCTTGTGCTCGACATCGCTCTGAAGTGTGAGCTGAGCATCTATTTCTTCCTCGAGCTGTCCCAGCTCTGCATCCTCTTTCGCCCGGCAAATGGCTTCATCCGCCTCAGCGATGACCCAGTAGAGCCTTGGTCCCCGGACGTGGCTCATCTGGTATATCGCTGCACGGATGACCTGGGAGAGATGGTTGCTGTCGTCCTGTGCTTGTTGAAGCTTGGCCCGCGCCTCGGCAACTTTCCGCTCTTCGATGTCGAGCATCTCGCGCATGAAACCGGATTCTGCTTCCCCAACAAACTTCACCAGTGCTTGGCTCGTATGGACCAAGTCGCCCGATACGTGTGAGATCTGCGTGATGAGGTCGTTGCACCCAGATGATTTTAGAGTCTCGTCGGCATACTCCCATGCTTTCCGCAACAGGTTGGCGCTTAACCTTGCTGCAGCAGCGTCTGCTCTGGCCACAGGGATATACGACGCCCTAGCAGCCACGTTAGGTTTATACCATTTCCTCTCTCGCAACTGAAAAAGCAAATATGAACTTGGACGAGTCTAAGGAAACGACGGAACTTACAGCCGCACACACGTCGATCGGGTTACCATACTTCATGTTATCTTCTATGTCGCGGACATTTTGCTCAAGAGTCTCAGCAATACCTGTAAAACAATAAAATAAAACCCCCGAGCCAGTGATATTTGATAAAGTATAATGCGTAGTGCAGAAGTCAAACACCCACGATCATTATCCTTGAATAATTTCAGCGCCGTCATAACATCTCGTTCCACTTGGCCATAGAGAGTGAACCGTTTGTGTTTCAGCTCACGCTCCTGGTCTGCGAGTTCTCGCTGGTGACTCTTGGCCTTTTCAAGCTCTTCATGATACTCTGCTCGTTTCCTGTTAACGAGTCCGGTCTTTTCACGCTTAGCAGCCTCGAGCGCTCCCAGGGCAGCCTCTACCGCGGCCTGCTTTGCTTCCTCCGCGTTACGGATTGTTTCCCTCAGCCCCTCCAGCTCAGCTTCGGCTTCATCTCGGATCCTTTGCTGTTCGTCTATCATGGCTTTGCGGTGGTCTCGTCGGTTGTTCAGCTCTCTTCGCGCTTCTTTCAGGGTGCCGGCAATAGATTCACGTTGTGGAGTGGCCTTGGCTATCTGTCTTCTGAGGTTCGCATTGACGGCATCGAGAGTTTCTGTGCCAAATTCATGCACAGTATCCATGAGACTTATGAGACCCTCGCAGATGCTGACCAGCGGGTCCCCCTTGATCTCTGCAGAGAAGCAAAAGTTCGCCTTGGAGAGATCCTTGGCAGTCGAGATGTTGGTGGCCTCGGCGAGAAGATCTAGAGTCACGATCCCACCAAAGTCGACGTATATCCAGACGAAGAAGGTATTGGGTGTCGATCTCGAACGCACGTCCAGTGAATTGAATGAGCTCTGTTGCTCTGAGGTTGTCGAGTGCCACCGAGACCATTTGATCGGCTGCGGCACCCACGGCGAAGGTAGCACGCGCCTCGGTGTTTCCTACCACGATGGTACCGGCCACAGCCATCTTTTTCAGGCCACTGGCATAGTTGAACTCGATATCTGCAGCCAGCTGGTAGATTTCAACCTCTTTGCTAATACCCAATGGGTTCTTCCAGGTGGTCTTGGTCTCGATGTACCCCCCCGACGGTCAACGGGGTTGCATATAGAGCCCCGGTGAGGACCAGTGGCTGTTGGCCCTCCAGGGCGACGGTCAGGTCCCCACTGACCTTCAACTCTGGGTTCTTCGAGATGATGACGGTTATTCCTAGGTTCCCAAACTTGACTGTGTCGCTAAGAATCGAATAGGACATTTTGGAGCTGGATGGCGAGCTGAAGTTCCTTGGCGAAATCGTATGAGGCGACCAGTGTCATGCTCTTGACGTTGCTGAGGGTTGCCTTTTTCCCCCCTGAGACAGCTTGTCGATCTGCTCAAGTCTCTCGATGCGGGCGCACATCTGAAGAATTCCTGGCAAAGTCCATTAACTTCCTGAAGCAAAGATGTCCACGGCAACGGACGGAGTATGGGATGGCATGCCTTTACTCACTGGATATGCATTGACGTTCATGTCGCTCCATTCCTCCCCATTCCCATTTGAAGCGAGCAAGGCGACATCGAGAAGTCTGATATCGCCTAAGAACGTACGTGTTTTCCAGCACGGGGCAGAGCTTTGCAAGAGGAATCATGCTAGAGGCTCTGCCATAGACCATCCAGGTTTCGCCCCAAACAAGACCTACGGCTGCAGAAAGCCCCTCAAAGTCAACGGTTCCCTTGAGAGCGACCCGGATTTTGTTGCCCTTGGATCCAATCAAGACGTCCAATTCGGCGTCTTTCACTATGATATTAGTCTCGGGAATATGGACACTCGCAACGCTTCCGCTGGTGTGGATGCCGAGTGCGCTGAAGGCGAGAGTGGCAGCCGCACTGGAGTGTCCGTGAACCGATACCCTGCCCCAGAGAATGACTCCGTCCGTGTAGCTCCATGCCGCCGAAGAAGCCGTATCCAAACTGCCATCGATCTTGCGCCCTCCCCATGGCACACGTGGATACCGAGGAGAGTTCAACCCCGACTGTCTTGACGCAAACGGTGTCCTTCAGCAGCCAGACTTCGAGACCGTTGAGCGAGCCTTGGAGACGAAGTGCTGAGAAGAAGGGCTCTTCGTCCTAGGCTCGCTCCTCGCCAAGATAGGCCGTGGCGTGGAGGCCTTCGGGGCCTTTTCCACAGCCGCCTAAGAGCTGATCCAGCGGCTCCCGGATGAAACTCAGCATGCCATCGAATTTGACGTCGGCTTCAACGCGAAGACCACGGGAATAGACGAGGGTATCATCTTCTGGATAGATGAATTTGATATTGTCAAGAGGAAGCTCATGCATGATAGAGTCGTGAATACATGGTAGCATAGCTCCAAAAAGGGCTGCCATACTTTCCCAGACTGGAAAGGTCAGGTGTGGCGATCCCCACCAAGGAGTCTGGTGTCTTCGGATCGTGGAAGGAGTAAACCTTGGCTCGCAGTCCCTGGACTCTGAGGAACGACGTCACATCACGGGACAACTCCATGTTCTGTTCTTTCGACTCAATCGTCATGTTTCAACCGGTGACTCCGAATGAAGATGGAATGATTTGTGGTAGTACTCCCAGTTACTTCTTGGTTCTGCGTAAAACGAGTTGAGGAGGGCGTTTGACTTCAAGAGATTTTGACCGTCTGTGGGTTCTGACTCGAAACTGGAAGGTGACGGAAAATCATTCTTCCTGTTTCTTTTGCCTTTGATTTTTTGTTATTGAGCGGCTGTCAGGCTATCTGTTGACAGCAAGTTCGGGGTTCCCGGGTTCACGGATCTTTATTACGACCTGCACCCGACACAGGCCTCGAGAGGACTGGCGCGGGTTAAGACAGAACGTATGGCAGGACGCCAACAGGTAAGGGGCGTTCCGAAGACGGCTTGTTGAGCTAGCACTCCTAGAAGGGGGGTTCAATGTCACTGTAGGTCGCTGTCACTATAATGCACAGAGGTGAGTCTGAACAGTAGGACACAAATGAACAATTGAATACTAGCGTGAGGAACCAGAGTCCCTCACAGTGGTTGTGGGCACAACCATGGTTATCTATACTAACTAACTAAGAGGTACTCCGTACCTTGCTTGGTCTGTTGTGCTTGGTGGTGCACCACGCAGTTACGGCCAAGCAGCCGACTGAGTGGTGCTTGGTGTTGTCAGTCCTTGTGGACCACCAAGCACTTTCTTACTGGTCGTAGGGGCTTCGGGTCTTTGCACCCCTGGCCCAGTGCGTTTGGACAGTGTGCACCATCCCCCTGCACTGTTCCTCCTGCGGGGGATTCGTCGGGCCGCCCCGGCCCAAGTGACGGCCTGCAGGGTCGTCACAATCTTGTATTATTATTAGTAATTTCCCCATGTTTTTCTACGTAGTTCGATGTCCGCATTGATGGCTCTCTGTTTACCGCAATGTCAACTCTACCTAGGCTGAGTCGGGGGCATCCACTGGCAGCAACACCCATGACAGTGTACAATATGCATTGCAGTCCAAAACAGTAATCTGAAGAAAAGAGACCCTCCTCCGCCTTCTTGCTTCTCATAGCGGTGCCCTTCTTCCTCTTTTCCATAACTTCCGTCACGCGCTGTATCCAAAGCCCTCTCATTCCTCTCGCTCACTCTAGTCATTCTCGCATGCACCTCATAAATCGACTCCTTCGCCCTTGCGTAGAGATACTGTTGTAGCCAGTTATCAGCCAACGCTTCGCCCTTTGAGCAGAATGGCCGTGCAAAGGGGCTAAAGTCAACGCAGACACCTGGCTCTTCCACACCAAACAAGAGTGATCTTCCATAGATCCGGGCATGATAGTTGACGGCGAAGGCAAGAACTTGGCAGCATTGTGCGAATGCTTGGAAAGATTGGCTGTCCTCAAAGTCTTGCTGCTCTAGCCTCACTGGGCCGCCGTCTTCGGGCACAACATTGCAGCACACTCTCATGTCTCGGTTCACAGTCACAATCAGCTGGCCCTCGATGTACCAGGGAGGCCCTGGTTTGATCTTCTTGGCTGGGGTCAAGTCTCCGTCCAGCTTCGAGGCTTTCGAAATGCTGTCCTGCCATAAGTTGTTCTGCAGAGATCTGAGCTCCACCTCTCGTTTGAATGCTTGCTGGATTGCTCTCTCATATCTGACATAAGCTGTGAGTCTGGCTGCGCACTTGAAACAGGTGAATTGGTGGCTTTGAGTTACCTACCTGAGAATGACGGAGTTGGTCTCCGAAGTGCCCAGAACCAGATTGTGCTGGATCTGGCTTGTCCCATATGACTTTGAGTTCCGGGAGGTAAGGTCGCCGTAAGAGAAAGCTACAAGATGCAGCCACTGTGGGTAGGTAGGTTAGGTACCTTTAGTCAGCTATGTTATCCGCAATCCAGAAAGCTAAATGCCAAAACGTTGTGGCAGCGGAGAAAAGTCCCATTACCTCGACAGCAGCAGGATGTAGCGAGTATGGAGTTTGTTCTTCTTCGCCACTTCACCAAAAGCCCCCTGGACTTCCTTCCACGAGATTCCATTGTGCTTCGTATCACTGGTGTCGCCATTGGGAGGCCGGATGTAGAGTACCATGCCAGGAAGATCAACGGTTCGGAATGTGTCGCCCCCCCAAACGTCTTCGGTGGTGCTTTGGCGTCGTTGTCGATCTTCTCCCGGAAAAGACCCTCGTAAAGATTCGCCGACCTGGCGCAAACTTCCACAAGCCCAGCGCTGCTGTCATCAAACCGAACAGGCAGAAGATGGTCCCCGTGATTCTGAGTCGCGCGCGGCCGACTTGGACCAGCGGTGTTCAGGCCGAGATCATTGCGCATCTCGTTCCAGGGGTAAGTGTCGTCAGCCTTCTTAAGGGCGTCCAGTAGTTCCTCGGAAAGGTAGACCTTTGAAGCCAGTCTGCTGCGCCAATGCAGATTCAGCGTCGTATGTTGTTGTGTGTCTGTGAGCTGAATATAGGATGACCTGCCGCTGATCTTTGGGGTATACGTATTGAAAATCTCAGTTTGCTTCCCAGCCGAGGGAGGACAAGTGCTCCCTGATGTGGGCTTAGCGGAGTTTGGCGGGGAATTGTAAACAAAGAACCGGAACTTTCCCTCCCGAAGCTTTTCGCTCCAGCAGACAGAGTCCATTCTGCCTTCTTGGATTCGGTGAGCCGTCCCTATGCCGTTGGGCCTCTGGATAAGCTATCAATTCAGGTCACGGTGACCAGAATTGCAAGAATCTCAAGCTAATTTAACAAAGAGTGAAACAAATGTCGGGAGCAACTTGAAGGCAGCCTTGGCTGTTGGGGCCGAAGGAGGACTGGAATCCTTCCGTCCACCCTCCTGGTCTTTACGGAGCTGGTCATCCAAGCTTGTGTGTCTTGAATGAAAACTCAACCTTTGCATTGCAGAGCAACTCACAAGCTTTGCATAAGTACCAGACACCTACCTAAGGTAAAGTTGGATAAGCCGGCATTGGAGATACGCTTGTACCTTGTCAGCACATGATGCCAAGAAATCCCCCCCGGCCCATTCACGCACGCTGTTGCATTTTGTAGCCATTCAAAGCAAATACCAGACTCAACCCAACTCCAACCTAAAACTGCTTGGGTACCTTACCTATCTGGAGATGTGAACATGTTCCTTGGCACAGTTTCCGTCGCATACTTGCCCAAGCTGGGTGAGATATCTGACGCCCGACATATGGCCCGAATGCAGAGCAGTGCCTCTCTTCTCAAATCCCCTCTCAAACCGAGCCAAGCGAAACCCACCAACACTTCCTTGCAACACTCGAAGTTGCACTTTGCGGCTCTGCTTGAACCTGCCTATTTGGCATCGGACGCCTGTGAGACGACCTCTCCGGGATTTGTCGCTTTCTGTTGGAGGCCACACTCAGGCGGAAATGATTCGAGGTTTGTTTCGCCTGCCCCCAGAGGCGTACGTCCAGACATGATCTGGGGCCTTTACTCACTGGAGCTAACACCGTGTTGCAGCGATATTTTACATTCAGAGCTTGCCCCCATCAGGCTTATACTTCTCCCCCGTCCCCGTCATTCCCTCTACCTCTTCCAACCACCCCGCCTCCTGCAGCATCGCCTCATGCGTATACGTATCCAGCTCACTCTCAATCTCCTCGGGCCACAGCCGCATCCACCTGACTACATTTCCCCCCACATCCAGCGCGAGCACACACACCCTCCCCGTATGTAGCGCCTTATCGTCTATAATGACCACAGCGGCCGTGGAACACGTACGTTCAGCGCGCAATTGTGAGGGCTTGTGAGAGTGTTTGGCTCACTAGGGCCGGGGGAAGTGGGAGGAAGAAGAGAGTTGAAGGCAGGCAGGTACGCGTTCCTTCAAATGCGGGCCGAATGTTCAATGGGTATCCACTTGAGACGGCATGGAGGGCTATCGGTAAGTTTCGATAGGTGTGCCTGTGAGTCACTTATGGGTTGATCGCGGATAGCATCACACAGGTAATACCGGAGGCGCACTGTGCAAGAGTGACTCGTAATCGCGATGTTCAACTCCCCGTAATAAACGAGATATCGTGGTTATGCCGAAGCCCTACCGCGATGGCTTTGTTCCATCTGTTCACCATGCTGTGGCTGTGCCGAATTCGCAGCACGCCCTCCTCCGTAAACGTCGTCTTCTCGGACAGCATCCATGGCGCCTTGAACCGGCACAGCTCGCCCCTCCTCCCCCTTCCCTGTTAAAGTAAACAAGCACTTCAAATATAAACGATCCCATATATTGAAATTCCTCAAGGCTCTTAGGTAAACTGCAAGCGGTTTGCGTCTCCTGTCTGATTTCGCATGTGAGGATGAGCTCCACATTTGGTGGTTGAAAAATAACCAGCGGATATGGGTCACTGTGAGGGAATATTATTGGTCCATTGGTGGATCCTGCTGCGGAGGCCGATTGGGTGGTGTGGCTGACTAATCCCGAATTTCTGCCGACAGCTCCTGACCTGACTGCACACACAACTTCTTTTCGTCCATGAGCATCCCGCTCGTCATGACAGATCAGCTGCGATCGAAGATCATTGACGAAAATCCTATCGGGAAAGGCCTTGATGCCTTCCGCGCTTCGTTCAATTCGATTTGCCAAGGCGCGCACATATGCACTCCGGACGTGCTCGAGCAACTTGGCCACGATGGTAAGGCAGGGACCACAACTTCGTCTTGACATGGCCCTCTAACCATCATGCAGACCTCCAGAATCTTACCATTGATCTTCTTTTGGGATTGCAAAGCCTTCGCGCTTCTCGTCTGCTCCGTTCCAGCGGCAGTGGCAAGAACCTCTTCAGCGATCTATCGAGACTCAACTCCGCCGTCAACTCCGACGACTTCGACCTCGACAGCATCAAACCCCTCCTCAGGTCGGTTATTGCCAGCGATAACGATGCTCTCATCTGGAAAGAAGTCTACAACGCGGTCACCGAACCTACCCCACCGCCCCAGCCCATAGCCTAAGGGAGAAGGCCCCCGAGGACAGTGTTGGACAGGCTGGGGTTGAAACCCAAGGCGTTTCGCTGAACGCTTTACACAACAACACTAAAGAAATGCGCTCATTGAACACGCTTACCACTGCGCTACCCGTCTAATCTTTGGGAACCCGTAGTTTCGGTCGAGGCCGTAATGTCGATGCCTGGGCGGATGACAGGGATTCAGGGACCCACTTCAACGGTCGCGCCAAGGCGCTAGCCAAGAAGGGATGGCAGGGCACTTCGCTCCCAGTCGTTGACGGTCACAGTTCAAGACTTCTAACCCACTCGCCATGCGATAACACTCGATGAAACTATAACGATGCGTATTCGCGCTTCTGTTACAGCAGCTTTATCATAAGGTGTAATATGTTTTATAAACCGTAAAGGTATTATTATTAATCTCTTTAGCGATGTTAAGTAGGCCTTCTTGTAGTCCTGCCTAGTGTTATTTAGACACCCCGCTGATGATTAATTATTACAGCAATGCTAGAGCGCTATACTTACGGTTATATTACCTAACGTAAATCTCCTGGCCGTTAACATTAATTATCCATCTACATACTCCACCATTACCACCTCCGCTCTGTTATATCACTATAGGTAACCACATATACCTATCGGGATTATCCGTCCGTTAACTAACGACACCTTTTTAACGATTAGAGCCACTAACTAGGAGAATACATTAATAAGATCACATACTATTTCCCTAATGGCAGTATCTTATAGGGACATACCAAAGAGGTATGGGATCCTGTTAAGCTGTACTGTAAAGGCTTAGCTAAAGCGGAGGACGTAAGTGTTACGATTATGTCGATTAGGTTTTTAGATAATGTGCGTCTCTCTGACATTAACGCCTGATAAGCCCGTGCTAACCTGCTTAACAGCTTTCAGCTCTACTCAACTCTACTGCGGATATACACTCCACCCTTAGCAGCAGAGAGCTTATTACATAGAAGGTCTCCAAGCTTATCGTCATAAAAGGAGTGTATCTTTCCAGTAAGGAATGGAACTTCTTTAGGTCTGACGTAATATTAACAACTTATGTAATTAACATATAAAAGGGCAGGATCACTTTTATCAGGGATAAAATGGGTAAAGATATCTTCTCCGGTAAGCCACTTATGAAATAAGGACCTTCTACGGATCTTATGTAATAGGCGTATATCTATTACACCTACTTCTCGCCCTGGCCCTTTTAGGATACGTTAGCGGTCCTTTACGGAATATATGGCTTGGGGGATCTATTTGAGGGTAGTAATGAATATGTGTTTAACTATGTTAAGCACGATAGGACCAACAACTGGATCTGGGACGAGATAGTGCGGAACTAGCACTTCTTACGACTTAAGGTCAGCAATAAGACGGCTGCTACGGAAATCGACCGGCTATTTCTTAAAAGGGCGTGGTCTGTCCCTCTAGGCCTAGGCGGAGCGCCGGAAGCGTCATGTCAGGGGCACTCTGGTCACGAAGAGCTCTAGACCGAGAACCCAAGGTCCTGGAGTGAGGTTATTGGAGTCCGGGATATAACCGCTTTCTTCTCGGATTGTGACCTAACACCCCCATATACCCCTCTCGCCTTTCTGGACGATAAGACATCAGTGGGTCAAGCATCATCGAATGCGAGCCCCGCGTGTTTCAAGCCAGCCACAAGGCATGGACTCGAGCCAGCTGCCCGAGAACCGGCCAAAATTTTGGGATGACACCGCCAAAGTACATGGGTTCTGCAACAGTCTGCATACTTTTACTGTCTTCACTCCGTTTACTTTGATGCCCTCGTCCATTCCATTCAGCCACCGTTCAGCGAACTCGACCACAAAGAAGAAAAGAAAGAAAAGAAAAGGAATGCCGAATAGCTCAAGTAACCCCCTAACTATCAATGATCAGGCCCGCAGACCATCCATCCCCTTCGTCGTACTTGACCTCCTTGATCCGCGCATCGCAGCCATCACTAAAACCGCCAGGACAGGCCGAGTAGTGGATCCTAATGTGCGGCTTGTTCGCCGGGAAGGCCCACGCCACGGCGGACATGGGCGTCAAACCCTCAGTCCCGTTGACGGCGTAGTCGTCAAAATCGTCGCTCTTGGTCGAAGACCAACCGCTCGCGCCGTCAGAAAACTCGACGAGTCTCACCTTCCACAGCTGCAGCGGATCCCTCCACCGCACATACAGCCGAATCTGGTCCACGCCCAGATCGTCGCGCCAACCAGCGGCGGCGAGAGACCCCTCAGGGGAAAAGTTGCGCCAATCCCAACCTAGCGTCGGCCACCCGTAAAGCGTCCATCCGCTGCCGGGCGACCAGCGCGCCTCCTCTATGCCGCCGGGGCGGACGGCGTCCTCAGTGAAGTCGGCTTGCCAGTAGAGAAGGCTGATGCGGTTTCCGTTGTCCCACGCCACCGCCGTGGCCGCCGCGGGGCCGTTGCGGGAGACCCACGTGCTTGTGACGGTCTGGGTTGTCCAGGACGACGAGGCGGTCGAATCGGAGAGGGAGGCTTGTTTGTAATGCGCGACACGCATGTTGCTGCCCATGTCCTCGCCGTACACCACGTAGTAGAGGCGCCACTGTTGGGTGTTTTGCGCATCTTTGAAGGTGATGAGGGACAGGGGCCTCCCCACTATGCCGGCTTGGTTGAGGTTGTCGTCACTTTGCCTGGGAGATGGCAAGGGGGTTAGATGGTTTTGACCAAAGAGATGGAACGTGGTGCTCACCAGCCTAGCTGCGACGTGTAGCGTGCCCCTCGCAGCAGGTATCCGCCCGAATCCTCGAAGACGAGGCGGATCTCGACGTCGTTGGTGTTTTCCGAGTACTTGCGCACGGCGGCGGTGAGCTTTCCGTGGGGCGAGCTCTGGGCCCCGGGGACATAGCCGCTCTCGATGATGTTGCCGCTCTTGTCGATGTGGTAGCTGCGAAGGTTGTTGGTCGAGTCGGTCTACCACTGCACGAGAGCTACGCCCGCCTTGGCAGACAGCTTGTCGGCGCGGTTGAGGAGGGGACTTGCGCTGGCGACGGCCAGGAGGATGGTTGGGAGGTACCGAAGCAAACGCATGGTGTCTATCGGGCGGAGAGCTGATCGCCTTGGAACTTGATGTGTTCTGACACGGAGGGGAATCTTCGAGGAGGCAGGCGTCCTTTGAACGTATTTATATTCATCTCCAACCCTCTCGAGCTTTGGTCAGCTTCGCCTCCGCCACCTTGTCCACGCACCACCGGCCATAGAACATGGGGCAACCGACGGTGGGATTTCAGCTCTGGGAGATGCCGTGTTGTCTCGAATTGCATGCCTTGTAGGGAGGAACAGCCGCTGTCAACCCGAAAGTGTGTTTACGCAATGGGTTGTAATCCACTCGGGAATAGCGAACCAGCGACAGAAATAGGAGAATTGAGTGAGATCGCGGAACGGAGTAAAGCAAAACACCAGCGAGAACATGAGGGGCGAGGGAATCAAGGGGACTAATGCAGCCCTTTGTACACTGGCTCTACGGGGTGTCAAGGAGGTACATGTCGTCTACCTTACTTTTGAGAATAGAACTAATAAGTGGAAAAAGAAGTGGTCGATAACTACCGGTATACACACTATCCAAACCTCATCATCTACTTAAACACAGTAACATTCCCCTCCCCACTACTTAAATACCCCTCTAACGCGATAATTTAATAATCCATCATCCTAAACTTAACCCCTAACTGCTTCTTGTGACGACCCTACAGGCCGTCACTTGGACCGGGGCGGCCCGACGAATCCCCTGCAGGAGGAACAGTGCAGAGGGACGGTGTACACTGTCCTGACGTACTGGGCCAGGGGTGCAAAGACCCGAAGCCCCTACGACCAGTAAGAAAGTGCTTTGGTGGTCCACAAGGACTGACAACACCAAGCACCATTCAGTTGACTGCTTGGCCGCAACTGCGTGGTGCACCACCAAGCACAACAGACCAAGCAAGGTACGAAGTACCTCCTAGTTAGTTAGTATAGATAGCTATGGTTATGCCCACAACCACCGTGAGGGACTCTGGTTCCTCACGCTAGTATTCAATTGTTCATTTGTGTCCTACTGTCCAGACTCACCTCTGTGCATTATAGTGACAGCGACCTACATTGACATTGAACCCCCCGTCTAGGAGTGCTAGCTCAACAAGCCGTCTTCGGAACGCCCCCTACCTGTTGGCGTCCTGCCATACGTTCTGTCTTAACCCGCGCCAGTCCTCTCGAGGCCTGTGTCGGGTGCAGGTTGTAATACTTCTACACCTCGAAATACCTTTTAAGCGTTACCATCCCACTATTCCTCTTATCCCCCTTATCCCTTATTAAAAATAACTACGTTATTAATGTCCCTTTTAACGTTATCGGCACTCTTTTATATAGCCCTACTGTATATTACTTCTTATTTACTTCGATCTTTAACCCTTTATCCTTAAATATACTAATAGGGTTAAAAGTCCCCCAGTTCTTAACGATATAGTACTTAACTATTAGGTCCTACGTTTATCTATATACGGTTAAGTAATTATTTCCCTATAGGTTAAAATTTATGGTAAAAGTAACGTTATAGTCTTTAACGCTAGGGGTTTAGCCTTTACTAGCGACGAAGTTTAGGTAGTCTTTCTAGTTTACTAAGTAAAAGCCCCCAAGGAGGTTAACGTACGAGATAAAGGTATTATTACAACCGTTAGACCAAAAGTAATAAAAAAAGTTATCGTAGGTGCTAAAGCCTGGGGAAATGCTTTTTCGGGAGAGAAGGGGTGGCTATGAGGAGGGGAAAAGGGGGTTAGTAAGGACAGTAGTTACCACCGTGGTAAGGAGGAGGGTTTTGCGAGTAATCATTGTAATCATTGTGATTTGTGTGATTTCGTTTTGGAGTGATAAGATGAGGTACGGCGAGATTCTTCCTGTTGTTGAAAGGACATCAGAGAGCTGGTGGCTGGTAAGGAGTTTGATATAGCATTTTTGGGATCTCGTACATGTTCAACCTGGGCAGGGCTTGTGCTGGCGACGACAATTCGCTAGTCAGTGTGGGGAAGAATTGGCTAAAAGGAATCGGAACCTGGGGCCCCGCAAGCCTGTGCGATCCTCGGGCAGGAAGTGCCGGGCTGCCGTTTAGTTGGTGCGGGAGGTGTAAGTGAAAAGTGGAAGGAGCTGGAGGAAGAGAAAGAAGGACGGTGGGTAGCGCCAGGTGAGCGGGGGAGTGTTGCAATGATCCTTGTGAATATTCGCCAAGGAGAAGAAAATTACACGATACGAGATGGATTTTCTGCTAGTTACGATGGCCGTTGCTGTGGATTGCGAGCAACGATGTGGTTCTGGGTTAACCAGGGGAAGCAGTTAGATGCGGAGATTCCTTGCCTGTTGGTGAGTTATGAAAAGTGATCTAACCCTAGAGCCATGCTTATAGGGCTGAGAGACTTGATTGAGCGGAGGATGGCAAGAGTGGCGTTTGCCGGCTTTGCAAATGTGAGGAGCTTTTCAACACCTACAAACAGGTGCCAGGAATTAGATTTCCAATATTGCAAAGCACAATGATGGAGACTTAGCCAAAGAGTTTAGGAACTTGTCATGGAAATTCAAATTCAAACTACGTAAGTGGGCTTAGTCGAGATATTTCACTCTAAATTATGATAAGCACAACCTAAAATAAGACAAACAGAATTATGCACATAGACATTCTCTTGCAGAAATGTCCAATACACTATTTCGCTGTCCTCCGTGTTGCCGGGCTGTGAACGGGGTGGAGGGTGGGTATCCGCAGGCGCTCTCAGTTCATCGACCACACAACCGGTTTCTCGTCTTAGTCGATTGAAACAGGTCGGAATGGTGCTCATGACGTCCAGTTTACCAAGGCAGCCACCGTCAATTCTAGCAGGAAGTGCAAGGGACTCCTGAAGACATTCGATGTGTTTCATGTCGGCTGTTAGTTTTACAAAGGCCTTTCGCTGTGCCGCAGCGCATGGGCACAAGTCACAGATTTGCTTTTCCAAAGGTCAATCAGTTGGTCCAACTACCTAGCGACACCTTGGGAGAAAATAGGCGGGTTTCAAAACCCCAAGGGCTCTTCTCAGCGGCTGCAGGAGAGGCTGGGTGGGATTGCATTACCCTGGGCATTTGGCCACTGTACCGCCCTCATCAACGCCCGAGTCCCTCAATGAAAATGTTCAAATAAGGCATCCGCCTCTAAAGCAGATCTATCTTGCGTGAGTCAGTGTACGCTTATTTTTCTCTACAAAAATGCATCTGTTCGTACTCTCGGCCCTGATGGGTGTGTCTCCGGTTGTGTGGGCGGGCATTGACCCACTCCACGCCCCCTATAGCCATCCCTCTCCCTCGCCCCCTTGAATCTTGCTGAGGCTACTGCCGAAGGAAGATTCAAAACCAAAACAATCTAACCGCTCCTACCACTTTACATCGAACGCGGGGCCTTACAACGGCTGGCCGGCAATTTGATCGAAGGTAGGAGAGCCCTGGAAGCGTGGAAATTGGCGTTGGCTGGTGATGGCTCACACGCCCGCTGGAGCCGAGGCGAAGAAAACGAAAAGAATAGACCTACTCCTGCCACTTCGAATCGAACGCGCGGCCTCTTAGCGGCTAGTCGGCAGTTTGATCGGAGGTAGGAGAGGGCCTGGAAACAGTGGCGGTCAGGGCTGGCGGCGGTTGTTGGCGGATGTGTTGACTGGCACGCCCCCTGGAACGCAAGGCGAAGAAAGCGAAAAAGAATCCAACTGCTCCTACCACTTCAAATCGAACGCGTAACCTTGTGGCAGTTTGATCGAGGGTAGGAAGGGTTGGCGTTGGCTAGCGGAGGCCGTTGAATCAAAGGAAACGAAGGAAACAAAGTGATGGGATGGAGATGGCAAGGCCAAGTAGGTGCAAGGCGTTGACGGTTGGCAAAGCGAGTGCCAGAGCGGAAATGGCTGGCCAAAGGTGGTGCCAAGGTTGTCGGTGTTGATGGCCACTAATAGGGGTTATGGAGCCGGAGCGTGAAACAATCCAACCACTACTCCTACACGGAATCGAACTGGTGACCTGGAGGCCTTTGATCGGAGGTAGGAGGGTTGTTCGGAGCCGTTGGAAACGAAGCCGTTGGAATCGAAGCCGTGGAAACGAACAGGGTGTGGTGGACTGGAGCGCTCCGGAGCCAAACCCCTATTGGCTTCAGGAGAGTGTTGCAGTAGCCCCTGAAATTGAAGTCGTTGCAACCGAACGAAAAGGAGATCGAAAGGGGTATTATTTGGCTACCCCTGAGCCCAGAAGATTTACCGGCATTCCAAGCCGTAGCCTTTATTTAGCACTGTTGCTGAGGACTACTTTCTTTCTTTCTTCTTTTCTTCTTTTCTCCAAACAACGTACTGAAAACTGATCGAACGAAAGAAAAGGGTCGGTTGTTGCAACTGCTCAAACGAGGCACCCACTGGCCAAGTCGCTACAACAATCGAAGGAAGGAACCAATCTAGTAGAACGCCAGCGTTGGTGTTGCTGTATTGTTGTTGTTACTGTTCCACCTCTTTCCATTCTATTCCATTGGCTTCCTTCCTTCGATCGAGCGAAAAGGGGTCGAATAGGGGTCGATTGGCGGCCGGAATCGCGCGGAGGAAACTCGTCGAGGTCAATCGCGGCCGATAGAGGCCAATTTGAGGTGCCGAAGCAGTCGGAATCGCGCGGAGGAGGGCGGCCGAACGCGTTCAAACGCAGCAATTGGTTGTAAGGACGGCGGTGAATGATCGGTAAACCACCTTATGTTTTCTTTTAATTACGACGGTGGATGGGGAGGGTTATAGCTAGCTGGTTGCAGAGTTACTGAGGCTTAATCGGCTGGGAAAGATTGACAGGATTGAGACGTGTACGGAAGTACCGTGTGGGAGCCAGGCGCCATTTGAGCAGGCAACTCCTCTCGTGTGGTCCGAAGACTGGAAGTGATGAACTTGAACTCCAAGCAGGGACTCGGACAGGAGAATTTCCAAGTTGGCAGGTTTGGGATGGAAGGCACATGGAGGACTCGGAAGCCATACGGACCCGACCTGTCCGAACCCATCTCAGTGCTCTTGCTTGGTCGTGGCAGTTAGGTAGGCACGCCAAAAAGTTTGGAGGTCCAGCTCCTTCCTTGAGAAAGAACACCGCTTGTCCGCATGTTGCTAAAACTTCGCTCGTTTCCAGTCTCGTCCCGTTTCTCTTCTTCTCTTCTCTTCAGGGAACGAAAAAATGGCTTTCTGTACGTATACACTTTCATGATTTCTGTCTTCTGTATGCAGCACCCCATCATCTCTAGCTTTACTGCCGAGAACGCTTACACTCTTGTTTGGATCCGCGGGCCTCCGTCGCCAGTGGCCTCAATCTACCTTTCCAGGACTCTCCCGTCCCAGCAGCATGGTCTCATTCCGCAGTCAAGGACCCCTCAGAATCTTCGCTCGACTGCCCAAGACTTCAACGTCGCCCTCCCAGGGCCTTTCCTTAAAGGCCCTTCGAATAACTGCTAACACGTCTTTGATACAGCTGACGATATACTCGGCAACGTTGTCGCGAGCGTCATCGCCGGCATGTTGATCACGTGGGGCCCTTGGGTCGTCTGGTTTCTGTTCTGGTTTGTTTTGTGGCTCCTCTGGCTGGTGTGGTTGGGTTTGCGGCGGTTGGAGTGTGTTCGTTGGCTGTTGTGGATGTGTTTGGGGTGGGTGGAGACGGAGGGGGGTATGATGGTGGAGGGGCCGAAAGTTCACGGCGTTTGGCGTGTGGCGGCGTGGTTTTTCGGCTTTGCCGAGAACGGCTCGGCCGTCTTTTCACGGGGGATGAGAGAGGCGAAGAACTGGTGTTTGGGCCGCAGAGGCCGGGGGTAGATTTGGGACTCCTTTGTTTATCCTTTGTCTTTCCTTGGGACTTTGGGCGAGTGCCCTTATCCTTATCCCCTAATTGCCCAGACGGCTGACACAATATTCTTATCCCATCCGATGTCCCTCACGTCACCGTTCGTGGATGGGTGCTCCTCGTCGGCTGGTCACCGACGTGCCAAGCAGGGACCGTCAACCATCACTTGCTATCACATCACCCCCCGGCGTCTTTCAATCAAGCACAACCGGCTCGAACAATCCCCTCAAACAGCCGGCTTCACTCTCGCACACATCATGGCGCCCGTCAAAGAACACGAGTCTGAGCAGACGAGCTCGTCATCGCTTTGCGCCCACAGCATCTCTGGCAGCAAACCGACATTGACTCAACACACGCATTCAAGCAGACCCCACAACGGGAGACACAAGTCGCTGCACTCAGATTCTCGGGTCAATCATTAATGTCATGAGTCCCGGCCGTCTCACAGGCCTCGAAATCTCAACGGCCCTAGACTACAAGCCGAAGTTATTTAGACCACACAAACCCGACCGCAACAATTTGACCATCGCCACAACTGCCAAGCACATCTCCGACATCGTCTCTGTCCTGGGCTCGCTGTCTTCAAACCGCACACCAGCCCCATGAGACATGGTTGTCTTCGACCTACCATTCTGGACACCACCCGGTTTGCTGCCAGGCCAGACTTCCGGGCATTAACAACTTCGTTCGTCATGGATTCGCGCCGCCGCGGGCGAGAGAGCCAGAGGAGAGAGCCAGAGAGAGCCACTTGATGTACTTAGTCACAGACACTCCAGCTAGATAGATCGCATTCCATGTCTTCATAAGAGGTACTAGTATAGATTGACACCTATCTTGCAAGTGGTGGTGCACCATCATGACTTTCCAGCTTTCATCGTCATGACCCGAGTGAGCGAATATCAACGCTACCTCGCACACTTGTTCAAGCCGTACGAGAACTCAGCAGATACCAAACCAGCCAAAGGAAGGCCGCCGCCATCGTAACCATCGCGACAACATGAAAGCCAACATTAAAAACGAACACGTCATTTGGCGCATGCGTGCCGTAGCATTCCCCCGGTTTCCAGTTCTCGCTGGCACCGACAGCAAGCGCGCCGACAGGCGCGGGGGCATCGCCCGGCAACGAGGCATATGATCGGAAAGCCAGGTTGTACTGCGTTGCCAGTTTTTCATCTGTTTCGAACACGGCTCGGAGATCTTGATGAAACAAGTAAAGCCCAGTTGTCGTACGGGTATTGAGAAGGTTCGCTTGAACCGAAAGCTTGCGCATGAGACGGTCGGAATTGCCCGAGTCCGCCTCTTGCATCATTTCCGCAAGAATTCCCTTGGATTCGCACCGGAGAGCTATATCACGGCCATGGTAGATCCAGTGTTGATACAGGAGGACTGCTATGTCGGAGTATGCGAGGAAATACCGCCGCTTTACACGTCTGGCTAGACTCCGGATCTGTTGCCCAATGTAGTTCCAGTGTTTGGCGTTGGGAACTTCGCCTTGGCTGCATCTTCGTGCTACCTCTGTCATGTGCTGGGTGAAGAGCAGGAGGCTGAGCCGCGCCTTGGGGTCTGGACGCTTCTTCTGGGGAGGTCCTTGGAGGTTGTAGTCCTCAAGGACGCCTTCGGTGATCAGCGCATGGAAAGCTTCGCTCATCACTTTGGGTGGGGTGTCGAGAGTGGTGATTGGGGGACCGCAGGCGGTCCAGAGGTGTGCTGGGTAGTCTTGTGGGAGTTAGCCGAGTTTAAGTTGCATGATAGTGACGGGTGAGGGGATGTTGGACTGACGTGGTTGGTCGGGAGGGGGGGCATTCTCCCCGGCGCAGACTTGGTCATATATGATGGCTGAAACGCATTCAAGCGCATCGTTGAGAAGGTGGTCGCCTGCGAGCGTGCAGGGGTTTGCGAAGCTACCATTGAGGAACTCGCTGCATATGTTTTGCATCTCCTTTCGGAGGTTATTGAGCGATCCGTATTTTGATGACTTGATGGCATCGTGGAGCTGCTGAATGACTTTGAGACGCCTCGGGTTCTGTGGCATCTGCAACTCTGGGCGTACGGCCCGGGTCATGGCCCCGTGGTAGCGCCATGGACGGCAGAAGCGATCGAGTTGGCCGAGACCGAAGTCTGATTCGTCCAGGGGCTGGGCTTCTGCTTCAGCTTCTGGGGTGGAGGAGTCGGATTCCTCGGGCGTTGGCGTTTCGGTGCTGGTCTGCGGAGTGATATTGTCCTGGCAATCTTCCGAATCAGATTGTATGTCAGCCCACGCCTCTGCGAGGCCGTCGTCAACTGCTTGGGAATGGATTTCCTTCCTCATTTTGCGATTCTTGATCGAGGTTGGATAGGAGGGTTGGAACATGAGGGCGGTTGGAGACTGGATGGGAAGGAGACCAGTTTAAGGAAGGAACGGCGGGACTAAAAAAAGAAAAAAAAGGAGAGATAAGGCAGGTTGATGAACTTTCGCGGCGCCCGGCCCAAGTTCTAGCCGAGGATGTCCTTAGAGTTCTGAGGCGTTGCTGGAGAAATCGGATTCTGAGTTTCACCGCACACGGCGACCGCCACTCGCCGTTATCATCTGTCTTCCTGGAAGGACCCTTGGATCCACCGGGATTGAAGCCGCAATAAAAGGGGCTGCAACCATGCCTTTCATGATCAAATGGCTTCCATTGTTTGCCCACTTGACTTCAAGCTGATGTTTGGAGCCGGCGACCAATCTGTTCGTGACATTTGACGGCGCGTTGCTCCCATGGTGTGGTGTGACCCACTAGTTAGTACCTACGTGTTGCTCGTACGCGAAAAAGATGTCTTTCATCTTGCTTTGGGATCGAGTAAAACTACCCAAGTCGTATTTCATCACCAACTCTGTCAGCGCAAGAAATGCCTACGGCTTCCTAGCTACAACAACCGTCAAATTTGCATCCGCCACAAAGTCCTTCCAATACTCAGGATTCGCCTTGACTACCTCCGTCTTCTCGGGCTTTAGCTCCTTAAAGTCTACTAAGCCTAACTCTTTCCTAATCGTATCCTCCACTATAAACGAATCCTTTATACTTATCGCTAAAAACGAAAACGGCAGGTCCGTTAAACAATTACAGTTATACACCAGCCCGCCTGGAATCTCTTTAACGTCCGTAAACGTAATACCGTACTTCCCTTCCACCTTTATATACTCTACTTAAATATTCTTCGTCTTAACGCTTAAAAACTTACCCCCTAGCTTTAGATATACCACTATAATCCCTTATATAGTTTTTAAATCCTCCACGCTTATCATATGGTCAAATAGCTAATTCGCTATAACGATATTATACTCCTCCTATAAACTTTTACTAACCTCTTACCCCTTTAAATCCTTCCCTAAATTTATCGTAAACTATTAAATCTTTTAATTCCCAAACCTTATACCATAACTAAACAAAACCTTAATATCCTCACTAATCTTTATTATCTTGACCGAGATGTTAAGGACGTCGACTAAGGCAGCGCCAGCATCGACGGCACAGTAAGCGTATATACCATTACCGCTGCTAAGGTTAAGGATGTACAAGCCAGTACAGTCGCTAAGGGCGGTGGTGATGAATTTAGCTTTAAGTTTGGAGTAAGGGAGGTCGAAGACAGAGGTGTATTTAGTTACGACACTGTCGTATTATTTGCGGGAGGGGTCTGTGTCTGCGGTGGTTGCCATGATAAAGGTGGTGTCAAGGGTTGAGGTGTTGTTTATGTGTTTATTGTAAAAAAGCAGTAAGAAGGCAAAACTCGAGGGTAAAGGGGATGATGACCAAAGATAAGGCACCCATCTCCATACAGGCGCTGACAGTTAAAGAGGAGTGGAACAACCCCGCTTCAATAGTTTAATGTCTTAAGCCTTATTTGTAATGGTTCCTGGGCGCTATGGTGTGTAGTGATTGCCGATTGGTATGCTCGGAGTGAGCTAAGAGATGTTTCGACCTATAGTTGTATTATGCTGGAGATGGTGTCCTGCTAGGGAGCGAGCCGACTTGCGGATGGCGTATCGTGGGGGCCGGGCTGACAAGCGAAATGGGTTTACGGGGATGATTAGGGTCGGCGACGCTTAAACATAAAGGCAACCAGGTAGTGACGGAGGTAATTATGCTAACTCAAACCGTTAAGTGAAAATGAGAAACTAAGCGCACAGATATAAAAGCAGTTATCACAATACTTAGGCATCATAGTGTCCGCTTTAGTGGCCCGAAATGATGACGCGGTTGCGTTAACGACTAACGCCACAAACCTTACTAGTACATATATCATAAGATCAGAGTCTTGCATTGTCCTTTAGGAATCTCCACAAAGGATTGCCTGTTCTGTAAATGGAAAGTATTACTATACCACGTCTGGGTATTACAACCTACACCCGACACAGGCCTCGAGAGGACTGGCGCAGGTTAAGACAGAACGTATGGCAGGACGCTAACAGGTAGGGGGCGTTCCGAAGACGGCTTATTAAGCTAACACTCCCAGACAGGGGTTCAATGTCACTGTAAGTTGTTATCACTATAATGCACAGAGGTGAGTCTGAACAGTAAGATATAAATAAATAACTAAATATTAGTGTGAGGAACTAAAGTCCCTTACAGTAGTTATAGGCATAACTATAGCTATCTATATTAATTAACTAGGAGGTATTTTATACTTTACTTACGGTGTCGCAAATGCTTATAGAATAAACACTCTACACTATGTAAGTGTTCCACTTATAAGGTTTCTCCTGCTTGCGCAATAAACACTTAATAGGCTGTAAGCAGTACCTTACTAGTTATAAGGGCTTTAGGTCTTTACACCCCTGGCTTAATGTACAGTACCGTATGTACTATCTCTCTACACTGTTCCTTCTATAGGGGATTCGTCAGGCTACCCCAGCTTAAGTAACAGCTTATAGGGTCGTTACATAATTCCCCCTCTTTAACGTTCTTTTCTTATAAAGAACTTAAGAGGTAAGTTTCTCCTTTTACCACTTTACTATATAACAAGTGTCTAGCTCTTAAGTCTTAAAATGAGAATAGGGTAAGAGCACTAACTGCTGTTTAAACCTTATAGCCTACATATACGTATTTAATAGTGAAATGTCCCTTTATTCTTTTTATAAGTCTGCCGTTCCTCTGCTTATTTATTAAGTTTTAAACCGATCTGATAACTGTAATTACTATCTAAAAAAGCACCGGCCTTCCCAGTACAACGTTTTTAACGTAAGTAAAGTGAAGTTAAAGGCTCTTCTCGTCAAGAAGTGGGACCTTAACTTATTAGTTAAATCTGTTACTTAACAGCTTTATAAAGCTACTATTAAACTTTAAAAGGTATTAGTACGTTTAATACGTCTTTATAAATAACAGTCTTATCTTAAGGACTAGGCTGTGAAGGTGTTTAGCCGTAAGATGGAGTTATTAAAGTTCTAAAAAGGCGAGGAAGCTAGGTTAGACGCTCTTTTTAAAGACGTGGAGTCTTTTAACTAAGGGAACTTCCTAGTAGGGTCTTTACTATATATAGTTACTTTATAGCTTAATTTATAGCTTTCTTCTTTTATTAAACCGAAACGGCCCTTTAATATAGTCGTGGTGTATTTGCTTCCTTAAGTAAGAGGTTATGGGTTTAAGTCCTATAAGGGCCTTCCGCTACAGGTCTAAAACCTAACTTAACTTCTTTACTTAGTCCAGTCTTAAGCCTTTAATAGCTTCTCTCTCTCTTTTTTTATTTATTTGTTTGCTAACTTCCTTTCTCGACAGCGTTTATTCTTATAGACACGCTTTTCTACCACACACCGTTATATAATTAGTTTAGGAGACCTCAGGGCATACTAGATCGCTTTTTACCCTCTAACTTCTTCCTTAAACCTATAGCGAAACGTAAGTCCTCTAGCTATAAAGGGCAAATTATCCCGTAAGCTACTAGTTTATAATGTCTTAATTCTCCATACTACTATATATGTAATTCGTGTAGAGCTTACTAACTTTAGAGGCCTAGCCTCCTTCTTAGGTTTAAGGTCTTTATAACTCTAGTTAAAAGTTCTGATAAATATCTTCTTATACTTATTAAGGAGTTTCCTATTAGTTTTTAAGTTTTAAGTCTTATAATGGTTTTACTTTTTAGTATAGTAATTTAAATGTTAAATCTTATCTTATTTCTAATTCTTATTATTAGCTTTAATCAGTCTAGATTCTTTTAGTAGAACTTTACAATTAGGTTTAGGCATTTAAGATTTTTAATTAGTTCTTATAAGTTACTTTTAAGGTTATAATCTAGCCACTTAATAAGATATTTAAACGTGTTCTTTTTCTTTTATAAATTTATAACTTCTTTAACGTCATACTTATCTTTATTAGCGTTAATTTTAATCTTTTTTTCTAAAGGAACTCCCTTCAGGGTAGGTTCTAGAAGTAAGATATAAAAACCTTAATCTGCACCTTTACGCTTACAGGTAAGTTTAATTTGTAATTAAAGGTAACGACCTTCTTTTTAACTTAAAATAGTCTGTACCTTTTAAAATCAAGCTTCTTATTAAACTGTTTTAAATACAGGTTTTGTGAAAAAAGGTAAACGTAATCCCCTTCCTAAAAAGTCAGTCCCTTAACTTGTTTATTATTATAATAAAGTCTTTTTTAAGTACTGGTTACTTAGTTTAATGTTTATTAGTAAAAATTTTCATTTATTTACATATGAACTTAAGTTTAACTTATAGGTAGTTATATAACTCTTATATTTAATCTGTATAAACTGTAACTTAAGGAGTGCTGGTTAGCAGGCCTTAATAAAGCTCCAGCTCCTTACTGTAATTAGCGAAAAACGGTAATATACCTATTAACTTAACTAGTATTATATTATAGGCTATCTGTGCTGTTAGTAATAACTTAAGCTAGTTATCTTATTTAAAGTTAATATAAGCTTAAAGATATATTATAAGTATTTAATTAACTTGTTTTATTTAGCTGTCTGTCTGTAGGTGGAAAGCTATCGAAAGCTTACTTTTTACACCTATTCTTTACATTAACCTTTATTAGAACTTTAATATAATTAGCTTATCTTAATCCGTAATGATATTATCTGGCTAAAGGTGTTGTAAAACTACCTCTTTCTTAAAGATATAGGTAAGTTGTTCTACTGTTATATCCTTTAAAGTTAATAAAAAGTAAGCTTACTTTATTAATCTGTTAACTATTATAAGGATTTAATTATAGGTAACTCTTTAATAAAGTCTTTAAACTTTAAAATCCTAATAACGAAGTTAAGTAAGATGGAATTTTATAATACCTGTAGTATAAGGAGTGGTTTAAAAAGTCTATAAGGTTTATAATATTAGTTCTACTTCTAATAACAAATATTATAATTATTAACCACTTCCTTAACTAGTTTCTTTATTTTTAAAAAGGCGTACGTTTATTAAGCTTATATAAAAGTGTTGAAATGCAAAAGGGGTCAAGGCATTGGAAAGCAGTGTGTGTTGAAGGTGATTAATTCTTTCTATCTTCGAGAGTGGAAGCCGTGTTATTATAGCCGTGAGGGTGGCCAGTGCACGGAGTGCAT
>Ga0247780_1000357_pt1 | contig 45188 bp, 34 predicted proteins | sample UWRJL079202R5_FD_179927 | JGI IMG/M metagenome (GOLD analysis project Ga0247780, IMG submission 179927) | Plant litter microbial communities from Arlington Agricultural Research Station in Wisconsin, United States - UWRJ-L079-202R-5 | ecosystem: Environmental > Terrestrial > Plant litter >...
TCATGTCAGCACCAAAACTAATGGCCAGCGGCTGGAGACCAACAACGCCGAGCTGCGATACACGGTGTGACCTATAAAAAGCGGAGAACTGGCCCGTGCAGAGAAGGATTGAACATTAAAAATTCTGGACACTGATTTCGGTCGCCACTGTAATTCGTCCATGAGAGGTCTTTTTGTGCCTTTTTGTGCGATACATTTTCTTGTCGAAATGTACGGGAGTTTGTTCTATGCAAGGTGTCCTCTGTTGTACGAATTGGTTGTCATATATTTACGAGCCGACTCACCACACTCATAGAATCTGCGAATTTTAGCTGCACACGTCAATGATATCACTACGATCACATCTTCCAAAGCACTGAGTTTTGTGCCAGTCATCAGAATCTATTTGCTCTAGCAACAATGTCTCATCAGCTGATCCAAGCAGCCTAACATGTGAAGATGAATGTGCTCCTGTTTTGCTAGGTACCGCTCTAGACCTCTCCCTAATCCCGGGTCACTCCCAAGTCTCAAAAGAAATCGCCAAAGATGTATATCTCCCATCAATAGTACATATTTTGCCATCGTGATAAGCTCATCCGTGTGTACGTACGCCCCTACATCGTCCAAAGTAGGCACCAAAGGTAACTTCCCCTGAAGCTCCTAATCAACACCGCATTTTCCCCACGCGCCAATTCCTATCCATCCATCCTGTCCATCCCCAATCCATCCCAAACCCAAGCCCTCCAAAGGCGCCCAACACACCCAACCAAAGAGACAACAGTACGCAAATAAGAAAGATGGTGAATTACAGTACAATGCCCGATCCATCCAACAGCAGACACCCCAACCTCTTGGGAAGTCTGCCCGGTCGAAGCGAATATAACCCATACGACAAACGAAACTCCAGATCCACACCCAACCAACCAGCCGATAGATCGTACAGAATGGGGAGCGTCGTAGATGCTCGGCGCGTATATATCCAAAGGAAGAACCCAAAATTGCCGAGGGGGTATCAGGGTGAAGAATTCGTAGTAATAATACAAAGAGGGAGCGGCAGTGGATGGTAACGACGACAACGGTTAAAAGCAATTGTTGACATCGGATTCGTAGGGGCAGTCGTTCATTTCCATCTCCAGGTCTACAGGGGCCATGGAGTTTGCCTGCGGGGGCATCATGGTCGCGAAGATATCGGGGCCGAGGAGTTGGTGCGACGGAGTCACAGGTCGGTAGTCGGATGTTGCCAGCAAATTGTGGTGGTGCCCCCCCTGGTGGTGAGCGTGGGGATGGGGATGATGAGGATAGCTGATGATGGCGTCGAGGTGCGGCTGCAACGGCATACCGACCTGCCGCGGTTCTGTCATGCCGAGCCAGTGTGTGATGGGTTGGGAGTCGACAAAGGTTGGAGCGGCAACAGCAGCGGATGTGGTGCTTGCATGCGGCTGGGTGTCGAGCTGGTGGTGCATCAGGTGCTGGTGATGCTGATACGTCATATATGAGGATGGTTCGGGGTCGAAATCAGCGAGGGAAAGGGGTTGGTTGCGCTGCTGGTGTTGCTGCTGCGATGTAGTTGGCGGAGCATATTCGGGCTCCATGTCAGGCTCCATCTTCGGTTCCGGTTCCGGTTCCGGTTCCGCGGGCCCGGGGTCGATCTCGCCTTGCTCCTGCGGCTGGGCTGCGGCGTGGTCCATCGCGAGGTGGCGGTGGGATTCGCGGCGCAGCAGCGAAGGGCCGTGCCCGTCTAGGACGAGGGTGCAATGCTCCTTCACAGGCAGCCGCACGTCGGCGGGCAGCTTTGGCAGCGGCGAGTGCGGCTGGTTGTACGCGAAGGATCCCAGATTGACGACCCACTGTACCAGCAAGGGGATATCGGTGAAGTGGCGTGTTTCCAATATCTTCTTCACCACGCTCGACGTGTGTGGCTGCCACATGGGATCCTGGGCCGCTTTCTTGCGGTCCTTCCAGTGCGACTCGACGGCCGGCTGGCGCATTAGATTCCGTATGCGGACCGAGAAGGACCAGTTACGGTGCGTGAGGTTGTCGTCAAAATGGTTCGCCACATGGTTGAAATACTCCTGCGCCTTCTTCTCGGCGTCGTCGTCGCTGGCCGCCTCAAAGACAAGCCGGCAGTTGGAGAAGCCGCAGGCGAAGACGACCTGCGGGCACAGCTTTACCTGGTGGCTGTCGGACGGGTGTTGCGTGTTGCCGTGGCTCTCCTTCAGATGCGCCTCGAATGCCGATTTCCAGTCGAACGCCATGCTGCACCCTCGCTCCTGGCAAATCCACTGCGCGTTGTTCTGGTGGAACTGCTTGAAGTGTCGCTTCAGGTCGGCCTTTCGGGATATGGACGTCGGGATCTTGAGCTCCCAACAGAACGGGCACTCGAATGACGGTTTCCTTGGCGAGAGTATCGGCGAGGATGCGGCCGATGCAGCAGCCGCCGCCGCCGCCGTCTTCTGGGCTTTGGCGACGCGATGTGACGGCGTGGATCTGTACTTCCTCTGATTTGAAGGGGGCACCAGCGACTGCTGTCCCGTGCCGGGAAAATTCTCATTGTCGGGCAGGAACCCCGAAGCGATCGAGCTCACATCGGAGAAGCCCATTCCACTTCCGGTACGCTCAAACAAGGGAGACGCAAGACTGCGTCCGCTCCTGCTGCTCGCCAGGGTTGATATCGACAGCCGGGCTGCGGAGGGATCTTGAGGCGAGGGTCAGCTATGTGCACTCACGGGGCATCAGGGGCCCTGGTTAGGTCTAGACTTACTGGCAGCCAGTTCGGACTCGAGGAAGGGGAGTGATGCTCTCCCATTCTCGTTCAACAACGGCCGGAGAATCCTGAGGATGACAATAGCATCTGGAAGCGTATAGTGGGCGCGCAATTGCGCAATCGGGTCGTTGTTGTTCTGCATGGCTGCTGCCCTGGATGACATCTGGAAGACCGATATCGGGCGTTGGGGATATGGGCTCGCCGGATGAATCAAACGAACGGACGAGATGTGACTGACGGCTCAGTCTGCAGAGAGGTGATAGGGCCAGAGTGAGACCAAACCGCTCGGGAAAAGATCCTATAAGTAGAGTGACAAGGCGCACACGACGTGGGGTGAGAGGCGATGGGCGAAAGGGGATCAGGGCAACGATGGACGGATGCCGGTATCTGGCGGGATGAGCCGGCGATGAGGCTGAGAGAGCGACCGAGCGGCGAGCCAGTTAGCAATCTCTCGGGCTCGCAGCAGAGCAGAGCGGAGCGGAGCAGCAAGCGTTTCCGTCAGGTCAACATCGTTCAGCGCGCCAGCCAAGAATTGCGCCCGTCATAATTGTCCACCAAGGCTGGTCGGGGAGGGTATCGATGGCGGGCGGGTGGCCCCAGTTTCCGGCGCGTCCCTTGGATTCCCTGCCCCGAGCTCTTTCTCAGGGTGCAGTGTGAGTGGGCAGCCTCTCGATTCGCTAGCTGGTCATGTCAACATCGAGCGACGCCAGGAAACGAGTGTTTTGTGGTTACTGGTGAAAGGCGGCGGGCATCCTCACTGTTCAGGCCGAGGCTTCGGCGGGCTGAGAGTCCGACGACGGGACTCCGGGGCGAGACGGTGAGCACGGCGGGATGATGGGTGGGTGAGAGACTGAGGGTGAGAGTGAGAAAATTTGAATCACGCAAGTGAAAGGGCTGGATGGATGGAATAAGCTTCTGGAAGCTTGCCAATTCCCTCTCCCCTTCGTCGCGGAGGGACCGCCTGGCCAGCCCAGCCCAGCAGGCAAGACCCCCTCGAAGACCCCTGCCACAGTACCCCTGAACATGCGTCAATGTCAGCAAGTCAGAGTTGGGCTTGAGGGTGGAAGAAGCAATTTTCTGCGGCGTGCGGTGGTTGATGCAACCCCGATTGCGAGCTCGCTGCTCGTTGGTCGCCGACAGCCATCTGAAACAGTCGTGATGAACAAGCCCGCATTCTGATAGTCATCAGTCTGACTGATTGAACTGCATTGGATGGCAACAGCATCAGCCTTTCCTGGCCCTTCCCGACCGACTTGCCGTGCCTCAGGCGCTGCCGTCGCCAGATGTCGGCCATTCCTATAGAAACTAGGTGATTGCCACGCCCCCGACCGCTCGCGCCATCGTCCAGTCCTGGAGGGCGCCGTTGGGGGCGAGCGGGCATCGCGTGAGCGGGGGATAAGGGGGGGTCGAGGCCATTGGGCGGACAGGGTGCCAGGGTAATAAGCCGTGTCGCCCCTTCTGGACGTGGGAGGGCCGCATAGTCTGCTGAAATTGGCCTGGCGACGGTGGACGTTATCGAGATAACAGATCGCTCGCAACTCGACAGGGAGCAGCTCGGTGTGATGGGTGATTGTGCGGAATATGCAGCCCAGAAACGTCAGCCAAACGGGAAATGTCAGGTACGGTACCAGATTCCACGATCAGCAGCATGCTGTGCTGTGCAGTCAATCCCCCATCCGTCAATCTGAAAATCCTACCGCGCGGTCCGTGAGAACGCGAACACATACCAAAGTATGCGCGCGTGTCTGTTGTTAGGGTGTGGCGCTGTCTCGGAGAGCACGGCGTCTGCATACGATGTCGACGATGGCCGTCGAGGCGAGACTCACAGACAGCTGCGATCGCGCCGCGACGTTGTGGTGGTGGTGTGTCCCCTTCGCAAGAGTGGCCTCCTTCTCCTTTCCGAGAGGTGAACCCCCACTGTCTGTCCCGACCACCTCCTGTGTCCCACACCAGTGCTGGAATGGCCCAGAGGACGGCAGAACAGCGCGCTGACCACATGACAATGCATCACCCTGTTCCTGCAGGACGCTAGCGCGTCTTTCAATTTCCAGGTTTGTTGTGCAAGTTATACAGCTGGTCTGTAAGAGGGTGCCGATACGATGCCACCTTTGGCCGCGCAATAATTCTCGTCGCTTGAAACCGTCTGGTGTTGAGAGAGAGCCGAGGTGCTTCCCGCTCGAAACGCGACCAAAGTGTCCGCTGCCGCACAAAACTATGGGGAAATCGGGGGTCGGGCGGCGGGATGCGCCCCGTAAGCGCAAGGCTGCCAGGAGGGTCCTCTTAAACGGCAACCTCACTCCCCACTCCTTCCACCGATGTGGCATCAAATGCCATCGAGGTATGGGAAGTCAATCCTGCACATTCAAGCATGCTCAAACAGTATGGTATCCATTCGTCCAATATGTACAGTCCGCTCCCGGCGGCGGATTAAAAGCTGAGAGCACCAAGCCAAGGTGCCATTTTTTGAGACCGTGATCCTAGCCGTGGATCTGCAACCACCTTTTGTCTGCCCTGGTAACGCAGTGAACCTTCGCCCCTGATGGTTCCTCCTTCAAACATTTCTTTTTCGTGAATCCATCTCGAATCGCCGCAGGGGCCCCGCCGAGCGCAAGCCACCAAGATTAAATAACGGTAGCATCAGCATCCCGACAGTAGCTCTGGGAATAACTACGAGGGCGCAAAACATCGCTTTCGTACTTATTGTCCATGAAGGCCAGATGTGCGCTTCTGCATCAGCTCTCGCCGAGCCTTATCCTTCTCTGTTATATTTGTTAGTCAGGGAATGAAGGAAGCAGGGCGAGAAGGCTCAACATACCACTATCCCAGGTAATAAACTCGTGGAGACCGGATCCGGCAGGGACCATTGGGAGCACAGGCACCTTCTTGTCTGTCACCACCTCCAAGAGCGCGGGGCCGTCAGATTCGATCAGCCATTTCAAGCTGTCTACAACGTCATCTGGCTTGGTCACACGCCTGTGCTGGACACCCATGGCGTCCGCCAGCTTCATGAAGTCGGGGTTCTTCTGGTGAGTGTGCGAGTATCGGTCCTCGTAAAACAGGTTTTGCCATTGAGTGACCATGCCCTGCTCCTCGTTGTTTAGGACGATAATCTTGACGCCAATGTTGAACTGAGCAGCAGTGGACAACTCGGTCAAAGTCATGCAAAAGGAGGCGTCACCGTCAATGTCAATGACAAGGGCGTCAGGCTGTGCCACCTTCGCGCCAATGGCCGCAGGGAGGCCGTAACCCATGGTACCCAGACCACCAGACGTGATCATGGAACGAGGGTGCCTCCAGCGGAAGTGCTGAGCTGTCCACATCTGGTGCTGGCCGACACCCGTGGCGATGTATGTGTTATCCTTCCGGTGAGCGGTGAGATTGCTGAGCTCTTCAATCAGGGTCTGGGGCTTGATGGCACCGTTTCGGTCGGCAGTCTCGTAGTCGCTGAGAGGCCACTTCTTCTTCCACTCGTTGATCTGGCCAAACCAGGCACCCCGGTCGGCCATGGACTTCGCCTCGACCTGAGGAATCAGCATCTCAAGGTTGGCGCCAACATCACCCTCGACGGCCTCAGTCGCCTGGATGACCTTGTTGATGTTCTTCGGCATGATTTCAAAGTGAACAATACCTCCGCGGCCCTCTTTGGCAGCGGCTCTAGCGCCCGGGGCGAACTTAGGGATACTGAGGGTCACACGGTCATCGAACCGGCCTCCAAGAGCGATAATAAGGTCGGCCTCCTGCATGGCCATGTTGGCATAGGCCGAACCGTGCATGCCGAGCATGTGGAGGGACTTCTCGTCGAGCTCATCAAAGGCGCCCAGGCCTTGCAGGGTGGTGGTCACCGGCAGGGAGGCCTTTTCGGCCAAGGCCTTGAGCAATTCCGGGCCGCGCTCCGAGCAAATAACTCCCTGGCCGGCATATATAACAGGCTTCTTGGCGATATTGATGAGGTGTGCGACGCGGCTGATAGAGGCATCTAACTGCTTCTTGCTCAACTCGATGGCCGCTCGGGAGGCAGCGCTCGGGATGTTAGGAATGGAAGACTTCGTGGGGATAGCTCTCCTGAGGATACCAGCAGTAATATCTTTGGGGAGATCGACGAGAACAGGGCCGGGCCTTCCGCTAGTGGCAATCTCGAACGCTTCATTGATTCTCTGGGGGAGCTCAGCGACGCTCTTGACCATGACGTTCCACTTGGTGCAGGCTCGGGAAATTCCGATGACGTCTGCCTCTTGGAAAGCATCGCTGCCAATAGCAGCCGTGACCACCTGACCAGTGAACACCACCATCGGTGTGCCATCAGCCAAGGCATCCGCCATAGGTGTAATAACGTTGGTAGCACCAGGACCAGATGTCACCAGGACGACACCCGGCTTTCCCGAGGCTCTTGCGTAGCCCTCGGCCATGTGACCAGCTCCCTGCTCATGTCTCGGGAGAATGAAGTCAAAGTGTGGGGAGTTGTAGATGGCATCGAATACGGGAAGAATGGCGCCTCCAGGGTAGCCAACTGGAGATATATTAGTAACCGGGAAACGGGCAAGGGGGCAATTGAAGATTGTTCTCACAGATATGCTTGACGTTGTGTCTAAGCATCATCTCATGAAAGATCTCGCCTCCAGTCTTTCCAATGAACCTGAACAATTGTCAGCCATGCCCGGTGGCGAAGTGGGGGGCGGTCGCGACAGCTACATACGACTCGTCCATATCATTCTTGCGACCAACCAGAGGTTGTACGTGGTCATTGGGGGTCGCAGCGTTGAAAGACGGGCTCGGTTTCGGTCGTGCCTCACTGCTTGTTGGTGTTGTGTTAGCAAATTTATTTGTAGTGAGTCACCGCCATTGAAGGGACCCGGGAGTTGGGAGACGCACGCGGCGGGCACCTTCGCGGCGGCCGATGTGGTTTGATTCCTAACGATTGTTGCAGGGCTATTGCGCTTCGCCGTTACGACCGATGGCTTCGAGAAGCTGGTAAAGGAGCGCTGGCGGCATGGCTGCGACTCTGCCAGCGCCTTTAAGGCGTGGGTGGCCTGGCGAGAGCGGAGCATGGCTTGGTGAAAGGGCGGAGAGGACGCCGTGTAAACCTACAAGAAGGTAGAAGAAGAAGACAAAGGAATTATGACAGTCAGAGCTGTTATGGGGGAATATCGCAAGATGCAGCTCCGTTCATAGGAACGCAGAGGGTCAATGGGCTCTAGGAGTGGAGAGTTGTATGGGTTTTGATCGCCGTGAAAGACTCCCAACTGGCGAAATCTACAGCCGGATACCGGTGAGCCGTTGACCCTCAGAATTTTTGACCTATTGAATGTGGGGTAAAGTGACAGAATCGTGGGGCACGGACCATATTGTGGCCTGAGGTGGCGATATCGGCAGCCGGGGCCAGCAAACACAGGTCGTCGGCTATAAAGCATCCAATTGCAGTGAAGCCCAAACGAATTGGCCACTACTGGCCCGAGTCTAGGCTCTGACTGTGTTTTCATGCTTCGCTCGGGTGTACCAGTTCTCACCCATTTTGCGATGGGGCGCCAAGCTATGCGAATCCGCAAAAAAGACTATTTTTCTGTTTTGATGGTGTTGTCGCGCCTAGTGTCACGCGATCACAATGTTTTCTTGATGCAGGCAACACATCCATCTCGAAATCCACCGGGCCGTGGATCTCACAGTTTTGCGGGGAAGGATGGCCAATCGTGGCCCGGGATTCTTCCCCGCAAGTGGCTTCGGCTTCGCTCTTTTCGGGCAACCCGTTTCATCCCAGGAGTTGGTGTCGTTGGCATATGGACAGAGTCTTGAATTTGGATGTTTCTGTGCTCCTCCCCGATATCAAATCAGAAACATCACAACGGTATTGTACATAGGTACAATTTTCCCAAGGTTAGATAATGCTGGTTTGGGCAAGCACAGCCTTCATTCGCGTTACTCAGCATGATGCATGTCATTCCTGCTCGACTGAATTTGGTTTGCAAACTGCATTTCACACAGTCGGAAAATTACATCTGCAACACTAGCTAACTTACCATCCCATCGCATCATTTTCCTGGTATTAAACCGTCAAGATCGTGACTCGTTAAACCCGTATCGTTACACACTTTGTTGCTGCCATCTCAAACAAGAAATCTGACCCTCCCTGCTTCTTCTGCAAAAGTGCCAAGCACCTCTAGCCACCAAGCACACCGCCCAGCAGACCACCACCGCCACCGCTCTTCTTCTTCTTGCCTCCTCCGCCGAGGCCAAAGCCCTCGAGAACACGGTTGAGACCTAGTGTACCGAGCAATCCATCGAGAAGGCCACCAAGCCCAAGTCCGCTCAGCTGCTTCGATGTTAGTTACATGATTTGCATTAATAGACATAAGAGACTCACCAGTTTGCCAACGAGACCAAGAACACCACTTAGCAGCAGGCCAACAGCCGCCAAGATCTGGAACAGCGGCTCGTTGAGCAGACCCCATAGGGGATTAAGTTCCTTTTTCGCATGCGGCATGTCCTCGAGCTTCCTCTTCGCGTTCTCGATGCACTGGGTGACATCGCCAGTGAGGTCCTTGAGGACGTCGGCGAGATGATACTCCTCGGGCGTGGCTTCATGTGCAGCAGTCTTGTGTTTGGCGTTTGCTGCGATTCTGCCATCGGGATCTAGACCCTTGATGACGCCCTTGGCCTCGTTGAGAATACGACCGCCCTCCTCAATTAGGGGTCGGACCTCTTTCACCAAGGCCTCTTCGTCGCGCTCGTCTTCAGGCGTGCGCTCGGCCTTATCAATTTTCTAGCGGTGTGTTAGTAACATGCGATTTGTTAGGCGCTGATGACCTAGACACATACCTCGGTGATCAGCTTGCAGATCGGACGGATCTTATCAAGGCATTGCTCGATGCAAACTGCCATCTGAGCCGCCATCTTCTTATCGTTTTCGATCTTTTCCCTCTTCGCCTTATCCTCTGCGCTCTCGGTCTCCTCCTCCACCACCGGGATATCATCAAGCAAGGTGCAGTGACCGACAACGGTGCCCTTGTAATCGACAACATCGCCGTCGTCGTCAATCTCCTTTCCAGAGCACTTGGTCAGTTCACCAGAGGTAAGCTTCCCTACGATGTTACCATCCTCATCGAGGACGTTGCCCTCTCTGTTGACCTTCCGGCCAGTCATGGGATTCTTCTTGTGCTCGACCTGTTCGGGCTCCCAACGCTCAGCCTTTCCGATGGTGTTGCCATTGCGGTCTAGGACATCACCATCCTCGTCGACACTACGGCCAAAGAGAACTTTGCCGTCGCCGCTCACAAGGCGACCGACAATGTCTCCCGATGGAGTCACGACGGTTCCGTCCTTGGCTACGGTGCAGCCCTGGAGCTCCGCGAATGGGCCCTCTTTCATGCCCTCGCGCTCGCCTTCGGGCACAACCTCAGCCCTGCCCAGAACGTCGCCACTCTCGCTAAGGATCTCTCCGTTCTTGTTGCACATGCGGCCGACCATCTTCTTCGGATCGCCTTCGACGATGCGGCCGAAGATGACACCGGACCCGTCGACCACGTTGCCAGCCTTGTTAACACGCTTCCCAGCCAAAATGGACCGGTCAACTTCGGCTTCGGACTCAGGTTCGGCCTCGGGCTCAGGCTCCCAGCGCTCGGCCTTACCAATAACGTTTCCTCCCTTGTCGAGAATATCACCTTCGGCGTCGACCGACTTGCCGCGGAGCTGCTTGATATCGCCATCCACGACCTTGCCGACCCACTCGCCGTTAGAGACGACCATGCCGTTTCCGTCCACAACCGCGTCGGGAAAGCTCTCGAAGGGACCCGGCTCCCTCATCATGTCTTCGCGCTCGCTATCGGTGATGGGCTCGGCCCTGCCGATGACCTTGCCGTTGTCACTCCAGATGTCGCCGTTTTCGTCCACCTTCTTGCCGATGAGGAACTGGAGTATGCCTTCAACCACACGGCCAACGACTTTGCCATCGCTGTCCACGATGTTACCGCCCTTGTTGACCTTGGCGTTCTTCAGGACTGAAAAATCAAGCATCTCGGGAACTGTTGCAGACTCTTGAATTGTCTCAGCTCCTTCCTGCATGGTGCCCTGGGCTTCAGTGCCTTCCTGCATGGTGTCCCGAGCTTCGATGCCTTCGGCCGCCTTGGAATCTAGGTCGGATGGGGCGGTCTCCATCTCTGCTTGATTCTGCGAACCAAGCTCTGAGGGCGCCGTTCCTTGTGCTTCAGTCGGTGCTGTGCCTTCTACATTTGCTGCGGCATCGTCGTCGATTTCCTTCTCTGAGGTCGTTGGTGCATTCTCATCCAACTGTGACCCCTCCTGGAGCTCAGTGGCAGTCTTCTCTGCGACCTCGGATTGCGCCAATTTCTCGGACGCTTCCTCTCCGCTCTTCTGCGAAGCCTCAACCTCGGATTGCTGCTTCTTGCTGCTGCGATCCGTCAAAGCAGGACCAGACTGGGCCGTGTTGATGAACTCATCCCGAGCCTCGCTGGTTGGCTGGTTCTCCGACGCCTGATCGAAGGCTTGCTTATGCTCCTCAGTAAGTGATGTCTTGGAGGCCGTCTCTTGTGCCTCAGTCGGGGTTTTCTCCTCGGTGGCCACCTGGCTCTCTTCATCCCCCGTGACTCCTGTCCCGGGTGTCTCGTCGTCTTGCACGGGATTCGGCTCGACCTCCTTCATGCCCTCCACGTCTTGCCCTTGCTCAGAACCTTCGGTCATTTTGATGGGCTCTTCCTCCTCGATGTTCTCGAGGGGATTCTCCTTTTGGTGCGTATAATGGCCGGGTGACACGTCCCCGGGCGTGGCACCCTCGCTACCCTCGCTGCCCTCTTTAGGCATCTCGGGCGTTGCAGTGGAACGGGGCGCTGCGGCTTCGGACTGGGCTGATTCGGCGGTCTTTGCGCCACCCTTAGCACCAGGCCAGGAACCGGGCGGGAGCGTCTTTTTAGCGATGTCGCTCATGTTGGTGTAGTTGAAAAATATCTCCAGACTTGTGTAAGTGCGTCGTTGATTGTGGATATCGGATGGGGTTACAGTAAAGGTATGAGATATAGATTACAGCCAATGATTAACAGATGATGTTATCAGATAGTTGTGCCAGAAGAGGACTATCTGCTCCGCGACGTAACTTCGCGCGTTCCCTAATATATGTCTTTTTTGACTTTCACTTCGGGACTACCCCCTCACAAAACAGGTACTGTTCAACACTTGTTCAACTGGGCATGTGCTGGCGCGCAGGAAGCCAAAGCTGTCGTCTGCGTTTCTGAGAGCTGGACGTCATAGTGGCTCACGGCACAGAGGCAGTTACGTCAGATGAGGCGTATACACGCCCCTGAGGGACAAGCTGTGATAGGCCAATGGGGGTATGGAGGGGACGCTCGATAGCGGGAAGGTCGATAACATGCAGGCTGGGGATGTTGGTGGGCGGTAGGGCTTGAGTTTGTGGGACGGCTGAGAGTGCGATGACTTCATGACTCTTTCGCAACGGGAAACCCCTTTTGCATGAATGGGGAGTGGGGGAGTCACCGAGGTGGAGGAGCGCTTGTCATTGGATGACGGTGTCGGTGACGGTGATGGTGTGTTAGTGCATGAAGACGAAGAGGAGAGGAGAAGGGAAGAACCTTGAACCATGTCTTGGCCTGTGAAAAATTGGGCGAGATACAATAGGCTACTGGTGAAGAGGAGGAGGGATCAAGGAAGACAGGCACACAGGGAGAGAGCCTGATGTCAGTGTTGGCTGTGGGTAGGGAGTGAGGAGTGAGAACAGAAGGTGTGATGAGCGGGATGGAACTTGATGGATGGGTTGTGGCTGAGGGGTTGTCTATCGCGTGGCGAGGGGGATAATCTCCAATGCTGTGGGTAGCAATGGAGTTGGCTTCCGTTTTCAGGATTTGATGGTTATTCCCAGCAGAAGAAGGGAAGGGTGTGAGGTTGTTTCGTCAAAGGCTCGGCTCGGGCGCCTCTGGGTTCGGGGTCCTTTGCTGCTCCGCGTTCGCTCCTCATCATCGGATAGAGTCCTCGCGTATTTTTGCACTCCATTTTCCTCGTACGGTACACAAGGTAGGTAGCTACGTCCGCTTCCTAACCGCTGGTATAATGTAGAATGCTGTTACAACGGCGTTTAAACACTTTCGCTCTCGACCGTTTTTTCTGCTCTGTATCAATTATGTGGTGTGGATGTAGAAACCGTTAGAGATCGCCATAGACTTACACCTCGAGAACCCTGCCTGCAGATGACCCACCCAACCCTACACTGCAAAATCCTGGAGGAGTGCGGAGAGGCTTGCGACGCTTGCCAGTCGGAGTAGAAGGTGGCTAATCCTTATACGTCATAGCCCCGTGCTTTCTGTGTCTTCATCGCTGGCTATTCGCTATACCTTCCGAAAACCTGCTTTCTCATGAGGCATCGCCGGAGGATCGGGGATTCATCTCATTTTCTGCGCGTTTCGGACGAACTCTCACCATCTACGCTCACTTATTCACAACGTGGTTCTTCAGTTATCTCAGGCCGCCCCGTTTTTTTTGCGATTAATTCATGAGATCATGCATGAAAGCATGCTCGTAAAGTCGAAAGACTTTGTAAGATAAACTCAAAGATCCAGGCTGTAACTAACCAATAAGTTCCGCGAATTCGTTTCCAAAACGTCATTCCATCCCCGTCATTTCCCGCCAAGCTACCTAAGAAAATGATATATTCGGACGAACCTGCTGGCTACCGAACACCGTAGGGATTCTGATGGTCAGCTGGATCCCCTCTGTGGTGGACTTGACATCCAGGAAGATATCCGAAGGACTCTCTCCCGGCTTCTCCTTCCTCCAAGCCTCCGCATTCTGCCTCCTCTCATCCTCCGTTCTCCGCGGTGGCCTCTCCTGCCCCTGCCCCGCCTCTGGCTGCTGCTGCTGCTGAGGCGTCTCCTGAGCGGATTGCTTCTGCCTCTCACTCTCCGGTATCTGACTCTTCCCCTCTCGCTCCCTCTTCTCCTCCCTCTCCTTCCGGTGCACGGGGTTATTATTATCATGAAACTTCCCCACCACATTCCCCTCGGCATCTAGAATATTACCCTCCTCATCAACCATCAAGGATGCGTTGCTCCTCCCCATGACTTCAAACAGGCTCCTGGGCGGCTGCGAGCGCGTCGAGCTGGTACTCCCCTTGCGCTCAATCTCAATATCAGCGACATACCCTAGTAGCTCGCCATCGTCGCCGAGGATATCCCCTTGGCTATTGGAGACTTTGCGGCCCACGATGGAGGGGAGGTCCCCGCCGGCGCGAGCGAGGACCTGGCCCGTCTTGTCGTCTGTGATGTCACCCGACTCGTCTACCGTCTTGCCCATGAGGAATGAGCCGACGAAGGGCGGGAGCTTGGGGCGGGTGGGGAGACCCGCTGAGATTGGGGGAACTCCCGCTGAGATGGGGGGGATGAGGCCGATCTTGGGGATCGGCGTAACGTAGGCGGGAGTTTTTGTCTTTGTTCTGTCTGGGAGTGCGGGCTTTTCCTGCTGAGCTTCCTCAGTGCCGCTGCCTTCTTGATCGGTGTCTGAGTTGTACTCCACTGAAAGGTCGTCACGCTTTTCATCTTCCTGATGGGGGCTCAATCTTGATGATGTTGCCATGGCTTCCTGTTGGGGGTTTTTGACGTTTGGTGAGTTTGTTTATTTCCGAAATGCTTGCTATAAATTTCTGTGTTGAGGTCTAAATCGCAGGTTGCTCGTGTCCAGAGCGTTGATGTCGTGCTGGCCGAGATGTGTGAGAGAGGGTGACAATTACGTCATAGGGTTCGAAGACAGATCTTCAGTGTAAAAGCTGTTGCGAGGTGTGGTTGGAGGTCAAATCCTCAAGATAGCCGGCTACGCCATGCAATATGCCTGATACACGTGTAGGAGCCGTTGCGGGGCAGATACTACTGAGAAACAATGCGAGACGGCGTGCCTGATTGCCGTTTACCCCGTTGTAACAAGCAGTTGGAGAGGTCCCCAAGGCACCTTGCGAGGGTGGTGACATCAGCGGCTTATACCCCTGTCACGAAAAGCGGGCCCGGACAGGGATTATGGCAAGGATGTGCAGCCGCTCAGATCCCGCCTGGTGCCCACCCTGGGGTCAAAAATGCTTGGCAGCCTCAACGTCTCCAGCCTGACCGGAGCCTGGAGAAACGGAAAAATGTCAGGGGTGTCTGAGGTGACTCTTGCAGGATGATAGATGACCGTCGCATCACATGAGGATATACCAAGGGAAGCGCGCGGTTGTGAATGGAGTCGGCCCTTTGCTTGGACCCCCGGCGTCCCTTGCAGTGCTGCAATGCGCTGAACTCGGGCCGCAGAACAATGCTACAGTGGGAGGGAAATTGGAGCGCACTCCCGCCCCGGATTACCAGCGAAGCTAGGTAGCGCGGTAATGTTACAAAGCCATAAGGCGCCATCGTTCGACCGTCCAACGACCGGCTAAGGTCATGTGGTCTAGACTCGACCGCGCATCAATAGGATATACGAAGCTCTAGATAATGGTAGCAGTTAGGAGGTCACAGTAGTATTGGAATGATAATAGGGTATCAGTCGCGAGGGTGCACTCTGTTGAGAGGCCGTTGTCAATAGCCAAGGTACCTTGTCTTATCCGAGTGCTACTGTTGAACGTAATCACTTGCACGACATAACAGGTGGATATGTTTGACAGTAAGCTCTATTAAAAAATGAAACCAGCCCTATGGGCGATGCAATAATGGTTGTACAGTACACAAGCGTTCTGAGTTCCCCTTGTCGCAGACCAACTCCTCCTTCGCCTGATGAAAGAAAGCATTCGCCAAGACCTCTTTGCTTCTCCCATATGGGAATTATGGAGATCTTGTTCATAGTAAAACCGAGTCTAGTTGCTTCAGTTCCTAAGGAATTAGCCCCATGTTCCCAGATTTCGTGTTGTGCTCGTTGTAAGGGACGTGAAGGCTCAAGGACGACGACCGCGCCACGTCCCATGTGTGCTCCAAGCCCAAGAATCCACCTCTTGCTAGCATATCCATCTTGTATCTTTCCCTGTCCGCCACTGACGGCATCTGAACACCCCTTGCTCAAGTTTCTCTACATCGACCTTTAGCCTAGGTAAGAAACATGACGGATGGTAGAAGAGACTCGAGAGAGTGTACATGATATATACGCTAGATACTGAAGTATTTTTCGTCGGTATTGAAGGAAAATAGAGGGGACGGAAGAAATGTAGACAAGAGCAGAACAGGAAAATTGGCACATACAAGAGAGCAAGCTCAAGATCACCGTGGATCTTGGCCTTGAGAGTGATCTCAATGTCGAGGTTGAGATCCAGTCGGAGGCGGAGCGTGTCGCTCTTGCCGCCGCCGCCACCCTGCTCGGTGGCCTGGCCGGCAACACCGCCAAGTGTGTTCGTTACACCGCCGACGAGGCCGCCGGCTGTTTGACCAACATTGCCGAGCTGGAGGTTGTCGAGGGGCCCTTGTCCGCCCTGCTGTTGCTGCTGCATCTGCTGCTGGCGCTGGCCGCGTCTTCGCTGAGGGGGAGCATAATCCTCCTCCGACTCCTCGCCCTCAGACTCGTAGACTTGCTGCCTCTTCTGCTGCCTCTTGGGCCTCTCTGAGCTGCTTCGGGATGCCATTGCGGATGGAGTGTAGTTGTGAGGTGTTGGTTTGCTACGGAAGTCTGGTAGAACTGGAGACAAGATAACGCAGGGTGATCAAAGGGTGTCAATGGAAGTGCTTGGAGCGAGATGTATGTAACTTTAAATCTCGAGGGTCTCCGGGGTCGCGAGGGGCGTTTAATAAGGACTGCATCTCGATGCGAGGATACTGCATCTCGGCGAAGACCCTGAAGTGGCCAAAACAGGATTTGACCGAACATCCATGGATGAAGTCATTGGCATCCTGGTGGCTGCGTCTCGTTCATGACTGGACATGTCCTGTGGGTTGGGTTCCGTCCTGGCTGCTGTTATGCGAGCGGATGACCCAGATTACGGCCCATCCACCAGCCGAACAGTTAGCTGTTAATGCAGCCGCCGCTCGAGTCTTTCGAGTCTGCCGAGTCTCCGGGACATGGTGCCGGGGGTGAGGGAGGGGGAGTGGAAGCTAAGGTAGGTTGGCCCTGGGTGTGTGGGGTGTGCCAAGTACGAATAGCGACTGCCTGAATTGGTTGCGGCTGTGCCAAAGAAAATGTTGTCTGTACTGATTCAAGATGCCAACCCACATGATTCGTCCGATGACAAGCCGGGGCCCCGATGCCCACCTGAAACTCCTTTCAATGCACTAGTGTACCAATCCATTGCCAACCCTTCCGCTAGAAAACAAACGTCACTTTTCCTCCCCGCGCCACCGGTACACACCACACACGCTTCACACTTCTTCCGTCCTCGCCAGCCAATCTCACTTCTATTTACCGCTCTTGACGTAGCTGCTCTCCATCCCAAGTTGCAGTCTCCGACGGAGTCTGACCGGCAGCCACTTCAGCCGTCTTGGACGGTCTCCGCTCCCCGTCTCACCCTCGTCATCGTCCTCCGAGTCCGTTTCGTCGTCCCACCCCCCAGCTGCTCGAATGCTCCCATCCCCGTCCCAGGCGACGGCCCATTTCTTGTTTTCTTGCTCTACCGCCACGAAGTGCGCGTCGCTGCCCTCCAGCGTGAGCCACATCTCGTCATTGCTCCATTTCCAGGGCCCAATCGTGTGACCGCCCAGCGTGTCTCCCCGACTTCCGTGTCGGATCAGGTGGCTGTCCTTGTCGACGAAAATCCAGTTGAGCGCTGGCGGGTCGTCTGAGATGGTGCTCACCATTCCCAGGTGTTGCGCCTCAGACGGGTACATGAAGTACCAGCCTGTGAACTTGTGGCCTGGCGTTGGGAAGGCCGGGTGGTCGATCCACAGCTGCACAAGTGTCAGCCCGGCTCTCCTTCGCGCAATCCGGGAGCCATCCCCGGGGTTGGCACCCCCGCTGCCCACTTGACTGATGTCATCGGGCGCCCAGGGTAGAGGAGTGGGGAGGGGAAGATGACTCTGTGATCCACGGCGGGGAGTGCCCTGGTAGGACTCACCTTTCCGTCTTTTAGCACGCACCAACACTCCACTGGCCCGTTTTCATCGAGACAGACGGTGGCTGTAAGATGGAACTTAGCCTTCTCCTTCGCCGCTGCGTCTGCTTTCTTCTGTGCGCTGAGAGCTTGGCAGACCCCGACAGTTGTGGGGATGGCCGAGATCAGGAGGAGACCGATCACCATGTTGGCTCGTATTCGTTCGCCCGAGTTGTTGATGTGGATGTCGGAACTGAAGAGGACTGAGGAGGACTGAATCGGTTGCGCAACAAGAAACACTGGTGGCATGTGTTGCCTTTCCTCATCCCATCACCGGAAGACTAACAGGCTATTTCGTCATATACTCCACTCCCGGGCCAACCTCACCACCGTTTCATCCGACGGATGGCCGTTTACTGGTGGATAGGTGAGCCGGGTTTCTTCTCACACCCCCTGCCCCGGCCCGCAGGAGGTCCCGCTACCGTCATGCAGCAGCAGGCTGCACTGCACCTTGCGGGGCCCAGCGCATCGCCCCCAAAGCTTCTTTTTCCATTCAGCCGTTGATTAGCCCTCTTGGCGCACCCCCTTTCACCTCCATTCGTCGTTCGAGGCATCTTCAACGTCATATTTGGACAGGCATCCCACAGCCACCCATCCCCCATCTCATGGGTTGCAGGTGACTCGAAAACCGGCTGAGGCTTAATCGGTGCCCATCCATCCATGTCGTCACTGGGGACTGGGAAAATGTGATCTGGCTGAAGTGCCACTGGGCACGGTGAAATCATGTTTTTTTCGGCAAGGGAATTATGCATAAGGGGTCTCGAGGACCCTGAAAGACAAGCGTCATCGGAAGGAGAATTCAAGACCCGTCTCTTAAACCTCACGTTACTAGCTACTTGTCCCTGGAATTTACTCATCCAAACTCCTGCATCCATCCATTTTCACAGACCACAACACAAGTGCTAGAATATTCGTGACGTTCTATCATCATGTCTTCAGTAAGTGCTCACAAATACCGCTTGATGTGGCTCCCGTCCGGGTTACTGGTTACTGACAGTACAAAAGAACAACAATCAAATCCCCAAGGAGGATAAAGAAAAGAAGTCGGAGCAGGCAATGCAGCCCGATCAACCCCAAGCCCAAACCAAGCCTGAGGATGTCGTCCACAATGACGAACCTGAGGGTCAAGCTGACAACGGCGGCGAGGAGGGAGAAGAGTACGACGAGGAAGACCCCGAAGCTGAGAATCAAGAAGTCCTAGACGACGACTTTCAGGGTGAAGAGGGCGCCGAGGAGGTGTATGACGAAGAGGAACAGCCAGAAGAAGTTGAGCAAGTGGAGGAGGAGGAGCCCGAGCCAGCTACCGCTCCAGCGCCACCCGCCCGCCGTCGTAGGGCGGCTCCAACCAAGAAGGCTCCAACTGAAGGTAGCACTCCAGCCTCCTCGCAACCGGCCACACCCAAGGATGAGGAGAAGCCGCAACCCAGGTGGATGCGCGATGACAAGAAGTCTGGGCAGGAGACCTCGGTCGCACCTCGCCGGAAGAAGCGCAACGAGAAGAAGATGTCGTATCAGCAACAGCAGCGCATGATGTACCAGCAAGAACAACAGCAACAACAACAGCAGATGATGATGCAGCAACAGCAGCAGCCAGCGAAAGAGGCGGGCAAAAACCCACTTAAGCTGCGCCTGGAACTCAATCTCGAAATTGAGATTGAGCTGAAGGCGCATATCCACGGTGATTTGACGCTTGCATTACTGTACGTTACCCCTTGCACACCCCCACCCAACCTTTTCTTCTTGATCTGGCTTGCAATATTTCTCCCCTCGTGCGCGCCTAGCTTCGAACTGGACTTGTCGCGATTACACCTTTCCTATTCTAACTGCGTGGCTTCAAGTTGAACCTGTCGCTCTCACCCCTTTCCTATTCTAATTAGTGTGTGTCTCGTCGAAAAGGCAATAAACTCATACCGGCCGTCCTCTTGATCTAGCAACTGAGTCTGTTGCCGGCTGTCGCCGACACAAGGGCCTTGCGCTAACGAATTCTCGATGCTTTCGCAATCTTGCAGGGACGGCATGTAAATATGCTCTTCAACACGACGACGCAATCCTTTTACATACCTTCTTTTTTTCTGTCTGCTTTGGGAAACATACCTTGTCTTTTTATGGCGTCACTGCCTTACTTTGCTTGTATCGTGGGCAAGATGATGACATCAACTTTGTTCCTGCTCTGCAGGTAGGCTACCTCACATACCATGGAGAGCAGGGCGGTGTCTTTTGTTTTACCGAATCTGGTGTTTGAACCATTGGATCATGTTCATTTCCTTTTAAATACTGTATTCATGATCATGATGGGATATGAACAGGATAGAGATGCTTTGGGTTGCATGAGAATACGTCCTGTAGGATAAGATCGCTAATATACCTTTTCAGTACGGGCTAAACGCAGTCGGTCGAAGGCTCTCAGTTTATTCGGATTTTGCTGCTGGTTTCTTTGCTCAAATCTTGGGTCTTTCTCTCATAGGCGAGCCCCTTCCCGATGAGAAGGTCTCAACCCCGCGAATTTCTCCACCACTCAGCGGAAGCTGTGGAGCAGGTGAGGAGAGCGGGATATGAGGGGTTGGTCATAAACATTTTGTACTACATTTGGCAGATCATGGGATGGAAGTTGCCCGAATGCATGTCACCTAGTGTTAGTCATGTGGGTTACCCGTTACCCCTTGGTCGTTGCCAACGTTAGGTACCTAAAAAGCAGTCAACGGCTTATTAGCCCGGCGACGAGACTTTGGAAGGTCGTCATAGACATAAACCTAAGCCTGAGCGCTTTGTTGCACAAACCATTCAGTAAAGCCATTGATTTCCGAGAAGAAACCCCAATGGAATGTAGCAAGATCTAAAACTGATAGTGAGCCTCCCATCGATTCTAGACGTAGTACCTACCATCCATCCCAGCTTTAGGGCGCCCCTGGTTTTTGCTTGTGGTCCTCCCGTGCAACGACGGGTAGGAAGTTAACTCATCAGCCGGAGGGTCCGGTGCGGGGCAACAGCTTTCCCCCTTTATCCTCAATGCGGGGCAGCTCGAGCTCCTTGATCTTCACCCACTCATCACTCGTCGCACAATCGTTACGTACATCGACTTCTCTTCACGCTCCGTCTCGGTTTCTCGACGGAAGATTCAATCCTTGAAACAAATACAAATATCAGCAATGGCATCAAGTTCTAAGCAACCGCCCCCCGTGGCACCCAAGCAACAGCCCGCTGTGGCATCCTCATCCAAGCAACAGTCCCCCGCGACACCCAAGCTACAGCCCCTCACCACAATGGAGCGCAACGTCCCCGTTGTCAAAAAGCTTGAGGACATCTACTTCGCCGACGAGCTCAAAGACCAGGCCGACCGGTGGACCCAGCTGAGGAACAGATTTGAACGGGAATATGGACACCTCCCCCAATTCATCTCCCGGTCACCAGGCCGCGTGAACATTATCGGAGAGCACATCGACTATTCCCTGTTCCCAGTACTTCCCATGGCCATCAGCGCAGACGTCTTGCTGGCTGTGTCCGTACCAAAGGAGAATGCCAAGGAGGGGCACTTCACCATTCGCATTGCCAACGAGGACAGCACGGAGTTTCCAACGAGGAAATTCGACTTTCCTTACCACAGCGACATCCCCATCGATGCGAGGTCTCACGACTGGACCAACTACTTCAAGGCGGGCTTGCGGGGAGCCCTTGATCATCTGCGAAACAACCTGGGGCTTGACTTGCTTCCCAGGGATATGAACATCTATGTTAACGGGAATGTTCCACCTGCGGGCGGGCTTAGCTCCAGCGCGGCCCTCGTCACGGCCAGCGCCCTCGCTGTCTTGGCGGCCCACGGCGTGGATAATGTGAAAAAGCTTCACCTGACAGAGCTGGCCATCAAGAGTGAGCGGGCCGTTGGGGTGAACTCAGGAGGGTAAGCATCCTGCTGATGTCTCTGGCAGACCATCTTGCTTAGTATGCGTCCACTAACTCTCTGGCAGAATGGATCAAGCCGCATCCGTCTTCTCAGAAAAGGGCTCTGCTCTATTCGTTTCCTTCGCGCCTGAACTGGGCGCAGGTACCGTCCAATTCCCCAAAGCTGACCCCGAATTCGTATTCATGATCGCCCAATCGTACAAGAAGTCGGACAAGAAAGTCACTGGTCCGTATAACTACAACCTACGGGTTGTAGAATGCACTCTTGCCGCATTAGGACTATTCCAATTCAAAGAGATGATACCTGGCGGTAGCGATATTCCGACAGACCAGTCGCCCCTCGGGCTGAGTCTCGGTACTATGTTCGACACTTACTGGCAGACCATAGGAGGAGCCAGGCGACCCGAGCGTACCGTGATAGAACGTCTCGAATACTTCGTCAACAAAATACCCGAAATGTTCCCTGGGGAAGGGAAATATGGCAAGGAGGAAATCGCGAAGGTTACCGGCCTCAGCGTGGAGCAACTCGACGAAAGATATATCAACGCTCGCTTCCCCGTCATTGCCGAGCAATTCAGACTCCGCAAACGCGCGAAGCACGTTTACTCCGAGGCCCTCCGGGTTTACAAGTTCTTGCATCTCCTCGAGAGCACGAAGAAGTTCCCCGTGACTCCCGGAAAAGAGCCCGAAACGAAAGAGACACACTCTACCCAGTTGTACAAGCAACTCGGCGCGCTACTCAACGAGTCGCAGACCTCATGTCATGATAACTTCGGCTGTAGCACAGCTGAACTCGAACTCATCTGCAAGCTCGCGCGCGAGGCGGGTAGTGTTGGTAGCCGTCTGACGGGAGCTGGCTGGGGTGGAGCCACGGTACATCTTGTGCCTATCGACAGAGTCGAGGCTGTTCGCGACGCCTTGAACGAAGGATACTATAAAAAGTTGGTGGTCAACAAGAAAATCAACCTGAAACAGTACGACAACGCCGTTATCGTCAGCAGACCAGGAAGTGGTAGCGCCTTGTATCCTCTTGACCGTAAAATAGACTATATTGTCAAGTGGGGAGAGGAGGCAGGCCACTTTAACAGTCGTCTGGAAGACTAAGCTTTGGTCTATTCTTTTTTCGAACTGTTGGAGGACGGGGCAGGGAGCGTTCATGACATTTTAACAAAGCGTCTGAGTAATCTAGCAATGCATACTGATCCTTCAAACTGTAGACGCAGATTACCAGGTGAAATTGTTGAGACTCCCTAAAACAATAGGGTATTTCTCATCAAGGTATCTCTTTACAACCACGTTGAGCACTAATCTGATGCCTTCAATCAAGGCACAGGGCTTGACCTATCTTCGAGGGACTGAGACACCGAGAAACGCTACGGAGTTACGTTACCCGACGCACACTGTCCAGCCGTGGACACAACACGTAAAATATGATTCATTACGTGCTCCCAACCCCGTTGGGTTCGTCACGATAATCCAGAAGCTGTGACGCGATCACGCTGTCATGCTATGTTGACATTGGTATGCTATTCCTACACCGTACTCCTATGGTTCCGCTATCGAAATCACCTCGAACCCGCGCTTTGGCAATGTTAGCGCTAAACTGGCTATGCTGCTGTATCCCTACTAGGACGCTTCAGCCGTCTGCCCTTCTGTGCCTTGCACCGTCTTCTTCTCTACGTTGAGCACCTTGCGTCCCAGCTTGACCTGAACCCGGCGATACTTATAAAACAGGGCAAAGGCATCCCGCAACACAAAAAAGAGGCAGGCGCCAACAAGACTGCGGCCCCATCGGAATTGGAGCAGCCCAGTGGCGGGGCGTCGGGAGGAGGGCGGAAGGGCCCAGGATGCTGGAACCACCTTGCGCACGAGCTCTCCCATACTATAAGAGATTGCAGGGAAAAGCAGAGTAGTGGTCATGCCGTTCATGAGGATGGAGAACAAGGAGACACGAGGCTCTTCGACAAGACGATTCTGTCCGCCGTTCTCGTTCTCGTTCCGGTTCTGGTTCCTCAGCTGCCGCTCCCGCTGTCGTAGTAGCCGCCGCTGCTGCCTTTGGAAGGCGATAGGATTGGGTGGCAGCGGGGGATCCAGCCCTCCCACCTGAGGCTGGGGTCGCTGCTCTTGTTGTTGGGGTGGCTCGTCATCCTCTGGGACCATCTGGAACTCGCCTTGGATCGCTTCGATGAGGTCATCCTCGCCTGCCGCGGCCTCCGGATTGTCTCCGCCCTCGCCCTCCTCGTCAACGTCCGCCAAGTCTAACCGGATTTCGACTTCCACGTGATCGGCATCCTCCCCTTCGTTATCTCCTTCGCGCTCGTCGCCTAAGAGTGGCGCGAAGGCACGAGTCAGCCATAGTACTGCCGTCCAGAGACCGCCACGCTCGGCACGCTGTTCAGCTGGCGCTTCTCCTGCCTGCCCTGCTTCGACCTGATCGGCGGCCGGAGGTTCCTCGGTTGCGGGCCGGCCGCGGAGCACCCGGCTAAGACGCTTGTCGAGGGGGCCCAGAACTTCCGCGTATACAAAGTCGTATGTCACATGGACGATGGGCATTAACGTTATGGCCCATTCCGGGGACGGAGGCCAGGAAAATGGCTGATCTCTTGCAAATAATGATGCGGCATACTGTCAAGTGGGATAAGTCAGCATATGTGAGGTTGTAGAGTCGTAAACGACAGCAGGAAACTTACCAGCATCGATCCGGGAATCAACGAGAACTCAGTTCCCGGCACCCACCACAGCACGATCAACGCCGGCCCAATCAGTGAAAGCTCCATGAGCTTGACTGCCGATGTCACAAGTGAAAGCGACGTTCGCATGAAGCGCGGGCCTACTGTCCTAGCCCCAAGCCAGGTGTACGCTGCTTGACTACCAGCAAACACACTGAGTGCGTTCCAGCCGTACCATGCTGACCCGACCATGGTGCCGCTCGACAAAAGGGTTAAGAGTATCACGGGCGATATGCGGCCATATGTGCGCTGGAAGGCATTATAGAAGGTGATCACGGAATCGCGGGGCTCTTCGACGCGGATGCGGGCGCGGCATGCCGGACATCGCAAGCCCGACGACGACCTAGACGACCGGGGGGTAGATTCTATTTCGGCGATCCATTGCAACATGCACTTTTCATGCGCTTCGAGGCTGCATGGGCACGCGTTGACCCACGGGCCGTTTGGTGTGTCGGCATCCGTCTGTAGACAGATGAAGCAGACGTGCTGGGTGTCGGCGGTTGCGATCGGAGCTGGCACGATGGGGTTGCTGCCGCTACTACCAGCTTGTGTTGCCATGATCGCTACCAACGATGTATTCACCAGACAAATGGGGGAATGTGACGTCGTCGGGGATTTCCGCTCGGATGTTATCGTGACAATTATTCGAGGCGTTCGTCTGCGTCGCTGGTTCCTGAGGAGCCTGACAATTCAGTGGCTCGAGCTCTGTGGTCCGAGAAGGCCCTCGGCTTGGGCAACTCGATGATCGGCGGTGCTGTCGGACTGGTATGGCGAGGAGCTGACTTGCGACCGGAGCCCAATTTTCTTCCCGCTATCTCAGGAACGTGGGATGAGGTGGACCTCTGGAGGCAGGAATCGGGGGAGGAGGTCGTGATGTGAGGTTCTTTGCGTGCGCTCACAAACGAGAGCATACATAAGGCTGCGCTCGATCGGATCGGCGCGGCAGGCAGGAAAATCATCCGTGACATCAGTGAGCCCCACCAGCCCGTGATGGAGTTAGCATGGACCATAACCCCAATTCTGGCTGGCCCCACTGAACAACGAACGTCTACCCCATTCTTTGGGGCATTGAAGGTTGCCAAGATAAGGCCTTTGGCCGAAGACCTGGACAGGTGTTGGTATACTCAAAGCCCCTAAGCAAGAGTGATGTGAAAACGGGCTCTCTTGGGTATATTGTCCAGGGTATCGTATATATCACAAGACTGTTAAAAGCCTAGGTTGTCAAAGGTAATGCATTCCCAGTGGCCATTGCACGTGCTTGTACCAAGGTACTTGCGTATAATATTATGGTAATCGTACACAGGATACACTTGGAATCGGTCCCTGAACCGCTACTGTGTTAATCATGAGACCCTCAGAGTCACCAGTTTCATCCCAGACGCCCTCGAGATTCTGTTTCAAGCCCAACCCTAACCCGTATGGGGGCCGAATGCGGGGCGCCAAGCTTTCTGGAACGGCTGCGCTGAAAGCCCCACCACCGACCTTCGTGGAAGCGGGCAGAGAGCCGTACTACCAAATGGGCAGAAATCCTCCCCTTAAATCTTAACCCGAGCCTCTTGGGTATCCTTACTCGATCACAATCCCCCACCCCAAGAACGTCCCCTTAGCCCTACACTGCCATACTTCACCCGAGGTCGATATTTTAACCAAAATGGTATGTTTCACCCCGCACTCGCCAACAAGAGCCGCAGACTGACCACCACCTCCATCGCGCAGGCCACAACTTCCAAGCAGCGCCTCGCGCTGGCCATTTGCGACTTTCTGTCCACCTCGGCCTCCGACGGGACATTCCAGGCCGAGGATAAGGACTCGATCGAGGTCGCCATCAACTGCATCAGCGAAGTCTTCGGCGTCGACCCCTCGAACAAGACCGCCGTCTCCGAGGCCCTCGGCTCCCAAAATCTCCTCCAAATCTATTCCGTCTATGAAAAGCTGAAGGGCACCTCCGCGCCCAAAGCCGCGGGCGCCGCCGCCGCTGCCTCCTCCTCCGCCCCGACCGACGAGCAGAAGAAACAAGCCGAGGCGCTCAAGTCCAAGGGCAATGCCGCCATGGCGCAGAAGGACTACCCGACCGCCATTGACTACTACACGCAGGCGCTCGCGATCAACCCCGGCAACGCCGTCTTTCTTTCCAACCGTGCCGCTGCCCACAGCGCAGCGCGCGACCATGCGTCGGCGAGGGCTGATGCCGAGGCCGCTGTTGCTGTCGACCCCAAGTACACCAAGGCTTGGAGCCGCCTCGGACTGGCGCGTTTCGCGCTCGGCGATGCCAAGGGTTCCATGGAGGCATATAAGCAGGGTATTGAGCACGAGGGTAACGGTGGCAGCGAGGCCATGAAGAAGGGCTTCGAGACTGCCAAGCGCCGCGTCGACGAGCTGGCGTCTGAGGAGACGTCTGGCGCGTGGGACGCGCCCACAGCCCGCGACGGTGGAGCTGGCGCTGGTGCTGGTGCGACACCCAGCCTGGGCGATCTGGCTGGTATGTTCGGCGGCGGCCGGGGTGGTGGCGGTGGTGGTGGTGGTATGCCCGACCTCTCGTCCATCATGCAAAATCCCATGTTTGCGTCGATGGCACAGAACCTGATGAGCAACCCTGACATGATGGCGAACCTCATGAGCAACCCCCGGCTGCGTGAGATGGCCAGCCAGTTTGGAGGCGGTGGGGGCATGCCAGATATTGGCTCGCTGATGTCGGATCCCAACATTGCAGAGATGTAAGTTTTTCCCTTGGCGAATACCTCTTTCGGCACATTTTGCTAACATCTTGAAGGGCACGCAACATGATGGGCGGCGGTGGTCCCGGTGCTGGACGTGGAGGACCTGGTGGACCGGCCCCATAGATACCTAAAATTATACTTGAGGTTTCCTCGTGGTTCATATACTGTCTAGAGTAATATTTTCAGCGAATAAAGGTGGTTTGCTTTGCACGAGTTTCGCTTCAATAGGATGTTCGGCGATAATTCCCTCAAACTCCAGCTACTCACTCCTCACATAGTAACACACTGGTAGTGATCATGATATATAAGTGGTAGAAGTTGTAAGTTCCAAGTCTTCCTTTGTGTATTCCTGGGTAATTAGGGATTTAACGCCTGTTCGGATGTGATGGAAATATGTGTAGTACCACCCTTGTTATCTGTGACAACAGCAGCTCAGGTAACAAATAGATGTGATATTATATCAACCTTCACCAACAAATAGGTTGGATGTAGAGAAGAATTCTAATCATCCCGACACACTACTTTCTACATGAGTAGACCCACTGGTTGCAGAAGTAGATCGTCACCACAAAAAGACAATACAGCTTAAAAGTTTTATATGTGCCATTTAGCAAAAAGGTTGAATGAACTGTTTCCATGATGGGCTGCACCGCTAAGTGATGAAATTCGCATGGTGATATACTTCAAGAGAATCAGGCTTGACATTTGTTTTTCAAACATTCTCGGTCTACTTGGACGATGGGAACAGAGTCAAAGTGGTAATCCTATATACAACACAAAGGTATTTATTTTGGCTGGGTAGAAACCTTATCCCACCCATCTCCTGGCGCTCCTGAACATTCTCAGCCAGGGGCCAAACTCTCCCCATTCTCCAATTTGACGAGATGGTACGTAGCTGGCCACATCGGCCAGAATCGTCCGCTCCGGATGGGGCATCATTGCTAGGACACGCCCATCCTTGCTGGAGACAGCAGCAATACCGGAAGGGCTGCCATTGGGATTGAATGGGTACTGTTCCGTCACATTCAAACGATTATCCACGTACCGCAGCGGGATCGATCCGGCATCGGTGAGAGCTTGGAACGACGCTGGCGAGGAAAACTCTGCCCGGCCCTCGCCGTGTGAGACAGCAATCGGGAGCGTGGATCCGTTCATGCCGTTGAAGAAGATAGACGGCTGGTTGGGGTTGTCCTCAATCTTCACCATGCTGAAGCGTGCCTCAAACTGAGACGACTTGTTGTCAACAAATGTCGGGAAGTCTTCAGCGCCAGGAATGAGATCCTTCAGTCGAGAGACCATCTGGCACCCGTTGCAGACACCCAAGGTAAAAGTATCCTTCCTCTGGAAGAACTGAGCGAGCTCGCGACGTGCTTTATCGTGAAGAAGAATTGACTTGGCCCAGCCTTGACCGGCTCCCAACACGTCGCCGTATGAAAAGCCACCGCAGGCCGCAAGGCCTACGAAGTCCGCCAGAGAGCGGCCAGAAATTATATCCGTCATATGGACATCAACGGCGTCGAACCCAGCAGCTCGGAAAGCGAACGCCATCTCAGCGTACCCGTTGACGCCCTGTTCTCTAAGGATCGCAACACGAGGGCTCTTGCCGAAGAACCCAGTGATAGACGCCGTCAGAGGAACGATGTTTTCAGCAGGTGAAAAGGTCAGGTTATAGGAAATACCAGGGTCCTTAGCATCCAAGACCGCGGCATACTCTGCATCTGCGCATTGGGGGTCGTCTCTAAGCTTCTGCATCTCGTATGAAGTCTTTGTCCACCACTGCTGCATTTCGGCGCGGTCAAGGGTGATGAACGGTACTCCTTCGCCATTGCGGATTGTAAGTAATTGATTGGAAGTCGGCGGAACAAATCCAATGTTCGTAATCAAACCAGCCGGCGGCCCGCATGTGGCGAAGCATCTCTTGAAGTTGGTTTCATCCGACTTACGGACCTGGAAGACGGCGCCGAGTTCTTCGTTGAATAATGCCTCCGTCATATCGGACAAACTGCTGGAGCTGGATATGCTGTCCATGGCGAGGGTGGCACCACATCGACCTGCGAACATCATCTCGGCAACAGTCGTAATGAGTCCACCGTCAGACCTGTCGTGGTACGCAAGGACAATACCGCTCTCGTGAAGTTGAGCAAGTGCATCGAAGTAATCCTTCAGCAGGTCCACATCGCGAACATCTGGTGCCTCGTCGCCAATTTCTCCCAAGGATTGGGCAAAGGCAGAGCCTCCCAAGGCCTTGTGGCCCTTAGCTAGGTCAACGAACAGCAGGATCGTTTCGCCGAAATCCTCTGCCCGACGCAGCTGAGGCGTCCAAGTCCGTCTAATGTCCTCCACCAAGGTGAAGGCAGAGATGACCACAGACACAGGTGCAGTCACACTCTTTTTGGTCTCGCCATCCTTCCAAGATGCTTTCATAGAGGTTGAATCTTTGCCCACGGGGATGCTGATGCCAAGCTGAGGGCACAGTTCCATTCCGATAGCCTCAACGGCCTCGTATAGAGCCGCACCTTCACCTGGGTGGTTGACCGCCGCCATCCAGTTTGCGGAGAGCTTGATACGCCGAAGATCGCCGCGGTGATCACCGCCCATGATATCGGCAGCGCCGAGGTTCAGCAAGCTCTCAGCAACTGCCATCCTCGCTGAGGCGGCTGGGTTGATGAGGGCCAAAGTAGGCTTCTCGCCCATTGCCATGGCTTCGCCGGTTTTCATACCGTTGAGGCTGAACGCCGAAGCAGTGACGGCAACATCAGCAACTGGTGTTTGCCACGGGCCAACCATCTGGTCACGAACTGAGAGTCCGCCGACCGTACGGTCTCCAATCGTAATCAAAAATGACTTGGAACCAACAGCGGGCATCCAGAAAACCCTTTGGACCGCCTCCGCGAACAACCCCGAAGGACTAGTCGAGTCTCCGACACTCTGCTTGAGACTGGCAACGGTGTCGAAAGCAGGCCACGAAGGCTTCTTGGACTCGACAATACGCTCCAGCTTCCTCCCCTTGGGAAAGAGGACGTCCATCGGGACGTCAATCGGGCTGGAGTACTCCTTTGATTCTCTGTCGGTCAGGATGAGCTTGGAAACGCCATCGCTTTCCCTAGAGAGGACTGTCCCGACGTCCGAAAAGCCGCAACGTTCCCTCCCTGTTTTTCTTGTTAGTTGTGTTCGTAATTTAGGGTTTGGAAAATCAAACTTACGGCAAATGCTTGTGAACCGTTCCATTCCCTCGCTATTCACTAGAACAACGTAACGTTCCTGGGCCTCATTGCACCATATTTGGAGCGGGCTCATGCTTCGATCCACACTTTCTACCTGGCGGAGCTCAAATCTCCCGCCAAAGCCGGCATCATTGACGAGTTCCGGGAGCGCGTTCGACAAACCGCCAGCTCCGACATCGTGAATCATGGCGATGGGGTTGTGGGCCCCGAGGGCAACGCAGGTATTGATAACCATCTGTACGCGGCGTTCCATCTCAGGGTTGCCGCGCTGAACGCTATCGAAATCAAGGTCGGCATTTCCCTCTCCTGAAGCATTGCTGGATGCAGCACCGCCGCCCAAGCCAATCAACATTGCTGGGCCACCAAGAACAATGACATGAGCGCCCTCGTGGACATCACTTGGATTTTTGAGTGCATGGGCCTCACGGACCGTGCCAACACCTCCCGCAATCATAATAGGCTTGTGGTAGCCCCTGAACTCGCCTTCGGCCTTCGTGTCGTCGGCAGTTAGGAGGGTTCGAAAGGTACCGGTCAGGCAGGGACGGCCAAATTCATTATTGAAACGGGCGCTCCCAATGGGTGCCTCCAGCATGATATCCAGGCTGCTAGCATAGTGTGCCGGGCGACCGACATCAATTTCCCAAGGCGCCCGGTGGTCGGGAATGAGCAGGTCGGAGACCCAGAAGCCGCAGAGACCAGCTTTGGGCATTGAACCTCTGCCCACGGCCCCCTCATCGCGAATCTCACCCCCGGAGCCGGTGGCTGCGCCGGGGAAAGGGGCGATGGCGGTCGGATGGTTGTGGGTCTCGACTTTGGCCAGGACATGAACCAGCTCCTTGTTCAGCTTCCACGATCCAGTGGAGTAGTCAGGGGCCCAGAAGTTGGTGTTTAGGCCCTCCATGACCGCCGCATTATCGCTGTAAGCAGACACGGTGAAATCAGGGGTAGTCTTGTGGGTGTTCCGGATCATCTCGAACAAGCTCCTGGCCTTCGAAATTCCATCAATGGTCCAGTTTGCGTTGAATTGCTTATGACGGCAATGCTCTGAGTTAACCTGGGCGAACATGAAGAGCTCAATGTCGTGAGGTGGGCGTTCGAGCTGGGTAAACTTCTCAACGAGGTACTGCACCTCAGACTGATCCAGAGCCAGCCCACGCTGTTTGTTGTAGACATTGAGCACCTGAACGGGATCCTGGCCGGCGGCAAAGATATCAACGACCTCCAGAGGCTGGGGTTGACCCTCGGCGAACATGAGAGTGAGATCCGGCTCGTCGGTACTCATGTTCTCGGTCATACGGTCGTACAGCACATCGCGAAACGGCACACTCTTATCGTTATAAGGCTGCTCGAACTCGACAGTGATGACGCGCCCGCGTTCGATGCGGTGAATCTGACGCTCGAGGCCGCAGACATGGGCGATGCTGGTCGCCTTTGTGCTCCATGGCGAGTTGTAGCGCGGCGTGATATACCACTTGCGACTGTGGCCAATGTACGCCAGGTCAGATGTCGCTGCTCCGGAGTCAGTTGGCAGCGGCAGCAGCTGGGTGAGATGGTGGCGCGCGGTAGCTGCATCGCCCTCGATGCGCGTATAATAGCTCCAGACGCCTGAGAGGGTCGAGACCTTGATGGGCGCGGTCTTGTTGATTTGGTCCAGCAGCTTCTGCGCCTCCGAAGCGGTGAAGCAGTAGTCTCCGTCAAGCGCGAGGTACGCCATATTTGCGAAAACACAGAGGATGAGTGACTGGGTGGCAGAGAGCCAGCAGCAGCAGCAGGCTGTCTGGGGATCGATGGCAACACTCGGATCAATGCAAGGGAGCGAAGACGGAAGGCGGGGTGGTGGGCATGTCTGAAATTTTATGGTGGGGTTTGCATGACAACCCCTCTAACTTTCAGGGATGGCTTATCCGTTTCTTGGCAACTGTTATCGTGTGGATCCTAGTTGAAGACCCCTTGTCATCCAACATTTCCCTCTCGTGAGATTCCAATTTGATTCTCGAGTTCGGGTGATACCCTCATATCACAGTATCTTACTAATTGATTTTTGTATCTCTAAGTATTACATGGTTCTAAACCAAGCCAGTTCACAACTTTAGGAAGAAGCAGCGCAAGGTAGCTTAAATATCACCTTGAACATACCACGGAATTAATCTACAGGATAGGTAGGTTTCGTGATGGTGAAGTTGGATGCAAATAGGACGCGGGTAGAAAATAATCTGCATTTTTGAGACCGGAGACTTGGAAATGGATGTGATGAAATCTCAGAGAATATACCAGAAGAGGGCTATCGAGGTGGACAAGGGGGTGATGCCGGTTGTGAGTTATTGTCAAGTTCTGACTGTGTGCTCTTGGTTGGTAACAAACTTTGTCTATGTTGAATATACTCTCGGCATTGGTTGAAGAGAATTTGGGCTAGGACAAGCTAACCTTTCTTATGGCAAGGGATATATGTCAGAAATCACGATAAGTATCGAAGTCATAGGGCGCAGGTCTGCACGGTTTCCACGCGGCCTACCGAAGTTGTTGGCTTGAAAGAGCAATGTTACTTTTTTCTAGCATCACGACTCAACATTCCCCGTATCCGCACTATTTGGCAGACAAGATTTCTAGTTGCCTGACATAGAGCAGTCGCTAAGTTGGTAGATCTAAGACTGTGTGAGGGGGACGCCGTCCTTCTGCTTCTGTAGGCCGTACTTCTTGAGGCGGATGGCTATTTGCTAGTTAGTACGCGCTTACGAGGAAAGAGCTTAGTGAATATCTTACCCTGGATGGCAATGAAACCGGAGGTGTCCTCCGGAGAAAAGCCCTCGAGGGAGTCCATGGAGGCATCCCTACAGGCGGAAAGTTGTCAGTAATGAGATTAAAGGCGAAGGAGAGTAAACCCACTCTTGGCTGTAAAGATTGCTGGCGTCGCTGGACCGGCCAAGCACGAAAGCCTGTGATAGAGATTAGCGAGTGCTTGAAAATTAGTGACGAGTCGGCTTACATTGCCACGGTAAACGGCCATGCGGACGACGCCGGTGACGTTCTGCTGGGAAGCGACCAAAGCCACCTCCACAAACTCTCTTTCGGGAGAGAAGTCTAATATAGGTGTCAGCCAAATAAGGATCTAAAGTCACAGCACTAAGAAAGTACGTACACATTCCGTTGTAGAGCTGACGGCTCCACGCCTGGGTGACGAACTGGTCACGGAGCTCGCGGACCTTCGAGTCCATGACAAGACCCTCGAGATCGATGTGGGCGAGTCTGGCAATGGTCCTGCAGGCAGTCGTGTTAGCGCAGGGGAAGGGCGAGGAATGGAATGGAGTGCAAGAACGTACAAGCCAGGGGTATCGTAGCAGCCACGGCTCTGAGAAGCGGTCAGTAAAATACTATTGAGTGACATAGATACAGGTCAAATCTAACCTTGAGGCCGATGAAACGGTTCTCGACAATGTCGACACGTCCAACACCGTTGTCGTGGCCGATCTTGTTAAGAAGCTTGAAGAGCGCCAAGCTGTCGGTGACCTCCTTCTTGTCCTCGGTCACTACCTTGACGGGAATACCCTGGTTGAAGTAGACGGAAAACTCGTAGGGCTTGTTAGGAGCATCGATAGGGTCCAGAGTGCGACTTCAAAAATATGTCAGCATCTTTGCACTGCTGACTCTTTTCTTTTACAATTAGATGAGAACTCACGTCCAGAGCTCCTTAGGGGGGGTGTGGTCGGGGTCCTCAAGGACACCAGCCTCATACGAGCAGTGCACAAGATTGTCTGCTAGAGTCAGTGCGTGCACGTGGGGATGCTTTTGGGGCCAACCCACCGTCCATGCTCCACGGGGCCTTGGGCGACGAGGAGACAGGGATGTTGTTGTCCGCAGCATACTTGAGGAGATCTTGACGACCCCTGTTCAACAGTTAGCTTCAGCAGACGGAGGATTTGTATACGTGACGTTATACGCAGGAGGGAACGCACTGGAACTTGGAGATAAATTCGGGCATGCGCCACGGGGCGATGACCTTGAGGGAAGGGTTGCAAGCGGCAAACGCCAACTCGAAGCGGACCTGGTCGTTGCTACGTCGTGTCAGCAAGGATTCACAAGGTATCCGAGAGGCGTGGAATTTACCCCTTTCCCTAATTGTTTGAAGTAGGGTTAGCAACTGTTCTGTTATGAGCGGTGGGTGTTTCTGGGCACATACAGTGCAGCCGTGGCTGAGATACTGGCAGTCGTTCTCCTCAGCAGCCTTGACCTGAGCGCGGGCGATGATGGGGCGGGCCAACGAGGTGCCCAGAAGATAGCGGTCCTCGTAGATGGCATTGCAGCGGATGGCGCTGTGGACAATCTCCTCAACGAACTCCTTCTGGAGGTTCTGGATGATCATCTTCTTGGCACCAAGAGCCAAAGCCTTTTTCTCAACCTCAACAAAGTCCTCCTCCTGCGAATCGGGTTAATCTCAAACCGTTTGAAGAGACTGATCACCACATAGAGAGCATACCTGCCCAACGTCCGCCAGGAAGGCGACGACCTCATATCCCTCGTTGATGAGCCATTTGAGGATGGTGGAGGTATCGAGACCTGCCAGAGCTCGGAGTTAGCTGTCGTGGTCGTTGACATTCACCACCGCGGCGAGGACGATTCTGTCATGGCCGGGAGGACATTATTTCGGCATGCAAATGGGACATGAGCGCGTAGTCTCTCGAACGTAAAATATGACTAACCTCCGGAGTATGCGCTGCAAACAAGAGTCAACTGGCTTGTCCTCGTGGCGGATCATGGGCTCGCGGAAGGGCAGCCCAACGTGTTGTGAATGGAGGGGTATGTGGTGCGAATAACAAGCGCCTTTCTTTTTGCTTCCAATCCCAGCCAAAAAGGATAGACTAATTATTCGCACTGCGCCAGGGATAACTTACAGACAGACACGACCCTTGCCCATTGTTACGAATTCGTGGAAATTGTCGAGAAAGTGGACTACTGGAACTACTGGAAGTAGTGGATGAAAGGCAGATACGGAGGAAGGTTGAATTTTCTTCTTGGAGAGTCAATTGGAGTGGCAACAAGCAATGGAGGGGAATGGAGGGGTAGATTGGAGGCCAGCCCGTTGACTCAATTGAAGCTTATCTCGGATTTTTTCCCATTCGACCTTATCGGTTCAGATTTTTACTGGACCGACATCGGATACGAAGTAGAATGCATCCCGGCGGATATTCCCGGCCCCAACTTTCACCGCCTGATTCTGTGTTGCTCCTCGTGGTAGAGAAAAAGGAGCTTCAGATGGAAGCAGTGCGATAGGCTCCAAGCTCCGGAAGCTCTGGATCCTTTGTACTCCGCTGATGTTTTCGGATGTGATAGGTTGTGTCAACGTGACGACAGATGGTGGGGAGGAGGTTCCCTCTTATGGGATGGGTTCTGGACCCTGCTGCTGGATGAAACGGCGCACAACGCAAGGGGACAACTCTTGCTTACTGACAGCGCCAAATAGGTTTCAAACTGGCTCAGTTTTCGAGATTCCTACCGAAATTTCTATCAAGATTTGACCAGGACCGAAATAGTTATGTCCAGCAAGACCACATCTGCCACCATCCGTCCATCTCGGGTTTCTCTAATTGAAGCGTCAGCTCGCATCGCTTCGCACCTCAGGATGTCGACGGTTGGTGGCTGAGAGGCGGCTGAAATGCAGCAAAACGACAGGACCACTGCTGGGTGGATGGGAGGAGTGCCAGGGGCAGGCCAGACTCGCGACATGAGCCAAATGCAGGGTCCACCCGCTGTGTTTGCCGCCTTTTATTGGTGCATTGGCGCAGCTGGAGGGCCTCTAGACCCCTGTCCAGAACTGCGGCAGTGCACTGGGGTCGCGAGCGCTGACTTTGAATGGAGGAACCCAGCAAGCCAGGGGACTTTGTGGTCCCCAGCTCCGACTGGACAAGTGGAGGTCCCGGCTGGGCTGGGCATTCCCGTTCCAGCAAGCAGCAGCGGGACAAAGAAAAGGAGGTCGCTCTGCGATGCGCCCCAGTCAATTTAATCATCCTCAGCCCCTGCCCAAGAAACCCATCCCTTTTTCCCTCCTTTCCCTATCAAGGAGGTGTCTTCGTTATCACCATTGTTTGGAACCTCATCTCTGTTTATTCACTGGCATCTTTCCCTTGTGGAGATTAAGCCGATCTGGTATGCATCTTTGACAATCAGATCTCCAGACACGACATCCACCAACGATCCCGAGCGGCGCGATTCGTTTGCTACAACGGGAAGCCCGAAGCAGCTCAGTTTGCTGCAACCCGCCGATCACTAGAGGACAGCAGGTGAAAACTGGGAACTCGCAACCCGACCGAGAAAATTGGTTGGACACCGAATCCACGGGCCAGACGCAGGCAAGAATCGAACCGGGAATTACCCTAGAAGCCCGTCGCCAGCTGAGCGACGGCCATAATCGTTGAAGCGATGTCTCGACAATATTCTCTCGCCGCCTTTGCCTCCCTCTTCCTCCTCGCATCGGCCGCCTCCCCGAACGGCAACCGCCCAGAATGCCTACATAACCGCAGCGAAGAGCTGGCAGCTCGCGCCTCCTGCGGCGACGAAGGCTCGCTCACCTACTGCTTCTCAAACCTGGTGTCACTCGACTCGACGACCCCCGTAGAGCAGCTGACCTCCGAGCTTGAGAGCTGCCTTGTTTCCGCCGGTTGCACAAACGCCGAATCTCAGATCGAGGCCCTCTGGACCCTTGAGCGATGCGACGACGAGCCGTCAGAGCTGCGTCGACGACGCACAGGTGCGATGCCGCTTCCGCGCGAAGCCGCACCGATGCCCGGTATCACAATTCTCGCGGCACGGCAAGTAAACAATAACCCCGCGATCACCGCTAACGCGCCCGCGAGCACTTTGACCTGCTTCACCGAGACCAACATCGATATCACGTCCTGCCCAGTACAGACTACAGGCAACCAGGCTGGCAAGAAGCTCTCATGCTTCCCCACACAGGTTCCCTCGGCGGTTTGCGCTGATGGCCTCATCTGCCAGGTCGACGGGCAGGGCAACCCGAGCTGCATGATCAAGCAGTCCAAGCTGCCGCTAGAGGGCATCATCATTGCCATTATCTTCGCTTCGTCCATTGCTGTCTCGGTAATCAGCATCTGCTTCTTGTGCTGCCGCGAGCGCCGCCAGCAGAACCGCCTCATCCGCGCCGCCGAGGCCGCCAAGATCGCCCAGGAGGCCAAGACGCAGGCCATGATCGATGCCAAGAAGTCGTCGAGTCGCGGCGTCGGCGGAAGCAACGACGGGATGGACCGCCAGCCTCTGATGAGCCAGCCTGTTGGAGGTGAAGACTTGCCTGTGCTCCCCATGCCCCAGTATGGAGGTGGTGGGGACTATCAGCAGGCGGCCAACTCCGACTTCGACTCCGGGCATGGCCAGAACCCCTTCACTGATACACATCCGATGAGGTGATTGGTGTCGGTAATTGTGTAACTTTGCCGCGCTCGAAATTGGAAACCGTTCTGCGAAGCGTAAGAGATAGAGAGAGCTGGAGAAGCGACCAAAGTCAAATGTCACATGTTAATCTGCCTTCGGCGAGCTTTTGGGTTTGCATTAATACTGTACTTTTTTATTGTCATGGCGTCACACATCCATCCAATTATCGAAGAAAACGGGCGTTGTTGGGTAGACTTGAAGCTCGAATACCGAGGTACTATTCCGCGAGCGCGCCAGCGAGGCGCTGTATTGGAGTTATTGGTCTCATAGGGAACATCATAGCGTCATTGGGAAATAAGCACTTCGCCGTGTTTTGACGAGAACTGCCTCCACTTTGGTGAATCTGTCACTCTGTCACCCAGGGAAAGAGTGAAACCAGTCAACAAACATTGGATTGCGCTGTGTTGACTGGGTCAAGATCCCATGTGTCTTAAAACGCAAGGCACCCCGTCTTCCATGGATAGGCTAAGTTTTCATATGTACAATGTAATCCTACAGTCCACTGCTTCCCAGGATGGTAGCCCCACTGAGTGGTATTCCGGATTCTACAGGACGCCCAAATTTCATCCGCTCCGCCTCCTTGCGCTAATGGCTGAACCTTGTTTGTACTCTTCCCCCTTGACAAAAGTATTTGAGAAGAATATAGAGGCACTGTAGTATGCTTGTTAAATCTCGGAGCGCATAGCGTCGGCTGCGGTGAAAACGCAGTTTTGATAAATTTAAGCATCAAGAGCATGAGGAGCATCAGGTTTTGGTTCAACTCAACAAACGCTCCGCCGCAATTCTTTGCTTAGGCTATCACAGAGCCGGTTTAACGGTTTCCAAATGACCTTCCTCCCACAATAGGACTACCAATCTCCCCTGGGGCTCCGACTGCCCGTTGAATCGGTCGCGGGTTCGTTCGCCCAATGTTTGCATCCCAGCGGATCGACTTCTTCCCTGGGCTATCGTCACGCAAGTCGAAGCTCCCACCACCGTTTTGGTGGTTTCCTTCAGTCTCACATATCTCAAGTAGTTCTTTCTCATCCACCAAACCACCATGACTGAGCTGCCCAAGTTTCTCTTTGATATCATCCAATGACACGAATCCGTCGTGGGTACTTGAACCATCAACATCTCTTGCTGCGGTATCAAGCTCTTCACATGCGCGGCAGAGCATTTTCCGGATGACTACATATCGCGGCTCGCTGGGTGCCGCTTGCGTGCCAAAAGTAGGGTTCAAAGGTACTGCTGGACCCCAGGTTTGGAAACCCGGAGGAGGGGGTGGTGCGAAGAAGTTGGGTTGCGGAGCGCTCGACGGTCCCCATGGGTTGTTGTGATGTGGCTGATACAAAGGATCCATTCCGAATGGGGACATCGGGAACGGAGGTATCGGCCGAGGACCCGGTGCGTTGGAGAGCGACATACCCCTAGGAGGGCGCCCAGAGAAGTCATGGAACGGCTCGTCGTAGTCGTCTAGGAGTGCGCTGCTACCCAGATGAGCATCGGGTTCAGCTCTCAACACGCCACTCCCTGGGGACCCGGTCTGCTGGTTGCGCTGCTGTCCGTGGACGACGCTGGACGGCCTGCCGATTGGTGCTGGGCGGCCTATAGGCTGTGATGAAGCCACGGGCGTTCCTGGTTCAAAACTCCCAGACCCTTGTCGTGAATGAGACTGGGAAGGGTCCTTGTGTATGCCGCCCCCAAATAACTGCGCCATACCTACTACGGGGGAGTCTAAAGGTCCCGGAAAGCCGGGGGGTGGGTGTACCGGGTAACCTCGACCGCCGAATCCGGGCGGCAACTGTCCTAGTCCTTGCCCTGGTCTAAACATGTGAGGTATTGGTGGAGGGAATATAGAGTCACGGTGCATTGAATTCCCGAAACCGGGGGGTATCTGTGTAGGAAGCCCAGGAGGGAAAGGCATACCCATCGGCGGCATCCCGAACGGGCTTGGTTGAGGCGGTAACGCCTTTGCCGGCATCCCCAGTGGCGATGTGGGATGGGACTGAGCACTCTGTGAGCCCACGCCGGCATGGCCCGATCTTCCGGGAGGACCTATCGGGCCGGGGCTGGTTTGGATCGGCGTTATCGGATGCGGAGATGGGTTTTGACTTGGTCCGGATCCAGAATGCGAGGAGGAGGCCGCGGCTGTGCTTTCTTGATGAGAAGTCTGGCGAGGACGCATGGGAGTCGGGGCTTTGTGTAGTGCTGGAGTCGCAACAGAAATTTGCGGAGAGGAGAAAGAAGTAGAAGGGTGCTGAGGGACAGCCGGGACAGCTGTTGGAACTTGATGTTGAGCAGGGCGTTTCGGGAGGATCAGTGGCACTGGAACCGCGGCAGCAAGTGCCGCAGCTTTTTGTGCGGCTCGCTCTTCCTGCTTCACCTTCTCCTTCTCTTTCGCGTCCCTTGCCTCCTTGGCGTCCCTGGCTTCTCGATTAGCCTTGGCCTTGGCGTCTTTCTCACGCTTGTCGCGTTCTTGCTGCTCTCTCCTCTCGCGTGCCTCGCGTTCTTTTTGGTCGCGGGTTTCTTTTTCTTTCAAGCGCGCTTCCTCTCGAGCCTTTTTCTCACGCTCCCGGGCTTCGCGGGCCTTACGCTCAGCTTCCTCGCGCTCATGGACTCGCCGCTGACGTTCGGCCTCCTTACGCTGGCGCTCCTCGTCTTCTGCCTTTTTCTGGGCCTCCCGCTTCTTTCGCTTCTCCTCAGCTTTCACACGCTGTTCTTCAGCTCTGCGGGTTTCCTCTGCCAAGCGAGCAGCGTCTTCGGCAGCCTTCTCAGCTTCCCTTCGAGCTTTCTCCTCGGCCTGGGCCTCTTTCTTCTTGGCGGCCTTGTCTTTCCGTTTCTGGGCCTCCTTTGCCTTTTTAGCCTTGCGCTGAGACTCCTGGCGACTTTCGTCCTCAATCTCCTCGATAAGCTTGGCTTGCCGCTCCTTGGCGACCTTCTCCCGGTAGGCTGTGAGGACCCGTTGCTCAAACATTCTGGCGGCAAAGATTTGGAACATCCGCCTCCCTTCTTCCATCCGCTGCTCTTCTGTCATGGTCTCCTGCTCACAGATTAACAACCCCACAAGCAAATTTCATGCAAGGCAGCCTTACCTCTTCCTCCCCGCTGTCGTAGTCTTCGTCTTCCTCTTCCTCATACTCCTCCTCCTCTTCATCAAAGTCATCCTCGGTGGCGTCCAGGTAATGGGGGAAATTATCGCCGTTCGCATGGCTGTGGCCTCGCTCGAATTGCTCTCGAGCATCCTCCTCACGCGCCATCCGCCGCTCCGCGAGCTGCTCCATCATCTCGATGAATTTCTTGCCGTCATTCTTCAGCAGATCGTCGGCAACCGTCAGGATTCCGCCTAGAGAAGATGAGCCATAAGCGTTATTGCCAGTTCCCGAAGGGGGATCATGCTGCAGGAACGACGGAAGAATGGTGTTCCTACCCTGAACAGTCAGGCTATTTCCGAAGCTGAAGAAATCAGCGGCGTGATGCATCTCTTCCGATGGCTCTTCGTCGCTGAACTCGTCCTCGTCCTCGTCCTCGCTATAGTCTTCTTCATCTTCGTCGTCCTCATCGTCGCCTACATGCTCAACTATCCGACCATGTGACGGCTGATGGTTTGAGTAGGCAAGGCCACGAGGGCGGGCACTACCCACCGGGCCGAAAGATTGATTCGGGCGCAACATTGGCGGGCCATCACCTTGGTTCGGGTGGTTAGCATACTGCTCTAGTTCCTCATAGTATGCGTCGTAGAGGCCCTCAAGCTCTTCCTCAATAGCAGTCCGCTTCCTCCCGCACACCGTACAACTGCACGTATGTTTCTGCTGCTCTTTCATCTTCTTCAACACGGCGTCCTTTTCAACCTTGACGAGAGATTTTCGCTCGCTTTCACTCAGGCCGAGCCAGAACTCCTTGATCCGTTCTCGTTCCTCTTGTGAGCTCGTGTTCCAGATCTTCTCTCTGGACATGCCGGGCCTGTGGTGGTCGTCGTCGGGTGCTTGTAATGCGGGAGGTGGAGGCGGCGCATGGTATGACCCTGGTGGTGCATGGTGCTGCTGACCGTCTTGAGGATCATCAGCGCTCGACCCTGCTGCCTTTTTCTTTTTCTTTTTCTGCTTCTTGCCCTTGACGGGCTCCCCTTGTATATAGCTGCCATTCTGATGTGAGTATGAACCCTCGTCCTCCCGCATGTCATCCTCAAGATCGTCATGGCTATAGTCAGCGTCGGCGTCTCCGGAATGTTGCTCGTGGGAAGCGGGTGGACTGGGCAGCCCGTTTGGCGACGAGCCGCCGAGAGCTTGCTCGGCAGCTGCCTTTGCGGCTGCCTTTGCGCGCCGCTTCTGTTTCTTGCGGTTCACAGGCTGGGTGGCCTCGTTGGAGCTGGTTCCGGTCGCAGCTAGCGGAGGGGCTGTCGTGGCGATCGGGGCAGCGCCGGTGGGGGAGGGATGAGACGAATCTACCGGCGTGCTTCCCTTCGGCACAGTAATGAACTTGGACCCGTCCTTGTTCGTGTACTTAGCAGTGGCCTTCGAGGTCGGCGAGAGGGGTGCCGAATTCGCTGCCCCCGCCGGCGGATGGCGGTGGCCTCCCTTCATAGTGTTTTATTGCTGCGGGGTGCAATGGTGCCGACGACGTGGCAATGCGTTCGACGATAGCGCAGGCAGGCTCGAGAGTCCGGACGTCGGTGGAGAACTAGAGGAGAACGTGAGTCCGAGGCTGCGAGGCGCGGGGCGAGGTTCCAAGGCCAGAGACACAGGGCGGGCGCCGGGGAAGGCAGGAAGGAGCAGCAACTAAGCCAACGTATGATACTGCGACAAGTAAAAAATATCAAAGCAAGACAAAGCTCCGCGCCAGGCAGGAGTGAGACGGACAGCTCGAAAGCGGGATGCTATTGGCCGGGGAGGGGCAGGAGGGAGATGGGAAGGCGCTCCGCTGGGAAGGCCAGGTTGAGGACTCTCGCCGATTGACAAAGGGAGCACGCCAGTACTCACGTTCCAGGACAGCAGGCTCGAACACTCAGGATGTCGGCGGTGTTGGAGGTCGTCGGCGGTAGCAAACGCGACTAGCGAGCTACGCAAGAAACAATGCGGCACCGAATGCAGTGTGCGCTCCCTCAGGTTGTTCGGATGTTCAGTGCAGTGGATTTGTGGTCCCGCTCCTCCCAGCCATGAACCCCGTCCGGATCGCGCCGCTCATTGGTCAGCCACCGCACGTGACTCTCAGCCTCGATGTGGCCTACGCTGTGGGGTACTTGAGCCGCCTGGTTTAGCTCCAGCAAGTCTGTCCTGTGACAGAGGCGATGACCTCAGATGGACTCAACAATAGTCGGGAACCTTGCTGGCGAGGGCCCCCCGCGTCGCAGACTTGGTCGCAGCCGCGAGAAATATCGTGCGCCCCGAGTTGTTTGAGACGTGCTCTCATCTCCGCCCCCACAACAGCTCATACTGGAGACCGTGTGCTGTTTGCCGGCGCCGCCTGTAACACGGTACAAGTTTGTTGGGTTTCGGCGGCTGTCTGTCCGGGCTGTAGGCTGCTTTGGCCTGCCGTCACACTTTGCACAGTTTTTTGGCAAAGACCCGCGCGTCGACGATTTGCCGAGCGCATGCCATCCTGTGTGGGCGCCTTTCCCCTCTACCTTACATCGACTATTAATGAGTGCCGCATTTCAATTGCCTGCACCTGCGCCGCCCAATTACACCAGACGCCGCGGTCGTCTCTCGACGTCGACCCGGTCTTGGCTTGTTTGGCTCAATGGGGGTGAGGTCAGAGCCAAATCCTGCATCTACCATTTGCGCCATTCTCTTGTTTACCAGCAGGTCCGTCCGCCCTGTAGCGGCCCCGGGACAATTCGGCCACTAGCTGCTCCAGCCGAAGCGGCACATTGATTGTGATCTCTGTTACCACAAAAAATGATGCTTCAGGACTGGGGGTGATCGATCACCTAACACCTATGGAGGAAGTTAGACGCGGTCAATCGGTGTCTAGCCTGCAGTTTACAGCAGTTTGAAGGCCCCCCTACAGCTTGTCAGCAAAGCAGATACAGAATGAAAAGTAACAGGGACGGTTTTCGTGTACGAAGGCTCAGGTCAAAAGAGAGGATCCCCTTAATCAGTGCGAAAATGCCTTTTTGGAATCTTCACACGGTCCTGCTCTGAAACGGTAAGGGCTGGGCTTATCGCATTACAGGCAGGAAGGCCTAATTAAAATGTAAGAAGGCCTTTTCAACAGACAAAAAGGCCTTTTCAGTATTCATATTGGTCTCTTCAGAATGGGAGATGGCCTGTAGTAACGAAAGCCAGAGGTGGTCTTTACACTAAGAAGGCATTTTCGCACTGGCTAAGGGGACCCTTTCTTTTGGCCTGAGCCTTCGTACGAAGAAGCAAGGTGGTTGGCTCGTCACACCTCGTTCGCGACGCGGAAAACACGAGGTCCTTTTTTGGTGTGCTGGGAAACAAAGCGCACAGCATAATCATCTCGCCCTCGGCAGACCGCAAAGACCGGGAGGCCCCCCGTATCCGGCCCATCGACCGCAAACCTTGATCACTTCAGCATGGCCACGGAAGCCGGCCTAATGCTAGTTGAATGTTTCGAAACGCGCCCTCGGCGTCTTTCTGCACAGCCTCACCAGCGTTTGACCGTGAGCACCCGGCCTGCAACGGGCCCAGTAGCCTGTCGTCGAAGTCCGCTGCCCTGCCGCAACCCCTTTCCACTTTGCTAGCACGCTGCCCCGTCTGTTCGCCATTTGGGAATGTGCCGTCTTAATGATGGCGCTATCGAGAGTCCAAAGGAGGATCTCCCGGCCCCACACCAGCGTTTCCCTGACCCGGTTCTCCTTGCGATGCAGCGTGTCAGACCAGTCAGACCGGCTGAAAAGGCATGCGAACGGCGAGGCACTCATCAATCCGATATGGGCTTCAAACCTCGCAGCAATCCAGCGCACAAAGGCTCACAGAAACCCAGGGGTTCGAAACAGCCTGTAGCAGCTGCTGGGGATCCAGGATGGATAAGGCAGGCTAAGGTAGGACTTTGGAGCCGGTGGGATGCTTGGAACGACGGCCGGCGGCTCCGTCCTGTTAGTAGCGAGTGGGGCCGTTCGCCTGCAGCTCATCGTATCGTGCCCAGGCCCCAAGGCGGGAGCGAACCACGCACAGGCGCAGCAGGTCCAAGAATTCGCGTTACATAATCCATCCTCAGCCAGCTATCAACCCGTTGTTCCCCTCAAAATTTCTGGGCCACAACAGCTGCATGTGTAGCCGGCATCCTACGAGATCTGACAATCTGGCGGTCAGCCTGCACCCATTGCTCCCTCTCCTCTTTCACTAGAAGCGATCGACGCCGAATCTTCGAGGCAGACGAAGACACCAAAGCCCCCCCCCCCCCCCCCCCCCCCCCCCCCCCCCCCCCCCACCCCCCCACCCCCCCCGCCCCCGCCGG
>Ga0247780_1000358_pt1 | contig 45186 bp, 50 predicted proteins | sample UWRJL079202R5_FD_179927 | JGI IMG/M metagenome (GOLD analysis project Ga0247780, IMG submission 179927) | Plant litter microbial communities from Arlington Agricultural Research Station in Wisconsin, United States - UWRJ-L079-202R-5 | ecosystem: Environmental > Terrestrial > Plant litter >...
GTCGGCGAAGGCTGGGAATCCTACCGGTGTGTACTCAGGTATCGACACAAAGCCGCAGGGCATTTGTTCTGCCAGGTAATGGATGTGGACACACGAAGACCCCTTTGGCTTTGTCGTCGCACTCAAGGACATTGTGCAATTCTCATCTCTTTCAACGAAATACAGTCGCGTCAATGCGGTCAGGCTCGGCGGCTTATCTTTCAAAGACTCGGATGGAGCGAAAGGCTCGAGAGTAGCATCATGCACCAAGTCACGATGGATCTGCAAACTTGACCAAGACCCAGGGTCGCTCGACCAGACAACAAAAGACCGATGGTACCTGCTTAGGATAGCCACGGCTATTTCGACAACCCTCGGCCCCCAGCCGTCGTCAGTCCGGCACTGGGTCATCATGCTGCGAGGTGTGGATTCTATGCCAGGACCATCAATATTAGGAATTCCATGCTTTCAGAGGCTCGGTGTAGCCTATTTAATTGTTATCCCCAATCAAATGTTCCAGCGGCGTAACATTGGCGAGGGCAGGTTGTTGGAGGATGAGACATTGTGGTCCTTTCACTCTGATGAAATATGGCCAGGAACAGAGATACGATTGATTTAAACGTTTTCTTTTGTTTATTTTATTATAACCCTACCAGATTTTTGAATGCAGCCTGCCCCCGTTACATGGAGTGATGTCTCCTTGGGATTTGGGCCTTATAATAAAGCGCATATTCGCACCTTCTGAACTTCGGAACAGCTCCGCAGCCAGCAGAATTTCTCCGACAACCCCCTGACAGATTCTGGGTCAAATGGCAATGCCGCGGAACCATCGAAGGCGCCGTCAGGCTGAACTTCCCGACGCTCGGCCCGCCCCAACTGCGAGAATGCCTGTTTAGATGGCTACCTGTTCTTCCCCCCAATTCAGCTGATGAGGCTTCCCATCACACCACCGCGGAGTTAAGCAGAGCGATAAGATCGAGCTGACTGGATTGGATTCACAATCTCCGGGCGTGGGGGTGCGTGCTCGGGCTGTAAAAGCTCCGGCGCTAAGCTTTGTGGGAGTGGGCCGAAACTGAGGCTATTCCAAGAGAGGAGCCCCTTTCCTATATTGGTGGGAGTTAGTGCCATTCCGTACCACGCCTTGACAGATTGCTAGGGACAGAGGGTGTGAACTCTAACACTTCGAATGCCATCAAGGGGCGGCAATGCACGGTTTCTTGTGGAAAGCTGCAGTGTCCCTCGTAAACTACCACGTTCGAGTCTTCTCCGGAGGAGTTCCTTGTTGGTTGAGCGTTGTGCAACATACAGTTGGTGGCGTTTAGCTAAGCTGCAAGGTACTCAATAATTCTGCTTCGAAGGAATCAATACTCCTACGGAGAAGAGGCTCCTCTGGGAATAGCCGCATTTCAGGTTACACAGGCTGCGTGCATTACCACTCCGCAGCCGAGCATCCGAGCATCCGATCAGCTTCGGCACTTAGCATACAATTTAGGAGTCCTCGTAGCAAAATATAACACTCGCAGTCTCTCTACTAGGAAAGGGAATATTTGGAGATGGGTCAAATTCACTCATATTGTTATCAAGCTTGCTAGGCCATGAATAAGCCGCAGCGGCCTCTCAGCACCCGTATCGCTTGCCCGAGGCCTTATACGCGGCTTTGCCGTTGTAGTCAACGGACGACCAGCCAGTGTTCCAAGTGTAAATACCGTGAGGCGTTCCATAGGTGACATGCCAGTCGGACCGGGGACAAGGACCCGTGGCACCGCAAATTGACACCTCGACCCTGTAGCCGCTCGAGCACGTTGGCGCCCAATAGTATTGCCCCGACCCTCCCTGCCAGGTATACCATGTTCCCAAACACTTCACAGAGCCATTGTCCTTGAAATTGAAGATAACCCCGCTGTTGGTGAAGTCATCGATGACGCTCCACTCCAGGCAGGCCTGAGCCGTGCTGATGAGGCTACCGAGGCCTATGGGGGATATCAGTGACATTCTTCGGATGACCTGGACTTGGAACTGATAGCCACTCACCAATGAGGCTTGCAAAACGCATGGTGATAGACTCTTGGGGGAGGACTGAGACGGTAGTGGTGAAGACAATGTGTTGACGGGGACACTGTTTCTGAGCCATCAAGACGAGGGCACAGCTCGATACTTTATAGACATCTTGATGATCCTCAATGCTCCCCCATCTCTAGGTACACCATGTTCCCCAGCCTTCCCGATATTCCCAAGAGGCAGCGATTATTGATGTTGGTCCCAATTGAGTTGCTGCTGTTGTTGGTCCCCACAGTCAGCCCACAGCTCCCACCATCCTGCAAGATCCAAGCAGACGAGCCTTACCTATTACGGAATATTAACTCCTTTACATAACTTGTGTAGTCTGCACCGTCTGCACTGCCAGGCATTGTTGCATTACAGCAGTGCTGCACACACTCCAAAATAGATCCACAGGGTGCCGGAGATGTGTGGCCGTCTACGGCTGGGATCAGCAAGGTATCGACTGAGCATTCTAGGGATCGAGTGGTCACTCATTCTCTATTGGTATCACTTTGCACGGTTCAAATGGTTTTGATAAATGCAAACCAATCTATTGTTTTGTTCTCCAACGGACTTCGGCTTATGTTCATGTGTTACATGGAGGGCATACTCGGGCATGAATCCCGCTGGACTTACACGGCCCACTTCTTTCCAAACACCGACAGCGACGAGTGCAAGCGCGCAACAGCTGGCGGTAGTTCGTAATCGGGATTACCGACAAACGCAGCCAAGTCAATCTTGTCGAGCTCAGTAGCCTGCCATTCAAATGGGGAGTCAGGATCCAGCAAAGGCATCTTGTCCCACATCTCGTCATCGCCCAAATCCTGGTACTCTTCCCGATCCATCACACAGCCTGGTGGTGTGCCGGCGGGAAGAAGCATCCGGTGGCCTGCTGGAAGCCAGGGGAACTTCTTCTGCGCCTCGGCTAGCACTGGAGCGTCAGGGTCATCATCTGGTGGGATTTCCGAGTCTCTTTCGCAGGACAGGCAGTATACCCGACGAGGAGCCTGGGGCCCGTACATACGAGGCGCAGTGGCCTGGTCTGCTGGCGGGTCATAGATGGGGTACTGGCAAAAGTCGGACAGGAACTCACCACAGTCTGGAAAGGCGCAGTATTTCCGGAGCCAGGGAGGCGTGTTCATCCACTTGGTGCGGAGGAGTACCTTTTCGAACAGAGCCCGAGGAAGACATCTCTGGTAGGGGTCGCCGAGCTCAATCAGTGTGCCGCAGCACTTCGAACTGAGCCCGGCCAGTGCATTCGCCTGATCCCACTCTTTCACACGGGCCCTAAACCAGTCAACTTCTTCCATGTGCCAGGGAGGCGCCACGCCTTCCCATCTTAGATAAGAAATATTGGAGCACCAGTCCTTCTCCGGACTATTCTCAAGCTCATGATGCTCGCGCAGAGACTCGTTTAGTGTGCGAAAGCAATCCGGGTGTTCCAAACAGTCGAGAAAATCCCGAGCCATGGCGAGAAGACAAGACCGACAAAGGGGGTGGCGGCACCATAACCACCGGTGCCCTTCGTGCTCGGCAGTGACTGCATTGCATCTGCCACAGTTGCGACTTTGACCCGCCAACTGCTGGCGAAATGGTGGGGAATCATGCATATGTTGCGTATTCAGCCAACACTGACCATGACGGTGAAAGTTGATGTCGCGCTCAAGGCTGATGTGCCGGGGTTGCGGCTTCTCTTTGTCATAGCCAGTCCAAGAGGGTTCTTCCTCGTGGAAACGATTCCGAAAGTTTTCTAAATATTCTGGATCGACAATAAAGACAACCATTTTGGATAGAGATATCAGTGGCGATGATAACAAGATTGTAGCTGTGGTGTTGAATGGTACCTTGTTGATGGCACGAAGCTTTACCGCTGATGAGAGATCTGCTTCTACCGTTCTGAATACTCGATATTCGAACCCCTCGGCTTTTTATAACCCAAATCTGTAAGGCGTTGTTCACACTAGGCGCACATGCCAACACCCACTAATGTCTTTATCGTCGACACTAGGCCATTGTCGAGAAGTCCATTGTTTAGGGGACGCCCCAGCCAACGGCAGCCATCAAACAAAGTGAACGAGCGGAATGCGAACCCAATCATTTTGATATACGGCAAAACCAGACACTCCTTGCCCACAGACGGCGATGCATCGCCCCTTTTTAGTACTACATGCACAAAGTCGATGAATGTCCCTCCCACATACAGGCTCAAAAATTCCTCCCCCTTCCTCCCCATTCCCATGACCTCCACCCTCAAAGCCCACAAACACCACCCTTGCAAATGATCAAGTCAAACCCACAGTCCGCATCCGTCCTGCAGCTGACTCCTATTTCCAAAAATTAGCACCATTCCCAGCTCAAACACCAAAGCAGTCAGTACTAACCAATGCAAGCCAAAGGATTATCCCCACACGACGGCGTCTGCCCAGCACCGCCCGTCGGCCTCGGCACCACAACTACACTTGTCCGGATAACTGGCCCCGACCCAGGGCGCGTGCTCGTCACTGGTCCGCTGCCAGGACGCGTAGCCGTTACCAGGGTGGACTGTACATTAGCGCACTTGTTCGCACGGCAGACCAACTGGCCGTCGCAGTCGTTCTCAGTCTTGCAGGTCGCGCCGAGGCAGTGGCCTTCCCATTCGCAGGCGGGCTGGGGGGTGACGCCGCCGCCGCCGGGACGGGCGGTGGTGGGTCGGGGCTGGGTCACGAAGACGGTTGTGGTGCGGCGGGCGGTGGTTGTGGGGCCTGGGCGGGCGGTGGTGCGGGCGGTGGTGCGGACGGTTGGGGCCGGGGCACCGCCGGCGGAAGCGCACTTGCGGTTGGTGCAGATGTAGTCTGCGTCGCAGTCGTTTTCGGTCTGGCAGGTGTCACCTGATAGGGGGTTAGTTGATGGGAGGTTGGGGAGTGTTGCTGGGGGTGGAAATACCGATGCAGTGGCCGGTCCACTCGCAGAGGGTGACTGTTCCACCTCCCTGTCTCTGTCGGGCCTCGAGCTCGGCGTGGGCCTGCAGCCCGAGGGCGAGCGCGGCGAGGATGAAAGACGACTTCATGTTTACTTTTTTAAGATGAGTCGCAGATCGGAAGGTCTAGACGGCTGCGGAAAGGACAACAGGCTGCCCAGCTTTCTCTTGCCGTTGGGTCTTATATAGCAGCCCACAATACCGATGCGTGGCCGGGTCGGGTGGGATGTCTTTCAGACCGCCAAAATTGCCGTCCTGCGCGCGCATATTGGGCCCAATCTGCGGCGTGGCCCAGAGTAAGGAGGCCGGTCCGTTCGACCTTGCAGAGTGACGGTGACGTGGTGGTCAGTTTTCGTTCCTGGCAGAATTTTTGTCGGCCTGGGCCAGACCCCATCCCAGGTCATCTCGAGGCTATCACCCGGTTGGCGGACGACGGTCGAGATTTAGCCAGCGGGGGCGCCAAGCCTGGTTCGACGGGTGACGGGTGCTATATCGGGGAAAAAAGGTTTGGCGAGACCCAATAGCTGATGCGCGGCGCCCAATTTGCCGGTGGTTGAAGGTCGACATCGTGTAGCGAGCGAGACACGGGCCAGGAACATGAAGGGAAGAATCTGGGGTACAGGGCGGAATCGCGGAGTCTGGGGCGGTCGAGACCAAACGTGGGCGACGCAATAAAGCTGTCGAATTTGTGCGCGCGTTAGCGGTCGAGTAAACGGAGAGCAAAAATAGACTGGGGTACTTTTCGTCTACGCGTCCTCGCCGCATGCTGCAGCATGGTCGGAAAATTCAGGTACCACCATGACCATGATCCGGCAGCCGAGCGCGGAGAAACCAGACCAGACATGAAGAAACACATTTGTTTTGGCCCCGTTTCCCGGATGCGGTTGATGCCACGGCCGAAAAATGACAGTCAGGATTTGGTGGCTCGGGTCTGGCTAAGGCCGATCAAGTCGCTATCTATCTCTCGCATGACCGTCCATTCATTGGACCTGGTGTCTGTTGGGATTGCTTGTACGAATTTGGCAACGGCCTCGGCATGCTGCTGGAAGAGCTTGTCGGGTTTCTGATCTCGGCGCGCCATTGAGAGAGCTTGTGCGAGTTGGCACCTGGCTGGGTAGGCTGTTCGCAGTTTGGCTTCGATCTTGGCATCGACGCAACGTCGGGTCTGGGCACTTTACGCGGAAGGAGCTAGCCATGTTGCCATATCTGCCGGTTGCGCACAACATTGTGGGTCGCTGAGTCGCACTAAGCGCGGGGAAAACGGACACCTTACGTAGTTCGAGGAAAGAGCCTCTTTTCTTCAAAATCGTCGACACGTAACGTATCCTTTTGGTGCATGTTTCCTGTTGGTTGTGTTTGACTCGGAATCTGGCCGAAGCGAGGGTTCGGCTGGCAGAATGTGTGGATCGAGACTGAAACCCAGCACGAACCGGCATATCTGTCATGCTAAGATTGCTGCGCGACTCGACATCGCTGAACCCAGGTTTCCAAGCTCAGGTTCAACTCACCATGTGAGTCAAGTGAGGCCACATAGCTTGTGCGACCTGATCTTGCGATCTTCGACGTCCCGTCCCGAATTTTATACCATCGGCGGCGTTGGGGTCGCCATAACTTGGAGGATCTGTATTCTGCTCCAGTTTTGGGTTTGTTATCTTTCAGGACCGGTATCTGTGGGCGTTGGGCAAAGATGAAGCTTGTGAGAATATCACGGTGATGTACAGACAGAACTGAGAAGAGCGGGTCAATCGAAGTCCTGCTAACAACTGCTCCTTCCTTCAAGCGATCAAACATGATCCCTTTAGCTCAAGCCATTCGTCACCGCCATCTTAGCCCAATGGATCTGGAACCTTCCAAACTCCACTACATTCGATTTTCTTGCGTTTGGTAACCAGCTCTATTTTTGAATCTCCAAGGACAACATCCCCAGCCCCACAATCAGACCACTTTTGGCCTACTTGCAGATATTTCAGTGCCTCGGCGCCCAAGACAAAGTTCTCCAAGGCTTCCACTTTGCAAACCAGAGACCACAGCCCCCAAGCCTGAAGATCTCTCCCAGTCCCACAACTTTGCACTGACTCGCAATGAACGACCACAGCATGGAAACCAATTCTGTTAGTTGAACCCGAGAGTTTCGTCTGATCGTCTCGCCACCTCGACAGAATGAAGGACGCTTCCGATCCTGAACCGGAATTCCCTAGCAGAGCCAATGCCAAGCCTGACAGTGGAAGGCTTAACTTGCATCTCGAAAGGCCCCGACTGCATTAAACTTAAAGCAAGACTAGTGATATCAAAATCTCTGGATTTGGGTATTGCTACCCGGTAGGCTTATCCGTGGAATTATAAGTAGTGCAAGCGAGACAAAGACCATAATACAAAGAGACGTTCTCAACTTGAATGCCATTAACACGCTTCCGAAATGCAATCTAGTACACTGCCCAGCACAACCTGAAACACCAACAATGCGTCTACCCCCCAGGTATCTATGTCTTCGCCTGCTTCTCCTTGCGTATCCCAACTCTCAACACCTCGCTCAGCCCAACCTGAAACTCCTTCTTCTCCACCGCGTCCACCCACTGCTCAATCCTCTTCAGATAAAAACCCGCCCCACACTTTGAAACCGCCTCCAGGAAATCCACCTTCAGCTGGCCCTCCGTCGCCTCGACATCCCACTCGGGCCGCAAATGCCGCATCCGCATCGCATACACCTTCCGCAGCTGCGTCTGCTCATACTCCATCAGATGAATCCAATACAGCTCCGTCTTGCCTTCGTTGTCCAAGCTGTCTTCTAGTCCTTCGCCGACAGAGACGTCGCTCCCATGTTCGCTGACATCTGTGTAGTGACTTCGATCTGGCTTCTGTTCGCGCCGCGCGCCGCGCAGAAACTCAGGCATCTGCGACGCCACCCACCGCGGCATGGTCGACACGCACTCCCAGTCGATAACGGCGGTGATGCGCCCCGAGTCGTCGACCATGAGGTTCATGAGGGACAGGTCGTCGTGCCAGAGGACGGTGCGCTCGGGCGGGTGCATGAGCTGCGGGAAGATCTTGGGCAAGAGCCGGAGCAGCTTGCGCGTCACGCGGAGCACGCCCTCGGCGTACTCGCGGTCGGTGGCGTCGGCGTTGGCGAGGGCGGTGGTGTGCTCTTTGATGATGATCATGAGGTGCGCGCGCAGCCAGTCGTGGGACGAGTTGAAGGGCCCGCGGGGGACGGTATAGTGGTAGTGGGGGCCGGCGAAGAATACGCTGGAGACGATGGGGCCGGGCTCGGGGGTTTCGGACGGGTGGGAGTGGGTGCTGAGGGTGCCGATGCCGCGGAAGCCGGGGGTCATGGCTCCGCAGCGGAAGAGCTGGGATTGGAACTCGGCGACGCGCGAGACGAGGGTTTCCTTCTGGGACATGGTCATGCGGCGCCAGCGGTAGTAGGCGGGGCGGCCGGACATGAGCTCCATGAGGATCCACTCGAAGCCGATCTCGCTGTTGCTGGTGTCGTCGAAGGCCACGACCTTGGGCACGGGCACGTCGGTCTTGCGGCGCACGAGTTGGAGAGTGGCGACCTCGCCGCGGGTCTTGTTAGCCGGGTCGACGGGCAGCGACACGCGCATGATGAAGCGGCCGCGCGTGCTGTCGACGAGGTACAGCTTGTTGTAGGTGCCGGCGGTGTGGAAGTAGACGGCGCAGTCGGTCTCGGGCGCGGCGGCGCGGATGCCGAGGTGCCGGCGGCACACGGCGGCAATGGCGTCGATGTTGGGCTCCCGCGTCCACCGCGCGGCGACGTCCAGGCTGTTGGGCGCATCGTCCCACGCGAGCCCGTCGCGCGTGGCGTCGCGCATTTCTTTCTTTCCCCTCTTCCTCTTCGTCCCGAGGCTCAGGCCAGACGGCGTGGAGCGGGTGCGTGGCCGTGCCGGTGGTGGTGGCCGATTGTCAGTCGCATCGTTCGTCGCGCGGAGGGGGCCGTTGTTGCGCGCGCACTTTTGCGCTTGCGGCGGATTGAGATTGGGATTGCAGGTCGCGATTGGACTGCGAAAAAAGAAAACAAAAGTGGGACTGCGTTGAGGTCCTATTGGTCCATGCAGCTGTCCATCTTGGCTGTCACAGCGACAGCCATCGAGGTTCACGTCTCACAACGTGACGCCATCGCGCAAACAGCGAATGCGCTGCGGTCTGCGGCCGTGGATCGCGTTCGTGAGAGGTCCAATCGGGGCAATGTTGTGGTGCCAGTCGAAAGGACGACATGGAACGGCAGAGCGTCGCCAGACATCCGCGCGGCGCGTGGCAAGAACGTTGTCTTTTGCGAATGAGCTTGCGATGCGGGGTGATTGAAGCAATTCCCAGTCCATCACGTCACTAGTAATGAACATACCAAACGAGTGGTCGTCACCAAGATAAGCAACTCGCGATAAGCAACCTCTTCGCTATCGTCCAGGGTCTGTCCACTATTCTACGGGCGGGCCCCTGGCCTGCGAGACCTGATCCACTGCCCCCCGGATTGGCTGGCATTGTCTTGGTATTGGCTGCTGCTTCCAAGGATTCGGCCGCTGTTTCCTAGTCTTGGCTCCTCCACCTCGAATTGTCAACCTCACGTCGTCTCCAGCGACAACCTTTCCATCCCACAGCTCAGCCGTTATCGTCCCAGCTATACCTAACGGCTATCTCGCATCATTCAACGCCTCTTTCCTCTGCGTGGACGGGCAAAATGCTGAGAGCGTGGCTCCATGACGCCCGACCAGAAAGGCAGGTGCACACGCCAGGCAGCTCAGGAGAGGTGCTGTGCCCCTGCAGCACTTCCCCGCATCCTGCGTGACCCTGGCTCCCGCGCTCCCAACCATGCACATTTGATAGGTCGGGGGCAGTGCAACCTGGTCCAACACGAGTTGCTCCACGTAAGCTCGACATTGGCATTCCTCTGAGCTTGAGCTTCTTCCCACTTCAATCGATCCATTGCCGCCCCAGCCACGGGCATCAAGAAAACCACAACGGCGAGCATCAATCACCGCAGCCATGATGAACACCACAACGTCAGCGGCCAAAACAGGTGACGAGGCCACCCGCGCCTTCTTCAAGCACTCCGCGGGCAAGCGCGTCAACACCGATGCCGTTATCGCCGCCGCCCTCACCAAGCAGTACCCCAACCTCGAGCTGGTCATCGTGCCCGGGTATGGCGTCGACCTCCTAGGCTTCGCCGGCAGCGGCCACGCGACGTACACGCTACTAGACACCAACAACGACGAGCTGCCCTCATCGCTGGTCTGGAAGAGCTACATCCCCCCCGCCCGCCGCATCGATGGCAACCCCGGAGGCCTGGGCCAGGAGGTGTCCTTCGCCAAGCTCATGTACAAATGGAAGGACCTCGAGCTGATCCTGTACATGGTCGACGGCCGCGATGGAGTCTCGCCGTACCCGCAGGTGCGCAACAGCTATCTCCTGACAGCCGATACCCACAAGGCCGAGGCCCTCATCATCGCCGCCGGCCAATGGACTAACGAGCTGCACGAGGAAGTCTGGATGTTCGACAACGGCTACTGGCAGAAGAGCGCCGAGCTGTATCGCAGCGTCATGAAGGCGTCGTGGGACTCCGTCATCCTGGACCCGGAAATGAAGGAGACCATCATCAACGACCATCTGTCCTTCTTTGATTCCCGCGACACGTACGAGGAGTTCAAGGTCCCCTGGAAGCGTGGCCTGATCTACTATGGCCCCCCCGGGAACGGCAAGACCATCTCCATCAAGGCCATGATGCACACGCTGTACACACAGAAGGATCCCATCCCGACGCTCTACGTGCGGAATTTCTCTTCGGTACGTTTTGTGTCGTCATTGTCGCTGGTCATCAGCTAACGAGTTCAGTGGGGCGGCCCCGAGGCTGCCATCAGCCAGATCTTTAGCCTGGCGCGGCAGACGGCACCGTGCTACCTGATCTTCGAGGATCTCGACTCGCTCGTGACAGACCAAGTGCGCAGCTACTTCCTCAATGAGATTGATGGGCTCAAGAACAATGACGGTATCTTCATCGTCGGGAGCACCAATCATCTGGACAGGCTGGACCCAGGCATTGCGGTATGTACCGCTTGAATCCGATAACTTCGACATGCAGTGACTGACCGCACCAGAAACGACCTTCTCGCTTCGACCGGCTGTACTTCTTCCCCGACCCAGACTTCAAGCAGCGCGTAGCCTACTGCAAGTTCTGGCAGAAGAAGCTCGCCGACAATAAGGAAATCGAGTTCCCCGACGAGCTTTGCGACGCCATCGCAGACATCACGCACGACTTCAGCTTTGCCTACATTCAAGAGGCCTTCGTCGCGACGCTTCTTGTCATTGCGCGCGAAGCCAAGGACAAGCGCGCGTTCAAGTGGGAGTCGGTACGAAACCCGGCAGACGAGGATGACGAGTGGGTGGTGACTTCGAAGCGGGATGATTTGGAAGACCTCCAGTTGTGGGTCGAGATCCAGAAGCAGGTGGCCATCCTGCGAGAGAGTGTTGGCAATGAAATGCCCACTGGTAAGGAGGCTGCTGGTACGAAGCTTGCTGTCCGGACTAACTGAGCGTCATGTTTTGTTGTATAAGAGCAATCTTTCCATCTTCTATTTGGTGAGACAAGTCTGGGCTTACGCAGTTTCCATTTTAGTCCTATCATGCCAACATATCGTTGGTAGTCTGATTTCAATAGAGCTCTAATCCATTTCAGACTTCAGCAATCGCGCGTCTCCCTTTACATATCATATGGCATCGTTCCATTGACCACTCAATCACAATGCTCCCTGTCGGTACATCAACAAGGCATCCATCACCCATCGAACACCAACTTCATAAGCAGCCTCTCGAGCTCGTCCAGCTGAATGCTCTGTCGTTTAATTTTCCTTGCTGCAGATCAGCACTTGCTCGCAAAACGGAGTGGGGAGCGCCGCTCACTGCAACAAAAATGTCAACTGGATCGCCCCTAAATACTGCAGCTGAGTCTCGACCCTCGCCAACGATGACGTTATATCCTGTCGCCGATACCACCACTGCAAACGTCCCTTGATAGCACCGAGATCCCTTTCCATATCCAGATGTCTCTTCTTCAGACTTGCTAAGGAGTTCCCGATGATGTGCTTTATGCGCGAGTCCTCAAAGTCAGCGTCTGCAGCGACGTCCAGCTCCTCGAAGTACCGCTCGAGTTCGTCAACATGGAGTTTTCTCTCCTCGATAGCCTCCTTGAGGCTTTGGATCTCCCCGTGCGCGTTGTACGTGATGGCGTAAAATGCTGCGCAAAATGAGAACACGCCGAGGGCGAAGGTCAGAATACCGGTGACATTTCCGGCTATGCTGAGGGGGCTGTCGGCGGGGCCTTCGGAGTCTGCCATCGTGTCTGGTTGAGCTTTTTTTCTTCTCTTCGCTGCAAGCTGGGCCTTTGAACGACTGCCGGTTTTCTGCAATGTCGAGAGGGGAGGGTCTCTTGTTGAGCGAAAGAGGGAAGGCCAGGGGGGTTACGTGGGTCTGTTGCAGCCTATCGAGGCTCTGATCGGCAACGTGGAAGATGCCGTGTAACCAAATGCATGCATACGCCAGGGCGCTCGGTTGGCATAACATCGCTTCAGCATGCAGCAGGTACCGAGGATCTAGCGGTGGGTGGTCAGCATCACCGCTTGTGGCGGTTGCGATTGTGGCCCCTCCGCTCGTCAAAATCCCTATACTGGTAGATTCCCCAGAAGCCGGAAGTCCCCTGCGTTAATGACCCACAGTCCATCTGATTACCCCTTTGAAACACATCAGCTGCGGGAACATGTTGCCGACAAGCACTGATGAGGTCCTCCTCCAATCCACCAAAGGCAGTCTCAAACTGGGGATTTTCCAGGTCCCTCGGGTCGAGGATAATCCCAACCCACATCACCAGCGTGTTCACACCTTTGATACGTCGAGACCCGGCGTCATCCCCATCTCGTTTTCTCCTCTCCCTCTCTTCGGCGAGCCAGAGGCGCCGGACTGTGTGTCCTCGGGAAAGATATCGTCGAGAACTCGTCACTATGTGACTTGTCTGGAAGGTAGCGACATCTCCCCCTGGCAAGCTCATACGTCTGATTAACAAAACTGTGCAAGCGCGCAAAGCTATTGCCATCAGGGTCCTTTCACTTGATGAAGCACCCTTCAAGTTTTGCGTTGATGCTGGCGGGGTGAATGTGGCGAGTGCAGATACGCCAGGACTACAAGACTACTTCGTCGCCCCGGATCAAGAATGGATATTCGGCGTGCGGGTGGCAGATGGCTTGGTTCGACAGTTTCAGATCCTCGGGGCTGTATCTAGGTAGGTGGACCTCCATGTGTACCTTGTTATTCGGCCGCCCATCCCTGAGTTTACTGACACTGGACTACAACATGGCATAATCACTGACCTAAGTGATCTCACAGAGACTTCTCACTTGGAACGCTGGTCCACGGCAGCAGCAAGCCTGAGACCAACTACATCGAGATCAAGACCTTCACCGAGATAATTAAACCGAAAGCGCCGGGTGAATCTTTTGACGCCAACCAACTGCCACACATCGAGGAGCAAGAGAACCCGGTGGATATGGCACCAGCTGAAGCCAAGCCATCCAAGAACACATTAGCTGCCTCGTTCTCCAAGACATCAATTAACCCATCCCAGTCCCAGGTCCCAGATTATGCCTTCGAGACAACCATCTCTTTCAACAGTTCTTCGTGGCTGGCAGAGCCGTCTACCGAGGCTGTTACTGTTGAGCTATACAAAGTTGTCGGCCGCGACGACGACGAAGCCGATGCTGAGACCGAGGACAAGAGTGACGAGTCAGAGACGTTTAACAAGAACTTACTCGACTCTCCCGTTCCGCTACGCCATGCTGTTCTATCTACGCTGGAGCCCGGGAACGAGCTAACGCCGCGACTGTCGCGAAGCGGCAAGGCTCAGCCGGCGCGGGACCCCGTGCAGGCGGAAGCAGACCGGGCATACCGCGCGCACCGCATGCACCGCATGCAAGCTTGGATTGCCGAGGAAGAGGTTCGGTCGCATAACGCATCGCCCGAGCCGTCGGTGGTTTGCGAATGGAATGAGGAGGTCTGGGAGCCCGCCACACATATTGTCACGCCGCCTGAGGCTACTCCAAGCCACGAGCGGTGGAGGGAGGGAATGTCGGCGGAGGGGATACAGCAAGACAGGGAGAAAGAGACAGGTCCGCCACTACCAGCAAGGGTTACCACTGCCGAGCCACGGACATCAAACGAGGATAACGGCATCCCCTTCGCCAGCTACACTAGCCCTCCAACCGATATCGGAGACTGGGAGGAACCGGGCACCAGGAAGAAGCGAGACAAAAAAGACAAGAAGGGCAAAAGTCGTCTCTATCATGAATTGGAAGCTGTTAGCTACCGCTCGCAGGCTGTCGCCGCGGAGATCCAAGGCGGCATCATGGTTCCCGACCCCCAGTTCGGCGTTGGGGCCTCTGGCTCCGGTTCCCGTCTCCCTGATACGATTGGTGACGAGGACCTGTGGGCGGTCCCTGCCAAGAAAAGCAAAAAGGACAAGAAGGTCAAACGTCGTCTCTATCATGAATTGGAAACTGTTAGCTACCGCTCGCAGGCTGTCGCCGCCGAGATCCAAGGCGGCACCATGGTCCCCGACACCCAGTGCAGCGACGTCACCCATTTGCCGCCCAGTGTGCCCAGGACCCAAGAGCAGACAATTAGCACCGGCGGCTTGATCCAGCAGGCCATCGTCAAGGACACTGCACCAGAGCGATGGGAAGAAGACCCGTTCCAGACCGTTCGGATCTACATTGTCGACCCGGAGCAGTTCAAGACCGAAACCGGAATCAACATATCCCCTTCAAAAAATAGCACCGGAAACAGAGGCCTCCTCGGAACATCTCCCATCGTTCGGGACCCGACAGTTCTGGACCAGAATCTCCAGTCCTTTGCGTTCTTACATCAACAGATGCCGGGTCGCGATGGGAATCCAACCCGGAATCCCATTGCGAGTCCCTTTTCCCGTCCACTGCATGAGCGCAACGACTCTGCGACCGCCATTGCGTCGGTGGCAGCGCATGGGCAGGGACAAAACCCCATGGAAAAGAGCGCAGTCGGCCAGACACGTAGCAAAAGTGAGCTGGACGCCCATGTTAGTAGGTGTGGCGAGAACAATGTGGTGACCAAAGCATCAAAGGAGAGTGACGAGGGTAGCACGGATCGGGGTGCTGGTGTTTTGCCGTTGAAATTGAGGCCGCTCTGGAAGACGATATGTTGCTGTGGGCTTGGTTTGTGAAGCGTTGTGGGCTTTTGGACGGAACAAGCTTCGGGCGTGTACCTTGACATTGAACCCTAACTCGCCCGTCTTCCTCCCACAAATCGGTTTCTTCCCAATTTGAGCTTGACTATTCCGGCCTGCTGGCACCATCATCTCGTGGCATCAGACTGCGATCTAAACTCTTTCACCGAGGAAAGGGTATCAGCCATGTACTCCTCACGATACCACGCCGCGTATTGGCTCATCTCGGTCTGTGCAACGGTAACATACCGGCTCACGTCCAAGATTTGCGGCGAAGCCTTCCTCTCCTACCTGCTAGTCCCACTGGCACTCCGCGCACTCTACGTCATGTGAAAAGGCCCGCAACAACAACCACAGAATACGTTTCCCCCCTTCGACCACGCCTTCTTCCTTCTCGTCTGTCTAGGATCCCTTGCGAAATGCATCCATGTCCCGGGTTTAGACACCACTCCAATCCTTGGTGGTATCCAGACATTCCTTGCATTTTCGGCTCTGGGGGCCCTGGAACCTATCAGGCAGAATGTAGGTCCCCCGACACACACTCATCAAGGTAGGAAGGTGTCTGACTTGTTCCTCGGATTGATACGTCTGGTTGACATGCGTCTCAACTCGGTTTAAGGGCAGGGCATCTCGTGTGTTTTTGTGATAAAAGCGATGTTCAATGACATCTTGAGTAATATCTGGACCGTGGCGCTTGTGATTCCGTACATTCTAATGCCACTGTGGGATGTTAGTGAGACCGTGAGTGGGGTGGGACATAGATACACACGGGCACACATGCTGACGGGGAATGCATCTAGATATTCTATCTCGTCCACGGGTATATCACACCGCAATGGATAGAACCGCGAGTGGGGCCACTTCGGGCAACTGGGGAGGACTGGAGAATGCGACGACTCCGCGCAGTGGATTGATTCTTGGTTTGGACGGGGTTATTGGTCGTGATGTACTTTGCTGAGCCCACCGAGCGCATTGTTTCGGGTTGTAAGGTCATTAAAAGTTCAAGGAATGTCTGAAGGTGGGGGCTAGAGAATACTCAGTTGGACCTGAAGATTGGAAGTTTGGCCTTAGAAGAAGTAGGTTGATAAATCGGAGTTGAACGATCTATAAACATCTCCGCAATTTCTTTCCAGCTATTCAGATAGCTGGATCGATTGTGTTCCTATCTTTGAAAAGACTGCTCTCAAAGACGTATTTGATACATCACCCATCTGTTCGAACCTCCTTGCTTAGTGTCACCTCTAACAAAATGAACACCGTGTTTGAGCTTTAGGTTTTCGTAAACTGGGGTAAAGCTGGTGAATGGGAGCGACCTGATGTTTTGCGGTAAGAGGAAGAGGCTTCACAGTTGTGAAATATAGCGGTGTATTATTTGTAAAAAGATAGCGCGAGCTAAGATGTTAGCTTGCGCTACGAAAATTTTCTCCTGCGCAACTCTGTCACGTGACCACGTGACTACCCCTCCATTGCCAATGCGGGGTCTCAAGTCGCACCTCCGTGTTTCCGCATCAGTATGTAACCGTCCCATTAAATCTGCTACATATTTGTAAGGTGTTTATTATTCCAGATGTAACCCCTTTCATTTATTTTGCAATTTCTCAAACAGACGATTGGCGTCTAATAAAACATGTCTAGGTCCCCCCTAGGTAGGTACCACGCACGAATTATTACGAATTATTACGTGTCTTCCCAAACTGACCCCACGAGGCTCCCAGCCATTATGTAGAGCCTCACCACGCTGCATTTACCCCTGTCCGAGGATCAAGCACGAGACAAACCAGGTTCTTTTGCTATGGATAATGCCCTCCTAGAGCCCCAGCGTCATGCAAACTGCAAGGGTCCCCAGTACCTCCTAAACATACGTTATACCTATGTGAGAGCCCATGTGTCGGCGGTCAGACCTGGACGCATTAAAAAACCCCTTTCTCTTTAGGCACTCTTTGGGCACCTGCCGGATGTGAGACGCAAGAGTGTGGTTCTGCGGCAAGAACTGTTTTCGGTCTCCGGCACCTGGCGTCGACGTCGTACCCTATACTTTTCCAGTCTGCTCCAATAGTTTAGCATATGGTCATCGTAATAGGTGCCTGAGACGTATTTGCACAGAAATTGAAAAAGCTGACTTGGTTTGTAGCACCCGTTGTCAGAGTATTTCTACCAGAGTGAAGGAGTTCAACAGAGGCGAACGCGAGGCTCAAAGCCAGATTAGTAGGGGTGTTGAGGGCATCACATTGAAATCTGAACATTCGAACTACAGAGTATTCCTCTCCTTATCCCCAAGAGCCCAAATTCATTCACACCGCCTCTGAGTGCTACCCCGCGCGCCCGCAGCGCCCCACGCCCGCAGCCACCCCGTATAGCCAATCTGGGGGGGGGGGGGGCAACCACTTCAGAAACAAGACTCAAAAACTAATCGCTCTAGCCGATGGCTAAGCCTAGACCTCCTTCTTCTGGATCGGCCGGCGGGGGCAGAAACACTTCGACACCCGTTCCTTCCCCGCATAATAAGATACTGTAAGACCAGCTTTTTCATTTCGGGCGGGCGAATGGGGCGTTCTCTTCTGTTACACTCAAACACAGCGTCCAGCGACCTCTTCAATCAGTGTATCACCGCCAACACTATGGGACAGGGTTCATCTCTACGCCAGTATCTTCCCTCCTGGGCAAAAGACGTCCCACCGTCTGATGTATGTTAATGCGCACAGGTGGCCTTCAAAACTGACAAGCGATCTTCCAGACCACTCGCCAGCGTCTTGAAGCCTCTTTCGTCAGTATCGAGAAGCTCAGGAAAATCTGCCAGGTTCCATCGATCTCAATCGGTGTGGTTCACCATGGGGAACTCGTGCTGACTAAGGGCTTTGGCGCGCTCGACCCGAGAGTGGAGAATCCGGTCTTGCCCGACGACAAGACTCTCTACACCCTCTCTTCGATCTCCAAGACCCTCGTGTCCGCCGCAGTCGGAATACTGGTTGATGAGGGGAAGCTAAAGTGGACTGATGTAGTAGGAGCGTACTTGCCGGAATTTAGGCCAAAACACGATCATCGAGTGGCTACGGAAGCAACCTTCAATGACTTCTTGCGGCACTCAGGCGGACTCTCCAACCCAGTGGTCACGATCCTGGCCCAGGGGGGTAAGGTCCTTGTCCCGCAGCGAGATTTCATTGAGCTTGTCAATGATGCCCCAACTGACGGTATGTCGCTGCCCCCGATGCCCGCCCGGACTTGTACTTACTAATGCACCGGCTGGCATTCGTCGAAGCCAATGGTCAGCCCTACTTCAACCGCGAATGGCAATACTCGAACATCGCCTATGGCTTGATTACGTTGGTGATTGAGAAAGTGTCGGGCATGAAATTCGCACAATTTCTGCAGAACCGCATCTTGGACCCCTTGGGCTTGAATAACACGACAGTCTTCCGAGAGCGCCTCACGGAGAACTCGAATGTGGCCTATGCATATGCCCAGTTAGACGACGGGTCGTGGGCCTTTCTCGACCACGAATGGACATCCGAGGACAACAGCCCCGTTCTGGGGATGGTGGGAATACGAAGCTCGGTGAGAGACATGACCATCTTCAGTGCGGCCGTGATGGAGGCCTGGTTCAGCGACATGAACATTTCGAATTTCGGCATTTTGGCAGACTTGGGCCTCCGAGAGAACCCCCTGAAGCAGATGGGCCCCATACTCAACGGCTATTACTGGACTCATTCTCACAACGACCCATTTCAGAACGAGGCTGCCTACCACCTTGGATGGTTTCGGGCAACCATGCCGACTTGCATGGTGTCATGGGGTGCCTGGAACTCGGTGCTAGCCAAAATGGCAACGGAAGAGGAGAAGGCGTTCCGCGACCAACACATAATCGGCAAAGAATCTAAGCGGCGACTCCTATTCAAGTCTGTCGGCATCGGATTCTGTGGCACAGGGTCTGTCAACCTCTTCCCGGAAACCCAAAGCGCGGTTGTGGTGTTCTCCAACGGGCTGAACTGTTCAGATGCATCTGACCTCGTCGCCTCGTCGCTCATCCAAGCCCTGTTTGACCTCCAGCCCCCAGTCGACCTGCTTCCGGTAGCCCTGAAAGAAAAAGACGCCCGCAAGGCGCAGTTTCAGCAGATTATGAGGGACCTCGATCAATCACGCGACCTTTCCCGCCCAGAGGCCAATCTTGACGAATATGTCGGGCGATACCATGGCCTCGCAATCGAGTTGGCAGTTCGACGAGGCAGTGAAGACGGCAAACTGCAACTCTGCCTGAATAACAGGGAGGATAGCGTCCATACACTAGAGCACCACGGTATCGACCAGTACAGCTACTGGCCCAAAACGCGAGACGACTGGCTAAGAGGAGGGTGGCTCGACTGGGACGACCCCATGATTGGACTGTTGACTTTCAAGAGAAACGGCTCCGGCACAGTTCACGGTGCTACCTGGGTGTGGGAGCGAGGGGCTGAGCCGTTCTTCTTCTCCAGAGTGGGCGAGTAATTAATCGTGTTCCCTGAAATGAAGAAGGCATTGTCTGGTTTTGCTTGCCTTTCTGCAAATTTTCGCCACCGAATTGACAGGAATTGTTGGTGTGAGAAAGGCGGCCCAAGGGGCAAAAGGGGGGCCCAGATCAGGCGCCCCCTACCCGAGTTTGGCCACTTGGTTCCAATGCTGGTTATGGCCGCTCACACCCCTCGGACTCGGGGGCTATGTTGGGGCCACCTGCATTGGGTTGCGTTTTCAGCACCCTGCAGACGCAATGCCGGCCTTACCGCTTTCGTCCTGTTCACCGAAAATGGGTGCGGCACCCAAAAGGGAAATGTTTCTAGATAAGCTCGAGATGATGTTCGATGATCTGGGTCTTAGCCCCTGATTGGTTTCAGCGAGGCGGCTCTTTTTTTCCCGAGGACCTGCCATTCAATTCTTGCACTTTGGGCTTCTAGTATCCGGCAGGCAACAAAATGCGTTGTCAGGCTCGACACAGCCCCCTTTTCCTTTTCCGCGTTTTGCGTCGCATCAATTACGAAGGCCACGAGCTGAAGTTTTCACTTACGCAAGTGAATCTGTCAAACACGCAGTGTGATTCACTTTAAACCTCATGCAATGAAGGAATCAGAAGACGCGCTCAAGTACAGCAACAAAAGCCAAAGAAATCAAACAAAAATCAAAGATCGAGGCTATGATGCGGCGCAGGCAAAGCAAGGCTCGCAGTTTTTGCAGCGTGACATGGAATCCCATCACTGAGGTGAGGTCACGGAGCACATGTGGCGATTAAGACGTGAATATATAAAGGTGCCACTAGAGGTCGAAGATTCATCGTAGGATTTGCAGTGCTCATCATTACTATTCAAGCCAGCTTTACAATCACACATCGCTCATTTCACACACATCATATTTTTGCCGACACCACAAGCAGTAGGTATTAACCCATGACGTGAAGTAATGAGACTCGGTCTGACGGCACCGTGCCATCTACAGAATCACACTGCTATTTGATAGCGTGAACATGGGCGACTCTATTGTTGACAGCAGTACGGGGGGCGGTGGCGGCGGCGGCGGCAGCGGCAGTGGCGGCAGTGGTGGTGGTGGTGGTGGTGGAGGCAATGGTGGAGGTAATGGTGGAGGCAATGGTGGAGGCGGTCAGGGCCAGGGAAACAAACGGCAGTGAGATCTGGCTGCACACATGCACACATGCACCCCCAGCAAAAGGCTGCATGGGCGGCTCTACCCAATTCGCAGTTATTTTCTTAGTTACCGTCTGCATGGGTCCGGGTGGCCGTCATTGGCAGCGACGTGCCCACGCGTGTAAGGAGGAGACGCCAGCGAAGCGTGCTGAGCATCAACTTCTGTCGCAAGCAATCGGGCACCGCCGGTCACTCTTCTTTTTCATTACTTTGCGCCTGCCGTACTTTTATCTCAATCGGATGTACACTGGCTGTATCGAGGAGTAGATATTCTCTGTCTGTCTGCCCAAAGGCTGCCAATACAAGCATGCACACACACACATACACAGTTGGCGATAGGTCGTCTTCACTCAGCCATCGCTACGTGCACAATGCGAGGCTTTCCTGACCCTGGATGTAGTGGTAGCATAATCTTCTGTCGACACTGCTATAAGCCTGATCGATGCGCTCATATGAGTCTCACAAGCTCGTCACACATATCGTTCTCTCACACGGTGTTACTACTACCCCCAACTATTGGGAACTTCTCACTCGTACTTGACTTTTCTCCACATTCTTCACCTCATTCTGTCCTATGTGTGATAATGCACGACACCAGCAGGAGTGGGACGCAGGGAGCATTCCAGAATTTACCCGGCAAGGAAATATTGGATGCGGCGCTTGCGCAGTTCGAAGCTTCCCTGACAGGCGAGCAGAAAAAGCGCCTAGTTACAGTCACGAGCTTGGAGGACCTGGTTGGATTGGTCGAAAAGTTGCAGAAGAAATATGGAGACAAGTCTTCGTCCAGATGGTTCGGCAAGCTCGCTCCGGTGCTGTCGTGGCTCACTGGCTTGAACCAATGCGTACACGCCTTTTTGCAGGCAAGTCCGCGGGAATTTGTGCTACTGTGGGGATCCTTGTCGCTGGTGCTGGAGGTAAGCACACTCCAACTCCCTTATAACCAAGCCAATTCCCCCCAAACTGCCATCAGCGTGCGCAAAACCCCAACTAACACCCGGCTGAATTTCAACAGACTGCTGCCAGGTATATTGGCGGCCTCGAGCAAGTGGTCGAAGCTCTTGACTCGGCTCGTTGGATACAGCCGCGATTTGGACACTACGCCTCGCTGCTGCAGAAGGGGCTATCGTGCCCCTCGCTTGAGAAAGGCCTTGTCAACATTTACGTTGAGTTCATCGGTATTTGCCACGACTCTGTTGCGTTCTTCACACGGCACCCGATCGGTAAGGATCCCTAGCTCCATCATGACCAACTCCCGACAGCAGAACAAGCTGACAGCCTGCTGACCGACAGTGAACTTCTTCCTTGCATTTTTTTCCCCCCTCAAGAGTAAGACAGCGCCGCGTCTGAAAAGGATCGACAAATACACATACCACATCGACCAAAACGCCACCATTGCAGAACGGTATATACAGAAAGTGCAGTGGGAGAAGCAACATTGCGAACTCATCAACCTGATCACTCCACGTCTACATCGCCCCTTGTACGGCACGATGCTGTTTGGGAAAATCCCCTTCCATCATCTTCCCTCGAGGCGGAATTCGGCCTTTTTTGGCCGCGAAGACGAGCTCAATGCGCTGTGGGTGGCGCTTGACCCTCAGGCGCGCCATTCAACTTTGACGTTCTCGGCGTGTTTTGGACTCGCTGGGGTGGGCAAGACACAGCTCGCTCTAGAGTTTGCTCATCGCCATCTTGACGACTTCGACGCCATCTTGTGGGTCGCGGCTGAGACGCCGCTCAAGATGGAGGAGTCATTCCACCAAATTGCGCTGGGCCTGGGCGCCACCGATGAATTGGCCCAGCATCCGGACAATGTTCGGGACGCCATGATGGCGTGGTTTATGCGCATGAGCGCGATAGACGGTGAAAGCAACATGCCAGCCGCCAAGTGGCTCGTCATTTTCGACAATGTCGAGGATGCGTCCATCGTTGAGCCGTGCTGGGCACGGACGTCCGCTGGGGCGATTCTTGTGACGTGCAGGAATGGAGAAACCGCGCGTCAAGTCTCCACACGACGCAACGGCATACCGTTGACTGTGGAGGTTGAGCCCTTCAGTCTGCTTCCAGCCGCCGAGTTTCTGCTGACCGGCCTCGGAATCTCGCCCCCCTCGCGCGGGGATGAGAAAGCGGCCATTCATATTGCCCGATGTGTTGGCCATCACCCGCTTGCGCTCGACCTCATTGGAGGCTACATCCGCAGGTGCGGTCTAACCATGGAGCAGTTTACCCGACAATACCCCACCCCCGAGAGAGACGTCCTCTTTCATGAGTCGTCTGTTGCCAACCTGTGGGACATGTACCTCGGCGACAATGGGGTGTCGGGACGCGGCCTCGACGCCAACGCCAAGCTACTCATCCAGATGCTCGCCCTGCTCGACGGGGATGGGGCTCCGCTATTCTTGTTTACCAACATGGTTCGAGAAGACATGCAAGTTATCCTCGTGCAAGCTTGCAACAGCTCGCACTGACACTTCTTCGTCAGGCTCTTCGAAGGTCCCGACATTTGTGGCGAGTTTCCGCATCTAGAAGCCACCCTCGCCACGCCTTTCAACAACCCTCTGAGGTAAGGTTTTCGAGGAAAGACTGTGTCCGTTCTCACGCATCCTCCCTCGTCATATCATGGGACCTGTATTTCTCTCTGACCTACACAGTTTCGATCAAGCCCGAAGCTCGCTTCTCGGCCCATCGCTCGCCAGAGTCGACAAGGGCGGGGCCCGCATCAAATGCCATCGCCTCGTCCAGTTAGCTGTCGCTAAATCCATGAGTCCACAAACAATGTCAATTGTATTCCATCAGCTTGTATTCTTCCTCAACGCTTCCTTTCCCCGACAGGCGGACGGGTGTCCTCTCCTTGACCAGTGGGAGAAGTGCGAAGAATTAAGCAGCCAAGTTGAAGCGCTGCTGGAGTCTTACAAGCAGTACCAAAAGGATCTTGGCGAGCCAATCCTCCTTTGTGAGATAATCTGTCGATGTGCATGGTGGGTGTTTGCACAGTGTCCCGTAGCGGCTAAAATCCACGCTTACAAATTTCTAGGTATTTCTATGAGAGAGGACAGTACGAGAGCTCATTGCGGATGGTCGATGACGGCCTCTCCATTTGCTATCAAGCGCTCACATGCGGCCATCATCCCGGCTACTCCCGCTGGTTCGTCAAGGACATGATCAGCCACCTTGTAAACGTGCAGGCCACGGTTTACCGAGAACAGCCTGCTGCCGATCACGGCCTTGACCTCGCGCAAAAGGTGCTCGACATGCGGTGTGAGAACCAAAAGTCGGCCGGCGGGCTCTCGGCTTCAGAACAATACTGGATCTCGCTCGCCAAGGGCAACCTCGCCGTATCTCTAATGGGTGTGGACCGGGACAAAGAAGCGCTCGACCTCTTGCTGGAGCTTCTTGGGAGGGAAGACACAAAGTCCAATGAAGATATCTATCTTGAAAATGCCGCCCTATGTTGTTCGAGACTTGGCGGTCTCGAGGACGCCAGCGGGTACATTTCTCGTGCCTTTGAATCCGTGAAAGCACTCCGGGGAGAGGATGCCGCTAGGGGGGCAGTGTGAGTTTGTGTGGGTCTTCCTTCCTCCCCTTGCAGGGCTAATTCTTGACTGCTGTAGGTGCTATTTCTATCTTTCCACAATTGATCGCAAAAGAGGGGATATTCACTTGGCCAGGACGCACATGCAACGCTGCCTTGAGATTCGGGAGAAGCACATGCCACATCACCATCACACCGGCTTTACCCACCACCAGATGGGCCTCCTGATGCAGATGAGTGGGGATGACGAAGAAGCAGTGTAAGGCTCTTGCTACTTACCAGACACCGGTTCTCACGCGCTAACTGACGCAGCAAACACTTCACCGAAGCCTGTGAGATTTTATCGAGCGGCGAGTGTCATCCCGGCGCGGTCTGCCGGACAGCACTCGCCCTTGCTCAGTCGTACCAGCGTCTCAATGATTCCAGGGCATTGGCATGTCTCAAGGTCGCAGAGACATATCGGTCTAAGATCCGCGGGGTTGACACTGGCAATTTTGGCCACGACTCCGACAAGTACGATCGCTTTGTGACTGTTGGCCTCCGGGGATGAGATGGGTTGCTCCGTACCGAGGCTATCACACGTCTTTAATACAGGGTTATTGTCTCTGAGGACTCGGAAGGTGGCTTGGATGAAGAGTTGTACTTGGAACGAACTCCGATGCAGCATTCGTGGAACTCAGGATCCAGCCAGCTTCGAGGCTGATTCAGAGGATGGGAAGCCTCATCTGCAATGAAGAGGAAAAATAGGACTGAATATCGAGGGAAGTGGGAGTTTCATCTGTCGATATGTTAGTTGCTTTGGGCTCTCCGTGGGGGAGACAATCCTGTTGAACTCAACAACAAAGCCGGAGGGGTCTGAGCATGTGTTGACCCGTATGAGAATGTAGCCATTCTGGTACTGTCTTTCTCCATCATACTTTGATAAGATAAGATCTCAGAGGGACATCCCTCTCGGTTTATTTGTCTTGGGTTTGTGGTTGCTTTTGTTTAGTTGCCAATCAACCTCGCAGCATGGACTCTATCAACCTTGATTAGTGTCTCCCATGGCTGGCCAAAGCTATCTCCCAATAAGAGGAGGACGGAAAGCGAAGCTATTCAGTAACTTCCTCGCTGTGGATACGGCCTTTTCACCACCCTAAAACCGACACTACGATTTTTCTTTTCTTTTTCGGAACTGAGCAGTTGCCGCCTTAGCCTGAGCCAGACTGAGCGAAGGGTCACTGTTCTGGCCCGCGCCATGTACCGCCTTCGACCTCGCCCTCACTCCTATCACTGACCTAGCCTCCAAGATTGTCGACGATGCCCTTCTTTTGAAACTTGAAAGTTGGGTGCCGACCCTCCCCGACTCTCAGCCATCCCTGCTCACCAACAAGCGACAGTATGGATCCAACTCGCACCAACCGCCGACATGACACTGTCCCAGGCACCCAGCTCCCTTCCCCTCTTGGGTCGACACCATTCACCCCCTGCGTGAAAGCCCTACATTGGTCGCAGCTCAAACCCCTGCTGGCGGCACCGTCGCAAACCAGGCACTGCGCATGGCATTAGACATAATCGACCGATCTTCTTCGGTGAGTCTCCCAAACAGATGCTTCACATGCTCCACATCCGTCACCAACGCCACGTTCTTCAGCTCGACATGACCTCCCCCGGATTCCATTGCCATTCGCTCCGCCAACCATGCCTTCTCCAGCAACATAGACGCTTTGACGATTTCCTCCACCGACCTCGGCCTGCATTCGTAGAAGAGGGGCGCCAGGGCAGCCGTGCTTCGCAACCCGCGCACCCAGTCGCGGTACTCCATGATATGGTCGGGCGGAGGCGCTTGGAATCGAGGGAGACCGATCGCGTTTACTTGAACCATCACCACTGTGTGCTTTTCCCATTGACCATCGTTGTCGTCAAGGAATTCGTGGATCCGCTCGAGGATCCGCCTCTTGTCCGGCGGCAGCTCCTGCTCGTCCTTGCGCGATTCTCGGGGCAATCTTCTGGGGTTGCCAAAACACATTTTGGGTCCTGTGGGCGGGGAGAGCTACATGGAGACTGGATGATCGGTCAATCGGCTACAAAAAAATGTAGGCATGCCTGAGAAGACGTTCAGGAGGTGTGGCATTCTTATCTTCGATCCTATGGCTTTTTGACGCCGTCTCTCGGGAAATCGGATTGAACAGCTGAAGCACCCTTGTCGAAGCCGAACGCCGCATCTCTCTGGGGCATTTTGGAGTCTCCAATAAGGCCAGTGATAACAACGCCACATCACGAATACAACGGGCTATTTGGGGGCGGCAATTTCCGCCAACACCAAATATTGGGGCCGTGCGTGGCAATACCACTCAGCCGCACTGGCAGACATAACCAATGAGTTTCATGGCACGTGATGGAAAATAGTTCTTTTGCAGTCCCAAAGGTATATTTATGTTGCAAATACGCCTTTTAAGCAAAGGGGAACACCTTTATTAAGGCATGATTGCCTTAATTCAGCTATTCAAGGAGTAGAATACATCCTGAAATGTCTGTCATTGATGGGCCCCAAATGCACCGCTTTCCTCTCCGGGGTCCTCCTCCCCGGCATCTCCTCCACAGCGCTTTCGTCGCTAGCGTCGTCATTTCGAGCCAATGCCTCTTGCGTAGATTTAGTCCTTCACGTTCGTCATCCGCTTCCAAGTTCCTAAGTGAGGTACGTTAGTCATTCGTATATGTAGGAACATAATTAAGAAGACAGTGATCCATGGGAATTAAGCTAACAACTGTACCAAGAGAATACTTACCAGAACGGCATCATCCAGCTCTCTACCATTTTATGGTGCTTCGCTCGCCACTCCTTCAACCAGTCTCTGTTTGTTTTCGGTACCTGGTATATGCGCGGGGAGACAGATGGGAGTTGATAATGCCTTATGGAGTCATCCATCCTACGCGTTTTTACTACACAAGTAATACTTTCCACCACTGGCATGGTAAACAGAAAGATACGCACTTTCACCGCCCAGTAACTCTCCATAAGACGATATCAAATTGTAAAGATAGCTTTTATTTCAACTGATAACCTCCCACCCCTCATCGTCTCCGTCACTTGTTTCCTGCTCCTCCCTCAATGTCAACTTCTCGACCTCATCAACAACAGTCCTTTCCTCCTCTACACCACCATCAACAGCTCTCTTCTCCTTCACGCTAGCCTTCCCCTTTCCATTCAAGTCTAGCCCTAAATCCAGCCCTAAACCCCATCCCCTCTCCTCCTTGCCCCCTACTACACCCGCTCCCTCTTCCCACCCCCCTTAGTTTTCCCCCAAACCCTCTTAGTCTGAACAGAAAACCCCTCCCAAGCCAACGCCGCATTAAACCTCATAAAATCCTCCCACGGATCCTCGGCCTAGCCACCAGCCCCGCCGTCCGCTTCTCAACTTCCTCCCAGCTCGCATACCCTTCTGCACATGCCTGCGCGGATCTATCGTGATCGATATCTTCTCCCTTGTGGTAGTGACCACGTTTCCTGGACCTCACGGCCCACAGGTTAGTGGCTCACACTAGCACCTCACAGGACCCCTCATCTTCAAGCCACCAGCGCTCCTTAACTACCAAGATAGTAACTCCCTCTGAGTTCCTGGTCCGTTGCCCTAGCGTCGCCCTCAGCAATTAAAAGCATGCCTACACCTAACCTCCGTCTCCTTATACCCATTCCCATAATCCTCCTCCCACTCCCAACAATGAAACCCATCCACAATCCTCTGTCCCGCATAAGAAACTCAAAACCCGCCAACGATCCCGAAAGCGGCAACCGCTTAATCTCCACGGTCCATGGTAGTTGCAAGGTCAGAGATAAAGGCGGGTGCGGGCTTTGCTTCCAGCCGATTGTCGGCAGGTGTTGTCGTAGATGTGTAACGAGGTCTAGTAGTAGGTTTGGGGTTGATATTGGAAGCTGGTGAGGTGGAAGACTTGAGCGGAAGGACTTGAGCATGTAATTGAGATTTCCCTGAGGTGTGGAAGATTCGACTGCTAGGAGCAGAGGTTAAATATGTCGAACATGGACATGTCGTTTTGGTGGATTATGCCTGGCGATGACAGAAGGATCAGATCAATTCCGCAGTAATCCAGCAAGTCATCCTAGCTCTGGAATTCGTAGCATTCAATGGACATTAGCGAGGCATCCTGTTGTTAGCCCTGTAACGGTTTTCAGGGGCATGAGGATTTTGGTAGCGGATAAATGATACCCTGCCGAGCCTGCACTGCAAAAGGATGGCTCGTGGGCCCGGCGTGCAAATGCTACGCCTCGCATTTTGGTAGGTCGAATCCTTCGTTTGACAATACCTGGAACAATGTGCAATGAGCGAGGAACCTGGCTTCACAATACTGAATGAGGTTGAATTGTTGTTGAGCTGACAGGCTGTTATTTCGGCGGCCGTCCCTGAAAGTCTGGGCCAAGGCCAGTTGTTAATGACTGTTCCAAGGATGGCGGATTTGTGGATTGCCTCGATCTCCCGTCTCATATGGTTGGACTGTAGTTTGTCGAATGTCACCTACTCAGTATAAACCTCTGGAATAGCTTCCAGGTCCGCTAATATGACTTTTGCCCCACCTTCCGTGGTTGGATGGGGCGAAAGCAGCTTGGTTCTCATGGTGTCAGCAGCCGATGAAATGAGTTCACCATGTGGGCCGCTTCAGGCTTCTTTCTATGTAGGACATGGCTTTGGAGGGGCTGTACTCATTGCCGGCGTCAAAAAGGGTCTCACAGAGGCGAGCACTGGCTGCAAAACAGAGGCAGTAGAAGGTGGATAAATCTCAGCAAGATTGAACCCTGGCGGTTTCAAAATACAAAGGGCATACAGGCCCCTTAGGGGTTAACCCCCAACCAACATAGAAGCCCCTGACAAAAAAATTTCCATCTGAAGAAGAGAAGGTAACAAAAGAAACAATGAATGATCTAACGAGAAGAGCCATACCCTCTCTCTTTCTTCACTCACGTGCGGGTACTCTTTGCGGCAACATTGTTGTTCTGGTGGAAGAAGCGCGACAGATTGACTTCAGCAGGAATCTTGCCTGTTGGCTTGGGGGGCGCAGGGTCTTCCTCGGCCCCAGCAATAACAATGAGGATAGGATCTTTCACCCCAGCCGGGGCCTGCCAGCGAAGAGCATCCGAGACGGTCAAGATGTTGCCCTCCCGTACTCCCGAAGGAAAGTTTGCGCGGCCGATGAGCTTCCATTCGGCTGGAGTGAGGGCGGTCGAGGCGTCGGTCCAATAAACCTCGGCGAAGGATTGCTCTGCGGGTCGAGAGCCACGATTGCGGGCTCGGACGTAGATGAAGTTCTCGCGGCCGGTAAGCACGGTCTGCGAGAGGGCGTCGTTATTCTCTTGGCCGCTGCCAGCGCCGAACTGCGAGGCGGGATTCGCGACTTGGGTTTGGCGGGTGATGATGTCAGGGCTAGCGAAGGTGGCGTTTCCGGAGCGAGGAGTTCCGTCATCGCCGATCACGTCGCGGACGTAGAGGTCGGGAGCGAGGTTGAGGTATTGGCCGTCGATGAGCCCCCTCAGGTTCGGCATCAAGCCGATCTTGTCAAAGGCCGGGTTTGACGTGGACGTTCCTGACACGGTGATGAGACGACGCATCTGGAGCGGTGCAAGCTTGAAGCCGAGTGTGGCCTGCACCATGGACTGGATGAGAGCAGCGACACCGGTGACGATGGGGCTTGCACCGGAGGTCCCGCCGAAGTCATCGTCGTACCCGGTTTCGTTGTTGAACGAGGTGCTGTAAATGCCCTCGAACCAGCTGTAGGCGTCGATGCGGTTGCCAAAGTTGGTCGCCGTGTTGTCGGAAGTGCCTTCTCTCCGGAAGTGTGGGACCGTTTTCGACGACCCCCCGACTATGATGGCGCCCGAGTCGCGGAAGTCAGCATGGTTTCGATTGAAGACGCGCCGGAAGGTGAGACCGTTGTCGCCGCTGATCGGCAAGTCGAGATCATGACCACCATTACCTCCCGCCTCAATGACGGTGATGCCAAGCGCTGTAGCGAGCCGCAAGACATCGAAATATCGGTCGTAAATCTCAATCGGGGACTGGCGCCAGCCCAACGTGGTAGTGACGGCCGGGTATTGCACCTCAATGAGCATGAGCTCGCCAAACTGCATATTTTGGATGGCCAAGACAATTGCATCCAAGATTCCATCCGTGGCATCCCAGTCGTTGATTTGCGAGACGCGGCCTCTCGCCCGCGGTGCAATGCCGATACCGCCCACCGTGTTGTCAACCATGAACATTTCACCAAGGACATTGGTGCCGTGGTCCGTATAAAGCGCGGGGTTTGGATGGGGCCGCAGCGGGCCATTGATGGCCGTAATGTTTGCCGCCGCCTATCATAACTGTCAGTGTCTGTTCTTGCCTTTGCTTTCAGTGGCCGATTGTTCTTACCAAGTCGGGATGGTCCAACTTCCAATCCCACTCCACATCCACAATGCTTGCAAACTCGCCATCCCCACCGGGCCTAGCCCATGCGCTCCGCACATCGATGCCTTGCGGCGCGGCATTCAAGTAGCCCTGTTCTTTGCTCAGCGGGTCGTTGTCCGGGAAGACGGGCGCTGGGGGAGAGGCTTGGACGATAGGCTGCGCCGACTCGATCTCGGGCATGTCCAAGAGTCTTTTCAAGAGCTCATCGACCATTTCACGACGGGGCTGTCCGCCCTGATCCGGGCGCACTCTCTCCTTGCCTGCAGCCGTGGTGCCTGCGAGGACGACGGAAAAATACGAGTTGAAGTTGACAGGAACGTAGGTGGGGTCTAAGTCAGCGGCTTGGGCAACCAGCTCGTCCACGGCTGCGGCCTGGACCGAGGTGATGGCCGTCTCGGCTTGGATGTCGACATCCTCCAGGAAGTGAGTGTTGGCGCTGCGCACGAGATTGCTGACAAAGGCAGTTGGGTCACCACGGTTCTGTTGAAGAGCTTGCTCGGTGAGCTTTATGGAGAGCTTGGTAGTCTCGGACTCCTGGGCGAGCGCGAGGCCAGCCACCGCCCCAGCGAGGAGCGTGGCCCGGGCGAAAAATCTCATGCTGAAGGCTCGGTTGACTGGACTGGACTGTTGCTGTTGTTCATTCAATTGCTACAGTCATTTGAGACAGTCTCTCGGTCCCTTTTATACACCTGCGGACTCCCCCTGGCCTCATTTCAATCACAGGTATCCACCTGCAACCCGCCCTTGATGTGTTCGTATATCCTCTCCCCGCCGGGGACTTATACGAGGCTGTGCCTCTTTACCTACCTACTCAATATCTAGGTGGAGATATAGACAGGCTATTGTCCTGCTGGACCCGGTATTATACCCCGTCTAGTCTTTCCAGTTTGTTCACCTGAGATCCAAAAGAGAGACCCCACACGTCAGGCAAGGTCAATAAAGGGGTGTGATAGGGTCACTAGACCGGTGATTTCCGGATGTCGTTTCTCGTAAGCTGATCGTTGCTTACGAACTCGCTAGCTAGGTACTCAACAGACTGCGACGACCTTTTGTAGCCATTCTGCTGACCGCACTGTCTGGGTGCTGGACTTTTCTCGAATCAGATCTTACTCATGCTGCACTCACAGGAACAAAAAATAAGACGAACATGTTCTTCCGTGCCGCTTGTGCCTCATTGCATACTGGAGTCCAACATCAGACGCCAAGACAATGCCATGCGTAAGTCTCGACGTGTGAGATCTTGGCATGTTGGTAAAAGGTCATGCGGTCCTCTAGCATTAATGTACAGGGGACAGCCGAAAAGAGATATGACAGAAAAGAGCCCGTTGCCGGTATATAACGTGGATTATCTTGACAGGCGTGCGATTTTTGATTGGAGGATATTAGCTGGACAACGACCAGGATACAGTTAGGTATTTATTGTCAGAGAGTCTGATAACAATAGGGAAAGCATTCTTGTTGCGGTAACCGCTCAACCAAGTGTCCCCTTCATTCCCCCCTTTCCCTCCCCAACCCCTCCAAAACCATCCCCCTAGTCGTCTCATACGCAAACCGTATCTCCCTCATCTCACACACTCCCGCTTTAACATCCCCCTCCGTCGCCCAGACAAAATCCCCATGCTCCTCCGCACTCAACACCACCTCTCCAACCTGTTCCCCCACCTCTACCAAAAACGTAACCTTCCTGCAAATTCCCTCCCCCCACTGAAACTCAACCCCATCATCCAACATCTCCACCACCTTCGTCATAACCAACCCAGTCTCCTCGAATAATTCCCGCTGCAAACCGTGTAGTATCGTCTCATCTGAAGCATCGACGCTCCCGCCGGGGCATTCCCATTGAAGGGGGAATCCGTCGGATGCGGCGCGTTGGAGGAGGAGGACGCGGGGGACAGGACCGGGATGAATGACGACGGCGCTGGTGATGAGGCGGGAGATGGTGGGGTTTGAGGTGAGGTAGGATTGGAGGTTTACTGAGTAGGGTGTTAGAGTTGGATTGGGGTTGGAGAGGGTGAAAGGGGGGATGTTGGGGGTGGTGGTGGTCATTGTATGGGGAGGCCGGTTTTCGGTGAGATTGTGAGGTTTGGGATGTGTAAATGGTGAGGAAAATAGAGAAAAAGACGGATATCAGAGCAATCATTCCGGGGATTTAATCGCTCGTATTATATCCTCGGGATTGGAACACGTTGCCCCTGATAAGTGGCCGGGGGCTTGGCAGCTGCCTGACGGGCCGCGCGTTGAAGTCCACCCACCACAAGGCAACAAACTTGAAGTATTGAAAAGTGCAAATCGCAGTGATCAACGTTGCATCCGACAGAATGAAACACAAAAATTAAAAAATGGATTGGTCGATTTCCTGAAGCTGCCCCTATAACCAAAAACTCGAAACGAAAACAAAACGAACGCCCTTCAACTCGATTCTCGTGTTTTGCCTCTTTTACTTCCCTTTCAGCCACTTCTCGATCAATCCCTGGTAACGAGCCGCCGTCATGGTATCCACAAACTCCAACATCTTGGTAATTTTCTTGCCTTCATCATCCAACTCAAGAAAGCAAGCAAACTGCATCGTCTCCTCGGCGCCGCCGGTGAACTCGCTCGTGTAGATGCTTGTGGCCGCCGCTGTCTTTTTGATAACGTCGACAACAACATTTTGGATCGATTCCACGCGCGTGGGCCGTGCGGCGGGCAACTCCTTGGCGAACTGGGCCTCGTACTGCTCGTTGGTGAACGCCAGGTCGGTTGGCATGTCTATTGAGGCGAGGAAGCGGCTGGCGCTACGCGCCGGGTGCAAGTGGGTACCAGTGTTGTTGAGAGGAGTGACGAGTCGGAATTCTCGGCTGCCTTGACGTAGCCGCTGAGGAGAGCGCTCGCCAGCGGAGGTCGCGGAAGGATGCTTGGCAACCCTCTCATTGCGACCTCCCGGGCTGTTTCCTGAAAAAGGCAGACACCGGCACTGAGACTGCCTCTCATTGGCATGGGAGTTCATCGTTGTGAGGTTGTTGTGCAACTGCGTAAATACGGACACGTGATAGTGTTGGATGCTATGGAACTCGCGTGTCTGGAAAGGGGCCGGGCCTGGGGAAGGGGTGTTCAGGCATTACGGATCTCTCGGCCGGGCCGTTCGATTGATCATTGACACACCAGGGTCAACCCTAACGGTGGGACGTCGAATTTGGCCTAGACTCTAAAAGCCAGCGCGTCGGCAATATCCAGAAGGAACTATCGAGGCCAACATGGAGCTAGCAGCACCATCAGCCAGCTTCATAGGTCTTGGCATCAGCTGTAACCGCGACGCCCTGTTTAGGAACGAAAGCAAACAGGAGAATGACTTTCTTCCGTTCACCCTATTTCGCTGCTGCTTTCTTTCTTCGCTCTCTCAGCCGAGAGAAACTGTTCGCATGGTTCGTTTTCTAACCCAAGTCACTCTTTCTTTTGACAAAGAAATGCGATCTGCGGCGCTCTTGGCCATTGCAGCAGCCATCGCTGCAGTCGGGGCCGCACCAAACGCCGCTCGCGCGTTGCGCCAACGCCGCAACAAGCATCACCCGAGCTCAGTTTCCAGCGCAATTTCAGTTTCTATCGCGGCTTCATCGGGGTCGAGTGCTCAATCCTCGAGCGCAATTCAATCGAGCATCTCGGTCCAGCCCTCCGTCCTCTCGAGTGCGGTCCCCAGTGTCTCGCTCAGCAGCACACCGATTTCGTCCCAAGTCCCATCCAACTCAATTCAACCATTAAGCCCCGACGCTCCTTCCAGCTCCGCTGCTACCATTGCTTCCTCAAGCAGCATCCCAATTTCCTGCGGTATCCCGTCCTCAAGCTTCGTTCCGTCTTCCAGCATCGCGCCTGCATCATCCGTCTTCTCAATCGACACCCTAATTTCGAGCAGCATCCCAGTTTCGAGCGGCGTTCCATCTTTCAGCGTCGCCCCTTCGTCCTCAGCCTGCCCTCAGGCTCCAGCCCCTACCAACGTCATCTACAACGGAGACTTTGAGCGTTCTGACGGAAACGGGTGGACCGTGGCGAGCAGCATGGACAGCATCGTCTACATCAACTCTGCCGCCACAGATAGCCCACGCTCTGGGACCCAGTGTGCTTCTGTAGGGTTCACCACTAACCCCTACTCTGATTTTGGGGAGCCATCTGTGCTTAGCAATCTCTTCACACTCAAGCCCAACACTCGCTACGATTTCAGCGGCTGGTGAGGTCCTCTATCAACAGTCCCGACTACTATACTCGAGTCACAATATTCGACAAGGATTCTATCGTCTCTGCTGCAATTGTCAACAGTGCTGGACTTTCCCCTCAGAAGAAGGAATTGTCTGGAAGTTATCACACACCCTCGGGTGGTTCAAGTTCTCAGTGGAAAATCCACGTCTATCTTGCCTGCTCTGCTACGGCCAAGACAGTCTCGTTTGACGACTTTGAGCTTATAGAGGCTGCCTGCGTTCAAGGTTAGCCCGTTCCGCATGGGTATATCATTTTTTTCTTTGTTCATCTATCTGTCTTGTGTATCTAGGTGAGAGACTTGTTTACATCATTGCCTGACGTTCCATCAAATTGGAAACGTAGGAGGGATGAAGGGGCAATTTAGATGCCATGATAGACAAATATACACCCCGTATCACTGAGGCACTCGGCACGACCTCTTTGTGAGAATGCAATGTGGATTGGTCATCCCTCTGTGCTGGTAATGTAGTCATAGGCTAGATGAGAAATAGATCGTAACAGAGAACAGCCAAGGCGGTGCTGCGGCTTGGGGGCGTAGCAGAGGCGTTAGCCTCCTCCTCCCCTTATCAGTTCCAGGATCTAGAAAAGTCTTACCGCGGCGCAGTGGCAGTTAATCCTACGACGGATATGTTTATATCTCCGTTTATGTTGACCTATATGCTTGCAACAGTGAGGCTTTTATTACAATCTATCTTCTTGAACTTTAAGATTGGGAATGTAACTTACACCGTTAGTTGTTGAACGCGCGGAGCTAATTAAGGAAATACAAGGGGGAATAGCAGTTATAATACAGTTATTACTAAGGGAGGAGGAGGGTGTTATCCAACAGGAGTACCGTAATAAAACGTAGTTTACAGAGGCGATAGGGAGGATTGGAAATATAAGGAGGGAGTTTAAGGGGTTATTATTGGTAATTCAAAATACGGAGGATTTACTAATGCCGTTTTGGGGGACGGTAGGAGCGGTGAATAAGACAGCGACACTATTTCCAGGGAAGGATTTAGAGTTTCTGGTAATGAAAGTGTAGGGTATACACAGGTGTTAGATGCATTAAGGAAGTTTTGGTTAGAGTAGATTAAGGAGAGGTTAAAAGGTAAGCCGCTTTGGTAGAGGGGGTTTAAGAGGACTGAAGTAGGGAGTGTTTAGCCTGTTAAGCGGTATATGCATGTTGTGAATTCGGTGACTGTGTGGGTTGGGCTGCCTGTGTTTTAGCACTTGGTTAAGTTGAGGCTTTAGATCAGGAGTGTCTATTTGCACCATAGTCTGAGTATATTTACACCACGGGGCCTTAGCAATAGTGTAAAAGGCGTTGGCGACATTGCAGGAAGCCTTCAGTCGGTCGGCAAAGGCGTTAACGATATCGCAAGATGCCTTAGTGCATTGTAAATGGCCTTCTTTTGTATGCCGAAGACTGTGACGATGGAGCGGAAGACCTTAGCTACATTAGCCACATAGTGCAAATAAACCAAGGCTATGGTGCAAATGGGCGTTCTCTCGATGAGATTATACTAGGTGCTTGAGAGTTAAAGTCGTTCGCCGACCAAGGTGGCCAAAAAAGACCTCAAAGAAGGTTTTAACACGACTAGAGACGCCCAAGGCTTACTTCAAGCCAACTAGGAAACCCAAGACGATAAATCTGACTTTGAAACGGGACCAGCGCCTTGACGAGTGTTGAAGTGCAAAAAAGCATTCCTTGCCTGTAACACAGCAAACTGACAAAAAAATCCCACCATTCATCAGCCGGTGAGGACGTGCACCTCGGTCGAGCCCGTACCAGTCCCACTCTTCTTGATGGCCGCAATGTCCGGACGGCCATTACGATCCCAATTCGTCACGGTAAACGCAAACGTTGAATCCATCCAGTCAGCGGAGCTGACTGGATGCTTGGCACTGCCAGAACGCCAGTGAGCCTCAGCCACCAGAGTGACGAAGCCTGAATCCTGCAGAATAGTTTATAAAGAAGGCTCTGGCTGGAAGCCAGAGCCAGAAGGACAGAGTTCACAAGCAATACAATCACACCGTTGCAATCCAAGAGTGCCGTGCTATCTAACAGTAACCGAGGGCTTAATATTTTACCGCGGGCTTGATGCCCTGCTGAATGGGATCCCTTAGCGGCGCTTAACTACGTGGAAATGGCTGTGTGGGATGTTAGTGCACACCAGCTAAAATGAACGTACGCACTAACATCCAAAATGTTCAGAAGGGGGTGTGTTTAGAAAGTAGGGGTCAATCTTAGCAATGGACCGCGTCGAGATGTCAGCAAGCGTAATGTTCGCCCGCTCCACATTGCCATCAACGTCCGAGCGGCAACTTTGAGCCAAGACACCTGAGTAGCTTGAATGGCCGGGACAAGACCCCATTGGCATGCGTTTTTTCTGTGTTACCGCTTGCTGACAGCCTCGGGTGAACTCGGGGTCGTGTCGGCCGTAAGCATGTCCGGGCCTCCCTTTGGGTTTACCAAGGCGAGGAATCGTTGTAACCTCGCTATGAGCAATAATACCGTCCACTCCCGGGCCGTGAATAACATCTATAAAAGTGATGCCACGCAATACAGGCACAGGGCGCAACGGCTCCCCTACAATTCATTGGTGTGCTCAAACATACACACACGGTTAAGGAAGACCGAATTCCCAGTTTAGTAAAGGAGGTCGATGAAGGGACATCAAGTAACCTGTTGAAAACCAGTCTAGAACTGTAAATACAGCGAAGCGAAACCGACGAATCAATGACAAAGAAATCCTTTCCCCATACCCGTCTCAATCGCCCACCACTCACACTTCACAACGGCATCTCCTCCTCTCTCAAGTATTCCCAGTGCACGTCCCTTACTGGGGAGAGGGGCAGATCTGCTGGGTGCAGGACCCTCCGGGAGATACGCAAACGCCGCAGCTGGCGTTGCAGCACTCGAGTCCGGCTGCGCACTCAGTCTTGCCGCACTTCTTAGCGGCCGGGGCGCAGAACTCCTGGGTGCAGAAGCCGCCGGGGGCCGTGCAGATGCCGCAGCTCTCATTGCAGCACTGTTGACCGTCGGTGCATACGGTAGGGCCGCACTGTACAGCTTCTCTGGCGGTAACGGGCGTGTCGGGGATCGTGGGCACGCAGACGGGCTTCCCCCCGATCATCTCGCATCGCTGGGGGCAGCGAACGTTGGCGCAAGTAATGGCCGAGGTGTTCGTCTCGATGGGCGTGGCGAGAACACCGAGTCCCAGGGCGGCAAGGACAAGGACTTGAGCACGGAAAGCTACCATTTTAACGATGTGGTCTGGGGTGTTGGGGGCTGGGTTTTTGAGAGATGTATGGTTGGTAGTGAGAGACTTGGGTAGGTGGGAAGCAGCGAAGCTTGCTGACTGACCGGAGGCTGAGATGAAGTTGTAAGGATAAGGGGGAAATGACAACATCGACGCAAGAGACTGCCCGGCATTTTATACATAGGAGACATGATGTGGTGGCGGTCTCGATACGATGCGGCGCCATGTAACACGAGTACACTTCGATTGATGGCAGCCCTCTCGCGGTGCTGCCCTTAGGTCTGCCTCACATCACGGCCAACGTCAGCAACAAGTAGAATTCAGGGGCATCAGGGCCGCCGAGATGACGGAATCGGCCTGACTTTGGGATGATGACGCCGAAAAGCTCAGCTCGGGCAGGGGCTCGCGGCGCAGACACCCCCCCGTCATTTGCCTGGCTGCAGGGCATAGCGTATTCGATCTGATCAATTCTGATTCGTTGTGCCTTGGTTTGCTGTATGGTGATCCCAGTTGTGTTTTGAATTTGGCTGGGTGGAATTGTGTGGAGAAGGCCAAGGCTGAACCGACGTCGCATTGACGGGTCAGCTTATTTCCACCCGCTGGTCCCGACGACCAGGACTGGAAAGGGAGCGGCGGTGCGGAGAATATGGACCACGGTACTCATTCTGAGCATAACGTAACTGTCAAATAACGTAGACTCCATATTTAGCACGCGCGCGCGCGCCCAATGTGACCTTGTCTTGATCGATTTTTTTTTTTTCACAAAAGAAAAATTAGACATATCGGCTTGATTCTTGCGCTGTTGGCCGCGCCTTTTTGTGCCACGTCGTTGGAATGGATTGGCAAAATGAAGGATGTAAGGATTTTTCTGCGAGCTGTACGAGAACTCCTAACGCTGCTGCAGTGCGACTTCTGTGGTAATGCGCTGCACAATTTTCCCAGGTTTGTTTTCTGACAAGCACGTGGGCAATAGCCCTAACACAACCGACTGTTGCTTTCTGGTTGCTCATTGGTCGGTTTCTGTCCTCGTGTAAGCTTACTAACCTCTCAATATGAGAGACCATTGTCAAGATCAAGAGGACCAGTCGGAAACCGAGATTGCGAAAACCACACCAGACACCAGAACCAGCGGGGCGCAGCACCCAACCGATGAGCTCCACTATCAGCCCAGGACGGGAAGCCCCGACGTATAGACATTCCTTCTGCGTGGACAGACCTTGTGTGACCACCGTTGGTGATGCACTTGGCGCAACTGTCTAAACATGGCCACTGCTGTGCCTGCTTGTCGTACCCGCAGCTACTAGCCGTACCTAGCCGAGCGATGCGGCGCACGAGCCACTGAATTCATGTCGACTCTTCCCTTGGTCTCCAACTTTGGATTCATTATGCTACGCTCGACATACCAGGGCACGCTCTGATTGCTGCCTCATCGTATGAGCACTATAACAGTAGCTACGCCGCATCCGTACGATATCCACATGTTGGGACGTCGACCGCCTTTTCTTTTTTTGTTTTTTTTAGTCTCTGGCATATATAACACCGCGATAGACAGCAAGAGTGAATAGGCTTTTGAAATGCCCGACCATCCAAGTGGATGCCTTCCAAATATTTCAGGGGAAAACCGAAGGATTCGCGGTTCGTGCCACATCATCTGAAATCCCCTGTCTCCGCCGCTTTCCCGAGTCTCATTCCGCTCGACACGCAAATCGCTCATCGCACCGCTTGCGGGGCCCATTAGGGCCACGGGTACCCGTGCGTTTACTGACTCGGGGCGCTCGTTCAGGCTGCCCCAGTCTTCCTGTTCGGTTTTTGTAATATTACTGTAACCACTTTTGTACATAGCGATGCTTTTCTTGGCGCGTGCCTCTGTCAAAAGGGGGACGAAGCGCCGCGCGGTTCGAAGAACCGCGACGCTTCATCAAATGGAAGAATCGACGATTTCACCACGAAAACCACCCGCAAGAATACCAGTGACCCTCCGGCCCTTGGATCGAAGGAGGATGTCTTAGTTCACGGTCGCGTTTCCTATTGTTGTTCCATGCTAGGCTCCGTCCCATACTAGGTACGTCTCTGTTTTTCTACGTCAATTTTATTTGTGTCCCTCTGATCGGAGGTCTAGCAACCTGGTAGTCGGCTTTCCAAGCCGACCTCGAGGTTCTGTGGGTGTGGTTCTTTTTTGTGGTTTCTTCCATGGTGCGTCACCGCACCAGTTCAATGGGCATGGGTGGTCGTCGATTTTAGGGTGGTGAAATAAACACTTCTTTCCATTCTTCTCCCTTCATTTATTACCATTATACCCACCAAATCAAAACTCAAAACCCCGCCTCAACAATCACCCCAACCAACCCCGCCGCCAGCTCTCCATACCGTCCAAACACCTCCCTGAACCTCTCACTCCCCCACAGCTGACGGAGCTTATACCCTGCGTACAACAGCACAAGACTCACCAGTTCCTCCGGCCTCACATCCTCAAAGCAGTACTCCACCAACTCAACTATCTCCGCCTTCTTCTTACTCTTCATAACATTCACCTCCCCCAGCGCCTTCCCCAGCTTCTGCAGCGCCAGTCCCCTGAGCCGGGTGATACCCCAGTAGTCCGCGAAGACAAAGACTTTTGCGTGCGAGAGGTAGAGGTTGGGGATGAGCTCGGTCCGGAGGGGGGTGATCTCGCATTGAGGGCTCACATCCCCTGCCCCATTTAGTCCGGCAGTCTTGGACGCGAACTTCTCGCCGAGGGACTGGAAGATGACGACCTTGGGGACAGTCACTTTCTTTTTCTTCTTGGGCTTCAAGTCATACGGGTTGACAGGTGATTCGGGCGCCGGTGTATCCACCTCGTCTTTAATAGCCTCCTCCTCTTGTGGTTCGCCCAGCCCCGAAGTTGAACCCGGTCCATCATCGGGCGAAGCGTCGGGTTGGTGCTCGGCTACCACTGAGTCGTCGTACTCCCCTGTGTATGCGTACTGCACGAAGCGGAGGAATGTCCCTTCGTCGACGGTGTCGAGATCGACGTGGCAGGATTGGGCTTCGCTAAAGTCGCTGTTGACGAGACGGTCGAGGGCGGGGGATTGGGCCGCTATGAGGGCCGAGTGCATCGTAAACTCGCGCTTGGAGGGGCCGATGGCGAAGAGGAAGGGTTTGGAGGTGGCGATGCTGTGGAGGGGAGAAGGGAGGTTAGCTTCTGTGGAATGATAAGGGGAGGGTTTGGGGGAGGATGAAGGGGGAGGGAATGTACTCTTCGTAGGAAAGGGATTTTCTTTCGGACGGGCTCGAACCGGCATCACTTGCTAGTTGGAGGGCAATTTTGGCTCGAGCGTGGCTTCTTAGCTCGGCGGGTGTGAGGTGGGTGGTATTGGGGATGATTCGGGTCGAGGTCTGGTAGCAAGCGTGTTGCAGGAGTTGGCTGTCTTTTGAACTAGATACCTAGCAAAGGTAAGGTTCGGGAATTTCAACCCAACGTTGCTCTTGATGGTTCTTTGGCGCTGTCATTGGACCCGGCTGGCACCTATTGGGGTGTTGCCAGAGAAATTCTACTGGTCGCTGTGCTGTCCCAGGTGGAGACATTACCAATGAGCTTTGTATGGAAGACCAAAGTTTCATAGAAAGGAAAATGACAACCAAGCAAGCGAAAGTGCGCTAAACTATCTGTAGGTACAATTCAAACAGCATGTGCTCCCCTCCACTCCCGCTTCTCATACTCGACGGTATAATGATGAGTTTGCACAATCCCCCCCTCCTTGGATGAGGAAACCCCGTTATTCAAGATTTCCAACTCGCTGCCATCCGTCCCCTCACTAGTGGGACGGGACCGGCCATTGCTCGCGGCGACTGTGGCCCTATGGGTGTTGTGCGAAGTCTGCATCTTTCGAGTCGTCTTGGAGTTTGATGTCTCCTCGCCTGACGCGCCATAGTACTGGCGTCGAGAGAAGATGCTCTTTTTGACGTCCTTTACAAGCACTCGGAGGATGGGGATGCTGGCGGCCATGATGGTGACGGTGCTTTCAGCGTTGGACCAATAGTTCAGGTCGACTACATCGTCTGCTCCAGGGTTTAGCGTGTGCTTTGGTTTGGCAGGATGGTAGGTAGATAGTACTCACAAACGTCAAAGGAAGTAATCCTCTGGAGGTAGCTCGCTTTGACAAAGGCCGTCACGCCGGCACTGCGAGCATCTGGGTCAGCAAAGGGCTCCTGGTGAGGTTGCTAATAGGGTCCATAAAATCTAAAATGAAAAGAAGGTCTTACAGAACACCCATGCTCATGGCAATGGCAACGCCCAATTTCTCCTTCTTCTGCATCTGGAGGCTCCAGATCAGCTTCCACGGGAGCAGCGCGAGCGCGATATCCATGGCTCCCGAGTACACGGCCGAGAAGATGTCGTAGTTGATGACGACCTCGATCGGCCAACAGGACCCGGGGACGGCGCCGGTCAGGTCCCACAGCTTGTCCAGCGGCCAGCAGTGGATGAAGTTAATCAGCGCCGTCACGCCCATAAACACATTCATCGAGATGATGAGGCCCCAGATGACCATGCGCAGCCACCCGGTGGTCAGGCGCAGAATGGTCAGCGCAAAGCTCGTCTTGGACCAGACAGACGCGCAGATGGACAGGGTCGACGCCACAGAAAAGACCTTGAAGATGCCGCCGAGGTCTTGGAACGGGATGTCCCAGCTGTGCTTGCCGAAGCCCATGCTGACGGTGACGGAGACGACGATGCATTCGGCGAAGATGGCGACCCATGCCGCCAGCAGAAGCCAGTCGTCCCACCAGAGCACGCGCGCCATGACGGCACGGCAGTAGAGGCGCAGGGCGAGGAAGACGGCCGAGACGGCAGTGAGTGTCCAGATCACAGCGTTGAGCTTCGGTCCGAGGCTGTCGTGCGGCAGCGCTGCGAACTGCTCTGGAGTCAAGGGCGGCGGCCCTGCTGGCGGCCCATCGGTCGGGGCCTGGCGAGACACGAAGACGGACATGATGGACCAGTGGCGAGTCGTGACAATGGAGTTCAAACTTACATTCCCACTTGCTGTGCAACCACAGCGACCAGCCCGTCCAGAGCATTATAAGCTTTTTTGCCTCGCCTCGCTTGCCCTTGTTACCACGGTCTCGGGCCTCTCATGCAGGCAAGTCATGAACGCAAGGATTGTGGGGAAGTGTAAAAAGGGCGTTTCCTGTGTGCGGCCAGCAATTCGCGCGGGGTGACCGCCACACAACCGGGGAGCCTGGCGATCGTTCGTTAACAGCGCTCCAAAAATGCTCACTGGCCAGTGCACGGCCTTGGGGAGGGGCGTGCCCATGCGAGTCCCAACGCTCGGCCCCCTACGAGTAGCTAGATCGAGCTAGAATACATGCGCGCAAGGGTCTGTGCACAATGTCTTTGCCGGGCCAGTCAGCGCTGCCATGAACATGCAACAGCTAGCTGCATTCGATCCCAAGGGATTGCGGCTGACCCTGAGTCTGTTCATTGAATGTTGTGGACAACGCTGCGTGTTTTAGTTTCTTCGCTTCTGTTGTGAGAACAAACAGCTCGTTGCATCCTGGTGTTACGTTACATTTCTGGGTACCTCCCTAGGTAATAAAAACTCCTAATAACAGACAGCCGAACATCAAATGATGCCCATTCAAACCCTTTCCATATCTTGGAGCAAAGACCCTTTTTATCCACAAATCTAGGATTTCAACATGACTCGCGAGAACAAAGCGTATCGACACACCCGAGGGTTTCTGCCTTCGCTGCGCCAGAGACATAGCTTCCACCTTTGTTAACAACACGAGTTGCCCAACCCATATGGACGCAATTCGGCAAGCCTGTAAGGTGCTAATCGATTTCAACCCCGAGTTGAAATGGGCCTCTAAGCAAACCCAGCGATACTTGCGTTCGCATGCCTTGTGCCCCTGGCGTGATTGCTATAATGCAGCCCAAGAGCACGGAGGGCAACTCACAATGGAATTCATATCAACAGTCGGGCTTATACTCCCGTGCTGTAGCTCGACTTGGGGAGGTACAATGATGGTTTACCTTGAGACGCTTTTAGGCTGTTTACCCGCCGCTCTGTCCAAGAAGTACTTCCTGCACAGTAGATGGTGGGAGGGCGAACAGATATCGCCTCGGCGATGCTGCGCGTTCCCGGACTGCGGAGGCTTCATTCCTCCTGAGTGTATATATCCTGTTGAGGTTTATGGACCTGAAGCCCCTCGCCGAATGTTTTGCTTAGCCTGTAGGAGGGACTCAGAGTTCCCTGAGGAAGGGAAGGAACCTCCTGTACTTGCTGAGGATCAGACCAGGTTTCCTTGGTTTCCAGCTGGCCACCCAATGCTTTTGCCTGCAGATTCTCTGCCTAGTATGGTACTGATGCATAGCAGCGATCCCTTCCCTGAGCCAGTCAGAGACATAATGCCTCTGCTGAGGCCACTCTCGCCCTCTGAATGGCAAATCACCGAGGTTGACGCCATCGATCTCGCCGTCATTGTTGACAATGCCCCCGCACCTGAGTGCCGTCGTCACTGGATGGCAACCGAGCTCGATGACATCGTTCACTACTCTAAATTTCGCAGAGGCGAACGGCGCCGATTCAAGTCCGAGTGGCACTGGCCGATCACTGAGCTCGACGACATCGATTTCGATGTCTTTGATAACAACACCTCCCCGGGGAATTCCCGGCGACAATGGCAGGCCACTGAGCTTGACGACATCGATCCTATGGTCCTTGGCAACATTGCCTCCCCATTCGAATTTCGGTGGCGCTGGCGGGTGTCAGAGCTCAACAATCTCGATCTCGCTGTCTTTGTTAGCTCGGTTGAGTGCTAGCGGCACTGGTGGGTCACTGAGCTGGACGGCATCGATCTTTTCTTCTTCAGCCC
>Ga0247780_1000359_pt1 | contig 45081 bp, 36 predicted proteins | sample UWRJL079202R5_FD_179927 | JGI IMG/M metagenome (GOLD analysis project Ga0247780, IMG submission 179927) | Plant litter microbial communities from Arlington Agricultural Research Station in Wisconsin, United States - UWRJ-L079-202R-5 | ecosystem: Environmental > Terrestrial > Plant litter >...
GCTACCGTAACACAAACCAGGGGGTGGGATGGTGATCTCCCTAGGGACTTGTAAAACGGGCGTATTCATCCGCGTGCTAGACATTGTGAAGGATCCCTAGGGTAAAAACAAATAGCAATCCGACGAATTACAGAGTAGCTGAATAGGACCTGGTCACTCTTAACTTGTTTCATCCATTCCTTAATCCTCTTGCCGGTACCTCTTGGAAGCTTGACACCAACCATCAACCGTTTAACAAGCCCGTAGCACCTCAAACAACACCAAAACACTCCATTTTAACAGCTCGGCAAACCCTCTGGGGTACTAGCACCAATCTTCACCGTATTTCCCAGTTCTGCGGGGGGAGAAACTGACCTTCACACCCCCACTGCGCTAACTCACTCCAAACCCAACACCATCAATCCGCAATATATACACACAGATCCGACACTGTGCGTCCCAAAGTCGGCTCTAAATCCCATGTGATCTACTTGCCCTTACCAACACAGGGAGAATAGAAGCCATCACCGGGAGTGACGGCACGCTTGCGTTTGCCGTTGAAGAGGTTGTAGTCGCATCCAAGGGCTTGACCTTTTGTAGGCTTCATTGTGAGGGTAGCATCGGCGAGCGGCGGGGGCGCTGGGGAGGAGTTCAGGGACGGGGGTGTGAGAGAGTGGAGGGAGAGAGTGAGAGGAAGGAAGGCGAGGATTGGGAATTTCATTTTGGAAGCTGAGATTGGGAGTGGGCTGTGGAAGGGGTGCTGACAGGACGTCGGGACGGAGCCCGTGACCTTGATGGTTAACAGTCTTCAAGATGGACCGGGATTAAGGCCGAGTTTGACGTTGGGGCGGGCATTCGATTTGAAGCCAGCGCAAATGCCTATGGGTAATGCTGCCCAGGAATCCACGGGACGGCCAAGGACACCGGATGGCTCTCGATGGCAGTGTTGTTGCCAGCAACGCTCCTTTGATTTTGCTAGCCCTGACTGTGGCTTCGATAATACCGATCAACCCTGTTTCCAAGTATTTCTTAGCTGCTTGTGACCTTTAGTTATGGTGCTTATCAGTTTCCCAATGCCGTTCCCGCCCCCCAAATCCATTAGCTCTTCCTCATCGCTGCTCAGGCCGCCCTTGCGGCAGCCAGCGTTGTGGCACACTTGTATGATGTGCGTCCTGACCGAGATGGCAAGCTACCGAGTGAATTTACTTATAATATCACCTTATGACGTGTTGACTGTGGTGGTTTTGAGAAGCCTTGTGCTGGCTACATTCCAGTGTTGGTGGTGTCGAAGGGCGATGTCTTATTTGGGCGGATTCGGAGGTTGCACTCGTGGCGGAGAGCTGCGCTGAGGATGAGGCCCGGGGAGTTGCAGACAGCTACTTTATTGGTCTGGCTTTCCGTTGCTGCCTACTGAGCTAGCCTGGCGATGTCCAGAATGCATTTCAAAACCCGCCTTTCTCAACACTCGGGAAACTCCTTGCTTCGACAGGAAGGGCCCAATACCAAGATACCAAAGGAGACCAACGGTGCCAGTTAGAAACTCTTAGCAATGCGCCGTCGAATCAGCCAGTTTGCACGCAAATATCAGAAGTCCATCCAGCCAGAGAGACCTTCCAGTAGCGCCGACAACCCCCCAACCTCATCAAGTAACGACATTAAGCCTCAAGAGCTAGATACCCAACCAGAACTACAGGTTGTCACGCCATCCTCCCCCAATAAGATATAAAGTAGGCTCTGTAAGTACTGCCAAAGAATCAGCGTCGCGGACTTTTATCGTGGGATCTTGCCCTATGTGCTAGACTCAGAAACCCTAAGAGAGAGTCTGTTATGTGAGACGAATCTGGGATCGCAAAATTTCCTTTTTCCTATCTCGCCTACATGACATTACTTACCCTAACTTAGGCTCGGCTTAGTCCCTGCTGAGGATTTGCTTAGGCTAGCTCACCTTTGCTTACCTTAATTACCCTTTTCAGCAGGTTACGCCGTAATATGCTAAATCACTTTAACTCTAGGTAAGGGGGACTAAAATTAATCCCATATATAAAGATAGCTGAAATACATCTCATTTTTAAAATTAGTTTGGTGGATAGATGCGTGAGATAGCAGGGAGCTTAAGTTGTTTAAGGAGTCTATGTTACACGCCAGTTAATCGGGCTAAAAAAGAGGAGGATAATTTTTTAGATATAATTTAGATACCTATATAAATATATTACGTCACTATAATATGGCGTTTATTTATTCATGTATATTAACTGAAGTGTGAAACCAGAGGGTTAGGCTGCCTTCGATACTTTGCTATAACGATCCTACCCCTAATAATCATTAGTTGTTAAACTTCAGGAACTTACAGGGCTGTAGTCCAGCGCTGTGACTTAGAGGAAGAAGTGCTGGACTGGTCCAAGCCGACTACAGTGCTGTAGGCACTGAAGGAAGCAAACAAAGGCTTGTATTACAGGGCAGTGCTACTGTAAATAAAGGTATCACAGTGAATATTGACGCTGGAAATAAGAGGATCCGGAAGGCAGTGCCTTGTGTAATGACTAGGATTTAGTAGAGTGAGTTGCTTAACTAGAATTAGATACAGGAGAGGAGAGGGCCTGTTATAGGCTGTGGGGGGCTCTGGAATAATTCCAGAGCCTTCTGTATAGTGGAACTAACTAATACAATAATGGAATAGTACGGTTCTGAACCATTCTACGTGGTTCTGTTGACGTAGTGGCTGACGTGGTCACTGTGATGTTCTAGTTGACTCCAGAAGGTTCGGAGTGCTCCAGGGGTCCCAAGGGGGCCCTGGAGTGGGTTGGAATCCTCTGGAACCCTCTGGGATTCTAGAAGATTCGGCTGGTGGTTTCGGGATACGCAACCACACCACAGGGTACGCGATACAGGGTACCCGGTACAGGGTACTCAGTGGCTAGAAATTAACAATAACTATAGCGTTCCTTAGGTTAACGTTAGCCTTTACGTCTATTATATAATCTTCAGCCTTACCTCCAAAATCCACCTTATTATCAGCGTTAGTAAGATTATAACTAAACTCGCTACTCTTATCCAGCCCTTCTTTAATAACCTTATTACCCTTAGTATTACCTATAACACTATTAGTTACAGTTACCTGACCTTTAATAAGCTCTACCTCGCCCAGTTCAAACCAAAAGCCACTAGTAACTCCACCCTCACCGGCAGCTAGACTATCGCCCGCTAAGATACCATCACCAACGGCACCTCCATCGTCAACACCTTCTGCACCCTCGGCGACGCCGGCGCCATTCCACCGTCTGAGCAGGCAAAGAGTTCCATCAATCCCCACTTCCGCAGCGTCGTCAACAAGATCATCACCATTATGCCCGTCGCCAGGAACGCCTCTCTCGCTAACAAGGCGGCCGCGCAGAATCTGCTTACCAATGTTGTCGATGCTGGTCTCTGTGCCGCATCTCGGCGGTGACTCTAAAACAAACTTTTCTGTCAAAGTACCTCTATGCAACGGCAGAGCCGGGAACCAAAGCGAATTTCACGGTGTCATTCACAGCTGGAGCTCAGTCCCAAATCGAGCTCGTGCAGTGGGGTGTCCCGACACTCAGCTGGTACTCCGTTCCGGCCAGGGATATTGCAAAGGGCTCTGATTTGCAGATTCCCATCGCATGGAAAGGACTCCACAGGGTCGCAGCGGTCAAAATCGCGACTTCAGAGGGGGCATACTTGTTTGATGACTGGACGCAATATCTCCCTGACTTGTAAAAGGGCCGTGGGGTATGTTTCAGTCTTCTTCGTTGACTGCTAGAGCTTGCTGACGATAGCGATGCAGACGTTCAACAGCCAGTGGAACTTTGACCAGGACTGAATCATCATCACGAAAGCGGTGGTGGAAGCCGTAGCTGCGTCAGGAAAGAACACGACGTTCACGTTTGAGTTCTATCTCCGCGCCGCGGGAAATGGTAATATGGTTCAGTACAAGTTGACAATGTAGATATAGCTAGGCAATCGCTAATTTCGGAGCATTGTGGTAAAAGTCCTTGGTCAGAGTTATTGAAGTTCGGACTTGTATGTGCCCTAGCAAGGTGTCGCTGAAACAGGCGCTGCATACCTGTACAATTCCATTGTTTGCGGCTCAGGCTGCTGATACACTCCGCCAAGAAGGTAGGTAATCGGAGAAGTGTCGTGGTAAACAAACTCACCGGCCCCACCTAGGCGGATGACAAAGGAGCTCAACACAATGCTGGGTGGACATTCCAGGCGGAAAGAGGGCTCTGCACACCCTCTTGAAATTTCAATCCAGGCAAAATTTTTCTGTCGAATCAGCTACATGTGCACGTGGGCCAGGTTCAAGTTTACGTGACCAAACACAAGCGTTAAGTTTCGTGCAGCTAATCTTGACCGGTTGAGGCCGCGTAACAAGGCGTCCAAGTGGTCCGACTACTCCGACCGTGGTGTGCGGCTGAAGGGCGTCACCCCCCAGCCCCTTGAAAACACTCGGCATCTCAAGTATAAATCCCAGTCGCCCCCCCTCAAGTGGATCCTCATCCGAGACCAAGTCATCTTACAGAATGTCGGACCCGCAATGCCTCACGGATCCCGCCCCACCCTCCAAGCCCACCAAGTCCACCTGCGCAACCGAAGAGCCCAAGCCCATCACCATTACTACCATTGAGGACCCTTTGGTCGCCGCCTCCTCAGATAGCACCCCCCTCCAAGCCGCGGCCGGCGTCTCCCCAACCTTTCACACCCACGTCCAAGTCTTTTTGCTCTCCACAGGCGACGACTCGGGCTCCGAGTGCGAACTCGAGGGATGGATCCGCTTCCCCGACTCCACACGAAACCCCCCGGGCCTCGACTTTGAGCGCGACTTCCCCATCAAGTCATCGTGGGCGGGCGAGAACGGCGGTCTCGGCCGGCAGCTGTTTGAGTATACGGCCTCGCGCGTGGGGTTGCCGCTAGGCTTCAACGTGCAAGTGTACGAGGATGATACGGCCGGGCTGGATTTCATCCTGACGTATTCCATGGATTTTGCCAGACCTGAGAATGCCCAGTACTGGAATGGGGGCGTGTGGACTCTGGGGGCGTGGAATACGGAGGATAATCGGTACAGGATCAATTTGTGGTGGCAGGTTACTACCTAGTTACCTTGGTAGCCATTTACCTTTTGCGTCACCTTCTCGGGCGAGCTGTCGATGCGTTTCGCATGGAACCATCTCCCTGCATCTCTAACGGAACCTTTTTCTGATGCACAATCAAAAGGGCCCTTCCGGATGAGATGCACAGCCAAATAGTGCCCCAAAGCAGAGGCCAAGTCTCCCTCTTGCCAAGTACTGGCTAAAGAAGTGCTTGCAAAGGTTACCAGCCGACAGCTTGTCGCATCTTTGGTTTCTAAATACATACCAGATAGGTAGGTAAGCAAGTGAGGCCATATTGGAACCAGGCGGGAGCGAGGGAGGGAGGGGTTGTTAGGACGGGATAGGTCGGCGGAGCGGGAGGAGACGCGGAGGCCACTAGCAAACTACCTAGCCAGCCGTGACTGGGAGATGCTCAATCCTGGCCCTTTAGACGCCAGTTTCACTGCCCGCTGAGATGAACTTGTACACAATATCCGCAGCTTCTCTTCCCCCAGTTTCGCTCAAGTGTAACGTAGGGTCCTCAATCCGCATCGCCCTGCTCGATATGGCCGAATGGCGCACCAGCAGCAGCAAGTACTGAAGCGCAAACGGGCTGTCAGTTTAGCTACTGGGTACCATGTATGAGCAACGAATCGATCTTTGGACGTAGCGACCGAGGCTGCGAGATGTAGGAGATACACGGGCGTAAATGCCAAGCGAGCCATGGCGGGCCTCGCTACCCATCGGACTATATACTTTGAGTGCAGCTGTCCGGTAACATGATGAGAACGGCAAAACATCCCATTTGTAAAGAAGCGTAAAAACGTAACATGCGGCAAGCCAAGGTAACAGTTGACTTTGTGCAGAAGTTATGCGTACCTATATTACATGAGCTATTCATAACGGGCCTTTAGCAGTTGATTCTTTCCGAGACCAAAAACAGGTTGGCGTTTGGAATAGCTCTAATTATAGATAGGGCTTTACACGTGTATATAAGAGCCGTTGTTTTCCTCAGCAACAAAGACTCGTAAACAAGAGACAAAGACCCTCATCAGGTTTAACCCCCTTATAACTCTCTCTTTCATATACGGACACAAAAAACTAACCATGGGTATCAAGGCGCTCTCCCTCTTGGCCATCTTCCTCCTCAACACCACCGGCGGAGCAGCAGCCGTCGTGTCCCCCCGCCTCCCCGCAGGTCTCCCCGACGGCCACTACACGGGAGACGGCACCATCGATCCCAAGACTGGGTACCTGCAATATACGTACCTTGGCCCCATCGACTACGATGCCGTGGACAAGTACATAGCGGCCACGGCCTTGACTGACTCCAGCGCCAGTCTGGTCCGCCGCTTGACCGTCAACTGCTACGGACGCACGAGCTGAGACTCGGTTGATCCCGTGCAGGCTGCATTCGCCAGTTATTGGGGCGGCTAGAAGCTCAACAATTACTGGGTGAAGTCGACATAGGGCAGTTCCATGGCGTAGTGAGTTTACCCCTCAGAAAATACTCATTATTCGCATCTAACTCGTTGGTCACAACAGCATGTGCAACTACGATGGTCAAACGGTGACCATCAGCAAGGATTACCTGAGCCAAATGGGGTCGGCCGGCTCGATTTGCGGCAAGGGCAAGGCTGGCTGGTATGATAATGGTGGTGGCAGGTTCACTCTTGGTCGGGACTATATCAATGCGCAGCTGTGCCCATGATGATGCCGGTTCACATGGTAGACTTTCGTCAGGGGACAGTTTTATTAGGCTACCTGCATCCCAAAAGAGGGAGCACCCAGAACTAAATTTACGTGCTTATCCACCCCTCAATCCATTACCACAATGGGAAGGAAAACAATAACCCTGTCTAACGGCGACGAGTCGATCCAGCACCGACATTAGTGCTAGAGCCGCCGCTGACCTCAGGAGCTGAGACTGTCGCCGGAGAGGACGAGGAAGAAATTGAAGAAGTCGGAGTGTGGGCTTGAGTGCGGCGACGGGTCGATCCAACACCAACATTGGTGCTAGGACCGCCACTGACCTCCGGAGCTGAGACTGTCGCCGAGGAGGACAAGGCTGAAATAGAAGGATCCGGAGAGGGAGCTCGAGTGCGGCGACCTGTAGTTCCAAATCCGGTGCTCATGTGGGCTTGGGTAGTAGTTGTCGATGAAGCTGCTCCTGAAGCTGAGTCTGAACCCAAACCCGTACTGAAAGTCCTTGTTGCATGCCCCTCCTGTCCCTGCGCCGTTGTACCGCGATTTTCGTTGTTACGATTACTATTACCACGGCTCTGAGCCATGCATCCCGCCACGGCGGCACCTGTCGCGAAGCCCGTCAGAAAGCCGGGCCCCGGTGAGGTCGGCGTTGACGGAATAGATGGGGTAGATGGAGTAAGCGGAGTAGGCGGAGTAGGCGGAGTAGATGGAGTAGGCGGAGTAGATGGAGTAGACGGAACAGAAGGCGTGGAATCTTACCAAATGCTAGAATATGTAGCACGCGAACCTCGCTGTTGGTCTGCCGAAGCGGTTTCACCGTCACCTCGTCCCTGTGATTGTCGGCTATTACCATCCCCATAACCCTCCTCATGATGACTGGCCACTCGTCTTCTTCTTTCTCCTTCTCGGTCCTCAAAGATGATCCATAAGAGGAGGACAAGGCATATCGGCACCAAAAGAGAAGTGGGTGACCAAGATGTCGAGGATGATGACGAGTTGCCATTCTGCATCCTGTTGCCACCTCCGGAAAACGCTGTCTGGGTGACGGTTTTGGTTGTTGTCCTAGTCGCGGTTTCTGTCGTGGTACTATTCGTGGTTCTTGTTCTTGTGCTTGTGCTTGTGCTGGTGAAAGTCTCTGTCGTCATTATGGTTGCGGTTCTTGTGTTCGTTCTTGTCACAATGTCGGTGACGGTCTTGGTGACGGATTGGACATGGGTGGCCGCTTCCTGTGGTGGTTGGTGCGCCTGGAGCCTATCAAATTCTTCGGCTTCCCAATTGACATGCCAGTGCTTCTTTTTACCCTCGCTCGTCAGCGCCAGCTGATACTCCACGCCGCAGCTTCCCTTGAGTACGTGAGGGTCATCGGGCGATGAATAACCCTCGCAGATGACGTGGGTCGAGCCGAGCTGGAGGGTCGAGGGGAGCGAGGGCGCGGTGCAGGTCCACTCGACGTCGTCGCGCGAGTATAAGGAACCTTGGTTGGTGCAGCGGAGGACATCGATCTTATGCAGTGCGCATAGGGACGGGTGCGAAACGCAGCGTAGCTGGGGGATGGGATCGGGTAGGCGCCGGTGCGTGGGTTGCTAGTCGGCATGGAGGGTAAGAGGGTAAGCATCTGCATATCAGAGAGGCGGATCGCGTCGCGCGGAGAGGAGAAGCCGATCGCCATAGCGACCGACGCAAAAATGAGAAACAAAAGCTGATGCATGATTGCTTTTGCTATTGCCTTTGCTCTTGCTTTCTTCTTGAGGGTTGATTTTTTTGTTCTTCGTTTTGAGTGGAAAAGAAGGAATGTGGGAGAGGTTGCAGTCCTAAGAAAATGCTTGCTGCTGGCTGATTATCATCTCTGCGCAGCATTCACCGATGCATTGACCGATGCATTGACCGATGCATTGACCGATGCATTCACCGATGCATTCACCGATGCATTCACTGATGGGCGGGCGGCAAGGCCTTCCCCACTGAACTTGCAATGCATTCTTTTTGAAGCCATTCCCGCGAGCTCGATCTGGATCTGCGTGTATCATGTACCATCCCAGATTCCAAGCTGGGATATTATGTACTATCCTAAAATTTGAGCTGGGGTATTGTATACCATCCTAAGGTATGTACTGGTATGTTCTGGGCCAAGATTCGGGCCTGAGACTAGCCTAGAAGCTGTGACGCTTGCTTGGTGAGTGGTCTGACGCAGCTACCTCGCTACTATTATAGCAAGGCCACCATAACGAACAAAACCCACAGTTCCATCACCAACATCATCCCCAGATGTTTATAAGCTCCATAGGACCAACCCCCAGCATCATTCTTCGCCGACGCCGGCGTCCCAGAAACCCCACCTCCATTACCACCCCCGCTCCCAGAAGTCCCCCCTCCGCCTGACGAGTCGGAACTGCTGCTGTCGGGCGGCGTGGTTGGGCTCGCCCCTCCACCCTCAGCAACACACGAGCCCCCGCCACCACCAAAACACGACCCATAGGTGGAACCACAAGAACTGCCAGGCGGGCAGTACCAGTCATCATTCACCGAGACGCACAGCTTCGAGGGCCGGGCCACACCACACGCCGGCTGCGTCTGCGTATGTACATCTGGATTAGCACCTCTGCTCTCTGAACACGGTGGCGGTCTCTCGGGGGGAAGTTACAAAAGTCGGCACCACGGCGCCGCAGTTCGTCGAGTCCCCCAGTAGACAGCATCCCTCGTCGGGACTGCCCTGGTTCACGCACCATGCCGTCAGAGGACAGCACCCGCCTGCGCAGCATGCCGCCCCACCGGCACAGCATCCCGGCTGGTTTGGGCAGGACGAGGCGCCGTTAATGAGAGCCGCGCTGCAGTCAGAGATGGGATAGGGGTTGATGAAGTTTGTTGCTGCTATCACGCAAGGAGAGAGGGCGAGGGAGACGAGGAGGGTGCGCTTGGCGAACATGGTTGGCAGTTATTAGTAGATTGGTCTGTAATTAGAGCACCGTGAGGTATCGAAGGTAAGGGTTAGCATTTGATCCAAAAACAAGGTATGAGCGGCCGGTATAAATATTCCTCCTGCGTTGCAAGGCTGTGAGTATTGAGTACCCCGTGCCGAGATCCGTGAGGGAGAGCAGGGGATGTGGTGTCGGCATGGTATCTGATTGGGTACCGAGGCAACGTTCTAAATTTGGCTTTCAGCTGGGTCGATAAAACACGCTCTGGACTTCCCAGTCTGGTCTTTTATTAGGAGCCACAGCATGCAGCAAGCACGGACTGTGTGATAATGAGCGGCCTAGATTCGCACACCCTTAATTTTGTGTTGTCCTTGGGCTGTGCAGTTCTAGACCAGAAACTAGTCGGATACCATAATGCAGGCCCTCCAACATGCGGACACCCTGTCAACCTTTGACGGTTCCTTTAACAGTTTCGACTGCTCCGGAGTGGTTAACCTCAGAAATAAAGTATTTCAAGAACCCGATGACTTTAATGTTTTTTTTATCCAGCAATGGATTTGAGTAAGAAAAATCAATGTGCTCGTCCCGTTTGCTACCAGCCTCCTCATCACTTCGCGAAAGCTCGCTATGTAACCGTGGTCAGCTTGCAAGTGAAACGGAAATATAAGTCGAGTGCACCGAGTGAAAACACTGAGGTTCTAGTAATTTGAGGCTAAGGTAGTAGTGTGAAGCTTAATTGCAACGAGGAAGAAAACCGATTGGTGTAATTTATCCCTACAGTCTACCTTGGCGCCGTATCCTAAACCGGGGTGATATCACGTCGCCAACCTATATCAGCCAATAGGTGCTCTCTCCTTATTAGCTCTCGGGTATCCGTTAATTAACGGGAGAATGGGTGTTCAGTGACCCTATGGTATACATATTGAGCCGACGCGGACCTTAAGATGATAATTGACCTTGATGTCAATTTTCAACGACCACCGACACCACCCATGCGTTCCTGGACGCGGCTCCTCGTGATTGTGGCGCTGGCCATGGTCGCGCCCCAAGTCACCGCTTGAGCTGCTGTTTCTTTGGCGGTGGTGGAGCCACCGGCGCAGTTCATCGCTAACCCTAGTCAACCTCAAGAAAGACATGGACTCACATTAAGTGCTAGTTAACAGTACTAGGACACTAGAAATTAATGCCAAGCTGACTTAAAGTGAAACCTAATAAGCTTTACTACTATGCGGAGACCTGTATATAGAACCCTTAAGACATAGAGAGTATTTGTAATGTGCGACAAATCTGGGCACAGGAAACTTCCCTTTTCGTATCTCGACAGAACTCCACATTTCAGCATGGAACTGGAACCAAAGACATCAGATTTAGCAAATATTATTATTTATACACCGCTGTGCCCTAGGGTTTGCCGGACCTTCTACCTAGTAATTGTACAGGAAAACCATGCCGTCGTGAGCTAGGTGAAAAACCCATACTAACAATCAAGGAACTGCGTGAGTCACCGATCCTACGAATACAAGAAACAAGGTCTCCTGGCCTTCGAGAGATGGGGCATTAGACCGTCTGTTCCAGTTCCAGCTTTCTAGCCAGGTTGTACATCGCCATGCTTCCCGAGTCCATCAGCCAGCTCAGGATCCTCCCCGTCAGCCGTGCAGCTGAGTGAGCTTGAACTGGCCAACCGACTGCTTCTTCTCTTGATGGCGCCTCTGGTCGCCGCAAAAGCCCTTGATCGCTGTGAGCCACGACGGGCCGACCCAGAAGTGCTGCGCTGAGCCGTAGCACGTCTCCACATCGCAACATAGCGCATCTTGACGGCTGGAATGAATAAAACATTCCGTCTTAGAGATATTGCCACACGCATCGGAAATAGAAGGACAGAGTTAAATTACCCAAACGTCGATGCTGCGGACGACGCCTTGCTGGCGATGCCGACTGGAGCCCCCGAGTCAAATTCGCCTTTTCACTCTCAATCAACTCCACCCTGAAAACACTGTCACATATCGTTATGGGGGCCACTACCAGAAGGTTACACATGTACATGTTTATATTAGAGGATGTCTATTTGCACTATAAGAAAATGACCATTTGCACTGTAAATCCAAACCCCCATACATAACCCTAACCCTGAGCACGCGCAACCCCACCACAAAGCGCAACGTCAATTGAACGCGCATCTCTTGCAGGCGACTTCTCTTGCACACCACCACGTCAATTAACGCCGTCTCGCGAAATTCATCGTCGCCAAGGTACGTAAAGGCTGCGCGTACGTTTCCCTAGGTTAATTTAGTGCGCAGATGGCTGAAAACGCCCCTGCACGCAATACGTAAGCCCTCCACGACCCCCCTAGTGATGTAGGCCCCGAGGCCGCTGTTCACGCGATTAATGCCAAATAAGATGATAATAACGAGTCGGATCCGATTAAAGTCGACCTTTAGGCGAATCCTAAGCCTCTCTCCAACCCTTTAACCCTCCACCCTCTTTTTAACAAGCATTACAAATCTTTTAAAGCTATTAAGCACGATCTCTTCAAGTACGGCGCCGCCACTAGCTTCTGTATAGTTAAAACCAGGAGCAGTAACCCTCTTAAAGGTTTTAGTTACATACAGGTCGATTACACCTGCTAAAAAGGTAAGATTTACACCTTTACAGCTCGTTCTCGTAAACCTAATACCATAAAGTTAGGCTACCCTTAGCAGGCCTTAGTTAAGGCGCTTTATCGTAACGGCTGTAAATGGACTCTTAAGTTAAAGAAAAGATGTAAAGGTTATAAGAATCACTTTAGTAATAACTTTAACTCCAGACCTTTCCTCAGCCCTAAGCTAAAGGCCTACATCGCTACATTTCTCAACCAGCTTAATATTTCTAACTGTAAGCTTGCCGTCAACCTTTACGTGTAATTCCTTAAGGCTATCTAAACCACACATTAACTTTAGAACTATTAATTTAAGCTTTAGAAAGATACCTTAATTAACTATACCTTATTTTAGGCTATTATAAAGCTGTTTAACGATAAGGGCGTTTCTTACCATGTTAAATGGGTAAAGCGCTCACCTTCCAGCCCTAATAATAAGTTAAGGAAACTAGAGGGCCTGTTTTAGTTATATAAATGGAGTAAGAAGTAATAACTATAAAGTCCTTAAGTGTAGCTTTATAATAACACTTATAAAACTAATAATAAAAGCCTTATTTTTTTCTAGGTTGTAGGGTTTAACCACCTTAGTATGGCTTACTCTTACGGCTTTGGCCTTATTAATAATAAGCGTTAAGAAGGTTTTAACTAGTTAATAGAAACCGTAAACGCCGTTAAAGACGAAATTAAGGCTAAGCCGCTTATTATAATTATTACAGATTATAATAAAGTGATAAAAGTAGCTGTTACGAAGGTTTACCCCTTTACTAAGCCTCAGATCTGTATATTCCACCTTTAAAAGAACGTCACTCTCTATATTAAGTGTAAGTGGAATAAGGCCGCTGCTAAGCAAGTTACACGCTTTATAAGCTAGCCTTTTCCTTTATGTTAATAAGAAGAAGAGGAGGATCTTCTAAAGGTAAAGGACTAGCTTATTATCGATTATTAAGCTAGACTTTTAAACGGCTAGTTTAACAGCTCCCTTAACGTAATAAAGTACTTTATAAAGGGCCTATATTCTCTTTAACAGGCAGTTCTTTACATATATACTGTAGAGGAGTTTAATACCGCGTAAGACCGGCTGAAAACCTTCTTCTTGTACCAGATCGACATTTTTTAATATTTAGAGGAGACCTGGATGCCGTTTAAGCACAAATAGGCTGCTTATTACACTAATAAGCTGCTTAACTTCGGTTAATAAACCACCTTACTAGTTAAGTCTGTAAATCGTTACTTTAAAAGCTTTATTATTAATAGTAACAGTACAGTTTTAACGGTTATGCGCTAGTTATATAAAATAGTTAAGGTGATAGAGTAATAGATCGATAAGGCGCTCTTTAAAGAGTATAATACCTTAAAACGCGACTTTATAAGGCGTATTTAGCTGGGGAAAACGCCCTTTTATGTCTTTAAGAAGGGCCTAGAGCTTATTATTAAGTAATAGAGGATTACTATCATAGCTTTACCGACATTAAATAACCCTACCCCCCTACCTTTTAAACTCTATACTGGCCAGTTTACCGCACAGTATAGTATACCTTACAGCTACACTCTATTTAACCGTAACGCTGTTAAGGCGCTCCTTCTCGTTCAGAAGGACTTCTACCTATACTAGTGGCTGGTTAAAAGTATTAAAGACGAAGACTAATACCTATAATACTAAGAGTTTAATTACGTTACAGCCTTATAAGGAAGACTGTAAGGTTTTATGGCGTTTACTAACTAACGTAATACACTTATACTTACTTAGCTGCCTTTAGCGGCCACTTTAGCACTTACTGCGCTTTAATAAGCTATTCCACTGCCTTTAAAGTTAAGTCTGGAGGTTAAGGAGGTTATTCCAGCTACCTAGCCACCTCCCTAGCTAGTAAGAGGTAAAGGCTGTGGCTGTGGAGGGGTAACAGCTTAGGGTTTAGCGTGTGGATAAGGTGGTAGGGCTTATGGTGGTACTGTGAGGACTTTAATCTAACGGAACAGGTCTTAGTGGGAGGGGATTGAGCTTAACGGGTTATAGACGACAGTTATAAGTAGTGGAGGCACTATAATCGTGTCCAGCAGTACCCCCACGGCTAGCCGAGGGGCCTGCAGAGGCCGTAGGCAAGGGGGCGTGCCACGTGGAGGACCTGTGCCAGCGTCTGGAAGCCGGCTACCCTCTTCGACTACAGGCACTATAAGGCCTCAGAGAGCTTCACGTGCTAGAGGCGCTAGCCAGACTCAGGGTTAATTAACGCTGTCGGAGCCGTTCTGGCCAATCAGAGGGCGTGGTGGAGGGTTAGTCAGCGAGTAATTACGTAGAATTAATTGAGGTTTGACTGCAGAAACGTGAGAATTGAGCTCCATTGCGTTATTTGAGCCTGGTTCAATTGAACAAGTTGGTTGCGATCGATGCGACCGAGGCCGACCGGTGCCGAATGCGTGGGGTTACACGTGCTCAGGGTTAGGGTTATGTATGGGGGTTTGGATTTTACAGTGCAAATGGTCATTTTCTTATAGTGCAAATAGACATCCTCTTATATTAACTAGAATGCAACTCGTCATGTAATCATATCTGCACCAGCCCCTTCCCCACCAACTTCTGGTAAGGATGCGGTCCTCCTTACCCACAGGCGTGTTTCCAAGCGACCGGAACCCGAATAAAGACAGGGAAGTAGCAAGACTGTATAGATCACGAAGCTGTTCCAGTAATTCATGGCAGATCTTCCCTACGAGTGCGCGATAACATGTCAAATCCCATCCAACACCTTTGATCCATCCGGTCACGTCAAAGTGCTAGGTGTGCATATCTCGCTCTTCACCTCATTACCATTGCAGGTGCCAGTTCCTAGGTGAGTACCGTACTGTCAGCTTTGAACAAACTAGGTGGCTTTTAATGAGAAGTTACTCACCTATGGTGCAGAGCAGGAAGGGGGTGAACGCAATGTCGCCGGTCTGGCCTTCTGGAACCTTGTAGGTAAAGGTATCTGTGTCCTCGGCAGTCTCAGTCATCTCAAAAGCAACCCCCAGTGACGAAACATCAGCAAAGCCAATATTCATCGATGCAGTCCACGATTGAGATCTGGCCTTGGAAATCTGCCTCCCAGCCGGCCCAGCAACCATGTTGAAAAAAATCTGGGGCCCATCAGCTGGTCTCGGGTATTCTTCCTTCCCCGGATCGGCCTTCCAAGAGCCCTTATCACAGCTGCGCTTGACCACCTTCGGGAGTCCCGTTAGAGATTAGCGCGACTGGGAGGGGGGCCGACCTCCACGGGATGAATGGCCGTGCCATTGATGTCCTGCAGCACCAGGCTGTAAATACCACCCGGGGGCCCGGTATCAAGGTCCCTGAAACGCCGGAACTTGTGCGGCGCCTCGGCGCCTTTGCAGTCTTCCCTTCCGCAGCAGAACTGGACCATGAAGCTCTTCTCAAGATCCAGGACTGCACAGACGGCCCCCTTGAAGGCACCTTTGACGTAGCCGCAGGCATCCAGACTGGTACCGGCAGGTGATTTGGCGATGATATTGCAGCCTTCGTCGAGGGGTGGGATGTCGATATATGCCTTCCAGCCGCTGACGATCTGTTATCAGTCATTTTGCTGGGATTATAAGAAATGTAGGTAGGTATTCTCTTACCCTCCGTTGGTGCCTTCGAAGCCTTGGCTGTAGAAAACGTTGTCGGAGTCGTAGACTACGCAGTTTGGATATCCCGTACCGGCATTCGTCAGTCCGACTGGGCAGTTCTGGCATTTGTTGTCTTTGCACATCTTGTACACGCCCCCCCCCGCGAGGTTGCAGGCGACGGGCAGGACAAAAATGTGGAATTGCTTCAAGTTGATCGAGATCATTGTGGTGGTGGTGAGGTGTTGATACTGTAGTGGACAGATGTAGTGTCAAGTTCAGCGGTGTTAACGGTGTGTTTCCCTTGATTCGGCGAGGCTGTCACAGGAAGCTCTGTCTGATGGGTCAGAAGAAGTGATAGGCGGGTGCACAAGATGTTCTTTAGTAGTTGAATTCCCCCGGTCTCCGCAATCCCCTTGCTAGTTGTATCTCGGCTTCTACGATCCATGGCCAAACATCAGAATCGAGATGACCGCACAGCTTGGAGTGGAAGTTACTCTCATGGAACTGCCGCTGAGACTCATCGAGAAAGCGGGAACAGTGACGACATGATTGTATTGTCTCGAGAACCAACAGTTTTTCGGCAAGAGCTGTAGCCCAATGGCGTAACAACACTCCCAGGCGACAGCTGACGAAGTGCGCCTTGTAATATCCGGTCAGGCCGAATGACGTCGTGATCGAAACCATCACGGCGATGGGATGCAGAGACACAGTGCAAAGGGATCGATGGCCCAAAAAACACAGAGTTCAGGAATCTAGGAGGTCGCTGCACTGCTTGATCCAGGAGAACGGCGCGGCTATAAGATCGCGGCATCGCCTGAGACCTCAACAGATTGCGGCACAGGCGATCGCTACTCCCCTCCGAGTTTCATAAAGCAAACATTGCGACGTTGAACAGTGGATCTACTATGGCGGCCATTCCACGCTTTTGTTCCATCCTCCTTCTCAGTGGACTTGTTCAACCCATCACTGCCAACTGGTAAGACCGGTTCTCTCCCCAAGCTTGCCCGAGAAGGTGACTTAACACCTTTCCTAATGAGCCAGGGCTGTGAACCTCTACAAGAAAGGATGCCCCAAGGGAGACAACATCGATGACCCTGGTGTGTAGCTGGTTGGAAGCACTGCTGGACAGGCCAAGCAGGAAATTTGGTGCTACCAAGTTGACTCGGCGCACGCAGCATTCCTTGACGGCATTGTGGCCGATAGCATGAAGGTCGATGTATTTGCAGACTGGCAGTGCAGCAACCTGATTGAAACCTGGACTTCGGACGGGTGCATTGCTGTCAACTCGGACCCGAATGTAAGTGTACTTCGTCTGTGACTGGAGCACTTCAGGCCTCGGTAATTAGCCGCAGCTGACTGAAGTCCACAGACTGTCATTTCTGGAGCTAGGATTGTGCCGAAATGAGCTGTGAACTCTCTAGGCAATGTGAATGGATCTTTCTACACCTTATCTTGACTCTTCCTGCGAGGCGAGATGACTCGGACAGGAGAGAGAAGGGGGGGGCGGGGCCGGGGTTACGAGAATCCTACGAGTTAGTTCCGTTGCAATACAATCACACCGGCCTGATGCTCGGCCTATTCGGCAGATGTCTTTGTGGGCGGAGAGAACAAGAATGACGTCTCTGCTCAGCTGGTCCTGAAAACAGCAGGTGCTGGTCGATGACGTCGTTTTCTTAGGCTGTTGACAAGGGGTTGAAAAGGGGAGCGCATCTCAGAGGGGCAACACAGGCAGCCAGCAGCCCGCAAAACTTCTCTCCCCTCCATCGTTTCACGATTAAACAGTCAACCGACCGTCCATCAACATGCCGCCACGCAACAGGTCCCTCCATCTCACCATCCTCATCATCCTCACCAGCATCTCTCCTTCTCTCCCAGAGTATCTTGGCCTCTCGGGTGAAAGCTTCAGCTCCGACCCTCACCCATTCGGCCCCTTCGATGTCCCCATTGCCAAATTCCACACCTTCCTCTCCACCCCCAACGCAACAAGCACCTTCCCCATCGCCTCTCCCAACCTCTCCCTTCCCTATCCCGGCTCGCCACCCCCTGGAACGACCACCGCCAACTGGACATGGACTGTCTCCGTCGTTGCAGACATCCCCCTGTCCGAGAGCAACTCTGCCCTCTTCCGCGGCCGAAACGAAACCTTCACCGCGAATTCCGTATGACTACAAGCACCTCTTGCTCCCAACGGAACTGCGGCAGTCAACCCCTCGTGGGATATCTGCGTCTTCAACTGGGAAGTACTCATGAACGAATACCCCGCAAGTTGGAGGCACGACGACGGGAGCTGCTCCAGTATCATCAGCGAGAAATGTCGAAAGAGGTTCGAAGCGAGTGTAGCAAGGTCTTTTCGGGATGATCAGGGGGGGGACCACCTGTGTCGATGTCCTGAGGTGGAGAAGCTTGATGCTTGTAGTGCGGAGGAGAAGGCGGCGTGGAAGGTAGTTTCGAGTTGTAGGGCTTGGAGTAAGTTCCTTTCTGGGTCTTATGAGAGGTGGGTGCTATGAGCTAACGATTGGTGTGCGGTAGCATTCAACTCGACGATTATTAATAAATGGGAAGGGGGGAGGTTCAGTCCGAGGAGCTATGGGAGTGTGCCCCATGCAAGGGGGCACCGCACGGCGTATGATTTTGCAAGTAGTTTGACGTGGCCGGTGATGGTGATGTGGGTGCCATCTGAGACCGGGCTGTCGATACCGGGCGCGAAGGGGCGCGAGGGTGTTCCGGACTCGGCTGCAAGGATGTTGTGCGTGCGTGCTAAGGAGGCTACTGATGGGAGTGTTGTGCCAGGGACCGTGTCAAGCGGGGATGTTAGGAGGAGTGGGACTGAAGGCCCGTTGGTGATATTGGTGATTGTAGTCATGCTGGTAACTGGCTGGATCATTGATTAAGGGTTCTGGGTAGAGTAATATAAGGTATTCACCTTAGATGACAGATACTCAGACGAGAATACAAAAGCACGCACTTGCAGAATACACCTTTTCCTTGTGATATGAGGCCTTAGTTAACGCTTTAAGGGCAAGTCACTCCCGCTGACAAGGTGTAAGAGGCAAAAAGGGGCAACCAAAACATTCTCTTGCAAGAAATGGCAAAAACATACAACACCAGGGATTCGCTGGTCGTCACCGACCCAACTACTAGTCTGGCCCTCACTGGCTTGTCTATGGGAGAGCGGACGGGATCCCGCATTCTCCAGTGGGTATGGCCGTATGTGGCTGTTTGTGAAGGTGTTGCTGCTGATGTCTGGCGGACTCTTGCGGCTGCAGGCGCGCTCCATCACTACTTACCCGGCAATGAATTCAAGGCCGTGAAGATTACCAAATCCAGTTCATGAAGAGAAAGCAAAACTGACGACACAGGTGGAGAAAAAGAATGGCTAGGGTCCACTGTGCCAGAGTGGAAAGGCAAAAACGAATGTTAGGACGAAACGTGATTTGAGCACGTGACCTGCCGGACTGCAGCCGGCTGCTCTACCGCTGAGCTATTCGTCCTTTCTGCTGTTGATGTTGTGTCAGGGCGGTATGGACATCCATGAAGCAGTGAGTGGGGCTGGATGATGGGGGTGGACCCGACACTCAAAGGGGGTTGCAGCATGGCTCATCAGGAGGGGAGCGATGGCGTGCCAAGAGGGGGAAACTGGCAGGCATTTTTGTCTTCTTAATTTCTTTCTGTGTGCGGTTGTGTTTCCAAACGCGCTAGATTGCTTCAATGCTCGCTTGCTGCTCGCTTGTTTGAGAGATCAAATGAAAAGGTTCGTCGTCAGCGCTGGGCCAAGGTGAAGCAGCGGCTGAGGCAACAGCCTCATACTCCATCGGTTTGCACATCCACCCTGTGGGCCAAGTCCGATTCGACGCATCTAGAGCTCAACCTCTGCTGCAAAAGGTGCAAAAAGGTTCAGCTTATCCCCGCGCTAACAATAAAAGACCCGTGCATCGGCGCGGCGTGGCGAGTCCTGACTCGTTCCCGCAACACCATCTCCACACAATACCTCCATCACCCGTTTGAGGAATTAGGCCTTTCTTGGCTTCGCCTCACGCTGCCGTTTGAGCTCTCGGCACTGCTTGGTCTCGACGCTCGTCGTGGAGCAATGCGCCTGCTAATGGGGTCTAGCGGTTTCAGCCACATAAAATCTCTCTCCAATGACGACTTACACAGCGAGTTGAGGGTAATACCGTCACGACGCCCCTGTGCGGCAAGGTCGAGAACGGCCCCCACCGCTCGCATGTTACACGCGGGTGGGTAGGGCGAGTCAAATGCGAGAAAGATAAGGCATGTATTGATCTCGGCAACTTGGGGTCGGTTGGTATTTGTTCTTCTTTGGTCCTCGTTTGCTGTGTTTGGTAATCCGTCGCTCGCTTTGGACCTTACGTTGGGTTACATTCCGTTCTTTCTTGGAGCAGGCACTCCAGCCATTATTATTATCTCGGCTGGTCCCGACTGTTACCTTCTCTCTCACACATTGCCACCGTTGCAATGCAGGAGATCATCGAAATATCGGAGCTCCCGGCGCTGAGAGACCCCGAACCCAGGCCGTCCGAGTCTCTGCAGCCGCAGTCGCGACTGCAACCGACCACCATACGAGCACCGTTCTTCAGACAGCATTCCTCAGTCGACGATTACTACTACGGTAACAACAATCGTCAACTCGACTTCCTCAGCCCCGTGCAGGAAGACAAGCCACCTCGACGCAGCTTCCACACACCCCAAGCCTCCGACGCCTCCGACCTCACCCGCGTGGGCGACGCCTATCCCGAACTCTTCCAAGACCTCGAGAAAATCCGCTCCATTACCTCCATCACCGCCCTCACACCGCCCAACAACCAATCCAAATTCGACCATGGCGACTCCGACACCCCCGCCTCCCCCGGTATCGACTTCTCCCCTCCGAGCCCCCCGGACGATCCCCCCTCCGGCATCCCCCGCGCCAACCTCCCCTTCCGCGAGCGCCTCCGCCACTTCACCTGGGCGTGGTACACGCTCTCCATGTCCACCGGCGGAATCTCCCTGCTGATCATCGCCCAACCGCACACCTTCCCCGGGCTCTTCCAGATCGGCCTCGCCATCTACATCCTCAACATCCTCCTCTTCACACTGATCACCTCGCTCCTCCTCACGCGCTTCTGCCTCTTCCCGGGGACGTTCAAATCCTCCATCACCCACCGGCGCGAGGGGTTTTTCTTCCCCTGTTTCTTCCTCAGCATCGCGACGCTCATCACCGGCACACACCGGTATTTCGTCCCCGACAAGACCGACCTCTCCGGGGTCCCGCCTTCGCTCCTCTGGGCGATCGAGATTGCCTTCTGGGCATACCTCGTCGTCACCACTCTCGTCGCAATCGGCCAGTACCTGTACGTCTTCTCGGCGCATCAACTCCCCCTGTCGACCATGATGCCCACGTGGATTCTGCCGATCTTCCCCATCATGCTCTCGGGGACGATCGCCTCCGTCATCGCCGGCACGCAGCCCTCGGCACAGGCAGTCTCCATCATCACTGCGGGCTTGACCTGCCAGGGGCTGGGAATTGCGGTCGCGACGATGATGTACGCGCACATGGTTGGGAGGCTGTTCGTCTCCGGCCTGCCGCACAGGGAACACCGCCCCGGGCTGTTCATGTGCGTCGGCCCCCCGTCGTTCACAGCCCTCGCGTTCGTTGGGCTGGCGAAATCCCTCCCCCCCGACTTCGATTTCGACATGGACGGCTTCCTCGACACATCAGAGATCTCCACCATGGCCATCATCGGCGCGGGCTTCCTCTGGGCGCTGTCGTTCTGGTGGTTCGGCATTGCGGTTGTAGCGGTCGCGATCGCGCCGCCGAGGGAGTTTCATTTGGGCTGGTGGGCTAGTGTGTTCCCGAACGTGGGCTTTGTGCTGGCGACCTTGGCGCTCGGGAGGGAGTTTCAGAATGAGCCGGTGTTATGGTTTGGGACCGGGGTGAGTATTTTGTTGGTGGTGGTGTATTTGTTTGTCGGGGGGAGTTTGGTCAGGGCGGTGTGGAAGCAGAAGATTGTGTATCCTGGGAGGGATGAGGATTTTGACGATCATTGAGGGTTGGGATTGTTGGGTTATTGGGGACGGGTTAGGGGGGTTGTGGTATATATTCGTAGTGTTTGAGTTGTGGTTGGAGGGAGGAGTGATACAAAGGGGGAGAGACTGGATTGTGTTTAGGGAATTAGAAAGCAGGCGATTGGATATAATGCATTACTAGTATTGTTAGTCGAGATAAATCGGGGTATTTGAATCCTCCGGATCTGGTATGCGGCCTTGGTCAGGAGCGTCAATGCAGGCACCCTTGCTTTCAAGCTGCTATGTTGCTGCTTTCTTTCCCCTTTGCCTCCCGCGGCAGCGTGCTGGCGTGTCTCCGGTGCGCATGAGTCGGAAGATCAACAGGGTAGGTGGCTAGCTGTACCAAATGTCAATACAAGAGTGCCGGAGTACAGCCACCTCCAAACCTGGATGTCACATTTTCTGACATCAAATGTCACCACGGGGCGGGAAAGAGGTCCTTCAGCATTCCAATCCAACATTGTTGTTGTTAATTGCAGTCAACCTAGCGGGGAATGTCTCACCCAGCCGCCAAGCTGCGCCATCCGCTTAGTGGCAGAGGGAATGGTGGTGTCTCTAATGCCTGTATCCCTTGGGAAATCCCAGGGTACAAAGGGGCAGCTGTCTTGGCGGCGATTATTTGGAACCAGTCCACCCACTCCCTGACCTCGAGCACTTCCAAGTTGCGTCCCTCACGCTCCAACACGCATCAAGCCCTCCTGACGACGCCAGACGACCCTGCCCACTTATGCTGAACCATCAGACTGCACGACAGTCACACCGCCAACACCGCCAGAACCATGATCCTCACAATAACAAACACCTTCTCCCACCTCCCACCGCCCCAAACCACCACAGGCGTCACGGACCCCGCACCAACCGCCGCAACCCATCTCCCACCCGCAAAGAAATCAATGTCAGACGGGGAGATTGCCTTGGCTCTCTTCTTGGTTTCCATGCTTCTCGTCGCCATCATGATAGCGGGGTGTGCTGAGGGGAGAGCGAAGAGCTTGAAGGGCTTGAGGGGTGGGGTTCGAGGGAAGGGAGGTGACCAAGGAGTGGTGGAGGTGGACTCCGAGATGTCAAATGAAGGGCACGGGGTGTGTGGGGGGTGTGGGGGGACGTATTTGAAGGTTCCGGAGGCGGCGGTTACTTCTACTTTTTGGCGGCGGTGATGGGTGTGGGAGTGTGAAGCGATGTAGTGGAAAGAGGCTCTCATTGGAATGGGGGTGGCGCTAGAACTTGTGGCGGCGTCTGTCTGTAGTGTGCGCCCTGGAGATGGAGGATTTTGGGAATTTGCTTTGAAAGAATGGTCTCGACGAAAAGAGTTGAGTCCAAAATCTGAAGTCGACTAAGATCAATGCTGATTGCACTAAACTGACGCGGGAGGCATGTCAGTCACCATGTCGTGCCCTGCGTATTGATCCAAGCTGTTGAGCTTCATACATGCTCCAGAAACCTTGGCTCTTTCGTCCCATACCTACTCTATTGAGTTGTTATCTCGGGGATACCGAGAGCTCGTACTGGGTTTGGCGTATAGCGATGCGTTCGAAGGCTGAGAAGAACCACCCTCAAGGGGCCATCTTTGCATAGGGGGGTAGCCAGATGTATGTGACTCTTCAAGCTTAGGTGATCGAGTCGTTGTCCAGTTCAGGGGAGTGGCAAGTCTCGTGCTGGAAGTCGAAGCGCCAGAGGATGGGCGAGAGTTGGAAGACTTCAAGTTGTCAAGAGACATCTATTCTTAAAGCACAGCCTCGGTAGTGACCGTCTGTTTTGAGGCCATTGTAAATATGATACAAACTTCAAGTCTAGAGATATGAAATGAGAATGTAAATGAACAAACACTATTTTGGCCCGGATCTCAACGGCCTGAGGAATGTAAACTTATATTAGGCTCACTCGAAAACCTTCACCACGCGCTCTCCTAGATTTGGGGACTTCTTTCTCCCACTTGGGAAAATGAACATCGCCAGGCCTGAAAACACGCATATCTCGGACGAAGACCACCACATGCCGATTTCTTAGATTTGGAGAGGCTTAAAGTGCTCCGCTCATGCCGACCATTGATTCCCATCGAGTGTTATGCAGTGGAGGGAAAACCAACTGAGTGCCTAGACATTCCAGATCGGGAGCAAGAAAAAGATCCGATCCGAGCTCGCACTTAGATTCGGATTTTGCTCGGAAAGGCCCAGTTCAGGGGACTCAGCTTCGCTCAGCGTCGCGCTCAAGTCCACTCCTGGCGGTTTCCGGAGCCAGTGGCGAAAACCCAGCCTGTCAGACTTCCTTGGCAAACCAAATTTCTTCAGTTTTTTAACCGTGATTAGTACGTAGATTCAATATCCAAGACCCTGTAATACCAGGCCTTCAGAGAAAAGGGCTGGTGAAAACGCAACATTCAGCTTTCAGCAACTCACTTATAACGTATTACGACCTGCACCTGGCACAGACCCGAAGGACTGATCAGGTTAAGACAGAGCGTATGGCAGGACGCTAAAGACTGGGTGGGCGTTCCGAAGACAGCTTGTTAAGCTAGCACTCCTAGACGGGGGTTTAATGTTACTGTAAGTCGTTATCACTATAATGTACAGAGGTGAGTCTGAACAGTAAGATATAAATGAATAATTAAATACTAACGTGAGGAACTAGGAGTCCCTTACAGCTATTATAGACACAATAATAACTATCTATATTAACTATCTTAAAAGGTACTTCGTACCTTGATCACTGTGCTTACTCTCTAAAGGAGTAATTAAGGTAATTACCTTTCTAACTACTTACTTTAATTACTAGGTCTTAGTGAGATTAGGGTGATTAACTAACGATAAGTCGTAAGGGCTTCTAGTCTTTATACCCCTAGCCCAGTGCGTAAGTACTGTACGTACTGTCCTTCTGCACTGTTCCTTCTGCAGGGAATCCGTCAAGCCGCCCCAGCCCAAGTGACAGCCTGCAGGGTCGTTACACGATTCCCCCTCTTTAATATTCTTTTTCTATAAAGAATTTCGGTTGGTTTCTCCTTCTTGTAACGTAACGATACCTGCTAACGGGGTGAAGAAGAATAGGAGAAACGCCATTCCCTTATCCACTGTCCGCTGTACTGCTGCTACTGAATTTATCTTAACTTTTAGCATTATAATGCTTGTAAAGTGCAGCTGTTATTAACACTTAAAACTAGCAGACTGTAAGGTAGCTGGCAAAAGTAAGTTATATAGTTACTATATAGTAGCTAACGGGACTGTGTACTTATTATGTAACGTTTACCGGAACGACTTAACTACTCTTCGCTAAGTTCTTAATAAGAAAAAGCGTCTCGACTCAAAGGAGCGTAACGTTTTCGTAAAGCTCCTTCGCATTAAGGACTAGCAGAGGTCTTTAGCTACTTGTACTGACGAGCTCTTTAGTCACGAGCTGGAAATTATTACCAAGGAGGAGCGCGCGATGCAAGAGGCAACCACACCAGTTCCCGAATTTGACTAAGGGGGGTTCCTAGCAAAGACCCCTTCCAGTTCCTTTCTTAAGGGAACACCGCAATCCGCAACAACTACTTAACTTAATTCTTAACTTCTTTCTTTTGATAATAAATAAAACGGCTCTTTAACGTAGTAGTAACGTAGTCATATTTCGCTTCTTCACATAATATACCTAAGTGCATTATCTAAAGATTTCATTAACAAGAGGTTATAAATTTAAGTCTTATAAAAGTCCTTTCTGTTCTTCCTATAGTTTCCCTAAAGTTCCTGCCTTAGTGGAACTATAAGTTAAGTGGGTTTCTTTTTACTAACACTGACTGAGTTTTCGTTATATGCTAATTTCTATTCTCGACAGATGTTTATTATATAGATACGCTCTTTCTGCCGCGCACTGCTATACAACTGGTTCGGGAGTGTTAGGAGGGTGTAGCTTACGCTTTTCGCTTCCTTAGGCGAACCTAGGTCCCGGCGACAGTTAGTTTATTCTATAACGTTACCGTTACCTATTTCCTTACAGGGCGGGCTATACTTGTAGTATAAGTTGGTCTGTAGACAGGCTGCACCTTCCTTAACTTCTCTGTAATTGTGACGACCCTGCAGGCCGTCACTTGGGCCGGAGCGGCCCGACGAATCCCCCGCACAAGGAACAGTGCAGGAAGACAGTACGCACGGTACTGCGCACTGGGCCAGGGGTGCAAAGACCCGAAGCCCCTACGACCAACCAGCAGTTGCTCAGCCTTGGCAAAGGTGCTCACCTACTGAGCATCTGTAAGACCCCTGAGCAAGGAGCGCTCAGTAGCAGGATGCTCAGTTCCTCGCTGAGCAGTAGGCCACTGAGCAAGGTACGAAGTACCTCCTAGCTAGTTAGTATAAGTAGCCATGGTTGTGCCCACAACCACCGTGAGGGACTCTGGTTCCTCACGCTAGTATTCAATTGTTCATTTGTGTCCTACTGTTCAGACTCACCTCTGTGCATTATAGTGACAGCGACCTACAGTGACATTGAACCCCCCGTCTAGGAGTGCTAGCTCAGCAAGCCGTCTTCGGAACGCCCCCTACCTGTTGGCGTCCTGCCATACGTTCTGTCTTAACCCGCGCCAGTCCTCTCGAGGCCTGTGTCGGGTGCAGGTCGTAATAGTAATACCACGTATACGATTCGTGTAGAGCTTTTTGGCGTTTCCAGAAGCTTAGCCTCCTTATTAGGTCTAAGGTCTTTATAACTTTAGCTAAAGGTTTTAACAAATATCCTTCTATACTTACTAAAGAGTTTCTTACCACTTCTTAAGCTTTATATCTTATAGTAATCTTGCTTTTTAGTTTAGTAGTTTAAATATTAAATTTTATCTTATTATTAATTCTTATTATTAGTTTTAATTAATCTGGATTCTTTCAGTAAAACTCCGCAATTAGGTCTAAGTACTTAAAGTTTTTACTAAGTTCTTATAAGTTACTTTTAAAGCTGTAATCTAGTTACTTAACAAGATATTCAAACGTGTTTTTCTATTTCCGTAAATTTATAACTTCCTTAACGTTATATTTATCCTTATTAGTGTTAATCTCAATTTTCTTTTTTAAAGGAATTCCCTTTAAGGTAAGTTCTAGAAGTAAGATATAAAAACCCTTAATCTGTATCTTTATGCTAGTAGGTAAGTTAAATTTATAATTAGAGGTGGCGACCTTATTCTTAATTTGGAACGGTCTGTACCTTTTGAAGTTAAGCTTCTTACTAGGCTGCCTCGAATGTAGGTTTTGTAAAAACAAAAGGTAGACATTATCCCCCTTCTGAAGAGTTAGTCTCTTAACTTATTCGTTATTATAATAAAGTCCTTCTTTAAGTATTAGTTACTTAGTTTAGTATTTGTTAGCAAATCTCTTCATTTATTTATGTTAGTTTCTAGCCCCAGTGGGTTTCACTCCCTGAATTCCACCAGTGAGTCATACAAGCACTTACGTGGCCTACGGCCACTATTACAATTCTGTATAGTAGATAGAAGGCTCTGGAAGCCGACCACAGCCTACAAAAGCCCTCTCCTCTCCTGTATCTAGCCTTCTACTAAGTAAGTAATGTTACACTACTCATTCAGTTATATACAGAGGCACTGCCTCTGTACCTCAGGCCTTCTTTTGCTTCCTACAGCGCTTCTAGCGCTGTAGTTGGCTTGGAACAGTACCGCTCTACTTCCTCTAAGCAACAGGCCTGTACTACAGGCCTGTGGAACTGTGACGACCCTGCAGGCCGTCACTTGGGCCGGGGCGGCCCGATGAATCCCCCGCAGAAGGAACAGTGCGGGAAGACGGTGTACACCGTCCAGGCGCACTGGGCCAGGGGTGTAAAGACCCAAAGCCCCTATAACCAATGAGGTGCTGCTCGCAGCATGCTAAGTGCTTACATCACGAGCAGGAGAAACCTTATAAGTAAAACGCTTACGTAGTGTAAAGTGCTCGTATAATAAGCACTTACGACATTATAAGTAAGGTATGAAGTACCTCCCAGTTAGCTAGTATAAATAGTTATAATTATACTTATAATTACTGTAAAGGACTCTAGTTCCTCACACTAATATTTAATTATTTATTTATATCTTACTGTTTAGACTTACCTTTATGTATTATAATAATAACGATTTATAATAATATTAAACCTCCCGTTTAAAAGTGCTAACTTAATAAGCCGTCTTTAGAACACCCTTTACCTGTTAGTATCCTGTTATATGTTTTATCTTAACCTGCACTAGTCCTCTTAAGGCCTATATTAAGTGTAGGTTATAATATAATATTAACATTATAATTCTAAACGCTATTTATTAAATTCCCAGATACTACCTCCCTCCTATTAACATATTAACCTTTAGAAAAGGTAAGGAGATTAAAGAGGTGTAAGCTTAGCCTTAACTCCTTATTATTAATAAGTTAGCTGTACGCCTTAAAGACTTAAATTTTAACTAGTAAAGACTGGTTAAGGAACTTAATAAAACCTTCCCTAAAGATATTAAGAGTTACATTAATCTTATTAAAAAACTTTAAACTTAACTTAACACTGTTAAACTAAAGAATAACGACCTTAAGGGCTTATAAAAGAAATAAGTAAAGCTCCCTCTACTGTTACGCTTTAAGGGAGACTTTACGTAATTAAAGTCCTAGATAGCCCAGCTTTAAAGTTATATTATATATTACAACGAGTAATTCTTTAAAAAAGAAGGAAAGGTTAGGTTCGCTAGAGCTTTATTAAATAAAGTAACCGCTTACTAATATAAACCCTACATAAAGATAATTAATGACCTCTCTGTAGATAAAGCGTGTAAAGAGGCCCTTAAAACTTAGGCCCTTTTTAACAACTTTAACGTTTTTATTAACTAACTTTAGATTAAGTTTAAAGAACTAAACGCCCTTAAGTGGGCTAAGTAACGCCTTATAACCCTAAAGCAGACGTTTTTAATCTTTAAGTTCTTTACACACTTTAAATTAGAAGTAGTAAAGACTAAACTTAGTTAAGAGGCTTTAATAATGCTGTTCTGGAGTAGTTTAAAGGAGCACGTTATTAGAGACCTTTATTAAGAAGACCGATTAAACTGTCTATAAGAATTAGTTAAGATAGCTATTAAGGCTAATAATTAGTATTATAATCACTATTATTAAAAGAGCTTCTGGAAAGAACAGACTCCTTATTAGCTAAAGAAGGGGAATTAGTTAACTGTAATAAGTTACCACCCTAGACTAATAGACATTAGCATAGTGAATCGCTAGAATTAACTTAACTGTAATAAACCCTAATAATAACAGTAATAGAAGCAGTTTAAAGATTTATCCTAGATCTAGTACTTTAACTGTAGTAAGAAAGGCTATATAATATAATAATACCTGTTATTAAAGTAAGTTAGTTAGAAACCTGTTTTAGAAAGAGGGAAATATGTTAAGTTTAATTTAAAAGATATTTATATTAGGATAGTAAGTAATAAAGAGGATTACACCTAAATGGATAAGTGTAACTTAGGAGACGAGGAAGAAGAACCCCAGGATATAATATACCTAGTCTTTAAGGGTGCTTTAGAAAAGTTAGCTACAGAGGTGTAAGTTGTAGAAGACCGACTTTAAGGTAGAAACTTAAAATTACTAGAGGTGTAGGTTATAAAAGACTAACTTTAGGAAAAGATATTCCAGTTAGCCGTTACAGGCCTTAAGGACCTTACCTTATAAGTTTAAGAATTAAGGAAGTTTAAAAAGGACCCTAACTTAAACCTTATTAAGATAGTTAAAGGAGTTGAAGAATTAGCCTTTTAAGCTATTTAAGTAGTAAAGTAAGTTTTAAAAGGAGAAAAAGAGTAAGCTGAGAGAATTAAGTTAGAAAAACGGAAGTTCTTTTTAACAGTACCTTCTAAGACTTTTAAACACTTTAAATACGTTAAGTGGATTAGCACCCTTACCTTCTTAAAAGAAGGATAGCTTAGATAGCTACCTTATATTAAGGCTAGTATGCTTTAAACCAGTACTTTAAGGGTCCCTTAAGAAGGTGTAAAGTAAACACATTAGTGGAGGGTTTAAAAGCTGAAAGAAAAACATTAAGAGTTAGTAGACGAAGTAAAAGACCTGTAAGTTAAAAGCCTTACTATAACGTTTAAGGATAAAGTAGTGGAAATTAAGTTATAACTTTATAATAAAGTTCGCTTTACTAACTAATTTAAATATTAACTTATTAAGGAAGGCTATTTTATAGAAGAATAAGCTGGGTTATTATTACTTAAGTTTTAAAAAAAGGTTTAAGAGAAATAATAGACTTAAAAGTAAGTAGAAGAAGAGAAGAAATAAAACACCACTTTACCTATCCTATACTTTATAACTGTAACACTAATAGTTAACATTAACCATCCCAGTTATAAAGATATACTGTAAATTAATTACATATATAATAATTACACTTTTAACTAGCATTATAAACCTAAGGCCCTTTATAATCACTTCCCTAACACATAAAGACAGGATTACGCTGTCGTAAGAGTAAAGTTAGAACCAGCTCACTATTAAGTTTTTTACTCCCTAATAAAAGAGGCTAGTAATAAAAGAAAGGTTACTATAATTAATAAAGCTCCCATTACGTGCTGGTAAGGAGGAGTACTTAATAACTACCTAGTTATATTATGCTTATTATACTTTAATGGAAAAGTTAGGGAGTAGTAGAAGTAAGAAGATTATTAACGGATTTAAGAGTAAAAAGATATTACTGTAATTTAGTCTCACAGAACGTATTATTAACTTATTAAAGACTTTAGGAATATCAAACCGTTTAAAGTCAACTGGACGTTAAAGTGTAAAAACCTAGGAAAGGTTAATTACTAGGTTTATTAAAGCTGCTTATTTTTCTAAAAAGAATTGGGAAAAGGTTATAAGCCCTTTAAAAGAGCTGGAAACTAGTAATTTATTAATTAATAAAAACCTTAAAAAGAAGAAGAGGTATTTAAAGGTTAGGCTAAATAAGATCTTAAAGACAGATAATTATTATAACTTAGATGTTAAAAGAGTATAAGCATTATTCCGTTAATATTAATTTAATAGATAGGAGAGGGAGGCCGTTTAAGGTAAAAGCTGTAATTAATAGCGGAAATGCTTCTAACCTAATACACCCCTTATTAGTTAACTGAAGGAAACTCCCTAATAAAGAGTATAAAAAGGTTATTCCTATATAAAACGGAAAAGGAGGCCTATATTAATATAATAACAGTAAAGTCACTTACCACTTACCACTTTTAATTAAAGTAAATAGGGATAAATAATAAATAGACTTTAACGTTACATTAGTTATAAGGTATAATATAATCTTAAGTCTACCTTAACTAGAAAAGTATAACCTTATAATTAATTAGAAGAGTAACTACCTTACCTTTAATAAATCCTCTAATAACGATCACTGTTTAAAGAAAGTTAAAAAGGTATTAAACTGCTCTAAAGATATATAAAGCACTTAAAAGTAAGTTAAACCCTTAAAATTAAGTACAGTTTAGGTTAAGTTTACGAAGATAGTTAAAGGATTAGAGAGTTTACCGTATTACTTAAGTGATAACTTAAAAGGTAAAAAGAAGTAAAAAGCTAATTTATAAATAAGTAAAGAAGTTAACTTATCTAAGGTACTTATAGAATATAAGAAGTTTACCCTATTTTAAAAAAAGATATTATAATTATTAGATTATAAACTATAGGATTACGAAATTAAATTAAAGCTAGGAGTAAAGCTTTATAACTTCCAGCCTTACCACTTAAACCCTTAACAGGTTAAGGCCTTAAGGGAGTACGTTAATAAGAACTTGAAGAATAGGTTTATTATAAAGTCCCAGTCCTTAGTAAGGTACCTAGTGTTATTTATCTTAAAGAAAGGAGATAGTAAACTATATATAGTTATTAACTATTAAACGTTAAATAAAGATATAATTAAGAATTGTTACCTATTACTATTTATTATGGAAATATAAGAACGGATTATTAAAGTAAACTAGTTCTCCAGCCTTAATTTCCCTATAAGGTTTAATTACGTTAAAGTAAAGGAAGAGGATAAGTATAAAATAGCTTTTTAGACTTATAACAGGTATTATTAGTATTATATTATACTGATAGGATTAATAAACGCCCCTGTGACTTTTTAAGGCTTAGTTAACAGTGTTTTTTACCCCTTCCTTAATAAGTTTATCTTTATATATTTAAATAACGTTCTGGTTTATTTTAAAACTTTAGAAAAATACTGAAAATATATACGATAGGTTCTGACAGCTTTTAAAAAAGTGAAGCTAACAGTAAACTTAGAAAAAAGCCATTTCCACATTTAAAAACTAAATTATCTAGGGTTTAAAGTAACCTTTAAGAAGCTTAAAATGTAAGTAGAGAAAATAAAGGCAGTTTAGGACTAATTTACTCTAAAGAATTTAAAAGAGTTATAAGCCTTTATTAGCTTTATGAACTTTTATTAGTACTTTATTAGGTATTTTATAAAGATTGTTAAACTATTATATAAGCTTATAGGAAAGGGTAAGCTGTTTAAGTAAACTAATAAATAATAAAAGGCGTTTAAAGACCTTAAACATACCTTTATTATAACATTAGTCTTAACTCTCCCTAATTTTTTAAGGCCCTTTTAAGTTAAGACGGACTTTTTAAAGTTTATAATTAATAAAGAACTTAGCTAAGTCTAAGGTAACGGGAAACACTACTTAATTACCTTTTTATTAAAAGGGATCTATAACCTAGCCTTAAGATACTTAATTTATAATAAGGAACTAATAGCGATTATTTAATACTTTACTAAATAAGTACTGTACTTAAGCGGTATAAAAGAACCGGTCTAGGTCTTTTTAAACTATAATAACCTTTAATACTTCTTAATAAAGGAACTTAATTTACAGTAAGTATAGTAAGCAGAGTTAATAGCCCTATTCCACTTTTAAATCTATTACGTTAAAGGAAAAGATAATGGGTAAGCTAATGCTCTTAATAGGAGATAGGATTATAAAGATGTTAACCTAATCCTAATCCCTATTACTATATTTAATAAAATTAAAAACGGTATATTAAAGTATATACTATAAATGTTAAATAACTAGATATTAGAATAAATTATTAACGTCTGTATAAACTTATAAATAAAGTATAACATCTATTAATAATAACAGGACTTTTAAATAAAAAGGTTAGCGGAAGGTACCTGTAAGTATAAATACCCTTTAAAAGACTTTTTAAGGCATTTATAAAACTGTAGTAAAGAGTGCTTAAAGTATTTAAATTACAGTAAAACTAATTATTAGTTAAAATAGCTGTTAGAAAGTATAAATAGCGTGCTTAAACTAAGAGTAAAGCTCTAGTATTAAGAGAAACTATACGTTTATAACCTAGATAAGCAGAAGGAGTACGTTTAGTAGGTTTACAAGTCTTGACTTAAAGGATATATAGGCTGAGCTAAGACTCTTACGTAAGCTTAGTAAACGTACACCTTCTTAAGAATAAAGAAGTTAGTTAAGGAGGTAGTTAATAACTGTAATATCTGTTATTAAAAGCAGAACTAGCGTTATAAACCTTATAAGCTTCTTAAACCACTCCCTGTACCATAGGCATTATAAAGCTTAATCTTACTTAATTTCGTTATTAGGATCTTAAAGTTTAAAAACCCTGTTATAAGAGTTACTTATAACCAGATCCTTATAGTAATTAATAGGTTGATAAAGTGGGCTTACTTTTTACTAACTTTAAAGGATATAACAGTGGAGTAACTTACTTACGTTTTTAAGAAAAAGGTAATTTCACAACACCTTTAACTAAATAACATTATTACAGATTAAGATAAGCTAATTATATTAAAGTTCTAATAAGGATTAATGTAAAGAATAAGTGTGAAAAGTAAGCTTTTAATAACATTTTACCTATAAACAGACAGCTAAACGGAGCGAGTTAACTAGATACTTATAACGTATTTTTAAGTGTATGTTAACTTTAAATAAGATAATTAGCTTAAGCTGTTATTAACAGTATAAATAGCTTATAATATAACGTTAGTTAAGTTAATAAGTATATTATTATTCTTTACTAATTATAGTAAGGAGCCTAAGCTTTATTAAGGCTTACTTATTAGCACCCTTTAAGCCACAGTTTACACAGACTGGATATAAGAACTATATAACTACTTATAAGCCGAATTTAAGTTTACACGCGAACGAATGAAGAAGTTTACTAATAAACACTAAATTAAATAATTAATACTTAAAAAAGGACTTTATTATAATAACGAATAAGTTAAGGGACTAACTCTTTAAAAGGGGGATTACGTTTATCTTTTTTTACGAAACTTATATTTAAAACAGCTTAGTAAGAAGCTCGACTTTAAAAGATATAAACCGTTCTAGATTAAGAAAAAGGTTATTACTTTTAATTACAAATTAGACCTACCTATTAGTATAAAAGTGCAGATTAAGGTTTTTCACGTCTCACTTCTGGAACCTACCTTAAAGGGAATTCTATTAGAAAAAAAGATTAAGGTTAATATTAATAAAGATAAGTACGACGTTAAGGAAGTTATAGATTTATAAAAGGGAAAGAACACATTTAAATATCTTATTAAATAGTTAGATTATAGCCTTAAAGGTAACTTATAAGAGTTAGTTATAAACTTTAAGTACTTAAACCTGATTATGGAATTCTACTGAAAGAATCTAGACTGATTAAAACTAATAATAAGAATTAAAAATAAGATAAGGTCTGATATTTAAATTACTATATTAAAAAGTAAGATTACTGTGGGACTTAAAGCCTAAAAAGTAGTAGGAAACTCCTTAATAAGTACGGGAGGATATTTATTAAAACCCTTAATTAAGGTTATAAGGACCTTAGACTTAATAAGGAGGCTAGGCCTTTAGAGCTCCTAATAAGCCTTACACGAAAAATAAGTGCTATTAAGGAAAGAAGTTAGTAAAAAGAAAATAAGTAAAAAAAATCGCCTTAAACCCTTTAACCTTAAGGGGTGAGGACTTAAAGTGACAGAAGACTTTTATAAGAACTAAACTTATAACTTTTCACTAAAAAAAGAAAGTTATAAATTAAGTTATAAAATAACTACTTACTATAAAAACCCTGTTAGGAAGTTCCCCTAGTTAAAAGACTTTACGTCTTTAAAAAGGGCGTCTAGCTTAACCTCCTTACTCTTTTAGAACTTTAATAACTCCGCTTTATAATTAAACGCCTTTACAGCCTAATCCTTAAAGTAGGACCGTTACTTATAAAGGCATGTTAAGTGCGTTAACACCTTTTAAAGTTTAGTAATAACTTTATAAAGCTGTTAAGTAGTAAATTTAACTTATAAGTTAAGGTCCTGCTTTTTAATAAGGAGAGCTTTTAACTTTGCTTTATTAACATTAAAAGTGTTACATTGGGAAGGCTGATGCCTCTTTAAACAGTAATTGTAACTGTCAGACTGGTTTAAAATCTAATAAATAAGTGGAGGGTTAACAGACTTATAAAAAGAATAAAGGGATATTTCGTTATTAAACGTATATATGTAGGTTGTAAGGTTTAAACAGCGGTTAATGCTTTTACCCTATTTCTATTTCGAGACTTAAGAGCTGGACACTTGTTATATAGTAAAGTAGTGAAAGGAAAAACTTACCTTTTAAGTTCTTTATAAGAAAAGAACGTTAAAGAGGGGGAATTATGTAATAACCTTATAGGCTGTCACTTAGGCTGGGGTGGCCTGATAAATCCCCTGTAGAAGGAACAGTGTGGGAAGACAGTATATACCGTCTAGGTGTATTAGGTTAGGGGTGTAAAAACCTGAAGCCCTTACGATTAATAAGGTGCTGCTTGTAATATATTAAGTGCTTATATTATAAGTAGGAGAAACCTTATAAGTAAAACGCTTATATGGTATAAAGTACTTGTATAATAAGTACTTATAACATTATAAGTAAGGTACAAAGTACCTTTTAGTTAGCTAGTATAGATAGTTATAGTTGTACCTATAATTACTGTAAGGGATTTTAGTTCCTTACGTTAGTATTTAATTATTTATTTATATCTTACTATTTAAACTCACCTTTACGTATTATAGTGATAACAATTTACAGTGACATTAAACCTCCCGTCTAGAAGTGCTAGTTTAATAAGCTGTCTTCGGAACGCCCCTTACCTGTTAGCGTCCTGTTATACGTTCTGTCTTAACCCGCACCAGTCCTCTCGAGGCCTGTGTCGGGTATAGGTTGTAATAGGAACCCTACTGTGTAACAATTTATATGTGAACTTAAGTTTGGCTTATAGGTAGTTATATAGTCCTTATATCCAGTCTGCGTAGACTGTGGCTTAAGGGATACTAGTTAGTAGGCTTTAGTAGAGTTCAGGCTCCTTACTGTAATTTACAAAGAATAGTAATATACTTATTAACTTAACTAACGTTATATTATAAGCTATTTATACTGTTAGTAACAGCTTAAGCTAATTGTCTTATTTGAAGTTAACGTAAGCTTAAAGATACGTTGTGAGTATCTGATTAACTTATTCTGTTTAACTATCTGTCTGTAAGTAGAAAGCTGTTAAAAGCTTACTTTTCACACTTATTCTCTATATTAACCTTTATTAAAATTTCAATACGATCAGCTTATCTTAATCTGTAATAATGTTAGTTAGTTAAAGGTATTATAAGATTATCTTTTCCTTAACGATATAAGTAAGTTACTCTATTGTTATGTATTTTAAAGTTAGTAAAAAGTAAGCCTATTTTATTAATTTATCGATTATTACTAAAATCTAATTATAAGTAACTCCTATAGTAAGGTCCTTAGACTTAAGTATCTTAGTAACGAAGTTAAGCAAGACGGAACTTTATAGTATTTATAATATAGGGAGTAGTTTAAGAAGCTTATAAGGCTTATAACGTTAGTTCTACTCTTAGTAGTAGATATTATAATTATCGATTACTTTCTTAACTAAGCTCTTTATTCTAAAGAAAGCATACGTTTGCTAAGCCTAAGCGGATGTCCTAGCTCTACTGATATATCCCCTAAGTCGAGACTTATAAACTTATTTGATATACTCTTTTCGTTTGTCCAGGTTATAAATATACAGCTTCTCCTAATATTAAAGCTTTACTTTTAGTTTAAGTGTACTGTCTATACCTCTTAATAACAGTTCTTACTAATAACTGATTTTTTCGTAATTTAGGTATATTAAGCACTCTTTACTACATTTCTACACGTGCTTTAAGAAGTCTCCTAAAAGGCACTTATACTTATAAGTACCTTCCGTTAACCTTCTTACTTAGAAGTCCTGTTATTGCTAATAAATATTATACTCTGTTTATAAGTTTATACAGACACTAATAGTTTACTCTAGCCTTTAATTATCTAACACTTATAAAGTGTACTTTAATATACTGTTCTTAGCTTCAGTAAATATTGTAATAGAGATTAAGGCTTAATTAGTATCGTTATAATCCTATCTCTAACTAAGAGCGTTAACTTACTTATTGTCTTTTCCTTTAACGTAGTAGATCTGGAAGTAGAATAAAGCTATTAGTTCTATTTATTATACTTATCGAGAGCTAAGTTCCTTTATTAAGAAGTACTAGAAGTTATTATAGTCTAAAAAAACTTAGACTAGTTCTTCTATACCGCTTAGATACAGTACCTACTTAATAAAGTACTAAATGATTACTATTAGTTCTTTATTATAAATTAAGTATTGTAAGGTAGGGTTATAGATCCCTTTTAATAAAAAGGTAACTAGGTAATTTTTTCTATTGTCCTGGACTTAGTTAAGTTCTTTACTAATTGCGAATTCCGAAGAGTCTATCTCGACTCGGAATAGTTTTAAAAAATCAAGGAAGGTTAGGACTGGTACTGTAACGAAGGTGTATTTAAGTTCTTTAAACGCCTTTTACTATTTATTAGTTCACATAAACAGCTTACCCTTTCCTATAAGCTTATATAGTAATTTTACAATTTTTATAAAGTACTTACTAAAATATTAATAGAAATTTATAAAGCTAATAAAAGCTTCTAATTCTTTCTAAATCTTTAGAGTAAGCTAATCTCTAATTATTACCGTCTTCTCAAATTACGTCTTAAGCTTTTTAGGGGTTACTTTAAACTTTAAATAGTTTAATTCCTAAACGTGGAAATAGCTTTTTTTTAAGTTTACTATTAACTTCGCTTTTTCGAGAGCTATTAGAACCTGTCGTATATGCTTTTAGTGTTCTTCTAAAGTTTCGGAATAGATTAGAACATCATTTAAATATATAAAGATAAACTTATTAAGGAAGGGGTAAAGAACACTGTCGATAAGGCTTTAGAAAGTTATAAGGGTGTTTATTAATCTTATAAGCATAACTTAATACTAGTAATGCCCGTTACGAGTTTAAAAGGCTATCTTATGTTTATCCTCTTCCTTTACTCTAACGTAGTTAGATCTTATAGGGAAGTTAAGGCTAGAAAACTATTACGCTTTAATAATCTGTTCTTACATTTCTGTAATAAGTAGTAATAAGTAACGATTTTTAATCGTATCCTTATTTAACGTTCGGTAATTAACGACTATACGAAGCTTACTATCTCCCTTCCTTAGGACAAACAGTATTAAGTACCTTACTGGGGACTGGGATTTTACAATAAATCCGTTTTTTTTAAATTTTCTTCTATATACTCTTATAAGACCTTAACCTGCTAGGGGTTTAAGTAGTAAGGTTAAAAGCTGCAAAGCTTTACTCTTAGCTTAAGGTTAATTTTATAGTCTTATAGTCCGTAGTCTAGCAGTTACAGTATCTTTTTTCAAAACAGGGTAAACTTCTTATATTCTACAGATACTTTGGATAAGTTAACTTTTTCACTTACCTGTAGATTAGCTTCTTACCTTTTTCTACCTTTTAAATCGTCATTTAAGCTATACAGTAAGCTCTCTAGCCCTTTAACTAACTTAGTAAACTTAACTTAAACCGTGTTTAGTTTTAAGGGCTTAGTGCATATCTAAGTGCTTCGTGCATCTTTAAAGCAGTTTAAGGCTCTTCAAGTCCTTCCTAAATAGTAATTACAGTTAAGGGACTTACCAAAAGTAAAGTAGCTACTTTTCTAATTAATTATAAGATTATACTTCTCTAGTTAAAGTAAACTTAAAATTATATTATATCTTAATATTAGTATAATGTTAAAGTTCACTTTTTATTCGTCACCGTCTACTTTAATTAAGAGTAGTAAGTAGTATATAACTTTTCCATTATTATATTGTGTTAAACTTCAGGATCTCACAAGGCTTTAATTGTTAGAAGCGCGGCACTTTAGATTCTGTAGAATTAAAAGGGTTGCAACTCGTTATTCTATTACTTCTTAGCTCTCTACGGATGCTCCTACCAAAAGAATCCGCTCACCGCCTTCCGCAATATTCTGCCAGCAGAATCGTTTCAAGGCGCTTAAACCACGTAGCCCCTCTGCAAGTGGCTGAGCCAGTCAGATCTGTTAAATAAGCGATTCTAATCTATAACGTAGACCCTGTAATAACTCGTGTTACCACAGCAAAAGGTTCTTATATGCCACGTTTATTAATATAGCAAAAGAGGCGATTATTATAGTAAAGCATCGTAAAAGTAATATAATACTAATTAACTATAAAGAAGGTTCCACATCATCTTCTTCTTATCTTTCAATCAGTAACCTCTTTATCTGTCTTTTAATCAACAACCATACCATATTACGACACAGCTACTCACACTCAGGCCTTAACACTCAAACTTATCGGCCTAACAAACAAGGAGATTAAGGAGCGTACTGGGCTTAAGCCTAAAACTATTAACGACCTTCTTAATTAAGCAGTTAAACAGGGTCTGGATTTAAACACGCCTTAGATTCTTAACTGCTATGTTACTAATACTGCTAAAACTAGGTAACTAAGCAAACAGGCACAATTTAAAGAGGAGGTGATTAAAAAGGTCCGTTCTAATTATTATAGGCGTGAGTTATCATACACTTAGATCTTATATAAACTAAACAGCCGAATCTCACCCATAACAGTCTGGAGAATCCTTCGAAAAGCTGGCTTCAAAAAGACAAAACTAACATAAAAACCAGGCTTAACAGCAAAAATGAGAAAGGAGCGTTTAAAATGGTGTTTAGCCTATAAAGATTAGACTTTAAAGGATTAAAAACGTGTAATCTAGTTAAATAAGACCTCTGTTATGTTAAGTTTTCACCGTGGAGATTATCGTGTTTAAAAAACATCAGAGGAACGGTTTATCAAATCATGTATCAGGGAGTAATGGAAGGGATATTCTGAGTTTATATTTTAGGGTTACTTCTTATATGATCAGAAAGGACCTTATTATATCTAGTAAAAAGAGACTGCGGCAGAAAAGGCATCATCTGTAAAGGAACTTAAAGCTTTAAATCAGGAGTTAAAGCTAATTTTAAAGGCGGAATAGGAACTTACTAACCCTATATTACGATTATAACTTAATCGTTAAAATCTAGGCAGAAAACCAGTATGGAAGTGGACAGTAGTAAAGGGAAAGCTAACACGTAGGGGTGGGAAAGGCATTAACTAATGGTGTTATCAGAAGGTGATTCTCCTTCCAAAACTACTTCCTTTCGCTAAAAAATACGGCCTAAACGCACTTATTCAGGAAGACCGCACTCCATCACACGCCCACCACGCTTAAGCCTAAGTCTACTTAGCTATAAGGGTTTAGAGATTACTCTAAGTACCTAATTTACCTGATCTGAATATGATTAAGCTTATATAAATGTAGATAAAGAGGGAGACGATAAAGAAAGGCGCACCTTAGAGCAGGAAAGAAGTGGAAAAAGTCTAGCGGAAAACGTGGAAGGAGTTACCTTAGGAGAGGATCTAGATATGGATTAAGTGAATAATAAATAACGTGTAAGAGGTTATTTAGTTTAAGGGTGGTAATGAATATAAGGAAGGCCGGTTAAAGGAGCTGAAAAGTAGGGTTTTAGTTCGAATTGTTAATAATGGCGGGGATGATGATGATGGTGACTGGGAGCCAGAGGGCTTGTTTCTGTAAATAGTGGCAAGTGGATGAGTGGTGGGAGTGGGATTGTGGCTGGAATTAGTCCCCTGTAATTACAGGGGTTAAGCCTTGAAGAGGTTAGATTGAATGAAAGGCGGTGAGCGGATTCTTTTGGTAGGAGCATCCGTAGCTCTGCCAGAGAGCTTTCCTTATAGTTATAAATAGTAGTAAGCTATGTAGCAAAGCCACGTGGCTGTCTGTGGCAATGGTTACAAATCTATAGTTCTGGTGGTTTCCAGGCTCTTCTGACAGTTCTGGCTTCTGGCTAGAACCCCCTTCTTTCTGACATGTAGCCTATAGGATTATTAGGCCTATTAGGCCTGTAAGGCCCTGTAAGCCTCCAGCTTGTAACAGGGTTACGTGGATTACATTAAAGGGTATACACTATCGTAGTGGTCCGTGTACTGCTTATAACCCTCTAAGCTAGAAGCCTAGAGGGCCGGTAAGGCCTTATAATTGCGTATAGTTTAATAAAAGCAACCCGTGTTTAGTTTAAGATATATAACTTAATATGGAATAATAACTCCTACCTAGCCACAGGTCTTATTTACTGGATATTTATTAATACACCCCCTTTTTTATATTTAAATCTCTAGGATTACTACATACACCTTTTGAGAAACTACTTAGCGTTAAGAAAGGTACTAAATATTAGCAAAAATACCTCTTTGCTAAGCTTAATACTATAAGGTATTAACGAGGATATTATCTTCTTAAAGCTAATCTTGATAAATGGCGACACTGTCCTCAGCAGGAACATCTATTAGCTGTCGCCCAAGACGTAAGACGTGCTTAACTGGGACCGATTTAACTTACGGTACATACCCGCGAGCAAGTACACCGATCTCACAGGGCTTAATACACTTCCGTCCACGAGGGTGGAGGTTACAGTGGAGGGCGATATCGGGAAAGGGGAAGCAACCGTCAGGTTGGAAATTTTGTCTAGCGCCCCGGCGGTTTTCATCAGTGTGAGTTTGGTCGATTCCGGCGGGAAAGCGGTGCTCCCGCTGATTTGGCCTGATAATTATGTTATGCTGTGGAAGGAGCTGGCGGTGACGGTGAAACCATTGGAGGGCGCTGTCGGGACGCCTGCAGTGGTCCGGATTTCGGGGAGGAATGTTGAACAGGTGAGTTTCATACCCATTGTGAAGATGGTGTTCAAGATAACTGACCCCTGCCGAAGGGTAGTGCTGATGTCCCGAAGAGCTCGGGATCAGGACCGAAACTACGACCATGGTGTACTGATGCCTTGTCGGAACGCTGGGGCATAGTTGTGGTGTTTGCTACCACTTTGGTGATGTTTCCTTAGCCTAGCTTGCTTAGATCGCACACGTCATTGCTCAAACCGCTTCACACCAACCTACCGATACCAATACGCATCCCCCGTCCGACCCAAAGACGATCAGTTATACCGACAGTTACACTCGCACCACGAGTAGCCCCCAGCATTGGTATAGCACTGCGTTCGGTCAACCGCCATCAGCAAATCTGACACAAAATCCCACCCCTGATCGCAGCTAGACGGTTGATGGACTTATATATGAACCATCACAGTAGAGGTACCCATTGCAGCCAGCGCTCTTGCAGCAAGAAGTCACACAGTCTATGGTATCGCGTCAGATCTCAGATTCTCCGGTGGCAGATAGACGAAGACGATGGAATTGGTAGTACATACTGACGTTGCAACCTCTTCGTCCTGTTAATGAAGAAGTTAGTGGCCCATGCGTGGCTCATTATTAGGTCCGAGGCACTTACAAAAGTCGCACGCTCAGGAACCTCAGGCTCTGGTACCAGTTCGGGCAGAGCCGAAGCAAGGCCTGCAGGGAGGGCTATGATGGCAAAGGAACGCATTTTGGGTGGATGTCTTGATCAGGGATAGTAGATCCTGAGGGGTCGAGGGGGAGACGTGAATGGGCGAAGTGGTACTTATACCATCTTATGCCCTCACCCACTATGGGAATTGCAGCATTTGCCGGGTCTCTTGCTTGCAGTGGTTTCAAAGCTAGCCGACCTTCACCACCCCCTCTGGACCACAATGCTACATAGCGAATGATAACGCAGTCATCGATTGAGGCGTTTACAGCATCCAAATGTCTGAAAATGGTAGTGTGGTTGCGTTCTGGCCTCGCTAACGATGTATTGCAATCCGTCACCGGTCTACAATCACCCCGAGTTTATTCCCGTTGCCAGACGATACAATGCTTGACAAAGAACTTTCACAAAGGGCTTCCCCGCATCCAAACTTAAACCTGGTGGTTGGTGTATGTTCAATATGGTGGGGAGAATATTTGCGAACGTTGAAGGTGATACGTTGTATTCTGAATAGGTACATTCAACTTGAATGAAGGAGATTTTACGAAAGTGTGTGGGTATCGAAATTGACCTTGGTGCTTTAAATGGCAATGATCTACAGTCGAATGTACAACTCCATCAGCAATGAAGTACGGGCTCCTCAAGGAATACTAAACAACCCCAAATATTGGCTACCTGTTAAACTGTTTGAACTGTTTGGGATATAGAGCTTCTGCACAGTGCCGTTCTCGCCTGGCTATTTCCGTCGTGTAAAGAACCCTTGCGGACTGACCGTAGTCAATCCCAAGCATTCCTCGGCATTTTCTTCTCGCCCAAACTACCACAACATCCAAACGCACAGCTTGGCAAACTCGACCTCTTCGAAAGGATTATCCTCAAGCTCAGGCTTCAGCTTCGCGCGCAGTTTGAGCGCCTCCTTCTTGCAAGCCTCGCTGGATGGGATCATACCCCTCTCCCGGTGAATGACGGAAAGTTTGTAAAGGGCTCGAGCGCGCTGTCCCTCGCCTTCGACAAACGTTTCGGAAATACCGACAATCTCCTCAAGGAGTTGCCTAGGTAGGAAGGTATAGCAAGGTCAGCAACCATTTTCCATTCTCATTGAGAAGAAAAGAAACCGAGGAATTGGTGGCGGCAAGTGACAACCGCAGCAACTTACACTGCTGAACTCATATGTCCGTCATCGAGCAGCATGGACGCCACATCATATTGCGAATCGCACGTCTTGAGCCGATTTCCGAGAAGCGTACGGCGAAACGCCAGCGCCTTGGATGCCAACCTCAGTGCCTCGGTCGACCTTCCCTGTGCACGACGGATCCGAGACAGCAAGACCATGTCTCCTGAGAACCGGGGGTTGCCAGTCTTGAGAAAAGTCTCGTCGGTAAAGTCCTTGAGCGAAGGACATCGCGCCAGCATCTCCTCGGCTTCGTCGGGCCGGCCGAGGCGCAGCAGGAGACTCGACATGTTGCTGTAAGAGTTGCCAATCCGGTCGCTGTTGGCTTTGAGTCTGAGGGCGATGGCCTCCTCGTGTGCTGCGTAGGCGAGCTGTAGCTCGTTCATCTCGGTGTAAGCCAGTGCGATATTGTTTAGGCTGTAGGCAATGAAGGGGTCCTCGGGCCCGAGGCAAGCTTTACGGATCTCCAGGGCTTTTTGGAACGGCACCAGGGCGCGCTCGCTTTCGGTTAGGTCAAGATCAAGGAGCCCGCCGAGGTCGATGCCACTGGCGTAGGCGAGTGTTGTGGTGTCCTCAAACATGGAAATCGCTTGGTTGACCATGCGTCTGGCAACAAGATACATCTCGCGCTCGTATAGGTACCTTGAGGATTGAGTAACGAACGTTGTCAGTAACCATATCCGCTGTCAATGGCTTGATTGTTGACCCTACCAGCTGCACCGAAGGAGGAGATTGGCGTATTTTTGCTTGTCTCCTGCCATAACATTGTTCTTGGGCTGGTCGAAGAGCTCGACGAGACGATTGACGTGTGGAAGGCATTTCTCGCACCGTGTCCATGCCGAAACTTGATGGCCGATGTCGACTTTGGAGTGGTCAGGGAAGCCCCAGCACAACATGTGCACCACGGTGTCAAACATCTTGATACTGTCAGCCTCGCTCATTCGCTTTCTGGCTGCGGACTGCACTAGACGGTGGATGGTCAGGACGGCGGTTTCCCCGGTACGGTTTACCAGCGCAGCCCGCAGTAGCTCCTCAGAAGCATCGCCAAGGCTAGAGGAGAAATTAACGTCGGTCAGCAAGAACCTCGTCAAAGTTCTTAGGGGGGGGGGGGGGGGGGGGGAAAAAAACCCACTTTTAAGA
>Ga0247780_1000360_pt1 | contig 45012 bp, 43 predicted proteins | sample UWRJL079202R5_FD_179927 | JGI IMG/M metagenome (GOLD analysis project Ga0247780, IMG submission 179927) | Plant litter microbial communities from Arlington Agricultural Research Station in Wisconsin, United States - UWRJ-L079-202R-5 | ecosystem: Environmental > Terrestrial > Plant litter >...
CCAACCCGGAATCTCCCCCCCCCCGTGGAACAGATCGACGCCATCGCTGAATCATTGCGGCTTCATCGTGGAGACGCCCCCTTCGACGAACCTCGCTGGGAGAGAAGTCTAAATTTAGCGGTTTGATGTGTGGTTGCGCGGCGTGGTTCAGCCAAAACGCCTGATTTGCGTCTGATCGCGGGACCGGCCGAACTTTACCTAATGGGGTGGGTTCTGTTGGTGGGCCGGTGCGGAGATAATGTTTGTGGTGGGCTGCGGCGAGTCGTTTGTTGACTCGTGGTGGGGGATAGAGTTTGGGGTTGGGGTCGGTTTTCTTTGGTTTCTTTATGGATGAATCGCTCAGTTCCGGCACTGGGGTTGAGGATTTGGAAGGGGCGGGAAGATGTAAGAGGCGTTCTTCGGCCGAGTCGGTGGGACAAGGGGATTGTTCTGGTTGGCGTCGTAGGTGGAATGGAAATCAATGAACTCCGAACAGTTGGAGTTGAAGTTCTGTCTGCAAGGAGGAGGCTACAGACCACAAGCAATAACACCATCAAAACCCTCACACCGGCGAGATAGGGACGGAGGTCGCATTTGGCCGAAGCTTCAAAATGCACATTATAACGTACAGTGGGCAGCTGATCATCGCAACTTGACGGGACGGCACAAAGAGCTCACACGGTGAACGGTGGGACGACGCATCAAGGGATCTTGCCAAGAGAGGTAGACCTATGCGCCCATTCGGGCCATTCTAACACCCAAAATAATCCCTTGTATTGCGGACATGATGGCTTGAGGCGTAACTTGAGATGCGCCTAGGATGAGACTTGTGCTGCCAAGCCAGGCAAAGGCCTGCGAACGCGGGCGGGAGCACCATGTCACAACAAACCTCAACTCGTGCCTCGAATGACGGCCTGCGAGACGGATGTCACCCAAAGGTGCCATGGGTAAGGTAAGGTAGGTATGGACGGTTGTAACATCTCCGATATCACTCTTCCAAAGTCTCCTCATCGCTAGAACTGTGTCTGATCTCTTCGTAGAGCCAGAATTACCACTTATCGGAGCATACCGCTCATTGGAGCATACCGCTCATCGAAGCATGCCGCTCATCGGAACAGAAATGCAGATCACGGCCCGTCTTTTGCCCAAATATTTGGAATATCCAACCTCTCAGCGACACGGACGCGGTATTCAACCGCCAGTGGCACAGACGCCGGGTGGCCGTTCGCCTATAGGCCAGGCCGGAAAAGGGGCTTGGGGCTAGACATTCTTCGGAGACAAGGAGGACCCCGAGGCGCGCTACGGGAGACTACGGCGCTGTCTGTGCCACCGCCGATGCCCGTTTAAACTGTGATGCCGATACACGCTGCAACGGCAATACATCGGCAGCATGAAGATAATTTTGGATGGCCGTTTCTGCAGCACTGGGACCCTGGGGGCAGGGCCCGGTGACAGCTCTTGGGCTCCCGTGTTGTTGTTTTTCGAATGATGCCTGAAGGGGGCTGCGAGGGTAGGATGGAGGTGATGGCAGCTTGAGGCTGTGTTTGTGCCACCCAGAACTCCCGCACGGCTGATCCTTCGAGGGATCTTTCGAGGGATGTTTGTTCCGTTCTCCTCAGAGGTTGCTCTTCGTGCTGTATGTTTGTTGCTGATTACTAACCGCGATGGCGGCCCATGTCCCGCGTGGCACAGATCTCTCAATGATGGGCGGATGGTGGCAGCTAGCAGTGGGCGAGAGTTTCCCGGGGCCGTCGTTCCTCAGCAGTAGGTCGACCGTCTTGCTGCTGCGGGCTACGACTGGCCATGGCCACGCCCACCGGTTGATACTGGGCTGGCGTGGATCCTCAGCCAGTTGACGTTGCACAGATCGCCCCTCGAGAGCCAGCCTCAAATTTGTTGATGTGCCCATCAAACGGGCCAAGACACGTAAAAGCCAAGGGGGCGAACTTGCAGAACGGTATTTGAGACAGACACGTTATAACTCCCGCCTTTCTTGGCCGCTACACCTACTGCTACTCCGCCTCCTTGTCAGTCACTACTACATTCCTGTTAGTGATTCCAGTCACGTACACGCACTCTCCACCCTCACCACATGGGGTAAGACCCAGACAGACACAACATGCAGCTCCTTATCGCCCTCCTCCTGGGCGCCGTCGTGCTCGCCGCGGCCGCGATACACTTCTTCAAGGTTTTCCGCGAGATGAACGACCCCGCCGGGATGCCCGGCCCAACACAGATCCCCTATATCGGCCGTATCCACGACCTACCCATCGACCACATGTGGCTCAAGTTCAAGGAATGGGGCGACAAGCACGCGACCGGCGGTCTCTATCGCACCGAGATGCTGGGCGCCAAGTTTGTCATCATCACCGACGAGCGCGTGGCCGAGGACTTGCTCGTCAAGCGCGCCAAGTTCAACTCGGACCGTCCGCAGATTCGGTCGCTGTTCGACTCGAAGAGCGGCGGGGAGTATCTACCACTAATGGGGAGGAACCGTAAGCCGCCTGCCCTGCCCCTGACTCTCACGTACACGACATCCTCCAACATTACCCCTTTTGCCCTCCTCGACTCATCCCCTTTGCAAGCCACCACTAACACCCCCACCCCAGAATACTGGTCCCGCCAGCGCCGCCTCACCCACGCCTACATCACCGAGGCCACCAACGCGCGCTACCACGGCATCATGTACTTCGAATCCAAGCGATGGCTCGCGCGCCTCGCCACCGACCCCTCCAACTTCCAAGCCTCCCTCGAAGACATGGCCTCCAAAGTCATGTGCCAGCTGACCTGGGACGACCCCAGCCTCAGCAGCTACTGCACCAAATCCGCATGGGGCCTGCTGCGGCAAATGTCGCCCGCGGGGCCCATCACCAACGTGCTCACGCCCCTGTGGCACCTGCCCTGGCTGCTCAACCCGTGGAAACGCGCCGAGCGCAAGCGCCACGACGACCAGCAGGCGTGGTGGATGAATCAGTTTGCGCGCTGCAGAGCCAAGACCGCCAAGGGGGAGATGCGCCCGTGCTGGACGCGGCAGTTCCAGGAGCGGACGGCGCTCAAGACGACCATCTCGGGAGATCATGAGGCCAGCTCGGTGATTGGAATGCTCGCGCTGGTGGGGATTTTTACGGTCGCGGGGCCGCTGAGCTATTGGCTCGTGGCGATGGTGCATCATCCCGAGTGGCAGGCGGCGGTGCAGAGGGAGGTGGATGAGGTTTGTGAGGGGAGGCTGCCGACGCTGGAGGACGCGCCGAGGTTACCGGTGTTGAGGGCTTGTATTAAGGAGACGATGCGGTGGAGGCCGAATGTGCCGACTGGTGGGTTTCTCTCCCCTTTCTTCTGTTTTGGAGGCATCACTGACATTGTGTCTCAGGCGTGGCGCACGAAACGGAAGTCGACGACGTTTATAACGGGTACTTCATCCCCAAGGGGACCCGCATCCTCCCTCTCGACTGGTACGTTTTCATTCCTCCTTCTCCCTTTCTCCCTTTTCCTGACTAATGGTATTATTGCTAGGGCCTTCCTCCGCAACCCCGAAAAATACCCCGACCCGTCCTCCTTCCGGCCCGAACGCTGGCTCGAGCCCGGCTGGCCCACCTTCCAAGCGCCGCTCTCCCAATTCCCCACCATCAAAGGCATGTCCTCCTTCGGCTGGGGCCAGCGCCAATGTCTCGGTATGAACCTCACGCAGGACGAGCTGCTCATCGCATGCGGCTCGCTCGCCTGGGGATTCAACCTCAAGCACAAGGTCGACCCGATCACGGGCGAGACCTACCCCGTTCCGACGGACAAGAGCAACAGTCTGCTGATCATCAAGCCGGATCCGTTCAAGATGGCGTTCGAGCCGAGGAGTAAGGAGCGCAGGGCCGAGACGCTGAGGATCTGGGAGGAGGCCGATGCGCTGGATCGCAGGACGAGGATGGAGTTTTTGACCAAGGCGAGGGAGGACAGGCAGGCTAGTATGTCGGAGAAGATTCCGGTGCCGGTGGCATGTACTGGGGTGTCGCCGATGATTCCTTTGAAGGATGAGGTTGTGGTGGAGGTGAGCAGTGTTTGCTGAGCGAGCTGGCTTTATGTTCTAGGTTCTTGCATCATTGGGGTCATACATCGGAGTTGGAAATAGTCATATCACCAGGTAATAGGCGGGTTGGAATTGGTTGGGAATTATTTACGAATCTCTTTTGTTTATCTTCATGTTTGACGACATCAGTCTTACAGACTCATGAATGGGAATATTATGGTGTTGGCATCTGGGGCATATGTGCAATATCACCCTCCTGCTTCGAATGTGATGTCTGGAGTGTTATGGTGAGTTTACTTTTGAGATAATATCGCGAGAAATCAGTTTGATGCCTCAATTTTTGTGACGCGGCCGATCCCATTCAGTCCTGCGAACATTGGTCGTGTAGGTACCTAACTCAGAGTCACTTGAGGTTGCTCCAAGACCAAACAACTCATGACACGCCACTAACTTCGCATGATGATTCATGACTGCGTGGTTATTTGGTCTGGCTGGGCTTGCCTCTACAACTACACTAATGCAAGTTTGCCCACTGATGATAGGGGCTACCGGTATTTACCCTTATTCCAATCTGCAGTAAACTCCCATGTGCACTGTTGATACGGGGAACCGGTATTTACCCCTATTCCAATTCCCCGCAGCAAGCTCCAGCGACTCCCTCCCAAAACAGCCCATCCGAACTTAAGATTCCCGAAACTCGCAGAACCCACCCCCTGGCATTGCTTGTTTATGCAATCTTCGAATCATGAACAAAGTCGTGTGGCGGCGGCTGCAGCTCCCGTCGTCAGTCTAATTGACGTGACGAAAAAGGGGTAAAAACACCCGCATTCAGACGCCAAGACCCACTTAGACGAGACAGGATATTACCGTCCGTCTCTCCTCTCCGCGTGTGCGCTGCCGCTGCTACCTCTGCTTGCTCACATTTTTGGCATCCTGTCTGTCTGATCTCCGCGCCCGAAATAACACACCATGTCGTCGTCCACCATGTCCACCGCCGCCAACACCGTGGTCGGCACGACCATGGCCTGCTCGTTCATCCTGCTCGGTACCTACCTATTCCCCTCCATTCCCCAGCCTCACGTACTGTACTAACCCCTGCCCTGCACCAGGCAACGCAATAACCCAATCCTTCATGGGCGTCCCCGCCCTCCTGGTCGACTTCCCGCCCCCCTCCTCCCCGCAACACGCCGCCGCCGCGCGCCATCTCGGCCGGCAATGGCCCACCTTCTGGGCCGTCGGCAACGTCTTCTTCCGCCCGATATCAACCCTCGGCATATTCGGGTACTCTTTCGCCGCATACAGCGCGTACAACTCCCCTCTCTCCAGAAAAGATTGGCGGTTTTATGCCGTCAGCGCGGTGTGCCATTTGGTCACGGTGGTGCATTCGGCGGCGAATATGCAGCCGATTAATGAGAAGCTGGATGCGCTGAGTGGAGCGAGGGAGGGGAAGGGGACGGTGGATGTCAGTTTGGCCGAGTATTATGCGAGGAGGTGGATAAGGTTGAATACCGTGCGCATTGTGATGCCGATGGTTGCGGGGGGCATGGCGCTTTGGCAGAGTATGGGGCTTTAGGGGACGGTTAGACGGGGAGGGATCAGGAGTGAAGAGTGAGCGGCGTGGCATTTGGGGTAGTGTCGGTACATGGGTTTTGAATTGTACTCTATTTTGAGGCTGTGGTTGCCAACACCTCTTCCGGACGCCTTCTTCATTAGTGAGCTGGAGGAATTAGTGTATGTGAGGGTGTAAGATAAATAGGTAGTTGTTCAAAGTCAGTCGATGCTCCCAAACTTCACCTACAGAGTTCACTTGAAGGATTGAGTTTGAGAGTCAGTAAAAGCTGAGACTTCATCCCAGTTCAGTGGAACCTTCCCCGATTCTCACGCCCAAGTGTTCTGAGCCTGCCGCAGGTATTTCTGTAGATGGAGAGTGATATCTCAAGTCCACAACCATGGGCCACTTGGCCGGTTCAATGTCAACACATGGATTAATTCCGTATCTTTGGGACTTTCCGAGAGGGGTATGTCCATCGCTGATATCAACTTCGACGCATTTAGACGCAAAACCTCCATCTATTACTCCCACCACCATCACCATCCCATCACTACCCCCATCCCTCATTGCAACATCCTCCTAACCCCAAAATACGTCCCCGCCGCCAACCCCACAAACAACACCACCCCTCCCATCCCCACCCCCAACCCCATCACCCCCTCCCCTCCCATCCCAAACCCCCTCGGCGCAAACTTCTTCCTCATCTCCACCGCCTTCAAACTATCCACAAACTCCCGAATCCCCTCCACCTTCTTCCCGTCCTCACTAATCCTCACAAACATGACACACTCGCTCCCCCACCACCCCCTCTCATGGCTCAGCACCCCCTCCATGCGCGCGTGTACGACGACCACGTCGCGCTCCGGGTCCTCGTACATGCTCTCGGGGACTATGCGGAAGGTGTCGAACACGGCGAAGATTCCCTTGGCGTGGATGGCGAAGGACTCCCTGTTGCGGAGGGGCATGCCCAGCGAGGAGGGCAGGACTTGGTGCGTGAATGTAGGGGAGAGGTTGCGCAGGAGCTGGGGGACGGAGAGCGAGGAGTACCCTTGGAGGAGGGCGCGGGCGGTGGCGAGGCGGGGGGAGGAGAAGGAGGAGGAGTTGGTGGTGGTGGTGGCGACTCTGGGGCGGGAGGGGATGGTGGAGGTGGAAGTGGATGTTTGGTTGAGATTTGATGTTGAGGGGTTGGTCATCATGTCTAACATGTCGTCTGCCATGGTATTGTTTGGGTTGGGGTGTTTTGGCAGCGATGGTGATGAAGGAGTTGGCAATTCTGGTGTTTGTGGTGCTGAGGTCTCGTGGGGTTATTTTGCGGTTGGACGAGGTTGGATCTCGCGGATTCGTCCTGGCAGGAAGTCATGGGATGGATAACAACAAAGGCGAGCCATGCAAATACCATATATTCCCTCGGGGGCCGCGTGTCAGACGAACGCATCTAGTAGACGCTAAGGGTCGGCCGAGGGAGACCGAATCGTCGAAAATAGCGGGTACTAACGGACTCACGATAGCTCAGTTCTCTAATCGACGGCTCCGGCCGGCGACCCCGGCCGGGCCACGATCATAGACGGAACTGGACGACTCTTCAGTGTGACGGGGCTAGCGTTACATACGCTAATGCAGGGAACTGCTACAACTGCTTGCACATACCTTTTGGTGTAGCGGGCAGTTGTAGCAGTTCCCTGCATTAGCGTATGTAACGCTAGCCCCGTTACATTCAGCCCCATTTGAGTATATTTGCGTCGTTGGATGAACTAGATTCGGCCTTGAGGCCGTCCTTAGACCGTTGTTGCCGATACACTGCTACTGAGTCGTTAGCACACTTGGTAGGCCGACTAAAATCGTAGCAAAACAACCCGAATACAAGCCATGCATTTGTGGCGCGTCATAGAAGAGAGGCACACTCTTCCTGCCTCTGGGGCGGCCCTCAATCCCCTGTGCCTCTCACGAACCTTCCAATCCTACCCTCATCTCACTGCGAGACTCACCTACTATTCCTACTACGATATCGCTCTATCAAACCTATCGCCACCATGGCCAAGGCACTCCTCATCACCGGCGCCACCGGAAAGCAAGGCGGCTCCGTCATCGACGCCCTCCTCTCCCTCAACAACGACGGCAGCAAATTCACCATCCTCGCCCTCACCCGCGACACCACCTCTCCCTCCGCCAAGCGTCTCGCCTCGCGCGGCAACGGCAACATCAAGCTCGTGGAAGGCGACCTCAACGACGTTCCCACCCTCTTCGAGGAAGCCAAGCGCATCAACTCCAACCGCCCCATCTGGGGCGTCTACTCCGTGCAAGCCTCGCTTGGTCCCGGTGTGACTGTCGAGGGTGAGATCACTCAGGGAAAGGCGCTCATTGATGGGGCTATTGAGGCGGGCATCAAGCACTTCGTGTACAGCTCTGTCGAGCGCGGCGGCGACACGGCGTCGTGGGATAGCCCCACGCCCATCCCACATTTCCAGACTAAGCAGGTCATCGAGCAGCACCTGCGCGCTGTGACGGCTGCGGGTGAGGCCGGAGGGTCGATGGGCTGGACGATCCTGCGGCCCGTGGCGTTCATGGACAATCTGGAGCCGGGGATGAAGACGAAGGTGTTCATCGCTGCGCTGTGGAACCACCTAGGGGACAGGGACAAGTCCATGCAGTGGGTCGCAACGGCGGATATCGGCGTGTTTGCGGCCAAGGCGTTTGTGTCGCCGGCGGAGTGGAATCATCGCGCCGTAGGCATCGCGGGCGATGAGTTGACCATGGAGCAGATGAGTGCGGCGTTTGCGAGGGCGACGGGAAGTCCGGCGCCGGTGACGTATTGGCCGCTGGGGAGCTTTTTGACGTACATGGTGGCTGAGGTTGGGCTTATGGTTGGGTGGTTTGCGAGCCATGGGTACAAGGCCGATATCGCGGCGCGGAGGAGGGACCATCCGGGCATGTTGACGTTTGAGGAGTGGCTGCCGAAGAAGAGCGGGTTCCCTACGAAGTAGCCTGTGCCGTGATATTTCCAGTCCACAACGGCCGGTTCTGGATTGATTGGGTGTGATCGGGGATTTTCCTTTGTTCTATGAGATGGCCGGAAATACACAATGCAACTACTTTTCATACCTTGTAACACTTTGTGGAGTGTAGGCCGAGTATATTACATGCTGTGATAGCATATCTCAGCATGTGCTATGAAAGTAAGGATTGCAGCACATGGGGCTGATCAGTAGGACAGGACATACCTCAATTAAATTTAGCAACTTTAGCATTGCTTTTCCGTCTTGATTTGTAACGAATGACAGATTGAATATGTACAATTTAACAATGAACTCAGTTGCCTAACGATAAGCCGAATCAGCAATGTTGAAGGCATGTCAACAACGTGTTGACAGGGTGTTTATGTGATCAAAGGGGGCCTCCCCTGGAAGAAGTTAGTTCATTGTAGACGCGAAGTTAGGCATCCACTTCGGGCTCGGGTGAATATTGAGAATCCGACTGTGTGCCGAGAATTCGGGTCCCGGAGCAAGCCGGGGTTTGGATTGGTCTTCCGAGAATTAGGCAACCAACCCCGCCTCGCCATGAGGCCAGCCTGCTCAAAGTCAACAGCGAAACCCAACCTCTATGCTTTCAAAGAACTACTCTTCAGCCGAAACACACCTCTCACCTGATGAAATGCAGGACCACTCACACCTAACCCGTCTCCCACTGGAGACAATTCAGCAAATAGGCTCATTGCTGCCGGCGAGGACGATTCTCTCGTTGGGCCAAACCTGTCGCTATCTCAGGATCGCCTGCCACGACCCGGTCGTGCTTCGGAACTCGTTCATCACCTATGCCGACTATCCCTCCGACACAGTTGTCCTCCCTGACAAGGAAGAGTTGCACAGCTTGATCTCGGCCCAGCTGGCCACCGAAACTGGCCAAGGTAGCCCACACTGGGCCTCCACATGGACGCACCTCGCCTTCGCTGCATCACAGATGTGCCCGCCCAGCTCGGGCTTCATCGACGCCCTGTCAACCCTCCTCGCCCCGTTCAGCTCAATTTCTGGCGACAACTTGAACGAGAGCTCCTCCTCCCCAACGCCTGAGTGCCTCCCCGCAGCGCTGGTAAACTTCGTGGGCGCCCTCAGCAATTTCACCATCTTCGGCCTACCAGTGCCGCTCACCGCCTCCGTCAGCGGCCTCGCCGTGCAGCTTTCTTACAGCGCCTTTTTCCGCGCGCAAAGCGCCACCAACCGGGACACCCTCGCTGCGCAAGTCGCGCTGTGTTTGGCGGCGGGGTCGCTTCAAGCCGCCGATTCAGCAGTGCCCGAGGCGGTCAACAACAGCGACAGCAACATGCCGCTGCTGACGCAGCGCGTGGCAAGCGCATTTGGATTCAGAGAAGTGGCGTTGCATCTCAATGACGATGGTGAACCCGATGATGAGTCTGCCATCACGGCGGATTGGTGTGTCTCGCTCGAGGGCGGGCAGACAATCGGACTTCTGGCGGTCGCGTGCGTGGTGCACATGCTGCGGGCGGACGAGGATGTGCAGGAGCGGGATGACTTTCCGTGTCTGGACAGGGTGTCGTTTTTGAGCGCAAAGAAATCGAACTTGAAGTCGAGGATGGGGACGGAGAGGAGGACGGTCCATATCCCGCTTCCGGAAGGCAGTGTGGGTGCTGGGGTGCTGTGGGCGAATTCCCTGGGGACGGCGCTGCGGGGGTATGGCGCCGCGGCGGCACCCGGATACGCTCGATGGCTGAGGGAGAACCTCGATGCGCTGATTGAGGATTTGCCAAACGGGGAGTGGGTCGGATATTACACGTATGGCGCCGAGGGAGACGACGATGTGGACGCGCCGCTGCAGGGAATTCATTTCACGACAGAAGCGGATCCGGACGATGGAGATGCGGTGTTGGTCAGAGCCCAGGGATGTCGGGATGGTATTGGCGAGTTTGAGCTCGATGGCACGATTTCTCGGCGTGGCGGCTGGGTAGCACTGCGTAAGTCATATGCGTTCGGACCCTCGTGGGCGAACCAGGCGTGGTTGACGCCGTTGGGCATCGCAGGATATTGGGGAGACCGGCCAGGCATCGGGGACGGATTCGTGTGGATGTACAAGAGGGAGTGGACGAAGGAAGGGCAGAAAGAACCTGCCAAACAAAGAACTGTTTAGGTAATCTTAGACTTATTTATATGAATAGCCTGTTTTCAACCCATGATTATTCAAGCCTCAGTCCTGACAGAACTCTAATAGAATCTGTAGTGTCGATTGGTTCAGGTCTCTAACAGCCCCGTTCCATTAAAGGTACAAAGATTAGATGAAGGAGAATATTAATCGAATAGCATAGATGAGATAACGGATACTGGTCTCTTCTATCTCATGTGCCATATCTAGAACTGTGATCCCATTGTTGACATTTGGGGGCCGCGCCTCTCACACGGAATCAGGCCCGCTGCCGCAGTTTCCCCACCCACAGGTGAGCCGTGATATTTACTGACTTCCCTTGGTTTCCCAACCCGCTAACGTCATCCAGATTCTCTTCACCGCAACAACTAACTTACCAAAACCACCACAAAATGTCTACCAACGACCAGGAGATCAACGCCGAGATTTGGGCGAATGCAATTCTTTACGCCTGGATCCGCAACAAGCCATTCCGGTTGATGGCCCTACCGCCCGAGATTCGCTTACAAATATACCCATACCTGTTCATTGCGAATGGGCCGATCGCGATCCCGAAGCCCCTAAGCCCTGCCATGAAAACCACCCGAAACGCTTACGCCGCCATTTTAAAGCCCAAACACTTCGATGTCCCTCGCGGAGTCCTAATGCTATTGATCAGGACCAACAAGAAATTGTCCGAGGTGAGAGAGTTCATCTACTCCAAGAACAAGTTCAGTCTCCCGGTCCCGGGCCAGCGCCACTGGCTCACACGCATCGGACACCAAAATGGGCTGTGGATGAGGTCCATCGATATCGACTGGCTGGGCAATGAATCAGCCGCCGACAACAATCTCTCCGACATCATGAACACCATGGTCAAGTGGTGTCCGCAGGTTGATCACATCACTCTCCGCATCGGCTGGTCTGGTCATGACTCTCGTTGCGGCCCCGAGCTTCTCCTACAGCCCCACATAACAGACCTGTGGCCTGGCTTCCCGAAGCTGAAGGACATCACCATTGAGAAGACGTCTAAGCACAGGGCACCCGCGACCGAGAAGTCTCTGTACGACCAGCTGGCCAAGAATTCGTTAGTCACCGTCATAGCGACCAACATGACCTACCATCGCGAAACTCAAGGTGTGTGGTACATTGTTGAGCCACCTCGCCAGCGTGAGAAGCAGAACAAGCCAAACCGCAAGAAGCCTCTGAGCCAAGCCGAAAGGGTCCAGAAGAAACAAAAGCGCGAGAAGGCGGAGACGGAAAGGAAGGCTGCCGAACCCACCCGCAGATCGAAGGAGGAAGCCGACCGAAATGTGGCTCTAAAGAAGTTTGGCGACGGCGGATCCTCAACTCGGCATGCGCTGCACTGGATCTACAAAAAGTCGGAGGGCATTGTGGTCAATGAATCTGAAACTCAAGACGTTCACGACAAGGGAAAAGAGAAGAAGGAAGCGGTCGATCCCAAAGACGACTCTCCGTATGCGCCCGATTACACCTCTGAGCCCGAGGACGAACGGGACGCCACCACCAGAAAGCCAAGTACCGCCGAATCCCCGTTTCAGGGTGATATCACCAATCAAGTTGTCGATAAGACAGAAGCTAACACCAACCAGAACTCGAGGGCTTGCACCTATGAGACTTGCCCCAGAAACACCCCTGCGCTTCTCGTCTGGCCAGCATTCTGTCCGCGCCCGGTTCTTCTTAGACGTAGCGGAGTTGTACCTCTGCGGCGCCCTGCGGTTGCAAGTACATTCCGTACACCATTCACAAAAGTGATCTCGCCGAAGGCAGCAGCAAAGCAGAGGGCGGCCCTGATGGCAGTGTGGAAAGGAAAAGGCTCTGATCAAGCAAGAATGAGCGCAAATTGGGGTGAGGGGCCTCACATGATGACGGCGATTCCAGGAGACAAAAGCGCAGTATCTTACCTGAGGCACCACGTCTGCTTCCTCCGCGAGTATTTTAGTTTGTAGGATAGTGTACTTTTCACTACGTAATAGTAATACACATTAGATCATCATATATCATCGTATCGTGAGCCCAGTGGTAACCGCAAGAACTCCAAAGAACAAGCAGGTACCCTTATTCCTCATCAAAAATCTCCTTCAACGCCTTGCAGCACTCCAAATACAGCTTCTCTGCCCCCGCCGCAGGTTTGATCGGATCAGGCGCCTTGTCCCATGCATGCGGCACCTCGGGGATCATCTTATATCTAACGTCCTTGTTGATAGGGGGCCGTCCCAGCCTCTTCGCCAACTCCTCGCCCTCTCTCAGCAGCATATCCCATTCGCAAGTGTAGAAAATCACATGCGGGGGGATGCCTTGCGCGAGCTGCTCATCTGTCGCTTTGCTTGGCGAAAGCAGCGGGTCTGAGAGCATAAGCTCAGGCGGGTAGAGATATGACGCATCGAACAAGGATGTGATGTTGTCCGGAAGCGTCTGGTCAGGTCGGACGGAAGTCTCACGTCGCTCTGCGCGGGAAAGGGTGTAATCTGTGATCGGGTACCATGTCGCAACAGCTCGAACCTTGTGGCTCGGGACAGATGACCCAGCCGTCTTGAGATGCTCGGCGAGGCGCATGTTGGATGTGAGGGCGAGATTTGCGCCCGCAGAAAACCCGCATGTTGCGAGCTTCTGTGGGTTGATGGCAAGCTCTTTGGCAGACCTTGCCAGATAGAGGATGGAGTCGGCGGCATCGTCCACACAAACGGGGAAGGGGCATTCTGGGGCGAGGCGGTAGTCGACCGAGACGAACATGGCATTGCAAGTCTCGAGGACGAAGCGGGCGAAGCGGGCATCGTCGGTGGCGTTGCCGATGGTAAAGCCGCCGCCATGAAAATTGACCACCGCCGGGTAGGTTCGGCCCTCTTTTTTGGCCTTGCTATAACCCTTAGGAGTGTAAAACTGGAGTTCGAACTCGCCCTTAGTCCTGGAGAGGGTCGAGGGGATGGTCTTGGTGAATGACGGACTCGGCGGGCGCGGCGACGCTAAGAAATGGAGCGACAAGCCGACATACTGCAGGGAGCGCCACCATCCCGCAGACATGCGGAGGGAGAATCGGGACGGCGTCGGATCGATGGCATCTTTGGCTGTCACAAGCGTCTTTCGCTCCGTCGAGGGCTCTGATGAAGGGATTAAGGAGACAGGGATACCGTCAACGGTCGGGATTTTAGACATGGTGGCCGGCGATGTTGAACGAGTGTGGTGGTCTGGATGTGTCAACGGTTACACTAGAGACGGGAAGGGAATTGCAGGACACAGAATCCACCGCAACGCGCGCAACGCGGGGTTGGCAATTGCCTGCAATTAAAGCGGGAGCATTGACACTGTAGAAAATGATGCGTTGTTTCAGTGCCCTCTGTCAACGCAAAACATGCTTGGGATCTCTGATCGTCTTGCGGCGCGCGGGTTGATCACATCGTCAATTCCCAAGCCTCCAGGCACGCGTTGGGGGAGGTTGATGTCATTACCACTGGGTGCCTTCCCGGCGGACGCTGTGCGGACTGCCAAGGACCCACTCATCACCACCGCCAAGCTTCGAGTGCGCTCATTGGCTGGAAATTCGGGACGACAGGGGTACCTCGACAGCAGCAGCGGAGGTTCACTGTGAGCTGGTTGACGCCCAGGCACAGCAGATGAACAGGAATTTGGGACTCTATTTCGATTTTTCTGCTCCCAGATACCAGGCCAGTGTGAAGCATTACCAAGATATCTCCCAGCCATCGTGGCCCAGATCGATCACGGTCGTTCTTGTGTTTCCATGTGGGTCTCGGGCTGCCCCGCGACCCCACCTCCACACCTTGGTGACGTCAGCAAGTTTGACAGGAGTGACGTCATGCGAAGTCGAGGAACATCAACACATGGCGAACCCAGCCACAGAAGTCAGGCGGAAGCTTTGCTCCGGCCTATCACCAGGGATCTGACACCATGGAGAAATGATAGCCCTGGCATGCTGTTCTTTCAGCCCCCGGGGCATGCCAGGGGCGAACGGCAGGGCCCTGTTTGTGCTGAGTGGTTGTTTTTGGAAGTCGCAGGCCGTCTCACCCGAAGGGCTGCATAACATTGGCTCCCATCCAGAGAAGCGGGCCCAAGCGCTGGCGTTGAGCCAGAGTTCGTGGTGCTCTTAGTTATGCGCACATGCTGCACGTTAGCTTGGAAGCAGGGCGATAGGTTCGCGGAGGTTCGTCACGACTTTGCACACCCTCGGCCAACTCGATCGCCGCGGCTTCCGGTGCGACGCGCCCCCGTCAACGCTATATTTTCGACTGCCGCTTCTAGCACCTGCCGTCCGCAACTTATGTCTCCCATGGTCACTCCTTCCCAGCTAACTCCATTGTCGAGCTATTAGGCTTGCTTTGCCAGTTCCGACAACCCAGCCCGCCCACCTCTCTCCCACGCCAAGCGGATCATCGCTACCACCACATTACCATCGCCGACCACAAACCGCGCCAAAATGTCTCCTGGCGTGTTCAAGAAGCCGATTCTGGCACTCAACCGCATCATCGGCCACTCCACGGCTAAGAACCACATCACCAAGCCCAAGATCGGCGATATTAAGAATCTCGATGGCGAGCGCGAGGAAAAATCGCTTACCAAGGCGCAGCTCAAGCTCGCCAAGCTTGATGAGAGGGAGAGCGAAAGACGCTCGTTCCAGCAGAGACGGCAGCAGGAGGAGCAGAAGGCCCTCCTGGAGGACCCCCCGGAGATCGCCGCGCGCTACGGCACCAAGCCGAGCGGCGCATTCGTCAAGACCGCTGCCCTCTCCGAATTAACGGCCGAGGAATCTGGCAATATCGGAAACACCATTCGCTTTACCGCTCGTTTACACCACATAAGAAGCCTCAGCTCGAAGCTGGCGTTTGTCATCTTTCGCGACAGGACCGAGACGCTACAGGGCGTCGTAGCATGCCGCGATGGCGTCGTCTCCGAACGATTCGTCCGATGGGTCGAGCGCTTGATCACCGAGGGCCTGGTCCATGTCGAGGGAACGCTGCAACGAGCACCCGAGGAGATCAAGGGCTGCAGCGTTAGGAACGTCGAGGTCCTGGTCGACAGCATACACCTGATTGTGCCCGTACAAGAGCACCTGCCAGTGGATGTCTTTACCATCGACCACGTCGAGAAGGACGAGGAGACACAGAAGATCGAAGCCATGGCCACGAACCGCGTCCGCGTTGCTAACCGTCTCGCCTTCTTGCGGACACCCACGGCCCAGTCCATCTTCCGCATCAACGCGGGGATATGCAGCATCTTCCGCCAGGTCCTCGAGAATCAGGGCTTCATCGAAATCCATACCCCCAAACTGCAACCGGCTGCCACAGAATCCGGCGCAGAGGTCTTCAAGGTCAACTACTTTGACCGGACGGCCTTCCTCGCCCAGAGCCCCCAGCTGGCCAAGCAGCTGAGCATATCAGCAGACTTCAACCGCGTCATGGAGATCGGACCAGTCTTCCGCGCCGAGGACAGCAACACGCACCGTCATCTCACCGAGTACACGGGCTTGGATCTGGAGATGGTTATCAATGAGGACTATCATGAGGCCATGGCGATCATCGACAATATGTTGAAGAGCATCTTCGCGGGTGTCTACCAGCGCTTCCGGAAGGAGATCGAGATCATTAAGACGCGCTTCCCGCATGAAGACCTTGTGTGGGCGGAGGAGACTCCGGTGCTCAAGTTCAAGGATGCCGTAAAGATGCTGAACGCTTCTGGCTGGGAAGATGAACACGGGCACCAGGCCTCTGAGTTCGAGGATCTCAGCACCCGCGCCGAGATCAGGCTTGGAGAGCTGATCAAGGCAAAATACAACACGGATTATTACATCATCGACAAGTTCCCGACATCCGCCCGCCCATTTTATGCCCACCTCGACCCCGAAGACGAGCGGTTCACGAACTCGTTCGACATCTTCCTCCGCGGGCAGGAGATCACCACTGGTGGTCAGCGTGTCCACGATCCGCAAGTGCTCGAAGCACGCATGAAGAAGGCTGGTATCGAGCCCCGCGGCATGCAGGAATATTTCCAGGGCTTCCAGTATGGTGTCCTTCCCCACGCTGGCTGCGGAATTGGCCTCGAGCGCCTCGTCTTCCTGCTCCTCAACCTAGGCGACATTCGCCACGCCTCGCTCTTCCCCCGGGACCCGAAATCCCTCCCAGAGCAAGCCAAGCTCGAAGCTGCCCTCCCTCACCCCGAGGCAGACACCATCCGCTACGCCTACTCTGTCTCTAGCGGGTCGAGTGAAGCCGGACTTCCCTCCGTCGAGAAGCTCATCGCCAACTACGGCGACGCAACCAACACCTCTTGGCTCGACGACCGCTACCATGTTTGGCGACACGAGCCCACCGGCGCGGCTGTCGGCTATGCCGAAGACAATGGCTACGCCCTCGTCATGGGTAACCCCCTCTGCGATGCCCGCCAATTCCCCATCGTGATCCGCGACTTCCTTCTGCACCTCCGAAAGGAAAAGGATCTCCGCCCCCTCTGGCTCCTCGTCTCCCAAGACGTCGAGGATATCCTCGCCTCCAAGCTCGGCTGGCGCTCCCTCTCCTGTGTAGCAGAGGAGCGTGTCCCCGTCGACTCCGCCAAGAAGGTCGCTAAAAAGGAGCGCCAGGCCGAAGAAGCCGGCATCTCCATTCACGAACTCCCCTACGGCCAGCCCGTCCCAGAAGACTTTCGCGCCCGCTGCGACAAGCGCATCGAGGACTGGAAAGACAACCGCAAGGGCGCGAAGCAAGTACATCTCACCGAGGTCCGTCCTTGGATCGACACCGAACACCGCCGGTACCTCTGGGCCGAGACCAAGGACGGCGAAATCGCCGCCCTTTGCATCCTGCACAAGCTCTCCCCGCAGAACGGCTACCAGATCAAGTTCGCGCTCGACTTCCCTGGCTCCCCAAACGGGGCGATCGAAGCTCTTATTTCCGCTGCAATCCAGGCTCTTGCCAAGGCAGGCGTCAAGAATGTCACCTTTGGCGCCGGCGCGCTGTCGGAGATGGTTACCGGAGAGAATATGGACGTTATCCGGGCCAAGATTCTGAGCAAGACGTACCGGACTATTGCGCAGCAGCTGAAGCTGGTGCAGAAGAGCGAGTTCAGGGAGAAGTTTGGCACGCAGAACGATTTGGTGTATATCTGCTATCCGTTCATGGGCCTGGGTGTGTCGGGGGCGAGGACGCTGATTAAGTTTTTTGAGGATGAGATGTGATGACATGAAGGGGATTATGATGGGGAATGGAGCCGGGGAGCTGTATGGGGCGCGGCTTTATTTGTTGGTGCTTGGCATAGAGTGGTTGGGTGCGCAAGTGTGTCTTTTGTTTGGCTGGAGTACAATGATACCTACATGCACGAAGCGGTTCGAGACAGTCGGTGCGGTCTTTGTTGAGTTGTTGTGTGGTGTGGAATAACGGGTATAATTGGTGTAGTTGAGTAACAGTACATAATACGGGATTAATTTTCCGGATGTGTCCTCGGCGTTGGTGTCTAGTTTGCTGTTGTTGAATTCAACGTGGTCACCAGAAACGCAGTAATTGGAAGCCGTGAAGAGTGTTGTATTGGAGAGAAGCTCGCAGAGCAACCGTGAGCACGTAAAGCGCGGACCAGCCGCGCTACCGCTGCTTACCTAAACAGTCGGTTGAATTTGACAGCTGTGTGCCGAAGTATTGACCTTCCGTTGAGCAAGGCCAGAATGATACTGGTTACAACTTGACTGTGCCTCTCTGTGTGTTGAATGGCTGGTGAAAGACATAATCAACTGCTAACTCTCTCCAGGGGCCTCTGTACTCGCCGCGCCTGTACTTAGTCAATAATACCTATCTATGACTAGCTATTTTTATCGCCAAAGAAAGTTAAACAGCCATGTCGTGAGTCCCCAGAATGGCGTCTTCCATGCAGCCGACAGCCACCGCCCAGATTGTGCAATCACCGCGTTCGGGGAAAGCGCGTCTCAGCAGGCAGGCACCTTTCTCAAACCCGCGCAATTGAACATTCGTCAGGTGACACCGGCCTGCATTAAATCTGTCTCGTTTCCTGGGCCAGCTGCTGTTGGGCATTTTTCAGCCCGACGCCAGACCAATTTCCCAACGCAACATCTGCAAGTGTCCAAGGCCTTTTTGTTCTTCGAGGAAGATACGGCAACCATGCCTGAATTACAAGAGTTGCTTGCCAAGATGGCAAGCGAGCTCTTCAAAAATAGCGACAGCGCGACGACACTGGGCCAGGAAACCACGCATTCCGCTTCCAGTACGAACAGGGCGGCAGAGCCTGTGCGAGCGCTATTTTCTAGGATGGCGAGCAAAATCTAAATCTCTAACAACAACGACAGCGCAGCGACGGTGGATCAGGACTCGAAAATCACGCATTCCTCTAACGAGCATTCTAGCCCTTATCAACCGCTCGACGAAACATCTCAAACCATTCGGCTCATGCGCATACATCCCCGATTGAAGAACTCCAGGAGAGTCAGATGCACGCTATTCACGGCACGTTTACAAGACAATCCGCAATTCACCACTCTTTCCTACGTTTGGGGCGACCCGTCGATCACGGAGACCATCATCGCCAATGGCCAGCCTGTCAAGGTTACCAAAAATCTTGCAGCAGCTCTACGATATATCCAGGAGACCTCCGGCCGATTCTCGATGCCTTCTGGGCAGATGGGATTTGCATCGACCAGAGCAACCTCAAAGAAAGGGGACACCAAGTCGCGCTCATGGGACAGCTCTATCGAAAGGCAACGTTGGTGTGCTCCTGGATGGGACGCGACAAGTATGGGTGCTGCAAGCCCTTGGAAAACCTCCAAAATCTTGGTTGCATTTGGAACTCCGGCCCGCGTAGTGAGGTGGAGGCACTTGAAAACTGACTCGACCTGACGTACAAGTAATGGTCTTCAAAAGAGGCTGATGGGGTTGGCCAACCCACTTTGGATCTGCCGTACGCAATGAAAAAGTTCGGTCATCGGGATATCTTCTGGAGGGGATGGGTGTTTCAGGAGGCAGCTCTAGCTCGGTCAGGTGTCTTCTTCTGCGATAACGTGGCGGTTGAGGGACGATCTCTCTTTCAGAGTGCTTCCACGCTCAAGGCGAACTTGAAACTCATAGCCCGGCCACCATGTGTGCCCGTGGAGACAATGATGTCACTCCGTCAATTCTCGGTGGATCTTGCAAGCATCCACGATATCTACAAAACCAGAACGATTGTTTGCGACCCGACTTCCAAACCGTCTCTTTTATTCTGTCTATGGAGGAGCATCCTTACAAAAGTTATGGATCTACGAGATAAGATATACGCTGTTCTCGGTCTTTGTCAGGTGGCCTTACCAATCTCCTACGAGGACTCAGTCGCTGCAACCTACTTGGAGGCGGCAAAGCACATGATCCTCAGGGAGAATACGCTTGACTGTCTCCTGCTGGCCGGCACAGACAACCCCCCAGGAACAGATCGGATGGGAACGTTGCCATCGTGGGTCCCCGACTTATATGCTTTCACGAAGTCGTCAGGAACTATCAGCTTATCGACAAGAGGTATGAAAGCCAAATCACTGCCAAAACTCATGAGGTTCATTCCATGCATCTCAGAAGACGGAAAAATCTTTGTGTGCGACGCCATACCCCTCCCGACAGGGAAGCTGGTGTGCTCTGTGATTTTGAAGGAGGTAGGTGACGGCTCACCTGCACGATTGAAGCGCTTTATCCAGCAAATCAAAGATTGCCAGCCATCACAACCGAGTGGACTCCCTCATCTTCAAGCTTTCCTCTGGCTGCTCCTGAATCACTATGGCAATCTCAACATAGCACGTGAGGGCCCCATAGATGATCCGCGAGCATCCATTGATAACAAAGACTGGGTTTTTGACGCGGGATTGCAATTTTGTTCGTGGTTCTGGGCCAAACGGTCTTCCCACGAGACATATCTGTCTCAGGAAAGCCCAGGTGACGGCGACTATGCCTCAAATTTCATACATGAGTTTGAGATGGATTTCTTGGGCTATCATGACTCCACCCGCTGGCCTCCGTTGGATGGGTTACAAGATATGTTGCGGCTTGATCCGGACAAACCCATCACTTTCAATCTGCGCCGAAGTCTGCAAAACTATCGGGACGAATACATCTTTGGGACGCAGAATGGGCTTCTCGGATGCTGCTCGTTTCTACTGGTGCCGGAGGATGTGTTTTTCTATATACCTGGTTGTTCTCGGCCGCTCGTGATGCGGAAGGTTTCTGGCCATTACGTTCTCCGGGGGTCTTGCATCATATGGGGGTACCAGAAGGTGCAGGCATACACGGCGTTTGAGGACGGCATTTTGGGCGTTGAGAAAGTCGAGTTGCGTTGACTTTGCTATTTGGATCATGCCGACATCCTGGGCAGAGAGAAACTATCACAGCTCTACATCGCGTTTTATTTTGATCGTGTCCCATTGGTAATGTCTTCCATTTCCAGCCATCCCGCAAACAGGACACCAGCCAAGGCCCATCTCGGAACTTAGCTGCCGAGCAATCTTCCGCGGACGCTCCCCGCATCTTGCCGCCCGCCCGTGTGGGTGTTTCCAGAAGGGCGGGTAAATCACCTCGTCCCATGGCTGATGCCACGCTTTTCACACTTAGCACATTACCAAACCAGTTTCCCGGCTACAGCAACTAAAAAGGTACTCCGCATGCTGACGATTCTCCCATTTCGGCTCTATCCTGGGCACTTGGCACTTCCGGGTGGGCTCCTGAGTCGATCACACATGGATGGTATAGTGTGAATGGTACCTGGGCATTTTCAGGCTATTCAGGGGTCGTTGGGGTCAACGGCAATTCCATACTCCCAAAAATGGCATTCGGTAAAAGCAAAAGGATCACGCTGTTTGGGACGAAGATGCGAGTCTGGTCTCTGTTCTGGAATACGCAGCTGATCAACACAAGATGCAGCGCTTTGCTTTCAGTCTCCTGGCGATCTCGGGGCTATGTGTGGCCTCGCCGTATAAAGCGGACGCCGCGACAGTCGTGACGCGTGCGGAGAATCTTGACGAGGCGTATGACTATGTCATCATCGGTGGTGGAACGGCAGGCCTCACGGTGGCAGACCGGTTGACGGCGGATGGGAAGACGACGGTCCTAGTGATCGAGTACGGGCCGCTCAGTAAGTTCACCATCCAGGCGCGCTTGCTGGGTATCTTGCTGGATATCTTGCTGATAAACAGGCAACTCTGCAACCATCTCCTCGGTCCGCGGCGGTTTCAGCGGCATGACGGACTATTCACTGCAATATGACATCACCTCCGTCCCTCAGGTCAACCTGCGCAATCGAACTTCGCCCGTAATGGTAGGAAAAGTCGTTGGTGGCAGCTCGGCCGTCAATGCCATGATGACCATCCGCGGCACGAAAGAGGATTACGACCGATGGGGTGGCTTCTTCGGGGAAAATTCGACCTGGAGCTGGGACGGTCTGCTGCCGTACTTCAAGAAGGCGCTGAAATTCGTCCCGGCCAATGCCGACGTCGCCAAATCGGCGGGAATCCGCTATGACACGTCCTTCTGGGGGAACACATCGACCGTGTACGCCGCGTGGCCGTCGTTCCAGTACCCAGCAACCACCGCGCTTCTTGACGCCTTCAAGGGGCTCCCGGGCGTGGAATACGCGTATGACAGCGGCTCGGGACAGACGGGACTGTACTGGTACCCGACATTCATGGACCCCAAGTCCGTGACGCGCTCGTATGCCCGCACAGGACACCTGGACGGCCTCAACCGCCCAAACTACCAGCTCTTGACGGGATCGAAGGTAACCAAGATTGTCTTTGACGGCACAACCGCCACCGGGGTGGCCTTTGTCGCGGCAACAGCAAAATCCGCGGCGGACACCACCATCGTCAAGGTCAGAAAGGAGGTGATCCTTTCCGCTGGCGGCATCCACAGCCCGCAGATCCTGCAACTCAGCGGTGTCGGCCCAAAGAAGCTTCTCGATGCGGCAAAGATCGGAACCGTTGTCGACCTCCCCGGCGTAGGCCAAAATTTCCAGGACCACACCATGCTCTCGGCCTCCTACTCATGTACGTCCACCCCCTTACCAGTCCCTCGCCTTTCCTCTTCTCCACTTTCCCCTTCTCCCCCTCCCCACCGCCACCCTCGCTAACCCCCTCCCATCCAGTCCGCAACCTCAAGCTCAAACCCTCCAGCGACGACCTCTACTCCAACCAGACCTTCGCCAACTGGGCCTCCACCATGTGGTCCACCAATAAAACCGGCCCCTACTCCCTCGCCACCGGCAACGCCGCCGCCTTCCTCTCCTTCCCCGTGATCTCCACACGCTGGGCCGAACTCGCCACAGCCCTCACCACACAAAACCACTCCGCCTACCTCCCGCCCGACACCCACCCTACCGTCGCGGCAGGGTACTCCGTGCAGATGAAATCCCTTGCCGCTGCGCTCCGAGGCAACGGGACAGCCTTCTTCAACCTCGTCATGTCAGGGGGTGCGTCGTCGGGGGTGCTGGTTGATTTACACCCGCTTTCACGCGGGACGGTGAACATCGACCCGGCGAACTTGGGGAAGGAGCCACTGGTTGATTACAGGGTGCTGACAAACCCGCTGGATCCGCTGATCATGGCTGATATCCTGCGGTTCACGCGGCGGTATCACATGGATAATCCGATGACGAAGGATCTGGGGGCGACGGAATTTGCGCCGGGCAAGGGGGTGACGACGGATAAGCAGTTTGCGGACTATCTGGTGGAGGCGCTGAGTCCGAGTTATTACCATCCGGTGGGGACGTGTGCGATGATGCCGAGGGAGTTGGGGGGCGTGGTGGATGAGCAGCTGAGGGTTTATGGCGTGCAGGGGCTGAGGGTCGTGGATGCGAGTGTGATTAGTACGATCCCGGGGGCGAATACGTGCCAGACGACGTATGCGATTGCTGAGAAGGTGAGTGCACTACTGCTGAAGAAGATGGGGGAGATGCTAACGGGTATTACAGGCTGCCGATTTGATCAAGGGTGTGTGAGGGTGGGTCTGTGCGGAAAAGTTGAAATTCTATCTCGAGAAGCAGTAAATGTAGGCTCGTATCCAAAGGGCCGCGCAAAAGCAGTGATATTTCCAATGTGCAGTATTATCCAGTCCCTCCCTACCAACAACTCGCATCAGGGGTATACAAAAGACGAAATCAAACCGTACCATCAATGCATATGATACCACGAAACTTTTGACATGGCCACCAGATCCGTCCGTTGAGCCTTCCGCACTAGATCGGGAACTTCGCCTCGCCATCCACCATCATGGGTACATTCTCGCTTTGGCGCGCCCAAGGCTCGATGCCTCGTCCTTGGCACACCGCCATGATCAAGTGATAGAAGTTATATCTCGACCAGTCTGGGATGGCCACAGTCGCTCTGCCCCTGACCAAGCGCCCCTTGAAGATCATCGGTAGAAAGTGATTGATCATTGCCGCAAAGGCTGCCGCCACGACCAGCAGCACAAGGCCTAGTATGCGGAAAGATGTGTACCCTTCCGCGCGGATTCTGATATGGCCGCAGATAAACTGCGCCGCTTCGGTATCTGGCTTCATGATCCGACTTGGGTTTTCCTGAAGCCGCGCCGCTGGGGATGCGTAATCGCTTGGTCGCCGCTGGAGGACAGCAAGCGAGATATTGGCCAGGTTCCAGGCTTCCAGAGCCCATTGGTTGGTGCGGATCTTGGAAGAGCGCGTGGGCCAACTTCCCATGACGTTCTCGTTGGTGATGAGAACCCGACCGGCCATCATCTCGAGAGCGTAACGGATTTGGCCCGCCCACAACGACTTCCATACGAGATCGGCGACTGCCTCCTGGCCTGGCGTAAGGCCATCCAGGCCGTAATTTGGTAAGCCCTTCAGCTGATAGACGGCGCTAGGCTTTGAGCAGCGCTCTGAGGCACAGAGCTGGTATTGCTCAAGACAGCCAAGTAGGGACCATCCAGGCGGCGCTTTCCAAGACTTATCGTCGTCAGACTGACCTTGTTGCACCTGAGTTATGTTGAACCATGGGTCGAGGACTGGTTCGTCAAAGAAAGCCATCGATGAAAGCGCAATGAGAGTAAAGTCAGTGTCTGCCACCTTGAGCTCGTCTCGTGGGATAAATCCTGACTGGGAATCGTTCCCTGGCGTCGAGACAGACCAGCTTGACATCATATTAGCGCATCACTTTGGGAGGTGTCTGAAAGCATCACGTACAATAGAGTGTATGCCTCAGAGGCCATCACGGCGGAATAGTTCGAAGCACTGAAAGGGTAGTCATAATCGAACCCCTGCAACCCGGGAACCTTCCCGACTGCATAGCCCTTCGTCTTGTCCCCCGCGACGCCGCCAAGAGTCTCTGCGTCAAGCCAGTCCGTAGCCCATTGATCGGCATCGATTGGAACACAAGTCAGTGTTTTCTTGACGGATATCCTGTCCTCGTCCGGCGTGTTGATCCCAAGCGTGTCGCGCGAATCTATGACCTCAGACTCCACCACAGCGGCATCCGATTTGCAGACCCCATCACCTGGAAAAGGACAGTTCTTGTCCATGCGCAACGTTGACGGAATCCGAGGCGCAACCAGCGTATTGCACTGTTTCCCGCTCCCAGGAACCTGTCCATCTACTGCCTCCGCATAGCAGCTCCTAACGTAGTTGCGCATCGTTTGGTACTGAGCTCGGGCCGGCACAAGCAACAAGGAACGGACATCCTTGTCCTCTGGTGTTAGAACAGCGGATAGGTTGGTCTCGGCCGGCCAACCGCAATGCGGACTCGCGATCAGAGCGGTATTGTCGGGAGCTTTAAAGACCTGAGTGCTGAGTATGCTCAATGCTGTGAGACTAGCGGCAAACACGGACGTGAGCGCCAGGAGAGTAAAAAGCTGCCCAAACTTCCCGCTGGGCTTCCTCGCGTGATGATCTTGGTGTGGCGGTTGCTTTCCATCTCCAAGGGCCCACAAATGGTTCATCTCCGCACCGTCCATGAGCCTCACACTAGCATAGGAGGCTAGCGGATTGCGAAGACGGGACCAGGTAATCTCGAGAAGTCTCAAGATGAACAGCGTGGGGCTGTTGCACGAGTGGCGTAGAGCGCCCTGGATCTGATGGTACATGCAGTTTCCGACTGCTGACTGTCGGACCCGGAATGCAGTGAAGCAGACGATGCCCCAGACCTGGGTGCCGGTGAAGGCGACGAAGAGGGCGATGCTTGCGACGAGCACATCGCTCCATGGTTGGGCAACTGTGAGAGTCAGTCCATTGGCGTTTCCATGGCCTGTCGTCGCGCAATTTGTCAGTTCCTCTGGTGCATCTTGTTGCAACAGCTCATAACTCACTCCAGTTCACCCAGGCGCCGAGATAGACGGATGGCATCTGGGCGGGCGGCGACCCGTGAAATGTGTTTGCTGCCTGAAGGCAGTTTGCGGAAGAAATTTCCCACTAGCGTTGCGACCTGGTCTGGTCTCACGGTTTGTCGGTGAACCAAAAGGAAGGAACGTGCTGACAGCGCCTTCCCAGTGAGGATACGTCTAACACCAAAAACGAAGGGCACTGTGCATCAGAGGCACACTGAGGTAAAGATGGGGGTTGTGCAGTATGTGTGTGTAGGAGACGTTGGTGAACTGCCCCAGGACGCGCCTGCTCAGGGGAGGCATAATGCCAATGTTGGTGGCTTAGGCTGACGTCCAAAACGGGATTGGCGGTTGATCTGAGACGGCCGCCATGGGAGAGAATGCTACTTCGTACCTCCTTGAAGCATGCCCCACTTGTTAATTGCAATTCCGATTATAGCCATCAAAGTGATCGTTGGCATTCTGTGAAATGGGCGGGATAATGGTGAGTTCGTCGAATCGTGTTGTCAACACGCCTTGGCAGGGGGGGTATGGGTGTGATCTGAGTCTAGCAACACCTTGGATACAAATACCGATTGTGTGACTTATGAACACCTCAGGCGTGGTGGCAGAGTGGTCTAATGCGATTGACTCGAAATCAATTCCCTTCGGGGGCGCATGTTCGAATCATGCCCACGTCGTTCATTTTTGGCATTTGTCGTTTGCATCGTTCCCAAGCTTTGCGTCGATGTCCTTCTTTTTTTTTTGTCCAATGAGCCAGGAAGTTCCAATTGAAGCCGGGCAATATGCTTTTAGCAAGGTTTTTGCTGACCAGGAGGGCACAAATGGGGGTGCTGGCAGCCCACTGTCGATCTGGTGATGGAGTCGCTTGCCCCTGAATCTGGTCCCGGTCCTCAGGCCCTGACAATGGCAAAAGCACAACGTCGACTCCCAGCCCCGTACACTCAAACAAACCACAAGCCCAGTTTTCCCGGAATTTATGCTAGGCAATAGCATAGAATAATGAGCAACACGAATATAACACAAGTGCCATCGCCCCTGGTCCCAAAAGACGCAACTCACAAACAACTACCAGCCGAACGGAAAACGGATGGAGTTTCTTGGTTCAGATTCACTACCAAATCTACCTGAGCCTCAGATTGCGCTCAAGAACGCTACAACTTCGCTCCCCTCCCTTCAGATCCTTCGCTATCTCCCCCTTCCCTACCATGCAGTCATAGCAGAAACTCGTCAAACCAAGTCACTGCCTGCAGGAACGCCTGCTCCTTGGCAAACTTAATGACCTTGTTCGTCACATCGCCACGCACAGCAAAGCCGTGCTCGACACCCGAATACAATGTGATCTGGTAAGGGTGGCCTGTCTTCTTTAGAATGCCCTCCGACGCGTGGCGCTTCTCCGTCGTGAAGATGCTGTCAGTCTCAGCGGCGGAGATGGCCAGAGGGCCGGTGATGGAGGCGAGCTCGTCCTCTTCGACGAAAGAGGGGTGTGCGAAGTAGCCGACGTCGATGCCGTCCTTGTAGTGGCGGGCAACGTACTGCAGGTTGTGGTGGTTAGTTTGGGTGTTGGTTGGGGAGGCAAACAGGATTTACCTTGGCGCCGAAGCAGTACCCCAGAGCGCCGAGCTTCTTGACGCCGTACTGCTCCTTCAGGGTCTTGATGGCCTCGACGACGATGGGGTCGACGGCCTCCTTGGTGTGCGGATTGTCGCCAGTGGAGCCCTTAGTCATCCAGGCCATGAAGTCGAAAGTGCCGGGGCGGTTGAGGGGGATTGGGTCACCGTTGAAGACGTCAATGATCAGGGTAAGGTAGCCGTTGGCGGCGAGCTGGTCAGCCATGAGCTGGCTGTTCTGCCAGATTCCAATGACATCGGGAATGTAGAGCAGGCCAACACCCTCGTGCTTCTTGTCGGCGGGAGGGGCTGCGACGTAGGCGTCATACTTCCCGGCCACCTTGATGGAGTTGCCGGTCGGGGCTCCCCTGCGTTGGTGCTGTGTCAGCAAACGGTACCTGAGGAGCGTGTGTTTGCTGCTTGGCGGCGCGGTCGCGGGCTTCAACGTACTCGTGGGTGACACCCACGGTGCAGCATTTGGCAGGAGGATTCGAAGCCATTGGGAAATCGGGTTCTGAGACTTGGGAGAGCTTTAATTGGGAATGTGGTATGAAGTTCTGCGGGATTCTCTGAACCGTCGCACGGCAGACCCCGCAGTAGTTGTCGATTTATGCCCCTACATCCACCGGCCGCCCCCCACATATGCCGCCCAGCGTCATTGCCGTCTTGAATGGCGCCGATGCCGTTGTGTGTTTGACGTTGTGACCTTGCGCTACCGTCCACAATTGAAGGAGCTAGGCCAACGGTATACGGAGACTGCATCGTTAACGCCTCCTTCTCGAGCTATCGAAACGAGCCGGTGCTACGCCGAGACCGATTCGGCCCTGCATCCTCTCTCGTCAGCGCGTGCTCTTCCCCGCCCATGCAAGCACTCAGCTTTGCCCATGTACTTCAGTAATTTCAAGGTTGATTTCCACCAAGATGTTGATCGGGCACGAGAACTCCGAGGTAGTGCAACGATGTGAGACATATCATGGTTCTTTGCTGACGTGCTGTGTCGAGCTTCTGGGCGTTCTTCAGGGGGCGTTCTTCAGAAGCCAGTGGGGCCGGCTCCCCTGCAGGGAATGCAGAGTGGGGTAGTGTTTTCGATGGCGTCCATCCTTGCAATGCCAAGCCGCAGGTCTGCAGGGCAGTTGAGGTCACTCCAACCGGAAACCCGTGCCTCCAAAGTGTCCTTTGACCGGCATTGTCTTTCGCCAACTCTCGCCATTCCCTCGCCTCACCTAACGCGCCGGTATCATAGTGATGGCAATGGTTTAGACGCATCTCTTCTCTGCTGCGCTCGAGAGCCATGAAGAGCGACGCTCGAGAGAGCGGTGATGCTCCTGTCAACATGGCCGCCACCCCAGCGAGCGACATCAAGCGCGAGACGGAATCCGCCTCGGACACGACCACGCACCTTCCTTCGCCAGAACTGACCCCGACCGATCAAATGCAATTGAAGCCCGCGAGCAAGCCGCAATCAGCGCCCGAGAAGCCCGTGTCCAGTCCGACCAACGGCTTGCCGACCCCAGACGCCTCGAGCGACAGCCACAGCGATGGCGACCCGTCGAGCGATTCCGCCCCTTCCGAGCCCGCCGTCGTCGTCGTCGACGTCGCGAAGTCTCGCAGCCGATCTAATACGAAGACGAGCAACCCTGACGGGGTTCGGCGGTTATCAGCATCCAAAATACAAGAGTTGACCGCCGCTCCGGAATCGCTACCCTTTGCCACGATACCAGACCGCCCCGGTTTCGACATGCCGTTGAGCGCTGGTATCGTGGAAAACAGCCGACCGTCGATGGCAGAGCGGCTTCAGCCTTCCCATCTAGGATTGTCCCTGGTGACCGACCAGCCCGATGTCTCGAGACGTAGCGGCCATGGCACAGCTTCCGAGGCGACCAGCCCGAGAACTGCACACTATGGCAGACCGACAATCACAACGCGGACACTCTCTACACCACCTACAACCAGGCGCAAATCTACCAGCCAGCCTCCCTCTCGAGGCTCTTCTAACCGACGAAACTCGTTCCAGCCCACTCCCCGGCCGACGCCCCTTAACCTCGACACCCCGAACAACTTCCCTCCTACCGCGCTCAAGGAGCCGGCTTCCATCCGGAAGGATGAGGCCGACGCGAGAGCCCCGTCGCCAATCCCGCCTTCCATACCACTCCCTCCGATGTCTATACCAACGATCCTGCAGCTCGAGCTGGCTGGGCAACGGCCTAGTCCGCTGTATATCCACCACTCGTACGCGAGCGACCTCCCCTACGAATCGAGCGCCGTCAAGTTCGAAAGGCTGAAGAACTTTCTGTTACTTCCGGGGTATCTCGAGAGGACAATAATATTTGGCGCGTTGGCATGTCTTGATGCTTGGCTCTGGACATTCACAGTGCTGCCCATGCGGTTCTGCATTGCGGTGTCTGTGCTGGTGAGCTGGTGGGTATATCTGCTCGGCAAGGAGGCGAGATGGTTGGTGGGATTCGTGTGGTACGGTCTGGGGCGAATGTGGAGAAGAGGTCGTGGCCGCGGCCGCCGTTCGGTATCGGGGAGTAGCAATGACAGCTCCCGAGGCGAGGCTTCACGGAGCCGCAGCGCCGTCCGGGAGCCAGGTGGCGCTGATGGCGCAACGGGTCGTGATGGCGCCTTCGGACGTCTCGAGAATTTACGCCAAACCGCGAGCGGGCAAGCCCCCACATCAAGAAAGGCGGGACCTAAAACCACTGGATCGGGTCGACATCGGCGCACAAAGTCTAGTCCGTCGAGCCTCACCTCCTTCCACAAGGCCGATCTCCTGCAGGGCGCTATTCTCGTCGCGAGTTCGATGGCTCTCATGAACCTCGATGCCAGTCGAATGTACCATGTGATCAGGGCGCAGTCGGCCATCAAGCTGTTCTCCATCTACAATCTACTGGAGGTTGGCGACAGGCTTCTCTCCGCCCTCGGCCAGGATGTTTTTGAGTGCCTCTTCAGCACCGAGACGCTATCTAGGAACAGCTCCGGTCGCTCGAAGGTCATGCTGCCGTTCGGCATGTTCTTGCTGGCGCTCGTCTACAACATCATGCACTCCGTGTGTCTCTTCTGCCAAGTGATTGCGCTCAACGTGGCGGTCAACTCCTACTCGAATGTGCTGTTGACATTGTTGCTCTCCAACCAATTTGTTGAGATCAAGAGCAGCGTCTTCAAGCGGTTCGAGAAGGAAAACACCTTCCAGCTTGCGTGCGCAGACATCGTTGAGCGTTTCCAGCTATGGATCATGCTTCTCATCATCGGCATGCGCAACGTGGTTGAAGTGGGTGGATGGTCCGAAGGCTCGAGCAGTGTTCCGTTCCATACGGCGTCGTTACTACCCGCCAGCTTTACGATATTACCGGATTGGCTGTGGTCTCAAGAGGTGCTAGCACCATTTCTTGTGGTCATCGGCAGCGAGATGATCGTCGACTGGATCAAGCACGCCTACGTCAGCAAGTTCAACAACATCAAGCCAACGTTCTATGCCAGGATTCTTGACATCCTCTGCAAGGACTACTACACTAACGTGAGTCTCAGCTGTAACCAGCTTTCTGTCTGTAAACTGCGAATCAGCACTAACCCCCATAGGCCTTCGTCACGCCGTCCCTAACCCGCCGTCTGGGCCTGCCGCTCCTCCCCCTATCCTGCCTTTTCATCCGCGCCGCGGTCCAGATCTACAACATGTTCCTCTCTACACACGTCCCTACCCCGCTACCGCCTTCTACGCATACGTCTCTGTCGATAGAATCAGCCACCCCCTCCCCTGCGATGCTCGCTACCCTCGACCGGCTCGACAACCTTATCCGCAACGCCCTCGGCCGCGCCGTCTACGGCCCCTACGCCGAGGGCATCCTTGGTGAGGACGATCCCTCTGCCCCCGGGAACGTCACCCGTCTCTGGCTGCGCTGGACATCAGATGATGTCATTGCGGCAGTGACCATGGTGGTGGTCTTCCTCATCATCTTCCTCGTCCTCTTGATCCTAAAACTCATCCTCGGGATGATCCTCCTCCGGTACTCGCGGGATCGCTACGCCAGAATGAAAGTGACCGAACACGCCGTCGCGACTGGCAAGGCGGAAAAAGAATCGTATGACGCCAAGGGAAAACGCGTCGGTGGGCTCGGCCACATAGAGGTTGGTGAGGAGAGGCGACGATGGATTTTTGCAGATGATCCCGAGGGGTTGAGGAAGGCAAAGGAAAAGGAGAAGAGGGCCGAGAAAGCGGGAGACAAGGAAAAGGATCTGGGAAGGATTACGCGGTACGAGATGGTTGCCAGGCGAATTTGGTAGGTGGCTGAGGGTACTACCCCCTGTCATCGACCTACCTGCCGAGAAGGTGTGCAGAGAAAGTTCAAGTTGGTGTTTCGTGGAGTTTGTTGCCTGCACTTCAGCTGCGAAAAGCATGTCGCGTTCTTATTTGCATAGGCGGTCTGCGGATTTGCCTTCCTGTACATCATCTGTTTCTGTTCCTGGCGCTCGGAAGGTTCATTGCGAGGAGTTGGTTAGCATGTTGCGTTTCTCATCAATGGCCAAGAGTTGGCACTGCAGATGGGGTTACTGCATATTATAAATGAATACAATTCGGTGGATTACCGGACACTCGAGGCGGCCACTGGCAGTACAAGTGATTGAGCTCAGAACCATGGGAAGTTTTCCTGATGCCTCTCCGACCCAAAAACAGGTTGAATCGACAGAGACTCCGGGTCTACACGTAAATATTTAGATAAGTAACCAAAACTGGTTCAAGCCTCCCCCTCTTGCTTTTCTTCCCTTCCCCCCCTTCCTACCGACCCCCCTCCGTCGTCCAGCTGCCCCAACAACCCCCGTTTGTCCACAACCATCGCTCTCTCCAACTCCCTCTCCCCTTCGCGTAACCTCGCCCGCCCAAAGCGCAACTCCTTCTCCTGCTTATGCTTCTCCTCGGCCACAGCGCGCTCTCTATCCTGCAGAGCCTTCTCCCTCTTCCTCCTATCTTCCTGCGCCTTGCGCTCCTCTGCAGACACAGCTTCAACGGTCGATGTAGATGACGGAGGAGGCGGGAGATCGACGATGTACGCTTCGATGAACGGATCGCGGATCGACGGAGGCAGGGAGATGTACCGGATGTCGGCGAGGACGTGGGACGGGAGATGTGTAGGGAGGGTCTGGTTGTTTATTTCGGAAAGGGGAGCGGATTCGAGGAGCTTCTTGAGCTCGGATTTTAGCGTTGATTGTGGGAGCTTGAGGCGGTTGATGTGCTCGCGGTACCACTTCTCGCGGTCCTTGTCGGAGAGCTTGGGGTCTTTGAGGGGGGCTTCTTTTTTGTATTTGCGTCGGAATTCGGGCCAGTAGAGCTTGGGGGTTGCGTGCTCGGCGAGGAAGGCGAGGTATGGGATACGCGGGTCTTTCTTCTCTTCAGTTGCGCGCTGGGCCTTGAGGTGGGTGATTTTGGCGCGGGACCACTCTTCCCAGACTTCTTTGCGCGCGCGGGTTGTCGGGAGGACGGTGTATCGCGGGTCGGGGATGACTTTGCCTTCTTCGATCAGTTTCTCCCAGGGAGAGTAGGGGTTGATCTTGAAGTCGTCAAGGAGGTCTTTGAAGAGGGCGCGCGCGTCGACTTCGGAGAGAGCGGGGGTGTCGTCGTAGTCTTCGTCCTCGTCTGGGTTGTCGTACTCGATGTCGGAGCCGTAATCAGCGTTCATGGCAGCGAGCTGGGCGGCGATGTCGGCTTCTGTGAACTCGGCGGGCCCGCCAGCGCCGGGTTCTTCGGTTCGTTGGCGCTTTGGCGCGCTGCCTTCCGCGCCTTCGTCGTCTTCGTCGTCGGTGACCTCCACTTCCTCGTATTCGGAGCTGTCGTAATCGTGGCTGGGTTTCTCAGGTTCTGGCTTTCGAGATGTGTTCGGCCTCTCAGGCACCGTTGTTTCCTTCGGTTTTCCATCTTGTTCCTTGGATGTCTCGCCCGTGGCTTTTTGTAGGATTCGCGCCTGGTCGAGCTCGAGGATGGCGGGCATCAGCTTCTCAGGGATGCGCCAGTAGCTCGCATTCTTGTCGGGGTTGTGGGCAAACCGTCGGCCGTACTTTGTGTAAACGAGGATCCACGGCTCGTGGCCGGGGATGGGGACTTTGGATCGGGGCTTGTCGTGGGGTTGCGGGCGCGGTCGCTGCTGGAAACCGCCTCTGCCGCCGCCGCCAGCGCCGAACGCTCCCCTCCCACTATGCGGCTGGGCTTGAGAGGCAGCATACTGCGACATGAAGGCATTGGCGACATTGGGATCGGACAGATTGATCTGCGGGGGCGGGGCTGGCAGCGGCGCAATGGGAGCAGCTCCGGGGCGTTTGTACGTCGACTCTTGCGTCTCGCTGTTGTAGAAGTATGTGTGGCCGGTCGGGGCCTTGTGCTCCGTCCAGCCAGGCGGCAGCGGCTGCAGCGCCGCCGCCGAGGGCTTGTATGTCGACTTCAGCATGGTGTTGGTGGCGGGAACAGAAGCGCGGTGCTGTTGTTCGAGAATCGAGTGCGACAGCTTTGGCGGAGGCCAGTGCCAAAAATTAGAGTGGGTCCCACGTCACGGCGGCAATTGCCGTGCAGCCCTACCACACCCAGCTCCTCATGAACACTTCCATTCATCAACATCGTCATCGACGTCCCCTTTAGTGCTGAGGAAAAGGCCGAGCTTGGCATGGATCCATCTTAATAAACAAACTTCCCTTCTTCCTGGCTGTGCACGCGCGCGGTCATGTGGTGTTCTGCAAAACCCAAAGATGCAGCGGCCGGGGCCAGGTCAACGGCCGAATTCCCCCGGATCGCTCATCGCCCGAGATCAACCTTCGACGAAAAAAGGCGTGCCTCTGAAGGGACAGCAGTCGTTTGCTAAGCTGCAATGGTGCCCATCCTCTGCCAATTTTCCGGCGTTTGGCGATCGGGGATACGCCATCTGCCCAGGCTGTTCCCCCCCTGTAACCAATCACGACCGATGGCCGGCTGACGACCATTAATAATCCGCCTCGTCACTTGGGACTCAATGTTTTGTCTAGACTCAAACATTGGGCATCAGACGCGCAGCCACGCGAACGTTTGACAGTTAGATAAGTTGGGTCGAGATGCCCGCAGCGGCCTAGAACATGGAACCCCCATCCTCAACAGCGTCGCCCTTGCCCGCACTAACAGACGACACGAAACCAGCCATGGCCAAAACACGGAAACGCACCACCAATGCTTCGCAGAGGAGGTGCTGGAACTGCCGATGTGAGTATCAAATAGGGGCTAACACCAAGAGAAATGACCTGACTGAACACCAGCACGAAAAACGGCGTGTGATAGGACAGAGCCGGCATGCACCAATTGCCAGCATCGAGGCACGCAGTGCCTGGGATATGGCTTGAAACTGTCCTGGCCACGTCCAAATGACACCAAGCGGTTTGCTGAGGGATATCAACACCGGATACTGCCCATCAGAACTCGGAAACTGGAGTTCATCAACGCCACCGACAGTGACATTGAGGTCAAGAATGGGGGTCGCAAAGTCTTGAAGCATTCTACAAAAACTAGGACACTAAACATCAGACTGGATTCAATGGCAAGACAGCTTCTTTTGATGCCAATACCGCGCGACCCCTTCAGCAAGGGGATGGCAGAGTTCGACCCCTATCTGGAATCAAACCGTGAGTTCCTTGCCATCAAGCGGCCCAGTACAACCGAAAATCATTCTAACTCGAGCGTAGGATACAAAGCTGTTTCAGCCCTTATATCGTCAACTTGTGAGAACATGGGTAATGACTTGTATGGGTTGCTAGTTCGGATGTCTTTAGGTGACGAGAATCTGCCAGCGCTGGCAACCAGGCACGCCATAGCCGCCATTTCCTACCAGCACATCGGCCAAGAAGAGGCTGCTCTGACACACAAGACCAACTCTATCAACGCTCTCCAGAGAACCGTGGACCAGCTCACTTCCGGGAGTATGGATACCGGAGAGGCATTCCGGGCCATGGCAGCAAGCATGTTGCTCAGCATTTTCGAAGTATGTTTCTCATCGTTTTCCCTCCTCAACTACTAACAGCCGCTAGGCCCTCTATTTCAACGTCTCGACCACCGGCTGCTCTATCTTTCTCTGTGGAAGCAAACAGCTTGCCAACCTCATTCACACCCCGCACGCGAGCTACGAGGGAGACTCAGCTATGATACTCGACTGGATTTTCTATCACGACACCATGTATAAATTCAGCACCCGCCACTGGCACGCAAAGAGCCCAGATCCCACCGCCCCGACAGAAACGAACGTTGTGTCCAAAGCCGCATTCTCCCCTATGCGTCAGATCGTACGTTCCTTCACCCTCTGTTTGCCAAACAGCCACTCACCACCTGCACAGATCCTCCCCAGCACAGGCTGCTCCCTCGAACTCCTCGACCTCCTCCACCAAACAATCTCAGTCGTCTACGACCGCACCGACCCCCGCCATCTCTCCCCGTCCCATCTCTCCACGCTACGTACACTCGACTACCGTATCAAAAACATCACTCAAGTCCACCGCGTTGAATCACTCTCTTCCCCCTCCTCCTCTCCCTCCCCCTCCTCTTCCCCAGGATACCTCCCCGCCCTTCTCTACCGCCACGCAGTGCACATCTACCTCCTGCGCATCGCCCAGGGCCTCCCCCTCAGCAACCCCGCCGTCTGCTCCCTGATAGACTCAGCCTTTGAAGCCCTCTCTCTCATGCCCTACTGCGAGCGGCCCTGGCCACTGTTTGTCGTTGCGCTAGAAGCACGCACGGAGGACGAGCGACGGCTGGTACTGGATAAGATTCAGGCGGGGATCAAGGCGAAGCCGTTTGGGAATATGGTTGTGGCGAGGGAGATGGTTACGAAGGCTTGGGTGCAGAGGGACTTTGCGTTGGATGCTAGTGGGAGCGGGGAGAAGAAGGGTGGAGGAGAGGGGGATATGCTGGGGGTGTATAATGCTGCTGTTAAAGGGTGGGGGGGGTTGCCTTCTTTTTCGTAGGATGCTTTGGGGGGTGTTGAGGGGTGGGAGTCGAGTTGGTTTGAATTGTAAATGGAGAGACGGGATAGATTGGGGGAAAGACATGGAGGCGAGAGTGTTTGGAAAGTGGAGAAGCTCACAGCTCGGCGGAATTTCAGTGGGTTTGTGTCTTCAAAACCGACATTCAAGACCATCAGAAGCTGCGTGTCTCTCTAGAAAAGACGGCTGTAAGAAAGAAAGTAACAAACCGATAACAGACAGCAACGCCTCTCAATTCCACAGCCCCATTACAACCTCTGACCGCCAAACCTTAAACCTGCCCCTCCAGCCACCGAGTCAGTCAACCCCACAACCCACACCCATCCAGCCCTCCCTTTGGTTCTCGCCCTGCTCGTCGCACCCACAGCCACAGGCTCGGATTTCACAACCATCCAATATAAACAGGCGAAATGGCCGAGCGGTCTAAGGCGCTACGTTAAGGATTTTCCTTAATATCATCATGATTTCATGGTTCCGTAGTCCGAAAGGGCGTGGGTTCGAATCCCACTTTCGTCATAACTTTTTGCATTTTTGTCATGATCTATACAAAACATGACATCCCACTAATGCCTCTTCACCCATCATCCTAACGCCCTCCCCGACCTCGAATATACAGCCTTGTGAGATTCCTTCCCCCTGCTCCACGCATTATCTATCCCAACGCCCTTCCCGACTTCGAATAGAAATGATAGCGAGATTCCCCCAATTTCCCGGTATCCCATTCAAACACGCCATGGTCCGTCCGGTAAATGATTCTGAACCCACTGTCGAAAAACACATCACTTTCCACAATCGTGGCGGAATACCCCTTCCTCTTTCCCGCAAAGTTGAATGTGTAGATGAGATCCTGGCGGCCGGAAAAGGTCGCATCGCAAGTCCAATCGGCAATGGTCAAGTAACCTCCGCCAATGCCATAGTCTGTGATCCGCAGCTCGGCACAGGAGTCTTGTGTGGGGAGGGTTTTGTTGGTGTCGAAGTTGAGGATCCAGTCGACGTGGGCTGCGACAGTGTTGCTGAGTGAGAGGGCTACGACGACGACGGTGGTGATGTTGGGGAGCCACATGTTTGCCGATGAGTGGGCTTGTTGAGTGAGTGGTTGATTTGGAGGGAAGCTTGTTGCGTGTTGAACCTGGATTAGATGGAGGAAGAGGAGGCAACAGCTGTGGATTTATACTCGATCATTCTGTCTGCCTTCCTTCTCTTCTCCACCAAAATATCAAGCCAAACGCCGGTGGGAGTCTGAGGGAATCCCAGCAATTTGGTTGCGGGTCGTTGTTTGCAATACGATGAGGCTTGGAACTACGAGGTAACAGAAAAGACAAAAAGACAGCTCCAGTGCGGAAACTTTCCGTCCAATTGACCAATTGGATCAATCAATCACGATATCTTGTGTGACAGCCCAAACCCGTTGTTGGTGCTGATCTTGATCCTTCTTCGCTACGCAAATTGTTCCCCACTTCAGATGAATGCATGCCATTTTACAGTTGCAGCTCCTCGTATCCTTTCAGCGTTGATATGCCTTATCATCCATTCGTGCGGGGGCGGTTGGGGTACGCTCAGCTGACTTGGCTATGTTGGTCGTGCAAATCGTGTCCCACATTAGATAGCCCCAAGAGCCCATTCATCAGTTTGAATCCCAAGTCATAACTCATTACCAACCCCAGCAGTCAATCCTCCAGCCAGCCACCTTCCACCGAATCACAGATCACACTTCCTTTTCTTTCCTCCTCGACTCCAAGGCCAGGCCAGACATTCGCCCATCATCACCGCCCCATCACGAACAAGTCTCATTCTTAACCCCATCATTCCCCCCACACCAGATATAAACCCTCGAAAATACCCCTGACGCATTCGCTCGATACCTCGCATCACACCACCACCCCGTCGACGTCGTCATGTTCGCACAAAACGTCAGACAGCACTTCGTGTCATCCGGCAACCACACATAGCTCCTCCTCGCACCAATGTCATGGAATCCTTCCTCTTGGATGATAACCGTGGCGTTCCCCATGTAAGAGGGCTCCGAAAACGCTTGGAATGCCAGGCCTTGTGGGGCCGTCCCGTTGTTCAGGAAGCGCTGCGGCACTGGGAGGGTGGTGGGCTGGGATGCGGAGCGGGTGCCGCCGATGCCGCCGCCTATGGCTGCGCCGAGGACGACTAGTGTGGCGACGGTGATAATGATGAAAAAGACGCGGCGGCGGAGACCGCAGATCCTGCGTTGGGCTTTGGGGGGTTGGGATGGGGGGTTGTTAGACCCTGCGGGGAGAGACTCCCAGGGCACGGCGGTGCTTTGCGTCGTGGCGGTGTTTACTTCTGTCCCTGGGGACCAGGTCTGTGGGTAGGTCGTGCCATAGATGGGCTTGGGAGTGGCGTCGTCCGGGAGCTTGGGCGCGGTGTCGAAGACGACGGGGTATTTGTCGCGCTCTGAGGTCTGCCAGTCGTACTCGGCTTTCTCGATGGCGACGACCTGCGGGGAGGAATCGCGGCCGACTTCAACCGGCCGGGGCGGGACAACCTCTGGGAGGTTTTCATCTGGAGGGGCGCCCATGCTGGCGATGCAATTGGGACTGGAAGGCGGCGTTCTTGCTCAGTCTCCTGGCATTGTTTGGTGATGATGCGCTAAGAAGGTGTGGCGTTCTGGCTACTGCAAGGGACTTCGCACGCCGCAAGAGCCGCGGAATCCATTGAGGGTGCCGTAGTCAGGATATAGGGAGGTGATGGGTTTGGTAATCTAGCAGTACGTCGGCAAGTTCTTGGCGTAAGACGGAGCAATGTTCTCGCGTTGGGGTAACACGCCAGAACATCTCCAGGTCGGTACTCAATATAGCAGTCTTCAGGGGCATCGGGGAATGGTAGGGCCAGCCGCTGTTGTCACTCGACGCTGTTTCAAGTCGAGGATAGCGACAGCTATTCCCATTTGTTGACAACGGCGCACCGGAGGGGGCGAAGCCATGTTCCACAGCCATCGTGTCCACGGTGTTTCGTGTCACATTTTGAGAGACCGCCGGTGAGGGGCCGTTTCAATCCAGAGTGATCTTAAAAAAGATTGAGGGGAAACACCGCGCGACTGGTTGATTGGGGGTCTTGTCCCGCCTCATTTGCCCGGGTCCAAGGTTCAATGAGACACTGGCAAGCAGCCATCTGTCAGTGGCTGGATAGAGAAAAAAGGCGACATTTACATGAAAGCATCACTAAATGGGGTTTTGGAGGGGCGAAGGAGGTCGACGCTAACGTAGGAGCTGAAGGAGTGTGTTGTGAGGCTCCGTAGTGAGATGTCCAAACGACGACCGATCAAAGCGACAGGCATTGCGTTCCAGGGGAGGGTAGGCACTGCCCACCTGGGGAAGGTCTCACAGCGGCCCGCAGTGGAGAGCACACGCGGCACTCAGCAGCCGTCCCACCTACCCAGCTAAATTTGCATCCGCATTTGGCATGTGATGGGAAGAGAGTAAGACGAATGCCACTTGGTAGGAAGAAGTAGAAACGAGCTACTCCTGAAGAGAGCGGATGTGGCATGGTGGCAGGCCTTGCACGCTGCTCTCGTTTTCGGGTCGTAGCAATCTGCCGGGCGATGCTCGCGTCTCCAAACACCAGCGACGGAGACCCACTTGGGATGCTGGTTGCTCCGCGTCTCAATGACCAAGAAGGCTTCGCCCAAAGCCGAGGGAAATGGAAGACTGCCGGCTCTCTTTGCAGTCTAGCGGTGCGTTTCTTATTGCATGTTGGCAGATAATCCCCACCAAGAGGTGACGCTGGTTAGGTTCCAAGTTGGCCCTCCTCCTCGGGTGGCTTGTGGTTGCTAGCATCTTGGCATCTTGGAGTCGCCTCAGGTGATCGCATCGCACAGCGAGCGCTGAGAACGTGCGACATTCACACGCAAAGGTGTGAGACCGAGATCGGCTCCGCGAAGCAATGCTTGCGAGCTGTCGAGATTTTCCATCCCCGCAAGACGGATGCCGGAGGAGTGCGCGAGGGACTGCTGGGTGATGAGGAGCTGTGGGGCCGATGGTCCGAAACTTACTCTTGCCAAGACCCATAATCTTATCAGATCATCAGATTGGCAGGGATTGCACAATCCTGGCAACACCCCCACAAGCAACTACCCTGGCATGGATGCAACGCGACGAACCCATCGAAACCAATGCTCTCTCCACCGGCAAAATTCCCTCATCTGTGGCAGCATGTGGTGCCAGCTGTCCTCCGCTATTACCCACGACTCGAGACGAAATGGCGAGCTGAAAGGAGCCGTGTCGCTGGGGAGCTCGATGGCGACCGGGTCTTCGGGACTCGAGCTGCGTCTGTCTGGGGGAGCGAGCTGGGCTTCGCAAGCTTCACAGGCCTCGCAGTCTAGGCTTCTCGCTCCGCGGTGGGATGCACGGTTCCGAATTGGCGAGCGACGGCCCTCTGATCTCCCCGCTTCCTCGTCGGATATCGCACCATCTTGCTCCGCTCAGGCTGAGGGTGACTCGAAAGCCCCTCGGTTCCGGAGGCAGGGTGTAGCGCGGTGAACGGTGTGTCGCGCCAGAAACAACCGCTGTCATACGATCTGATAAACACGTTCCATTCGTTCCCCCTCCCGGCTGGCGGGCCAAGGCGCAAAGCCGCTCGTCGGAGCCAGGCAAAGTGAGCCGTCTGTGGAAATGAGTGGATGATGGGATGGAGGCACGTTGTTTTTTTCTCCCTGGCGGCCCCAGAGCCCCACTAATTCCATCTTATCAGATCCGAAGATAACGCCGATGCCGCTGAACTTGCTGGGATCCCCGGCACGATCCTGGGAGAAATGGGCAGCGTGCAGCAGCGTGCATCGGTGCATCATCAACCAGCGTGCTCTTTACCCCTTCCTGGCGCCTCCCTCGCCGCTCACCACCTCAGCGCGCCCAAGCGACCGTCCAGCCCGTCGACCACAGCGCGGCCGTGACGAAAATTTTCACCATTTCCCCCCCCACAACCAACAATTAAATCGCGTCACTCTTTGCTCAAAACAGAAGGGGCTCCGCAGCGGCACGCACACTGCCTGTCATCGTTGGCCTGGGGCAGCTCGGGGGGGGGGTCTCCATCTCCGTCCGATGCACCGTTTCGCGTGTTTTTGCGGGATAAAGCGGAGGTGGCCGTGAGCGTTGGGTAGGGGTATTCCGTCGAGCACTTCCCGGCCGTCTTCCTCGGCTGGCGAGGGTTCCATCGGAATAGAATGGGGCTCTCGCCAGCGACCTGGACGCAGTTTCTATCAAAACGGCAGTTGCGACCACCGCTCGAGACCTCCCATCCCTCTCTCTGTCCCGCACGCCTCGAAGACTGTCCAGACAATTTCGGTCCTCGCCCACCCCTCTAAGCTCCCTTTGCCACGAATCTTTTGCATCCAACCATTCTGCTTCTGTGGAGCGTGGGAGGACAGCCAGCCAGGAACAAACCTCACCCCCCCTTACGCCTGTCAGCGCGCCATTGAGTGCGCTAGGCCGAGCCCCGTCCGCCGCCGAGGACGCAGTCCGCAAACCCTCCCGAGACCCGTCCTTCTCCTCGCCCGAGCTGAGCCATCTCTATTCGGTCGCAGATAGATATCGGCACCGACCCAGCCTCCACTGCTCAACTTGCAATGTCGCCGCATCGCACCGACACAATGGGCAACTCAGCATCTGTGAATGCTGGTGAGCGCATTGTCAATGGTTCCGGCGCCGACGTCATCGATCCCGCCAGCGAGTCGAACGGCTCCGCACCCTCCGTCAAGGCCCTGAATGGCCTCAATGGGGTCGCCAACGGATTCCACGACGCTGTCCCGGAATTGGTGAACGGAGATGCAACGCCCAATGGTGTTGCTCCCGCTGAAGCGACAAATGGCGCCTCTGCTGTCAAAAGCACGGAAGATGCTACAGTCACCAAAAGCCCCTTCGTGAGGCCATCAGAGCCGGATTCAGTCTACGACTTGGTCTGCATTGGCTTTGGCCCGGCAAGTCTGGCCATTGCTATCGCCCTGCACGACGAGATGGAGGCCGGAGGGTTGACGACCCCGCCAAAGGTGCTCTTCCTGGAGAAGCAGACCCAGTTTGCCTGGCACGCCGGCATGCTGCTCCCCGGTGCGAAGATGCAGATTTCCTTCATCAAGGATCTTGCCTCGCTCCGGAATCCGCGATCCAACTTCACTTTCCTCAACTACCTGCACAAGAACGACCGTCTGGTGGAGTTCACCAACCTTGATACCTTCCTCCCGGCTCGCGTCGAGTATGAGGACTACCTCCGGTGGTGTGCCCGTCACTTTGACGACGTGGTCCAATACCAGAACGAGGTTGAATCTGTCTCTCCCGTCAACGAGGATGGCCCTCTCAAGACTTTCACTGTTAGATCACAGGATACCCAGTCTGGGCAGACGACATCTTACCAAACACGCAACGTCATCCTCGCCCTCGGTGGCCAACCATCGATCCCCAAGGTTCTCCCCGCGAAGAGCCCCCGTGTCATTCACTCGTCCCAGTATGCGCAGCTCGTTCCCAAGATCCTTGCGGACACTTCGGCCCCCGTCCGCGTTGCTGTGGTTGGCGCTGGCCAAAGCGCTGCGGAGATCTTCAACAATGTGCAAAATCTTTATCCGAACAGCAAGACCTACATGGTCATGAGGTCCGAGTTCATGAAGCCCAGCGACGATTCCCCATTGTGAGTGGGCCATATTGATGCAACAACGAAGTATCAAGCTAACCCGCGTAACAGCGTCAACTCTATCTTCAATCCTGAGTTCATTGACAGGATTTACCCCAAATCTTCAGCTTACCGTGCGGCTCTGCTGGAGGATGCACGTGCTACCAACTACGGAGTTGTCCGTTTGGAGCTGATTGAGCATCTCTATGAGAAGATGTACCACCAAAGGCGGACTCTTGGCGTTGACGAGAAGACGTGGCCGCATCGCATTTTGGCGGGGAGGCGACTTGTCAATGTCAACGAAAAGGGGGACAAGCTGCACATGAAGGTTGCCTTGTTTCCTCCCGGCGGAGAGACGCAGGACGGCCCGCTCCTTGAGGAGGAAGGCCTGGACGTCGATCTCATCATCTGCGCCACTGGCTACCAGAGGAGGGCACACGTTGACATGCTCAAGGATACCTGGTCTCTGTTGCCGGAGTCAGCAGATGCCAGCTCCACGCCATATACGCGGACGGACCGCTGGCTGGTAGAAACTGCGGATGCTAGCAAAGCTGGGCCGCGCCAGCGTGTGCTTGATGTCGAGCGCAACTACGGAGTTCGCTTCACACCAGGAGCAGTAGCCCCCGGGTCTGGTGTATGGCTCCAGGGATGTTGCGAGGCGACGCACGGTGTAAGTTGCCTACAATTTTCCCATCAAACTGAAACAACGCTAACAATTTCCCAGTTGAGTGATACCCTTCTTTCTGTTCTGTCTACGAGGTCTGGGGAGATGGTGAGCTCCATCTTTGGGAAGGGGGCTGGTTCCAGGTGACTGGGAAAACCTGTAAAACGGGATGCATTGGGTGGGCGGAATTGATGACTTGTTTGCATTAGACTTGGCTGTTGGCATCTTGGGTTTCATAAAACAATTTAGCGTTTCTTAACATTGCTATTGGTGGAGAAAGAAATCGGATGTCCTGATTTGAGCATCCGATGCTGTCTGAAGTCGTGCGTTGGCCGCGGACTTACACATGGCCATGGCGAGGAGGTCACACGCTTGGCATAGGCATTGTCACGCGAACCCTGGCAATGCGGTTTCTCCATGCACGTCACCTCGGAGGCGTCGATAGTGTCTCTGGAGAGGCGAAACGAAGTGACAGAGCTCTTCCCCGTGCATGAGAACCCCCTGTATCAAGCAAAGGGGACCAGGATTGGGGCTCCTGGGACCTCGCGGCCCCCCACAACCCCGGGAGCGGATGGGTTGTCTTAGGTAAGCTGGTAGCAGCCGACGGCCGAAGATCGGATCTCCGCTGTGACCTGAGGTTTGGGGAATGCTGCGCCAACCGCTGTTTCGGGGTCAGAGGCCGAGCCTAATTGTGAGCTGGACGGGGGCTCACACCCACTCTATGACGCAATGTGAACTGCGGGCGTGACTAACACTCGTAACACCCGCCTGGAACGGATGCGCGGTGAAGACTGGAAAAACAAATTCGGCATTCTGGACCACGAGCGGGATGGAATTGCCCTTTGGTGCGAGGTGTACGAAGTACTTGGCCGGGCTCCTTCTGTTCGGGTTTGCCATCCACAGGACCGTCGAAGGTACCTCGCCCTCCGGCAACACGCACCATGGTCGTGTTTGCGTGTGATTCGAGGTCTACGCCGCACAGAGAAACAGGTGGGCAGGTGGAGTCCCGTCAGCTTCCATGCTTGCTCGGTTCCGCATCACACCCAGCTCCACTGCCTGCCCGTGCTCCGCGTGCTTGAATCCCGGCGATTCGCAGCGGCACTGCAGAAACTTGCGGGATAACGTCCACGCAGCACCTTCTCTCCCGC
>Ga0247780_1000361_pt1 | contig 44980 bp, 53 predicted proteins | sample UWRJL079202R5_FD_179927 | JGI IMG/M metagenome (GOLD analysis project Ga0247780, IMG submission 179927) | Plant litter microbial communities from Arlington Agricultural Research Station in Wisconsin, United States - UWRJ-L079-202R-5 | ecosystem: Environmental > Terrestrial > Plant litter >...
GCCGTCTGGCCTCGCGTGGGAAATAATTCGACCGAGCCTGGCCGAGCGAGGAGAGGAGGCGAGCTCTGATGGGGTGAGGGTTCTCGGGTTTACTGTCCCAGGAAATAAATGGGTGGCTTGCCGTCATTTCATGCCCAGACCCTGGATGCCGCACCGGACTGCTGGACCTGGGGAACGGTCGACTCCAAGGCCAAAAATAGAAAGGAGGCTAGATGTGAGATGTTACCTCCGACAGCTGCGAGAGTTGCCAGAGCTGGAATTTAATATCACACTTCATATGCGGCCCCTCAATTCGAACCTCGGTGCTATGAGCCCACCTCACTTCACTGCACGCCAGCCAGGGCCATCTCAGGGGTCCGCCGTCAGGAGACCTCTTAGATTCCCATAGCTTCCATTCCCACCAATGCGATCCCGTGACGAGTTCCCGGTCCGAACAGCTGGACGGAGCTAGACGGAGCACCACAGCGAGGGAGGGGGTAGTATCGTAATTCGGGCAGTAGAGTAGCTAATATGTCCCGCTAGCGGTGGCGTGGACAAGAATAGAAACTCGCCGCATCTGGTCATGTCTGGCGTGTCTAGCGCATGTGGCATGACGATGGTGATATTTTGATGGGTATAAAGGGGGCGAGACATCGCCGCCGAAAAACACACTTACTTCCATCATCACTCACCAGCTCATCTCTTCTACCACTAAGTACTACCACTTACACAGAAAAGATGCATCTGTCGCACGTCCTCCCCGTCTTTGCCGGCCTCGCTGCCGCAGCCCCTGCCGCCGAGCCTCAGCTCAACGCGCAGACCTTCGCTGCCGGGCCCTCGGGCAACGAAGTCCAGATCCTCGGCGTCGCCTTCGCCGGCACGGGCTGCCCGCCCAACTCGGTCGCTGGCCAGCTGTCTTCGGACCTGACCACCCTCACCCTGCTCTACAGCTCCTTCGTTGCCGAGTCCGGCAAGGGCAAGGGCTCCAGCGACAGCCGCAAGAACTGCCAGCTCAACGTCAAGCTCAAGTACCCCTCCGGCTGGCAATTCAGCGTCTTCAAGGCCGACTACCGCGGCTACGCCCAGATCCCCTCCGGGGACACTGGCACCTGCAAGGCCACCTACTACTTCTCGGGCGACTCCAAGCAGGCATGTTTTGTCTCACACCCCCTTTTTTCCAATAAATCATACTAATTCAAAGTAGGTCTCGTCGACCATGACCATCAAGGGCCCCTACGACGACAACTACGTCAAGACCGACCAGTTCGGCGTCGAGAGCACCGTCTGGTCGCCCTGCGGCCTCGAGGGTCTCCTCAACATCAACTCCGAAGTCCGCATCTCGCCCAAGGACACTAGCAACGCCAAGTCGGGCCAGCTTACGGTAACTACCCTCGAGAACATCCAAATCACCTGGCAGCCCTGCACCTCGCAGGGCGACAGCGAGCCCATCACCTTTCCCGATCTGCCCGAAGATGAAGACCCTTCCTACCTCCCTCAGCTGCCACAGCCCGAGGAGCCTTGATCTACCCTCTCTCTCCGCTGCACTTTTCAGAAAAAATAGATAGATGACTGACAACTTCTCCTTGCCACTGTACAGGTTGACTCCACCGACCTCAGGTTCAAGCAGATTCACCACCTCCAGTGGGCCAAGTGCACCAAGAAGGCTTAGAGCCTTTCTTTCCTTCTGCCAGAAGAACAAGAAGAACAAGATTGCGACGGAAAATGCCAAGACGTTGGCGTCAAGCGGTGGTAATCACGGTTTTCTTGCTGCATCAATCACACATTTCTAACTCTCAATGATATTGAAATGATGTGCAGGGGAGGATGAAAGGGGGAGGTCTTCTATTTCAAAGGGTTATCACTTTTTATTATGTGGTTGGTAGCAGGGCTTGGGGAATTGCATAGGATGGGAAGCTACCGAGGATAGTATCATGTCAGACAATTGAGATTGACTGAGGATTATACCTATGCTTGTTTTGTGCAATGATTTGTGCTGAGTGAGAAGAAGAGATTCGCGCCGAGTCAAGAGCAACTGAGCTTGAGGTTCAAGTTACACGGGGCCCATCAACCGGGATTGCTGTGTGAACTAAAGGCTATTTCAGGTTACTCCAATTTGTTGGAACTCGGGAACGGCACAACCCAATGCAGCTCCTGCACGGGGCTGCTTCCGCGAATGCAGCCGAGCCAATAACATCAAGCGATTCTGTTGCACAAGACCCGGCGATCATCTATCAGGGCCGAGCCGCTAACAGCCGACTCAATTGGTGACTTGATCATGTGCCTCTTCTAAAGCTGAGATTCGGGCTCGACTTCGAAATGATCATCGAAAACTTAGTGGTTGTGGGGCGTCGCACTACCAAGAAGTGCATCCTGCCTTGGCGTGGGAGACCACGGAGCAAAATCACGAAAGACTGATGGTGGACTCGAAGCACCTTCCATTCTGGTCCTAAAGCTTCCCGACGCCGTCATCTTGGCCAACCTCTTGATCATGGGTCTCCTCCACACGCTGAACCCCAGCTCCCTCTGTCTAATCCAAACCGCCCTGCCCGCCGCTCCTCCCCCGGTTCAAAAGAACTACTTCCACGACATAACCCCGTTCTTCAACACCAGCTGCCACCACGACACAGCAGTCGACCCCCATTCCGACGACCCCAACGACGCACTCACCCTCCTCCTCCAGCTAGGCGCCAGCCCCTCCCCGAGGGGTTCTTCGTCACACCCCTCTAAATCGCCTACCACATGAGGAGCATACGCGCCGTCCGGACACTCCTCAAGGCTGGCGTGGACGTAAACCACGTCGGGGATCCAAATGGCGCTTCGTGGAATTACGAGGAATTCATGCTGTCTCCTTTTCATAAGCTTTATGGGTGGTCGCCGCTGGCGATTGTGAAGATATTCGTGCCTATGTCGGGAATGGACAAGCAGGAGTGGATGAGCCAGGAGGATTGGAAGGGTATGGAGGTTGCATTGGGGGAGGAGATTAAGAGGATTTTGGTGGAGCATGGGGGCGTGGTGGTGGAGAGGGATTTGGGAGGGGGGAGTGGAGAGGAGGAGGACAGTGGGGAGGGGGAGGGAGACGAGGGGTATAGGTCGGATGAGGGGAGAGCGTCTAGTGGAGAATAAAGCAACTGCTCTAAGTGGGGATGATTTCAAGACATATCTCTTCACTGTGGGAAGCTCGCAGTTGGGTGTTTACATTGTATATAGAGTCGATTAAGTATGCCTTTAGACCCTCACACTGCATAATTGCAGAACACCACCAATACCTCCAGCACCACGCCCCCTTTCAGACCGCAACGCCAAATTCAACACCTACTCAGCCACCGCCCGCCTATACCCTTTAATCCACAAATCACTCTGCACAAACAACCCCGCGCTCTTCGACTTCCACGGCTCCCCCAGCCTCAAAAACACAAACTCAAACCTCAACAGCTCCATAAACACCTTATTCAACTCCATCAGCGCCACATTCAGCCCCAAGCACTGCCACCTCTCGGACCCAAACACCAACTCCAGCGTCGTCTCCATCTCTCTCAGCTTCTCGGCATCTATGCCAAGCCACCTCTCCGGCCGAAACTCCTCCGCGTCATCGCCCCATACTGAGGCATTACGCATGATTCCCCACTCGCAGAAACCTACCTTGGTACCCGGGGGGAGATACACTCCCGCGTAGGTGTCTCCTGTGGCGGCGGGGACATTTTTACTGACCAGCCCAACTGCAGGGGGGAATATTCGCAGCCCTTCTTTGATCACTGCTTGTAGGTAGGGGAGGCTGCGCGCTTCAGAATCGGAGATGATTTGATCCCATGGCCGGGTTGTGATGTTTGCGGCGTCGGGCTCGGAAAGCAGGCGGGTGAGGACTCGGGGGGAGGTGATTAGGTGCAGGATTGTGGCGCGGATGGTGGTCGCGGTGGTGTCGGAGCCGGCGAGGATTTGAACCAGGATTTCGGACTCGGCGTCGGATTGGGAGAGGCCATGGCGGACGAAGGAGCCGAGCATGTCATTTTGGCGGTGGGGAGGGAGAGCGTTGGGGCCGTAGCGGGTTGCGGCGGTGGATTTGGCGATTCTGGGTGTGTTAGGGAGGTTGAGGTCGATTGTTGATGATTGATGGGGGCAAGGTGAAGGGGAAAGTGGGAGAGAAAATACCCAATTAGTTTGCCGAACCCAACTTCGTCCTTGTCTGACGGAAGGAAGCGTCGGAAGATGGGCAATCCCATGAGGTCTACGAGTCAGGGGTAAATGGAGGACATGACCATGTTGGGTATTTGGGCCTCCAGCGCAGCGATGTACTCGTACATGTCTGAATCGGATGCGACGAAGCCGAAGGCCTGTCCAAACGAAACATCGGAGATAATATCAAGAGTGAAATACTGGGCCTTGGTGATGTATGTCTTGTCGGGGAGGTTGACAAGGTCGAGGGTGTTGCGGTCAATACGTGGCTCGAGGTGTTCAACGTCCTTCCCGGTGTACCTAGGCGCTAGCTTGGCGCGGTACTTGGTGTGTTTGTCGTCGTCTCGTATGCTAAGAATATTTTCTCGTTCCGGGTCGGTGCGCATGGTGTTGTACTAGTCGGACTTTTGGTACATCGAGCGGACGTTTAGCATGTGTCTCACGAAAACGGGATCGCTTGTGATGACTTCCTCGGGTCCGACCCGTGTGAAGGGTTGGTTCGGCGCGTGTTTCTCGCTGGCTTCGTAGATGTCCAGATGCATCTGGCCGCCCTGCAGGGAACGTAGAAGCCCCTATTTGGAAAACCTGGCAAAGCGTGGCCCGGGGATGTGTCGCAGGCGTAGGTACAGCTGGATTGTTGATAGAGCATACCAGGTCGTGAACAAGAAGGTTGCGGCAGCGGAAGTGAGGCCACCCCGTCCGCCAACAGGGTCCCCAAGAAATCGACGACATCGAGGCCGACATTCTGTTATCCTCCTGAGCAACTTGCATTGGAAACGAACGGCGAGGGTCCCAGGGATGGAGGAGAACCAGCGCTTTTGACTGCCTCCCGCCATAGCTATCTAGCTAGGTACCTTCGGTATCCTTGATCTGGACGACTGCGAGTCCGCTGAGGCAACCGCGCAGAAGGACCTGTACGGATGGCGTATCTTTCGCATGGTGGCGTGTGATAAGCTCGCAGATGTCTAAATAGGTGAAAGCATACTGGACGCCAAGAACGTGGGGTTCTACGGATGCGTACGGAGTATCGATTCTCAAATGTATCTACGCTTGATCATGCAGAAGAACTCTTGGCAGCCGATCTCCCCGATGCTTGCTGGATGCATTCCCACGACATTTCTTGGAGCAGGCGGGAGTGGCGGGATCGCGCCGATTGGCTGGAGCTCCTGGCCTCCCCATCCCTTGGGTGGTGCGCGACGAGAAGCGACTCTTCGGTGATGTTCCAGGCCATCATGAGAGATGAATTTCGGTGTCCTGTGCGGGGGAGATGCTCAGAAAACTGTGCCATTACGAGTTTATTTTGGCACAGATGCAAAAATTTACTAGCTTGATGGATACCAATCAGCTGAATGATTTCAACAAAGAATGGAGGGGTCCGATTTCAGGGTAGGGAAGGGGAAACTTCGTCACTGATTTTTGCTGATGAGTAATACATATAGGTGGGGTCACCTGGCCTGTGCGCGGCTGTCATGTGTTGCACTGGCCTCCATTCAAACGGAGGTTATGAAGTTGAAGACGAGGGAATCATTGCCCATCACAAGAATGAGTTAATAGCGGACGGATCCAAGGCATAAAAACTATATTTGTATCCCCGTTTCTTCAGATTATTGTTCCTATTTCCCAAGTCCACACATCTGTTTGGCAAGTTCGACCCACTCTGTGCGAATACAAGGATCACTCGTCATTGCAGTTTGGTCCGCGTTTCGTCCGCTTTTGGTCCGCGATTCGGCCGAGCTGATCAACTTCACGGTTTGCTGCATCCTTCGAGATGACGTCCCCTGACAAATCACGCCAGGACACCCTGCCATCTCACAGTCGCCGGTGCGCACAGTGAACCAGACGCGGAACTGGGCTGCCCAGTCCTCAAATACCTCGACCGACAACCCGCCCTGTGTTCGGCCGCTTCACGGACGGTCGCTCCTTCCACGCTTGCCAGGACCCACCCCCCAAACAAAGATGAGCGACCATCTGCAGCGCGAAGCTGAAGCGCGACGGCGTAAGGTGCGAAAGGGGACACATAGTTGCTGGGAATGTAAGTTTCTCTCCATTTCATCCGCAATTGGGCATACGACTAACCCTTTACAGGTCGACGGCGCAAAATCCGCTGCCAGTTCGGACCGGGGGAAGACACGGTGTGCCTTCCGTGCCAGGCTCGCGGAAGCGCCTGCCGCAGCCAGGAACTCATTGACGATGCGCGGCCCCAGCAGCCCGATCGGAGATTAGCCCAGCGATTGGGCCGGCTTGAGGATCTCATGACCAGGCTTGTAGATCGCATGGTGCCCGAGGCAAGCTCCAAGCCCAAGCCCCGCCGCTCACACACGCAGCGCACCTCTCCGTCGCCATCTACCGAAGACAGCCGCAGCCCTGGAGTCGACCATGGCGCCACCGCTTACCAGCAGAGGCTGGATGCCCTCGAGGCCTCCATGGCCGACGAGTCGCCCGCCGGTCTGCTCCTCGGACTGCGGCAGGGGTCGGCACCTGCAACGCAGCCCTTGTCAATGCCTACGCCTGAATCCTCATCGGCCGCGACATATGCCACCCCGGGCAGCTTTTACAGCGGCGGGTTTGATTCAAGCCTTGACAACACTCGTCGCACCCTCCACGCGCTATTCCCTACGTCGGGCGACATCCTTGCCCTCACCGCGGCCAGCGCAGCGTCGTACTTCGTCGTGTCCCTGTTCTGCGCCTTCCGCGACATTCTCGAGGGAAAATCCGAGTCATCCGACATTGTTTCGACCATTCCACCTCTGGACAGCCACCCAGCCGTCTTGGCCAAGCGACTTCTCCAGATTATCATCTGTATGCAGCAGCTGCCCCCTGGCTTTGACCTGCAGATGATGCACATGAAGACGTCAAGCCAGGAGGTCATGACTAGTATTGTTTCCGCCGTGACCCGCCTGGTGACTTCCAACGACGAGTTCCTCGCGACGTCCGAGGGCCTGCAGTGCCTTGTTCTCCAAGGCTTCTGGCACTCGAATGCCGGCAACCTCCGCAAGGCTTGGATGAGCTATCGCAAGGCGCTGGGACTGGCCCAGCTGATGGGTCTCGACCGTGGATGCACCCGATCGCTGAAATCCGTCGATCCGGCGGTGCTTGACCGCCAAAAGCCTACTCCTTACGGTCTGTGGTGCCGTATCAACATCTGCGATCGCCTGAGTTCCCTGCTCCTCGGTCTACCCGTCGGCAGTGCGGATAATGGGTATGCCACGGATGAAGCCATGAAGCGGGATACCGACATGGAGAAGATGGAGAAATTACAGTCCGTCATCGCCGCCCGCATTGTCCAGCGCAACTCCAACAAGACGGGTGAGGCATACGTCATGACCCAAGCCATCGACCGCGACCTCAAAGCTTTGGCCAAGACGATGGACGACGAATGGTGGTTGGAGCCTTTGCTCAACCCGTTTGAAGGGAGGGAGGTGAATCTGGGTCTGATGTTCCGCTTGTTCCGGCAGGTGCAACAACACGACCTTTTTGTCCTACTGCATTTGCCGTACATGCTCCGCAACCCTGCCGAGGGCTTGTTCAACGACAGCAAGGCGACATGCGTGCAATCAAGCAGAATGGTTCTAGAGCGCTTCGTCTCCTTCCGCACCCTGTACAACTCGGCCTGGTCATGTCGCCACATCGACTATTCTGCTTTGGTATCGGCCATGACGCTCCTGCTCAGCTACCTCCGCCAAGACAGATCGCAGCCTGTTCCTCCCTGTGCCGAACGAGCATCGGACCGGACGCTGGTTGAAGTGGTTCGCAGTCGCATGCAGCACATTGCGGTGGTGAACCGCGACAAGCTCTCGGAGGAGTCGGCCAGAATTGTTGGGCAGATGATGTCCATCCTTGACTCTGTCGACCAGTCCGTCATGAACGGCCTCTCGGAGTCTGGTGCTGACGCCCTGAGGTGCCTGCACTTTGACATTCCCTATTTCGGAACCGTGGATATCCACCCGACACTCAGCAAGGCAGTCAAGGGCGCCTGCGACGCGAATTCCCAGAGTGGGGAAGCCGGCTCACCTGTTCCACTGGAGGAGCTAAACATGGCGGCCCACTTGCAGCAACTTCAGCCGGCGATGGCCAGACTTTCTACCCCTGGCAGCACCTCAACGTTTGCCCAGGACCCCATGCAGGTGGACTTTGGCACGGTGGACCCAGCGCTCCTACCAGCCGACATGTCGATGCCGGGCATGTTCATGCAGTTTGACTTCCAGCCCCAAGAGGGTGTGTTGGAGCTCCCTTTGACGGCAGACGCCGATGACTGGGTCTTCCAGGGAGTAGATACGACGTACTGGTCGTTGTTGAACGAGGGCTCTCTGATGCCGCAGACCTGAGCCCTTCAGTTGCCGCCGTCTGCTTGCTTTTGGCTAGATTTTTGGTGGGGACAGATGTGTCCAAACTGTTCTTCGCAGCCATCTCTTGCCAAGGATTCATTCGCCAGCTCACCATTCCGCGACGATCTGTTGAATCTCTACATATTCGAGACCTGCAGACACTATGCATCCGAGCATGGGGTGAAGGTGAGCGACGAGGTTCCTACGTACATGGTAGAGCACATCAGCGTCAAGTCCCTGCCTCCGGAGGCTTTGCATCTCGATGATGTCGCTTGGTATTACGTGGCTTGGGTTTGAGGCATGAAAGTGTGTATCGGCGGGACAGCCGGCGAACCTGGAGCGTCTCGAACGCGGTTCACGGGCAACAGGGGAGCAGATGCATTCGTAGCGCATCCAATTCCGGCGGAGTACCTGCCAGCAAGAAACGAGAGGATCCCGAACAAGCTGGAGGGCCCACGGACGAGACCAAACAGCATTCCGGCACTAGCGAAAGCAATGCAGGTGGCGATTCCAGCGGCCCAACGTGTCTGTAAGAGCCCCGGCAGTGCCGCCTCGAGCTCTTTGTATGGGTTTCGGCCATCGCGGCTCTTTCCATGAATTTATTCATTTTGCCTCTCTCTTCGCCTCTTTCTGTCAATTGCTCGGATTCTTAGCCTCTTCCCTTCTCCCTATGAAAGAGTATAGCCTTCAAGTCCGCCCACCGGTTTTCTATCGGCCACTTCTCCTCTGCGCCCATACCTGCACGACTCTAGGGGGATTAGTTGTGTATCGATCGAGGTGGCGGAGAATCGTTGGGGTGGTTCGGGTTGGTGACGATGATGAGAGGAATCTTAGTCGGGGTTTTCTTAGACAGAGGTGAGCTGGGCATCGGAATATAGGCGTATTTGCGGTACTCGCATTTGGATGAAGGCTCCGGTCGGAAGGAGTGCGGTGTTGTCGCTCGGCTTCGGCTTCGACTTCGGCCTGCTTGGCTTCGAGTTCGTGTGAGGCCACCTCTTCGGCGGCAACTTCGCGGCGGGCGAGCATCGGAGCGGCTTCAAGTGGCGATTTGTGATGGTTTGGCGATGGGCTGTGGAAGTAAGGCGGGTAGTGATTGGTTGTTTGCTGGTTGTGGTGTTGCACGCAACAAGCAAGCAGCGACGGCCATCAGTCGCGGGGCGCAGCCCTTAAAAATTGAAGTTAAGCTGGTGTCACAAGCTAGTCTGCACAATGTCGGCGTCACCACGGCATCATGAGTCCACAGGGCGTGGGGCTGGCACGGAGCGCCGAGCGCCACTGTCGCCAGCGGCATGGTTCTACCCATCATCGACAAATTGTATTCTTATACATGCGTGCGCTGTTATGAAATACGAGAGTAGTAATTGTGCTACGAAATACCAGGGTAGTAATTTAAATTACCTACCTATGCTATGAAACGATTACTGGAGTCAATGTATCCGCTCTATCCCTGCTGAGGGGGATCTTATCCCACACTATATCTAACTTCTCGTCACGTTGTCTCTCGAAAGTACCACATGACTAACATCTTAAGGCGTCTCTAGATCATATTCCCATAATTGATGGCCTCCGCGGCCACAGAACCCTTACTACTAAGCGCTTTAGCGAGCATCAATTCCCGCATCCAGTCGATGCGCTCGTCACGGCTGGTGACAGCAAAATAATGGGTCTTGCCTGTCACGTTGATAGGCTCATCTCCGGTAGAGTTTGAAGCTAACGCTGACGATGATAACAAAGAAATGGGGTTGTTTAACGTCTGCAGCAGCCCACGGCCACCGCCATCCTGGGGAATGAGATGGAAAGCAAAGCCACTAAAGCCCGCACTCCACCTATGGGGTCAGCCGCTTGCGCTATCGAAGAACGCCAGTGTCTTCTGCTTAAATGTCATGACCTGCAAGCTACTGCACGCAACGGCGTACTTGTCAATGTCGATGTGTTCGAGATAGTTATCCAGACTGTTCGTATCCTTGTATACCGAGAGCCGGGTCCCACGCAAGATGAAGAATCGCTCCTCCCAGACGCGGGACATTCTCTTGGTCGTGCGGTTCTTCATCGGGCCTTGGAAGGTTACTAAGTCTGCGGATGACCAGGAACCGTTGACTGTGGATGGTAGATACGTTGCTGGTGAGCTGTTGTCATTGGTAGCCCCATTCTGGCTCGAGACAGCTGGCGAGGTTGATGACGCGTGCTCCTCCGGGGGTGCCAAAGATGCAATGCTCGTGTTTTGGCTCAATTCCAAACCAAACGGGCGATGGGGTCCCGGTTGGGAAACAGACGGACTTGCTGACCTACTAGCGTCCGCTTCCGGTGATGCTCTGGGAGAAAACCCTGGGTTGGTGGCGACTGTTTTCCCACCCTGCCTGGCAAACTCAAGAGAGATACAGCAAGGAAGAGTCGGAGTACCCGTGTACCATAGAATCTCCCCAAGTGCACTAACCACCTGGTCAGCCGTGTACCGCTTCGTCGGTACTGCGTCGAGCATGTTGCTGATAAGCTGCAGGATCGAAATCAAGAAGCCTTCAGCGAATCGCCATCGCTCGGGGAGACGCCTGTTCAGCACTGGATGCTCTCGGATCTGTGAAAATTTGGTTTGGAAGTCGGGGTCGCTGACCGAATGCGAGTACGTCTCAGCGATGACAGGGAAGTGCTGGCTGAGAATGGGTCCCGATGAAGCTTCAAGCATCTCAAAGAAAACACAGCCAAGAAAAAAAATGTCGCCACTACGGCCGAACCTACGATTGCCTGCAGCCTCTTGAGGCAAGTATTTGGCGGTTCCGCGAGTGAAGGTGTGGGTGTATCTCCTGTCCCTCTCAGAGTGAAATGAGGTTCCGAAGTCGGTGAGGAAGATCTTTAAACAGCTTTCATCTAGGACAACTTGCCACTATCTACTCCGCAAACTCACCATTCCATGCAAGGCCTCCCATCCACACCCTTCACCTGCTCTCACCTCCATCTCCCTCTCCCTCCTCCTCTCCTCCCCCCTCCACCCCAACACTCACCCCCGCAACAACCCCCAGCGCAACAGTATACAACCCCCCCGCCACCAAGAACGGCAGCCCAACCCACCCCCCACCGAGATCAATCCCCCACCTCAGCATCGCCGCGAGAATCGGATTCGCAATGAAAATCCCCAGGCTCTCCTGGATGCTCACCACCGTGTACAGCATCCCGATCTCCTGCCCGCCCATCAGCGAGGTCATTAGTGAGCGGGCGAAGATGCTGTAGCCGCTCGAGAGGCCGGAGATGGCGATGCTGAGGATTAGGAGCGGGGAAGTGGCTGAGAGGAAGGTGGTGAGGGCGCCGAGGATTTGGAGGGTCCCGGAGGTGCGGAGGAGGAGGAGGTCGATCGAGAGGGGGGAGCGGCCGCGGGGGGGAGGGGTGGGGAGCAGAGAGGGGGATGTGGAAGAAGTAGGGGAAGAAGGGGATGGAGAGGAGAGGAGGGTTGTCAGCAGGGGGATGATGAGGGTGTAGAGAGCGAAAGAGACGGTTTGTGTGAGGGAGAGGAGGAGCGCTGCCTGGAGGGGGGTCAGTACAGCTGTTGGTGTACAGAAACAAGAGGGAGATTACCTCGCTCCATTCCCACCCGAAGCGGATGTGGACGTATTGGATCAGCATCAGGGCTGCATCCCGGCCGAATGTCGTGAAGAGGAGGCTTAGGAGTAAGAGACCGACTTGGCGTTCTTTTGTAAAAAGGAGGTGAAGGAAAGTGAGGAATCGCGCTGCGCCGGCTTTGGCTTGGGCAGCTGCTCGCGCAAAGCTGCTGTGATTATGGCCGTTGGCGGTGTCATCCTCATTGTACTGAGGGTCGGATATGTCTTCGGGAAGAGAGCCCTTCTTAAGACTTTCCGGCAGGGAGAAGCCGAGGAGAGTGGAGAAGACGGAGAGGGCCAGTCCCACGTATATCGACAGCCATGGGCTTCTCTTCATGAGAAGATAGGTGAGTGGGCTTTCGAGCATGCCGCCGATTGCCATGCCGGCGGTGAACAGGGAGAAGGTGACGGATCTGAGAGTCACCCTGAGATTAGCAACGATCATCCACGTAATCGCAGTGATGAGTATGAGTAGCACCCACCGCTGAGCTTCATCCGTGACATCAGCAACCATGGCATAAACCATCGTCAACACCGTCACCTCCCCTCCCCCAATAAGCGTGAGCACAGGGGTAAGCCATATCAACCTCAAGGGAACCACCTCTGGGAACGCGCAGATCAAAACCGCCGCACCCGTGGCAAGCGTCGCCCCAAAAAGCGCCAACCCCAAGACAATCGTCCGTCCATATCGGTCAGCGACAATCCCCATGGGCACGCCAACAAGCAGAGTCGGCAGGAGATCCGCCATGATGAGCCATTGCCGCAAGACAGACAGCTCCTTCTGGACGTCATCTTGTTTGCAGGGCCAGTCTGGCGGGCCGGCGGAGCTTGAGTGCCGGCAGAGGATGTCTTCCTGGAGCTGGAGAAGGGGCAGTTCCACGAAGGCGGATCCGAGGGAGAAGAGGAATTTGCAGGAGAAAGCGCCGACGATGATGATGAGGTTTTTGGTTAGGAGTTTGGGTTGGGGGGTGGGGTCTGTGGTGTTGCGGGACGAGGTGTCGCTGTCGCGGCGCAAGAGCGGGGAGTGTTCGGTGTGTTCGACGCCGGGCTCGCTTTCTGTGTCTGAGTCCATTCAGTTGTTGTGGGCGAGAGCGATCGGGGTCATGTGCTGAAAGGGGTTTGGTCATTCGAAAGTTGCGTTTCGTGGGGGAATGTTGAAGAGAAGAACGTGGTGCTCCTGTGCCGCATGAGGTGATGGCTGATGCAACGGCTAAACTGTTCAGGAGTGCCATACCAAATGCGTCTTTCTGGGGTTACACAAGACACCATGGGTCCGTGCACAAGTTGAATGCCATTCCTCCACGTAACCGTCCGCGTAACCGTGGCCCATTGGCGTCTACTACGGATGCTGCACTTGACTCATTGAACTTGTAATTCTTGGGAAAGGATAATAATGATACGGCTTCTGACAACACCCCAATTTAACAAGATAGCCGTCATACAATGATGTGACGCTGCTTGACTTTGAAGGGGAGATAGAAATGGGACATGAAGGGGGCTGGAACGAGCAAAGAAATTTGTGCGTAGAAACAACCACTCTGATGATATTCTCAATCCTGCAAAAATTCAACGTTCAACCATCCAAGCTCTGACCAACCACTGCCTTCCAATCATCCTTCGAGCCTGTGAGATACACCATTGCGGCAAACTCAAGCTCAGGATCGCCGCTCAGGTCCCTAGTCTGCGCCTTGATTTTTGACTGCACAGCAAGCGTCCCCAACGGGAAGTCTTTAGTAGTGCCAGCCGTGTTGATTCGAAGTGTGATTGTCTGGTTGCCCGTGATCATACTTTCCTTGAGCAGGTAGCCCATGTGGCTGTTGGGGCGGGCGACGTGAATGAGGTGCTGGTTGGTCTTGGTCAACAGTCTCGCATCCTCGGGGCCCAGCTTCACGAGCCCTTCAGCCACTGTGTCCAAAGGGCTCTGGCGGACATACAACCAATAAAACATGCGTTTTTCCCACCCTTTTGGCGACCCTTCAGGCCGAGGAGGCCGCGAATGGAGATCCCAGATGACGCGGGCTGGGGTTGGGTTTCGCGTGTACTTGTGTTTGTCGCTGTTGACCAGGATCAGAGGATTGATGGTGGTTGAGGTGTTCCACCACTCGCCCTGCTTCCTGGTCCAGATCCGCTCCTGCTCTCTCTTTTTCAGCCACTCCACGTCCTGCAAGTCTTGCTGTGCGAGCCAGGCCTCAACAGCACCGCCGTCTTTAGGCGCCGCCACTTTCAAGGTAGTACCCGTGTCTCGCGAAGACCAGCTGTTGTGGTAGTAGAGGCCGTTTTTGCTACTTTCGGGAGCATCTTCGGTTTGAACAACCATGCACTCAAACCGGTAAAGATTGTCACGTCCGTCAGGGTCGTGTGTCTGCTTGAGCGTGATGAGGGGAGCGCGTGCCTCTTCGAGGTATACTTTGGCTCGAGAGATCCGTCTATCGTCAGCGCCCTTGAGAACGTCTCGTTCGCCAACCTGAAGAATCATGTCCGTGTTGGCGAAGTTGACGAAAGGGGCTCCGTTGGGATGCCCAGCGTTGGCAATAACGGCAGCAAAGCGGTCGGGGATCCGGGCTCCAATATTGAAGGCGCCGTCTCCCCCAGCCGAGAAACCCCAGAGGTATATGCGGTTTGGATCGACAGAGTACGGGGCGTCAATGACTGTGTTGGTCTGCAGGAGCTGAATGATCATTTGCTCCATGAGAACATACGACTCTTGTCGGAAATGAAGGTTCCAATCGTCCCAGGCGGCCGTGTTTTTGCCGCGTTCGGTTTTTGACACACCTCGTGGGCAGACCATGATGACTGGGCCGTGATCCTCTGCGTACTTGTTCACCATGTGTCCGAAGTATCCTGCACGGGCCTTGGTCCAATTTGTGTCGTTATTGTTTTCCGAATCCGTCGTCCCACCGCCATGCAAGCAGATCCACATTGGGCAGCGTTTGGTGTCTAGACTGACTCCTTTCCCACAAAGATCCACGGTGAACATGAGAGCATGGCCGTTGTAGTTGAGATGGTAGAATGTCTCGGGAAGGTTCGGGTCTCCGGCGTTGCTCTGAGGCTTGGGGTCCCAGATAATCTCCGGATGGATGGGCGGCATGTTGTTGGAAAGAATCGGTGAGATAAAGATGGGTGGGTGCTGAAGGAGGACGAAGAGGCTATTGGGGAAAGGACTGAATGATGAAGGTTGACAGGCAGGCTTCTTATGTTGGTCCCCCACGGGCATACTCCCCTAACACAAAGCGCCATCATTTGTCCCATCCTAGCGATGCTCGGGGTTGTCAGCGGAGATTCAGCTCAGCTTGGGGCGCCTCCGGTATAGACGATAAAGGCTGAAACCAATCAACCGCGCCCTCATTCACCCGAAGGTGATGATAATTCGGTCTTCGGAAAGCTACCTAGAAGAAGGGAAGCGGGTCAGCCAGCCACACCGCACCTAGCGCATTGGAAAAGGGAAGGGTGTGTGGCCCCAGTGGCTTGGGTTGGATGGGTTGGATATGCAGTGCTACACACCAGAAGCGAGGGGGGTTGGTCAGCTAGCCACGCCCTGCAGATGACTTTGACTTGAATAATCGACTTGGTGCAGTGGCGTCCAGTCTCGGGCTGCCACCGCTGACCAAAATGGTCGGTTTGCAGATTGCTGAGGCTGCAGGGAAAATGGCCGCTTCGAGACCATGCAGCTTGCTCAATTGAAAGCCAAGGAGAGCGGCATTCTTTTAGTGTCTCTGTCTGCCGCTTCCTGCCGCTCAACACCTGCTCTACAACCGGCCGGAGATTGAGTAACTGATGGACAGGGGTTGTAAAAATAGAAGGGGTCGTAAACAAGCCCCTGGCTCGCCGCTTGGTCAAGAACCACCAAACAACCACATCACTATCACCAGAACAGGGATTTACAGTACTAATTCATAAAGCTACATGATGCATAATGCGAATACCTCGTTACATACTAAGACAGGAAACACTAGGCCCTCTGCCCTTCTTCAACAATATTCGCCACTTTGGGGGCCCCGAAATATAGCAAAATCATGCTTCCCACCCTCCAATCTCGGCTCTTTTGCTGTACGAGCGTGGTAGGTGTTTCGGTGGGACAGAACAATGAATGAATGTCGAGTGGCCTGGTCGGTCACGCTCTCATTGTGAAACGGGCGCGAATGGCCAATCGTGCATGAGTAAAGCTGCTGGCATGTGCTGGGTTGAATGCTGTACTCAAGAGATCCTCGGTTTTGTGTAGACCCTGCAAGTGTCAAACTGGGCAGGTAGAATCGTAATTTTGATCAATTCTTGTTTTTGCTCTGGAGAAGCCCAAACTATTTGTGTGCTCCGCGGCGGTGATTTATCTACTCAAAGCTACGGTCTGCATGTGAACCCTGCCCTTTCGAGATCTCGGTCGTCGTCGTCGTTGTCGTCGTCGTAGCCAGAGACACATAACCCATTTTCCATCCTCCATATTCCCCAAGCCTTTGCGTTCCCGGCGAGCAAGGAGAGTGAAGGTACGCCTGTTCGCCCAGCCACACCACCGTCTCGGGCCTTGGCTCGACATCAATCCCGTACACGGGCGTCGTCCCCCTCCTCCACCAGCGCAGCGAGATCCTTCTTCCGGCGAGCCCTTCCCGTCCCCAATCTCTCACCTTCGCCACCAGCTCGCTCCCGGCCAACAGCGCCATCCGCACCGCGATGGACCCGGGGTCGACCGGGACGACTTTGCCGTCGCCCATCAGCCAGAACGAGATGGCAGCGCACACGGCCAGCGCCAGCAAGAGCGCTTCCAGCAACCGCGTCGATATCTCGCTCTGCACGAGGCGGCCCTGGCCGGCGGGAAGCGGCACCTTCATCACCGCCTTGACCGTCCGAGCCGGAATCGGATTCCCCGCCTTGGCCGCATCGCGCAGGGCCGTGATGTTGGCCATGTCCCGCCGGAAGTTGAAATGCAGCGCCTGGGCGCCAATCTCGCCGTACAGCTTGTCGACGCGCCGGATCAGCGCGTCCGCTCTCTCGCGCCCGGAAAACTCGTCCAGCGGGGTTCCGTCCTTGCCGGCGGCCAAGGCCACGCTGAAGAAGGGGAGGAAATCCTCGCCGTCCACCAAGGGCTCGAACAGAGCGATGCTGTTTCTGTCGGGGTTTTTGGGATGGCTCCAGGGCGTTGCGGCACTTCCGGGAACCATGGTGGGCGGCGGCGAGTCCGGGTCGATTTCCAACGAGGGGAGCTTGAAGGTTGCCTCCACCCTGAGGGCCTGGACGTACGGGACGCAGTGCAGCAAGGTCAGATTGTAAAACGTCTGATGCATCACGCGGCCATGTGCGAAAAACTCGTGCTGGACGCTGTCGTTGCACACCGCGTAGGGGGAGCGGTTGATGCCGGTGGTGGCACTTTTGTTGCTGGCCGCAGGTTGTTCGCTCTCCGTGTCGGCTTTATCAGCAGCAACCCCTGGACTCAGCACCCATTGCCCGAGGGCAAGGTAGGCGAAGTAGCCCTCCTCTGGGTAACCGCGGCCCACCTGTAGGCGTCTTTTGTCGTCGGTACCGCTACGGCACCCGGGGGGGAGAGGATCGACGACGATTTCGTAGCGGCTGGCATTCGCTATGGCCTGCTTCTCCCAAAATTGGTGCAAGGTGCAGTTGGCCCGGGTCTGGGCGGCCGGCACGGTCGCGCGCACTGTCGCGGAGCCGTTGGACGTTGGATCAAGATGGGTGGCAGCTCGCAGCAGCAGCGAGGTTGGATCTGGCAGGGCAAGCGCGAGATCGCTGTAGGTGCCTACTGGGTAGGACAAGTTCTGGAACTGAACGGCGTAGGTGAAAATATCCTCGGTCCCTGAGCTGTCGCCATCCTTGAAATCTCCGTGATGCGAGCTTATATCGAACCACGATCCCAGGGCCAGGTCGTCGAACTCGATCTCGACAGATGGCTGGTTGGTCGAGTACAAGCCGCTGGCCGCGATGGTCAGCAGGCTTCCAAGGACCGCGACCAAGGTGGCAAGGGCTACTCTCAGATTCCGTTGCCAGAGCGCCCGTGCCAGAGCCACCAGGGCAACGCTCGCGGACGGGTCAGCGTCTATCGCGTCTCGCCTTTCCGTCTTGCTTGCGGCGCTCTTGAGCTGCAGAAAAGGGGAGAGCCTCCGAATGCCCGTATCTACGGATCCATAGGCCAGGCCCAGCGCCGCCATGACCACGGATGGGAGGAAGACCCAGTAATATCGTGTGTACCCCTCCATGTTGACTTGGGCGAGCCCCCCCCGTTTTGTTGAGAGTTGGTAGAGGATCTCGAGCGCGCTGAAGAGGACGATGGTTGTGATGATCAATAGGACCCCCGCGGTCCTGGTGACGGCGTATGGTCGCCACGACTGGATGACCATGGGCGCTGTTGACTGAGCGGCGGCGTCGCCGTCGTCGTCGTCGTCGTCGTCGTCGTCGTCAAATTGCCCCTGTTGGATGTTGTTCCTGTGGAGTTGAGCATCGTTGTTTGTCATCTCGATTGCGCTGAGATCTGGTGGCGATGAAAAGAGGCGGCCGTCTAGCTTCGTCTCCAGTGCCTCCGCAGTGAGTGCGGCACCGACCGGCAGGACTTTTGCTACGGGCTCGCTGTGAGCCAAAACGATAGCTGCGTCTGCGATCGAGGATGATCGTGCGAGAACCGACTTAAAACTGTAGCGGCTTAGGAGGAAAGCCACAAGAGCGAGGATCGCTAAAAATCCCTCCATGATTCGTAGTGATATTTGCGTGACGACGAGCCGCGGAGTGTGCTGCGTGACCAGGCCAGGTAGCTTTTCCCCCTCCGCGGCGGGGACCATCATTGCGTACTTGGCCGCCAGAGAAGAAACCGCCTTGTAGGCTGTCTGAAAGGCGTGTCGGAACGCTTCGGGATCCGCAAACGCCTCCAGGTTAGGCGCAGACGCGGTGAAATTCATCAGCGATACCCATGTGGCATCGCCATTGTTAGTCAAAGACATCTGATAGCGGAGAATGGATCTGAATACCAGCGTCGTCAAATAAAAGGGCGACAGCTCGAGAGCCATGGTGTCGAGAATGTCGCCCACTTCCAGAATATCGCCTCCTGCCGGGTTCCCGGAGCTTGTCTTGACCAACCGACGTGTGAGAGAGTACTGGGGACGGCAAAGCAAAGCTGCCACCGTTGTAGTCCCGTTTGGCCAATCAAAAGCCAAATTGGCGAACAAATGCGTGTTCTTGTATTGATCAAAGTCGGTCTTGGTTTTGGTAGGGCACCAGTTGTCGACGGGTATCGTAGAGTTGAGGACGTAGAGTGGAGTTTCGGTGATCCGCTTTTGGGGGAACGTGCCGGCGATGCCTGAAATGAGGCAAAACGGTGACAGGATGTCGAAGTCGGTTTGCGGCATGAGCTTGCCAAACGTTGTATTCCTTTCTGACTCGTTGCTTTTGATGTACGTCCAGAAGAAAGGTTGGCATTCGGGGTTGGCGGCAAAGACTGCGCTGTTGGCGGAGAGGGTATCATCGAATCCAAGCCCCAGATCGGGGTTGACCGCAAACGACAGCACTGCCTGTTCCTTGGTCACGCCCGGCCGAAAGGGGGCATCCCATTGACTGTTCGCCCATAGCATCACTGCGGCATCGTACGTCACCGAGTAGTCCGCTGCGTTGAAACCAGGCTTTGTGAAGTTGAAACGATCCACCATGCGAAACTCTGATTCGTATGTGAGCGGCTTTGTTTCGAGGGCCAAAAGGCCGGTAGATGCGATAACTAATCCTTTTGCGACGAAGCCGCCAAGCGCGCCGAGTGTGACGGGGAAATGTCCGGCGAGCCCAGACCTGTACAGCGACACAACTGCCAGCGGACTGATGTAGTTCATGAGGAGATTCCGGCCGGCAGGCTGGGCTTTGCGGCTTAGTTCCATCCAAGGCATCGCAACCTGAAGTCGGTATTCAAGCTGGCTCCAGACACCAGAAACAACGGTGAGGGCTAAACATGTCAGCTACGTACGCCGTGACGGCCATCGAACTCACCGAGCGTCGGCCCATATGTCCAAAGATAGTGCATGCGTGCTTTTGCTGTGATGAAGCCCTGGTCTCTGTTCGACAGAAAATTGAGTATTTCCAACGCCGCGATGAGCACCACAGACAACACCGCCATTCCCAAGAGAAAACATCTGCGGAGGTAGAAGGACACGGGCCGATTTGCCGCCGTGGCCTTGGCTATCCGGACATCGGCACTGGTTTGGCTGTCAAGAAGGCGGCTATTCGACTCCTTAGCGAGAGGGGGGCCCGTGGCGGCCTCTGGAGACTTCATCGCGACAACGGCGGGTTCGCCCGCCTGGCACGAAATCTGCAGATGGAGAGACGACTCCTGGGCAGAAAGGTCAGCAAGATGCGGGGGTTGGAGGTTAAGTGTTGCTCTGTGACAGGTAACACGAGCCATGCATAGCCGCCAATGCTCTGGTTTGATCGGCTAATAAAGCTGTGCCGTGTTGTAGGCCGTCGGTTTCAGCCCTGCCGCTCCCGCCGAACCACTTCATCCTTACGCCGGGATTAGACTCCCAAAAATAATTCTGGAAGTGCCAGTCTTAAATCTGACGACTGGTGGACGAATATAAACCACGCCTTCTTTAGGCGGAGATGCAGCGAAGGGGTGCAACCCTATGTAATTTTCTTCGCGTCATTGTGAGAGGTCCGCGGACATGCACAAAGTAGGTAGGAATATAGCGCATAATACATTTCAATGTCCGCGGCTCAGATTTTTCATAATCCCTCCACTTGGTCAGCACTATGCCTGCTTGCCAATCTTGGAAAAGCGTGCGGAGGTAGTGTTCTGCCTGCGGGTCTTTGATATGTGTGTGGTGACCGCCTTCTCCACACTGTACCAAAGGCAGCGGAATTGATGAAATGAAAGTGAAGATTACACTTGCTTCCGTGAGTGCTCACTGGACCAGGAAAATATCTCACCTTGTAGACGGCAAACTCGGCAACTGATTTCAGAGAGACAAACCGCCATATACCCCTGAGTGCCCTAACACCCCTTGTCAGATCATCCGAAAAGTTGTCGCCCTTTGAGTTGTTCCCAATGTCAATTTTGATGAGAGCTTCACGAGGGTTGTCTTGCCATGGGTCGAAGATGCCAATAGCGAAATACAGGTTTTGTCTTTCTGTGAGTTCGGGTTCTCCTGGTGTAATGTGAGCTTGGGTGAGGTTCGTTACAAGAGCAGCACTTTACATACCACTTGCCTTCCGCTCACATACATACATGCCATTTGCACAATCGAACTTGAATCTTCCTGCGCCATCTGACTGTCCTGGCGCACCTTAAGTCTTCCCTCACCAGAGAAAATATGGGCAATTTGCCGAGCAAGATGTGAAATTTTAATGTCCTCTGAGCAGCTTCTGCGGCTTCTCAAAGATGGGCCCAACACCGGGAATTACGGTAGGTGCGGTCTCGGGAGCACTTGAATGAGCAGCAGGCGCGTGTTACTTCGTTAGTCTCACCGTCCCCTGTTTTCTGGGGAATAGTATCATTTTGCTCCTCGTGACCGGTAGGGTCGTTTTCACCCGAGGCAGACGAGGTTCAATGTTAATCTGCTTGCCGAATGGGTTAATTTATCTCAATAATACAGCAACTTATACCCCCGGGCCCGCCAGTGAAGCAGTTCTGAATCCGAGATAACCCCGCAAAGCATCTGAACAACCCTCATAATCGCCTCCCTCCACTCCCCATCCTCAATACGCTGAAGCCCCTCCAACAAGATACTTATAGAAGCCTGAGAATCTAACAACATCTCGAACAGAAGATCTTGTAACTGCTTGGGGCCAGCATCCCGTATCCACTCCTTGAGCCTATTTCGAGGTCTCGGCCCCAGGAATGGGTCACGGTGCTGAGGGTGGCCAATGGGGTTGATTCCTTGGTCTGTTAGTCGGTTGAGTAGAGCGTGGAGAAGGGCTTGGATGGAGGTATATGTGCGTAGCAATAGGGGGTAGGAGATGGTGAGGTAGACGGGCGAGGAATTGTCTGTTGTGCGGCATTGGTGAACTTTGGGCTTGGGGAACCCAAAGATGGTGTTGGCCCATTGGAGCCAGGAGGCTTCATTGAAGTGTTGTCGCCATTTTGCTTCGCTGGTTTGGATGTTCTCGGTTGAGTTTATCAAGAGCCAGACTTGGTTGCTCAGGGCATGGAAAGCTTGTGTCTCGTTGTGACTGAGGTTCCCGAGGCGACCGTCAACGTTGATTGTCTTCAGGAGGCAGAACCTGAACTGAACCCGACCTTTAACAGGTGCTCAATTGCCATGAATGTGCTCTTCCGAACGAGTGTCTCCCTGGCCATTCCAGACGGGGAGTCAATGCGTCCAGGATGAGTGAAGGCGTGTAGCTCCCCTCAGGACAATGGAAGCACGGTAGATCTCCGAAGCAAAGTTTAGAATACTTTTCCCTGAGGTACCCGGTTGTTCTGTGGGAGCCTCCTGCTCCACAGCCTTCATCTTGTCGAAGAGGATTGCAGAATGCCCTGCAAGGGTGTTGGCTTTGCCGAGGCAACGGTCAAACCTGTTGTATTTTTTGTCATGCTCAATGAGCTGGCGCAAGTGGTCAAATATCTCAGAGGTCAGCTCATCTACCTGAGAATTTATGTTGAGGAGGGAAATGTTCGGCATAATGAGGCAGCTACATGCATCAGTCGTTACTCATTAGCAAGCGGTAAGGTCAACTTACAAAGAATGGAGTCTTGAATTGCTAGCCGATGAGAAAGACACGGAACTATCTGCGTACCCGAGATCTCCACTCTTTGCGCCTGGGTAGACAAGATTTCCTTGTTACTTGTACATTTCGTGACTAAAGAACTACTTAAGAGTTTCAGACGAGTCTGAAACTCGCCCCTTGAAAGTAAATAAAGACCAATCCAGTCACAGCAACACCTCAGATAAAGAGAACCCTAACAACCCTTTCAAAGAAACTCAAAGTCAACAACTGAACGAGAAAGAAACATATACGGATGATAAACCTAGTGCTTTCCTTCCTAAGGCGCAGCACATCAGGAAGAAACCCAAACCAGGAACCAACCTATCTCGTCCATTCCAGACCATCGTAAGTCTCCAGTCCATTTGAAACCATAAAAAGCCCCCCCCCCCCACCCGATAAGGAGGCCACCGTCCAAACCAAGAGCAACAGCAACAGCAACATCAACAGAAAAGGGCGGCTGTAGCGAGTAATGTAGAATCAAAAATACAACAAGTCCTGTAGTAAATGACATGCCTTGAAATGTCCGAGTCAAAGCTACACTCGCGCATCAGATGCGAGATGAAGCACACCGCATCTGATAAAAAGGAAGCGTGAAAGGACCCCCCTTCCCCGTCTCGGAGCTTAGGGCCGCAAACTTCAACATTCCTGAATGTACATGCCAATGCTGAAGGAAAGCCAAGAGTGGGACTGACACTGGGGCTGGATAACACCCGTACCAACGCTGTTCATAACCAACCCTCCAGAACAGCAAATTTGTAACTCAAAAGGGGGGAATATTCTCAAAATTGGTCAGATCCACAGCGCAAATGCACTCCTGCTTTAATGGCGGAATTACCCCCGACAGGAAACGCGGGTGTCACAAAGGTATGATGGACGAGAATAGTATCTATTCGCTGAGTGACACACGCTATCTCGAAACCGCTGCTCATCTACTTATATCAGTCACTGGGGCTCGGCAGGCACACCTGCTCCTCCACCTCCTTGTTGTTCGGTTACCTGAAACCTGTTCATCAAGTTGTTCCTCATTTCTTTATACCAACCTTCGCCTATGCAAGCGCACTTGCCCAAAAAGATACGGCGATTCAGCTCGGCTTGCTCCCAGAGACACCTCTTCATGATATTATGGCCGAGATTAGTGCGAAGAAAGAAGTGTGTGGCTGACGCATCGACGAACTTGACTAGGGTTGAGTTGACTGGGTTTGGGTCGACTGGGTTTGGGTCGGCCTTGATACTCAAGAGACCACCCGACTCGGACGCGACCTGATTGAGGAGAGCTGCGTATTTGATGCATATCTCAGCGGGATCGATTGGTATGGACATGGCCGTGGGAGCGAGTAACCTGGCCCTGAAGGAGTCGTCCGTGGCATAAAGCAGTATACCGGCGGAAAACGGGTATTTCCTGGCGTCGTTCTAGGGGGCGTTCACGTACTCCATGAGCAAGTGAATCCACTGCGCAAGGGGTGCCCTCTCTTCTGGCAACTTGCTCTTCAAATAGGTCTCGATATCTCCTGGGAGCTGATCCAACATGTTCAAGAGCTCCACAGTCGATTTAGCATGCGCTAGTCCGTCCAAAAGATCGACAGCGGCCAGGGCTGCATAAAGGAACACGCCGCCGACTTTTCTCAGGATAGCGTTGATGAATAGTTTTCTGGTATCGTGGAGAGAAACCACGTGTGCTATTTTGTCTGCCAGGTCTCTTTTGATGCCGTCCCAGGTGACCATATGCATCGGCAGCATGGACGCGTTGCGGAGGCGCGTTCGCACTAGGGTCTCCGGGCGTGCCGCAATGTAAATCTTGATCTTGCCGACGCCAACACCGCACAACGTGTCGAGAGCGTCCAAAAGGGCGGTTTGTTCGTCGGGGGACTCGATCTCGTCCAGGCTGGTGCTAACGGTCAGGGGAGCGTCCCTGTGGGCGGGTCAGGCGGACATCGGGCACCAGACATACCTGTCAATAAAGAAGCAGACGGGGCGGCCAAGATTCTCCACGAACCATTTCAACACTCTCAAACAGTCCTCGATGGCCCAGTCGGCAGGCTTTCTCTTCTCCATGATGTCGGGAAATTGGTCCAGCAGCCTCGCAACGACGAGCCTGTTGGGTCCGAACAGCAACAACTGGAACAACAAGAAGGAGAGCAACCCGTGGAGGGTTTTTTGGTCCTGGGACTTGCCGTTCTTGTCGAGGAAATGGGCGACGACGAAGAACCTCGGGCCGATGAATTTTTCAATGTGTGAGGTATTGTCTTGGGTGAGCATGAACATCAAGCTCGACTTGCCTGTTCCAGCCTGTCCACTTACCCAGAGTATTGGCTTATCCGGGTAATAGAGGTACTTGGTCAAGGTCTTGGGAATGGCAGCTTGGTATATCGATTTGTTGGGCTCCTTGAATGTGTCCCGACGAATTGCCTCCCGGCGGTCGTAACAAGACGAAGAGAATAGGGAGTCGGTAAGAGTTTTCCGGCGGCTGTCGAGGAGGGCGAGGTTGTTCATGGCGAATGCTTGCTTGGTGGACTTCAACTGAGAGAAGGGATGGAACTTGGGGATGGATATTGAACGTGCTGGGTGATGTGGAATGAGAATCGGGGACCAGCAGACGCGGTGCATGCGAAAGGCCTGAGTGGAAAGCAAGCGGCACTCGGAGTCTTGAGGAAATTGGGCTAGAGTAGTTCGGCCTGGTGGCTCCCTGCCCACTTGCCGGGCCTGCACTTGGTAACACGCCGGCAGGCACCAATCACGGCAAGCCGAGGGTGAACCGGAGGCTCTGTCGGGCCTAACGGGATCCAGGAGCGCGAATGCCAGTTTGTCGCGAGCATGTTTAGGCAGCTCTGCGTTCTCAAAGACCGACTGCTTTTGGGCGGCCAATCATGATCTCGTCGTTTTCAATCAGCGACACTTGATTCGGCCAGACCTGTCCCCAGTCTCAAGGCTCTGCCAGTCGTGGCTGTGCCCGGTATTGGCAGGTGCGATATGTCAAGAAATGAGGCGGTCGAGAGCGAGGCAGAGCCAATGACAGCTCGACGATACGAAAGGTGAGTCCCGAGACCAAGAAGTTGCGATCAGAGGCCAACCCCGCCCTCCCTGCCCGCTCACCGCGCCTTGTTGAGTCGCCCACCTTCGCCTTTTTATGTCAGTGGGAAAACCCCCATTTCTGGGCGGGCCGAGCACCCCACAGTCTCTCCTTGTTCCGTTTTTGTCGTCGCGCTCGCTACCTGCGTTCCACTGATCGATGACTTCCCAGTCGCTTCCGGGAAACTACGGCTTGGTGTTGCGCGCACCTTGCTCGGAGGAGGTCCTCTCATCGCCCATCCAGACGGAGTATGTCGCCCCCAGATAATGCCCAACACTGGAGAAAAATCCGAGAAAATCTGACAGAGTGTGCCAGCATCGTCTTTGTTCACGGCATCAATGGCGACCCCTCCCGCACCTGGGTTGCCAAAGACCGCGATGGCCAACACGATTGGACGGCCGACTCAGGATACCTGCCAACCATGTTGCCTCTCTGCCGCATCTTCACCTTCAAGTGGAACGCGAGTGTAATCCACTACAACTCCGACGCCGACATCAACAATGTCGCCTCCGCCCTGCTCTGGCAACTCGACCTCGTGCGCCAGCTGCCCGAAGAGAAACACCGCAAGCTCATTTTCATCGCCCACAGTCTCGGCGGCTTGCTCGTCCAGCGGGCTCTGACCCTGGACAATAGTGTTCAGCTCGAATGGCGGAAGCAGATTCAGGATTCAACCGTCGGCATCATTTTCCTCGGCACGCCCCACGGAGGTTCCCAGCTGGCTAATATGTTTAAGAGGCTTCTGTACTTCACCGACAGCCCGAGGCCCCTGTTTGATGTGTTGTCGGTGGGCTCGGTTGAGTTGAACAGGATCACCACAAAGTTCAAGGAATACAGTGCTAGTCAGTCAGATCAGCGCACTCTCATTTTGCCAACTTGAAGACAATACTGACGGCTTCCTGGTAGGGAGGTCCGACCTTGGCATTGTCAGCTTCGGCGAGCTCTTGCGCACCACTCGGTTCCACGTTTTCCACGTCAAGGTAGGCCGTCCTCATCGGCCATCGTCCCCTGGTGACGTCACTAATCGGTAGGCAGGTCGTGCCGATAAACCGAGCGAAGCTCGAACTGGAGAACGAAGTGTTTGAGGAGGCGATAGGAAAGGATCATCAGAGCATCGCCCGCTTTACAACTCCGACAGACACCGTGTTTCTGCGCATCGTCCACCACCTACGACGGTTCACCGATAAGCTGATACCTACGGTCGTCTACCACCCCCCTGCTACACGAGGTTGGTCAAGACACGATCCCATCTGTTTGTCACCTGCTAATCACCCACAACAGAGCGTATCTTCGAAATTCACGGCTATACGGAGAAGTTTGTCGGCCGCAAGTCCTGCTTATCGAAGCTGCATGCCTTTCTCTCCGGCCCAGAGCGTGAGAAGCACGTTGCCGTGCACGGCCAACGGGGCGTTGGAAAGTCGGAGATCGTTCTGCGGTATCTCGTGGATTACGGACACGAGTACGATACAGTTCAATACTTCGACGCCGGTAGCGAGGAGATTCTCCAAACCCAGATGGAAGGTTTCTACGACACGCTCTGCCAAAGAAACGACACAAATCTGCGCAAGATCATTGCTAATGATCAGAACAAGTGTGACGCTGTGCTACGATGGTTTCAGCAGGAGGAGAACTGCCTCATCGTCTACGACAACTTCGACGTGTCCAACGGATTTGACCTACACCGCTATATCCCGCAGGCCAGCCTTGCGCACCGGATAATAGTTGGTCCCAATGTTCATACCGCCTCGCTGTCCAACTTCGACATGGAAATAGGCCCTATGACAAAGGAGGACGCCGTCAACATGTTCATCACACTGGCTGCATTGTCGCACCTATCTGAGGTCGACACCATATATGTCAGCCAGATTGTTGACGAGCTGGACAGAACACCTTTCTACATAGCTTTCGGGGCTAGGCACCTTCGCGAGATGCAGAAAGGCCCGTTGCAAATATTGCAGGATATCCATACGGAAAAGAACAATATGCGGCTCAAGTCGAGTCAGCTTGTCATGGGTGACGGCTCTGCCATGTGGTCGCTCGCCTATGAGCGTATCAAGCGTCAAGAGGTATCGTTCAAGCTTCTTGTCATCTTTTCTTTCTTGCACGGATTTGATATCCGTTCTCTATTGTGAGTTTTATCCCTCGTGTTGCTTCCGCACTAGATACGAGCAATTATGTTGCTAACACAAGAAAGTCTGCAGCGGTTCTACGGCGACCGGACCCGGTGGACAGACAGCGGTGAGAAGGAGATCCGAACTGCCATCCAAGATGGCATAGAGCCGGATATCGTACACCTCTTCCGAGACAGGGCAACCTTTGAGAACGCACTGAGGCCGCTTCTCAACGCTACCTTTCTCCAGCGACAACAAACCGGATCAAACACCAGCATCCAGATCCAGCCCCTGGTGCAGCAGTTCGTCATCCGCGAGCTGACCGAAGAGGAGCGCCTGCGCTGGCTCATGGTGGTGATCCGCCTCATTAGCCACGCCGTCCCGGAGGAGGCGTGTCTGGAGGACAAGAATTTCGAAATCCACTGGTCCGTCATCATTAACCACGTCTTCAAATGCCTCGAGGCGCTACACATCACCCGGGCCTCCCCAGCTGCCTTGGCTGATGTCCACAAGCCCCTGGTTTTTATGCTCCTGTGTAGCGTTGGCCGCTCGGATAAGAACCGTGGCTTACTTAGCTACGCGGACTCGCTCATTCGGTATCGGTCCGACATATGGCAGCGATGTCTCGCCACAAAATGGCGGGCCTACTTCGAGTTCAACGGCGGAGATAAAGTCGGCGCTGAACGGCTTCTTGCCGCCGTCCAAGAGCAAGTGGCTAGTAGAATGAACGCCAATCCGAGCCTCAAAACCCCCAGAAACAATGCAGCCATGGGAGACCTTGTCCTCCACCGGGCGCAATGTTTGTTTTGGCAGCGCAACTACCCTCTCGCGGCCCGCATCGTTCAATCCTGGAGTCCAACCACCGCATCCCGCTTGGAGACTCGCATTCACCGCCAGCTGCGAGCGGCCATGTGTAAGAACCTAGTTTATCTCGGGGAATATGACAGGGCGACCGCAGATCTGGAGAGCATGCTTGCCTGCACCGACCCGCAAGGCCCCCTGGAAGAGCTAGACGAGTTTAACTGGGCAACCGTAACCCTCGGGGAACTTTACTGCAAGCAAAAACAATACTCCAACGCCTTCAAACTCATCGAGCCGCGCGTGGAACGCTGCCTCGCCGAGAACCGCCGGCTGGATTTCATCTCGTCCGACTTCCGGGTCATCCTTTGCGAGGTCCTCCTCCAGATGGGGAAATACGACGCCTTTGATAGTAAGCTGAGGGCCCTCGAGGCAGATCTGCTGCATCCCGGACAAAAAGGCAAGCCCAGGGCGCAGCCGCTCCTGGCTGAGGTGCGCCGTCTTCGTGCGAGATCATTCTATCTCCGCGAGAGGTGGCCGCAGGCCCTGGACGCATGGCGACGGCTGCTCCTCTCTGAGGGGGTGACTGAGAACGCGATCCTCGAGGACGGTTTTGCCGCCCAGCACAGCGCAAAGTATTGCATCGCCGAGGCAATTGTGTCGTTGGCGGTTACGTACTGGCGTGCCGGCGATGAAGACCGCTCTAAGATTTATTGGAACATTGTGAACAGCCAGCCAGCGAGTCTGGTACATCCTGCTGAAAGTATCGATTACACGGGATGGCTAGATTTGATGACGTCGGAATACACCTGGATGAGCAAGGCCACGAAGAGGCGTGGGAAGTGGCTCCGGCGACGGCGAAGGGATGGCGTGAAACCCGGAGAGGCGCCGGAGAGCGAGATGGTGGTGAGTGATCCAGCGGAAATGGCTACTGACAGGGAACAGGTTTCGTCCAGCAGGGGGTCGGAGTTTGACTTTTTAGAGCGCGATTTCACGACGGAGCTGTCCAAGGTTGGAACATATGCCAGCTGTCCAGACTGTGAACACTGTCACTGCGATTTACGGCCATAGATGCTAGTGACCTGATGACTGAAATTAGTGGAACATGATACAGAACGATGCAGGCCAAGAAAAAAGGAACCTTGGATAGGTAGCAGAATATATTTCCGTCAAATATTTTCTGCCTTCACAGACACTTGGTGGCTGATTGCCTTTTTGGTTGGATGTCTGATAATGTTGAGATGCCAGTGAAACACTGCAGTGGTGAGTGATGACATCGGAAGAGATTGTCGAAGGAAGGTCCACATGCGCAGTGGTAGTGACTCGATTGTCCTGGTGAATCATGCATGAGCAGGGCAGTGGCCACCCGGCAGTCCTGTCTTTCACCAGGCGGCCCGTAGGTATTTATTATTTCCCCCAAACCAGCACCTAAAATTTGCGCTGCTCAGACTTACCATAATCTTCAACAACAGCTCAAATCAACCGGCACTGCAAATTACGATACCATTACGAATTTTGACCATGACTTCGAAGAATCACGCTGGTACCCTCGTCGCGCTCCCCCTGCGGCATACCAAAGCGATCGCACGGAACCCAGAGTTCTTTAGCCAAGAGAGCTACCTCCACCAGATTGACGAGCATTTCGAGTCCGTCACCGCACCATCGCCACTCGGAGACGACTCCCCAAAGCCAGACAGCGGCGATGCCAAGGCCCCAGCATCCTTCATCCTCTGCGGGATGGGCGGTATCGGCAAGACTGAGCTTGCTATTGAGTATGTCCTGTCGCGGCAGGACAAGTTCGATGCAGTCTTCTGGGTTTTGGCCGACACCACAAAGAACCTGGCCAGCGGCTTTGCCGAGATTGCGAAGCGACTTGGACTGGGCAGCGAGCCAGGCAACGAGCCCGACGACGTTATGGCCCGCGAGGTGGTCAGGGGATGGCTGGCCAACCCTGTCGGCCGTTTCACCGACAACGACGGCAAGGTAACAACACGAAAAGGTCGATGGCTGTTTGTGTTTGACAATGCCGACGACCCGGAGATCCTCTGCGACTGGATGCCCTCGCAAGGCCCGGGCGCTATCCTAGTGACGAGTCGAGATCCGACCATCAGAGAGAGCCCCTTCCTGACCGATGGACTCGACCTGTCGTCTTTATCACCAGAGGAGGGAGGCGACATGCTGAGGCGTCTCTCCAAGCGGGAAGACGAAGTCGACGCGGTTGATCTCTGCATCAAGATCGCGACAGCGCTGGGCGGGGTGCCTCTCGCCATCAGCCAGATGTGCGCCATCATGCGTCGGAAGAATCTTTCCTTGAAGGAGTTTAAGGAGTATCACAAGGAAGATGCAAAAAGCCTTCTTTCCATGAAAGTGGCCGGCATGAGCTCGGCCCTCCCAAAGTACGACCGGACAATTTGGACCACTTGGGCAGTGGATCAGCTCCCCCCCAATGCCTACGCCCTTCTCAAGATTCTTGTGGTATTGGACCTAGACACGATCTAAGAGCAGCTGCTGAGGAGTGGGGCTAATGATGTCAAGCCCCCCGACTACCCAAAGACTGGCAAGGCGTATTTTGACGCGAGGGCCAAGCTGATCCAATCATCACTTGTCAAGCGGGACAGAGCCACACACGAGCTATCAATCCACCGGCTGGTGCAGGATGTGGTGAGAGAGCGCCTGACATCAGACGAGCTACACGATATTTTCGCTTCTGCTGCCATTCTCCTTGCCGCCGTGTGGCCGTTCGCTTCCGGGACCGACCCTACGAGAAACCAGGCTTGGCGCACTCCTATCTGCGAGAAGTATTCGCCTCACATCATCCGGCTGGAGGTGATGTTTGGACCCTCCATCAGAAACAGGGAGTATACAGGGACGGTGAAGAGCGCTGCTGTGTTCAGCAGTTATTCCTGGTATGTGTATCACCCACCCAAGGTCCTCCAGGCTAACTCTCGAAAGGTATATGGCGGAACGGAGCTTCATGGACCAGTGCGAGCTGTTCGCAGCGCTCGCACGGATCATCCTTGAAGCCGCGAAAGCAGATGGTCGGGGTGACGAAAAGGAGGTGACCGGGCTGCTAGCTGAGTGTCATCACAATCAGTCATTCGCTGCCATCTACACCGGCTCGGGCGGGGCAATGGAGCACGCTAATGCTTGGCTCCAGATACTGACAGACAGGACTAATAAGTGGGATTTCGATGAGGACGCCCTGGCTATGGCTGCCGCGTACAACCAAATCGCGCTCTGCCATATCCACAGAAACGATGTCCAGGAAGCCATCGCGAACTGGGTCACAAGCCTTTTTTACCTGGAGGTGCCAAGCGCACCGAAGCTCAGTGGTGTTTGGCCAGCTATCAACTTAGCGCTCATCTATACCATAGAGAAACGGTTGAAAGAAGCGGACGATGTGTTAGCCTTGGTGTTGGAGGAACGAGAGAAAGTCTTGGGAAGGATGACAAGACTACATCCGAGTAAGTGGATGCCTTTACATTCCCATGGCATCGTCTAAGAACTGACCACCCGCGATCTATAGATCTGGCGCCGTCTGGCGGGCAATGGGAAAGGTTCGCATCCGTCAACGGCGATATGACGAAGGGTTGGCCTATCTCCAGCGGGCGGCGGAGAACCTGAAAGCAACGCTTGGAGACAACCACTACATGACGGGTGACTGCTTCTACGAAATCGCACTGGAGATGCTTCGAAAGGGAGAGATGGACGCGGCAGTGTAAGTCCGCCCATCCCTATTTCTGTGCCCCACCCACAAAACGAGCAGAGTACCGATGCATGCTGACACTCCCTCTTTCACTCGCGGCATAGACAACATCTCGACGCCGCAATCAAAGCCTTTAGGGACGTCCGGTGGCAGAGAGCACAAGCGGCACGGGCCCTTTGGAAGAAGGGAACTGTCATGCGAGCTGTTGGGAAGGGTGTGGAAGGCGACGCTTTGATGTATCGCGCGATGAAAATTCGGAAGGAGGTGGCCTCTGGTGACGATCGGTCGGAGGAGAAGCTGAAGGATGCGGATTGGGATGAACATGTTTTCTATTATTCCCGGTGAAGGATTCCATGGGAGCTTCTTGAGGAGGAAGTGGTTTCTCATTAGCGTTATGCCCTGGAGGCAGAGGGCTGTCTTTCTTGGTATGCGCGGAAGTCAGGCTAGCGTAGTTTTAGATTTTAGCATTGATATTTAACTATCTATTGGCGAGGAAAACCGCTACGGTGAATTCGCGGGAGCCTGCCAAGGCACAGAGATCAGAGGTTGAAAAGGGGACAATCATCAAATTATCTCATCCTGGCTCTATCAACATCTGGAGCCCCCGGAGATCAGGTTAGCCCGGACAACTTGGCGCTCGTCTCGTGCGCCGCAAACGTCTCTGCCTCCCTTGGGGCAACCACCAAGCTCGACGCCAGGTATCTCGCCCCTGAGTGGATTCTCGAGTGTCTGCCAAATCAATGTTTGCCGCATGTCGGCTGTCTCCTGTTTGGCGGCGGAATCGATATTGCTACTCTAACGTGCGCCATTGCTGCCATTTTTAGGGATTTCGTTGTCGGCTTTAAAGTCTTTGTTGCCCAAATTAACAATCTCGATATCATAGTGACTGTCTTATTTAGATCGGTAAGTGCACTCGAATTCTTTGTTGGGATCTGTGCCTGGTGCTACTTGGAGCGTCGAGTTGTGTGGAGTTAACTGGGATCTGTCCGGTGGATGATAAGTGGGTGATGTTGAGATCATCAGCAGTGTCGATGTCTAGGAAAGTCATCGTGGTGTTTCAGGGCGTGTTACTACGTAATTATACAGTGTTACTTTGTGGATGTTGCGAGGAGACTTTCCGCAGGTGTGCTTGACTCGGATGTTTGATGCTTGATGCTTGATGGGGTCGTTTTGGGCGACGTGGTGGGCTGAGAGAGACGCAAAAGAGGCAGACAGGTGGCGAGATATTGTAGTAGGAAGCGAGGCAATCACTCTCGTTTGAAGTCTGCAGGAATTCCGCGTCCGTTCTTTTGAACAGCGTTATTTTGAATGAATTGTTTGTCATGGTCACGCTGCCTCAGGTGCTCACACCTATCTTCCGAATTATGCGCGTGATGGGGAGGGAGCCAGAATATGAGTCACCTTAGGCCATTGCCCTGATTCGTCGTGACGTACTGTACCACTTGTGTCGAAGCTATGTCAGTTATGGGCGTCATTCGCAGTTTATCCGTTACAACTTCACTGTAAGGGACTGCTCTCATCGGTGTAAGGCAAGGTGAACGAATCCCTCGGCGTCCGCAAAGTGCAGGAAACGCCCCTGGCATCCAAGCGTGCTGGCTGTTGCTCAGGGCAAGCTGATCTAGGTTTGGCGTCATATGGGTGCAACCACGGCATCACCTACCCCTGCCGGAGCTCCTATTCGACGTGTGCAGTAATATCGGTGGACCCTTTGAACCGATGCAGCTTGAAGAATTCATGCAATTGGAGTGTGCAGAGTAGCCGGAGGAGCGGGACGGGTTTGGGATTTGTGGACGGGAATTAGTCTGTTGGTGGCGCCCGGCCGGCTTAGGAATCACCACCCCTCGGAATAACTATCGAAGTGTAAGATCTACGGAGTGGTTCGTTGGCTAGAACTTAGGGTTAGTCTGCGCCTTGGCGTTGGGGCGGCGGGGATAAACGATGACGCGACGATAATCCCGAGACGCTGAAGCACATTAAACACCCTAGACCCCACGAAGTCAGAACCATCGAGCAACAACACAAAACCGTAAACAACATGGTACTCACGGGCGAGACTTACTTCCAGGCCCTGGAACCAAAGCCATACATCTCCACCGGTGTACCCTTCGTCGACGCCTGCAAGCACCATGCAATCGAGACCTTCGGCGCGCACAGGATCTACATCATCGTCTCCAAGTCGATCAGCGCAACCAAAAACTTCACCGCTCTCAAGGATACCCTCGGCGAGCGAGTCGTTGGCGCCCGATACGGCATTCGCCAGCATGTCCCCTGGCCGGACGTCCTCGAAGTAGCCGCCGACCTCCGGGATCTGAGCGCCGACCTGATCGTCACGCTCGGCGCAGGGTCGCTGACCGACGGGGCGAAGGTCGCATCCTGGGCGGCAGCCAATGGGGCATTCACCGTCGACGCGCTCGACGAGCTTCGCACCAAGACGAACGCCAGGCCCTGCACCATTCCAACAATCAATATCCCCACTTCGCTCTCGGCCGGCGAGTACAACCCAATGGCCGGAGCGACGGACTGGCGCAACCATCGCAAGGGATCGTTCAAGCACCTGAGTATGGTCGCTGAGCTGGTGATTCTCGACCCGGCGCTGACGGTCTCGACGCCGCAGCGGGTCTGGCTAAGCTCGGGGATGCGATCGGTCGACCACTGCGTCGAGGGGCTGTGCTCGGCGGTGTTTCGGCCCGGCGAGGGTGGAACGGTGGATACCGCGAAGGCGGAGAAGTTCTTTATGGACGGGCTCTTGCGGCTGCTACCAGGGTTGCTGGCGACGAAAGCGCGGCCGGAGGATATTGAGGCGCGGCGGAGCGAGATGTTGGGGGCGCTTGATGCGATGCGCGGGTTGCTGCAGGGCGTGACGGTGGGCGCGAGCCATGGGATCGGACATCAGCTTGGGCCGCTGGGTGTTGGCCATGGCGAGACGAGCTGTGTGATGCTGCCGTCGGTGCTGAAGTGGAATCGAGAGCATGGCGATGCTTGGGTCGAGGAGCGGCAGAAGCGAGTGCTCGATGCGTTTTGGGGAGATGGGACGGTAGCGGATGTGCTGAGACGCAGGGGGCTCAAGAGGGAGATAGCCACTGCCGGGGAATTGGTTCGGGCTTTTGTTGAGGAGCTGGGGATGCCGACGAGCTTGACTGACGTCGGCGTCGGCAAGGAAAGGCTGGATCAGGTTGCGGAGAACTCGATGGCATCTCCACATATTCCGAACAACCCGGTGCGCATCAGTGGCGTTGATCAGATCAAGGAGATTCTGGAGCTAGCGCTGGGGGGGTAGTGGGCAGGAGCAGCGTTGAGCGGTCAATGGGCGGGTTGGGGGTTTCAGTCTTTAGGAAGGGCCGTGACGACCGCACCTTCCACGCTTGTTCTGTGTTTTCCGCCTTCTTTCGGCTACCCCTCGCGTCCCAGTCTTCCGAAACGGCGTTGCTTCAGCTTCGATCGTAGAAACCGCTCGACAACATGTTTCCTAAGCTCCACGGCCGGGTCGTGCGGCGTTAAAGCGTATGCGCGTCGGACTCATCATCGGCCTCCTGCTCTACAATCTTGCTCTCGAAAGCGCAAGCTGTCTTCCCCGCTACCGCCTGGACGGGTTGCGGTCCTTCATTGCCAAAGCAGGACCTCGGATCTGGGTTTTCAACCGAACTGGAACTGCAGTCAAACAATACGCATTTTACCTCTTTCCCAACACTGCACATGGTCCTTTTGGGTGATAGCTGACCTGGCATTTGTGCTGTCTAGCTGCCTATGCCATCCCCTCTCGCCACACAACAACTCCCATACCACCAGTTTACGACCATTTCGCCCTAGTATTACCCATGGTCGGCGGCATCACCTCTGCAGTCGCCGCGAGCGCCCAGGAACATCTATTTCAACCTCGCAGCATTCAACAACAGCGCCATCGTAGCCGCCCCAACCTCGGCCATGTTTCTCTGATGCGTACCCACCGACGGATAGAACGGACACGAACCAGTCGTGGGGCCGCCGTTCGAAAACTCGAGGGTCAAGCCGTGCGCCACCTGTTTCTTCGCCGGGCCCGGACCCGCGATCGACCTGTACATCGGATGGGACGTTGACACGCCTGATGTAGGATACAGGTTCACCGAGGCCTGCGCAGTCCACGGGTTCCCTACCACGCCTGACATGGCCTGGGCCATGTACGCGGTCGCAATCATCGCTTCGTCCAGCCCTTTCTGGGGGTAATATTCGCCGTATCGAAATTGAGGAGTGTCGGGGAACTGTCCTCGCTTTCCGTCGTACTTTGCGTTGAGAATATTCATGTTCTTATCCGCCACTTGGTTCGAGTCGTGGCCCCATCCGTACAACAGGACACCGGCCATCGAGTGTATGTCGAGAAACCATTTCATTTCCGGCATCTGAGCCATCGTCCAGTCGATATTCTTTGCCTCCGGCTCCGACAGGGGCGCGGTGCCGACAAACGCCTCGGAAAAGGGAGCAGTCGACGCCGAAACAGGCACCCCCGGCGCCAAAGATTTGCGGAAGTCCCAGGCCGCGGGGAAGTTCCGGTTGATATCAACCCCGATGCTCGTAGGATCACCCGCCGACGCGCTCGCACGGTTTCGGTTCTTGCGCCAGCAGCTCCCCGTCGCCTGGTCATACGCCACACCATCGGGATTCACCAGCGGGACGACCACGATCCCCGCCTCCAGCGCCGTCTTCACCTCCTCGACAGTGTACACCGACCCCCCATACGTCAACCCCTTCTTCTCCCGCCGCGCCCAGAGGAGATCAGCGATGAAGTTGAGCAGGTGGTCTGGCCCGCCACGCTCGCGTGCGTGGATGCCTGCTTCCAGAAGGACCGTGTAACCGGCTCCGGACTTGCCGTGGCTGTGAGCGCCGGGAACTTTGAAGCCATACATGGTGGCGTTGTCGTGTGTCTTGTATGGCATCTCGAAGTACTCAAGTCCGAACTCACGGGCGAGAGCGCGGGTCCCCGAGTTAAGCTCGCCGACGTTGTAGAGGGTGGGGAAGGGCGTGCTTGGGACAGTGGTGTTGGTGCCGGGTCCAGGTGTGATGACGATGATGTTGCCGGGCCCGCCCCCCAGGGTGATGTTGGAGAGGAGGCCGATGCCGCGGGGTGCGATCGTCCCGGATTTGAAGCGATCGCCTACACCGATGGGGATGCTGCTCTCGGTGAAGTTGGTTCCATTTCCGATGAACTGCCGGCGGTGTAGGGATGGCCGGTGCGCGGGGGGGCCATCCAGATGCTGTTGCTCATAATCTGTGAGGCAGCCTGTTGCGGGGAGGATGTAGAAGGGGTGGGAGAAAACGAGCGAGAGAGAAATGAGCTTCATGGCGGCGAGTTGTGTCGCGAAACGAGTGATCAACAACAACTGGATTGACAATGCTAGGTGCAGACCATACTCTCAGTCTGCAATATTGGGCTTCATTGCGCAGTGCGCCGGTATATAAGCAAGTTCGCAAGGATGACAACAACCCAGTTCTCGTGTTCACGAAACCCACGGCGTGCATCATGTGGATTCCCGTCACAACACGAAGGATCACTGCCAAGCTTTGGCTGCCTGGTGCTTTTGGGCCATCAGCTCGTGCGAGTTGCATGCTGCGCAGCCGCATCACGCGCTTTGCCGATATTGAAAAAGGGAAACATGGAAATGGAGAAGGAGATCGTAACGACGTCTGCATCGACCGTGTTGCGCCCATTGGCTGCCTTTGGCGGAGAAGTGCGGGAATAGGCGGAAAGCCCTGCGGAAATTGGGCTTGGAGGCGGTGCAAACATCAAGCAAATATTATGTGGCCGCGCGGCTCGTCGGGTACAGGTTACAGCTTAGCGACGGGACCTGAGCGCATTGACTCTGGGCCCGAGGTGCCTATGGGCTAGCGAAGGAAGCCTAGCTAGGGTGGGTTCTGCAGAAGATGGAAAAAGGAGTATTTTTCTTGGCATTAGAAAAAAGGTAGGGGTTGGGAGATGCTGTGCCGCAGATATTGCTCGAGGTTCATTAAGCTTTGCAGGGGTTGCGGGGGTCTACGTAAGTAGGTCGGAGTATGATGGGGGAAGGGCGGGTGTTTAGTGATCTTGGCTGGACAAGAGATTCGGTGCTTTGTGGGTGTGTAGTGACCGTGTGTACAGGTACGTTAGGTATTTGTGATCTGGGACAGCGAAGGGGCGTGAGGGGGTCGTGGTGTTGATGGGCGGGAAGGGGTGATATTTGGTGTTTTTGAGGGTCAAGTTTGGGATAGGACGGGAGTTTGCAAATGACGGTTATTCGAAGAATCGTTTCTAGGTTCCTGGGCTTTGGTGCGTGTTTTTCGGAGAGTCGTTCTATCTTCGGTTGCTCACCAGAAAGCTAGTCATACGAAATCGTCCTTGTATTCAAGTTGTCTGGATTGCGAAAAGATTGTGCATACAATCGAGATGTCGAGGCACCACGGTATGGCTGTTGTCTGAAACTGGATAAGTTCGTTACAGCCGCCACACGGATCAAGGAGATTGCCAGCGAGGAGGGTACCCAGGAGGCTATCGGTAATGACGGGGGGGGGCTTAGGTCAAAAGTGCCTCCCGCGAGCTATTAAGTGTCCCCTCATGCCCCCTCGAGTCCGAGTCCCCGATCTCTTCCCCCATTGCATCCCACTCCTCATTGGCCCTAGCCTAATGACTAGGCTATCTATTTATCGCACCAAACACCGCTCCATAATTTGTCACAATCTGCTGCTATCGGCCACAAATTATGTAGAGTGTCCCGGAATATCTCCAGCCGTGACCGGCCGAATCCGGAGGATTTCCCTTTCCGAGTCCAGCTGGACAAGCAACGGCAGCGTCAGTCGGATGTCGCTGAATGGCATGGTTAGGCGAGTAATTAACTGGGAAAAGAATTGGGCGCCCAGTGCGCGCAGAATTTGGAGCAGAACCTCGGTTGGGAGCTGGAGCAGCTGCATTGCGAATGGCCGCTAATGCTGTGTGAAGATGGCAACAGTTTTGCGACGAAGGAAAGTATCTGCTGACGTGGAGACTCACTGCTGCGAGCTGAAAGCAGAAGGTGATGAAAACGAGGCGAACACAACCAACTCGCAGGTGATATTCATGAAATAGCAACACGGGCAAAAGAAGAATGGTATGGCAAACTATCAGGGTGAGCCACGGCAGATGGCTCCTCGTCCTCACTGGCGAGAGGTTAGGTAGTTGCAGATGTCTGACGTACAGCGGCCCAGTGGTGCAGTGCGGGGAAGGAAGAATCAGCCCGAAAATTTGCACAGCACTGGCTCGAATTGCAGAAAGGAGGTTAGGGTTCCCCTGAGCTGACATCCTTCGACTCGGGTCACACAGTCATAACGTGGACTACCATAGGACACCTCACCGGCAATACCCAGAAATTCAGCGAGCTCTACATTGCCTTTTTACGCGCTAATGCATACATCCAATCCCTTACAGCAAGGAAACTCTCCTGCCCCTCAACACTTATGATCACCTGCCCATCGACCGCCTGCCAACTCGAGTTCTGCCCACTGCCCACTGCCCACCAACCCGACAGACAGCGAGCACCGATAACACCGGGCCGGCCGCACGGATCAAACTCCAACCCCAACCTAACCGCAGCGCTTGATCAACTCAAGAACCTCGTCGCTGGTCCACACATCGCGGCGATGCTTGGCGTAGGCACCAGTGTAGCACCTACACGGCCAACGAGTTAGTCACTTCAAGCTAGAGACCTGACGGAAGTTTTCAGGGTTCGCGGGACGGGACGTACTGCTCGTAGCCGTTTGACCTCAGGGGCTCCCGGGCCACGGGCTGGTCCACGACTTGGACATCGGGCGTTGGGGCTGCGGCGGCCAGAGAGGCGATGCCGAGGAGGTAGGTGGCGGCGATGGAGAAGTGCATGTTTGTTGATTTGTTGGTGGTGAGTGGAAAGTGGTTGGTCTGCTTTGTGATGTTGAGTTCGGGGTGGTGGGCTGGAGCTTCAGGTGCGGATGCTTGGGCTCTTATACCCCTCGGGCTGGTGTGGGTGGCGGGTAGCACGCGTCAGAAGTCGGTGTTGGTCTGATGAGAGCTGTTGTGTTGGAGGTTCGGGGCTGCCTCTCACAGAACTAGTCGCTGCAGGGTTGCCGATCAATTTGCGTTGAGACCCGCGGACAAATGGCAAGCCGAGATTTGTTGTCGACCGAAAGCGGGCATTGCGGCTTGTGTGGGAGAAGTCATATTGCGGTTTCACACTCAACCATCTTGTCGGTGTCGGGGACAGAGGCAAGGCAGATTCTATCAGCCCTGACTCCGCGGCGTTGTCGGAGGTGGGATGGGCGGTCCCATTGGTTCGCAGAGAAGGCCACGGACGATGATTTAATTCGCTTGTGCAACGCCGACACAATGAACGGGGTGGCTAGCTATTTACCTGTCGCTGTTTCAGCCGCACTCACCGACCGACCCCTTTTCCGATCCCGAGGCTGAAAAGTCGGGGGTAACTCGATTGGTTTGCAGGTTTGTGCTCAGCCTCATCATTCTCTCCGCTCTCGTATCGGCTTGGCTCTTCAATACCTAGGTACCTAACCTGCGCTCGATTCCCTGAAACAAAACCCAAGTATGCTGGCACTTGATCATCGTTCTCTTGGACATCTGTCGCAAAATAATCGGGGCGGAACACAAGAAAAAAGATGAAATTCCTACTGGGATTGAGCAGCCGCCATGAGTACTCACACTTGGCGAGTGGATCCCCAGATTCCAACCCCGTCGACTCGGACACGCCAAAAGCGCGAGTTCGCGGTATTCCGATCGTCACAACAGTGATCATAGCTCTTGTCACCTCGGCCTGCGCAGCGCTGATAGGACTGTGGTGTGGGAGACACGTTGTTGCGCTCGATCGTCTTTGCACACGGCATGTGGCTGGTTACTGTGAGTGGCTTCCAAGGTGTCGAAAACCCCTTATCGAGTAGCGTCGGTGCTGACCGTAACGTTGCTTCTAGCTCCCGTTCTTGACCACATCGGCATCAAGTACAACGAAGTGCAGTTCGACGGAAGATTTGCAAAAGAGAACGTTTACCGGGGTCTACCATCGTCCAGTGCCGTCGACGATGCATGGAAAGCCCTCGGTGGAGGCTGTAAGCTATCATTTCGTCGTCATGGTTGTGACCTCACCAACTAACCCCGTACAAGACCGACCATTCCTCATCACCGACTCCGAGGCAGCACGAGCAGGTTTGACCAAGAACCACAGCCGACGAAACACTAAGTACGGCGGAGGCTACCCGGTCTTCTTCGAGGGCCTGCATCACCTGCACTGCTTGGACCTGGTCCGACAGTCGCTCTACTACAACTATGACCACTATCTCGAGCGTGGCGCCGGCCCGTTCAGCGACCCCCCCGAGGTTCTGCACTGGCACGTCTGTATGTCGCAACAGCCCCTGTCTCTGTTCCAGGGAATCTCACTAACATAACCATCGTTAAGCCCACTGCCTAGACATCCTCCGCCAGCGCCTAATGTGCACCATGGACATTGGCGTGTTCGGGTCGGTGTGGGTCGGCAACAGGACAGACCCGCACCCCTTTGTCGACTTCAACACCAAGCACATGTGCAAGAACTTTGACGAGATCCGGGCGTGGGCGCAGCAGAACCAGATCGAGTCGCCGTTGCCGGCCGATTACTGGGAGCCCCTGGACGATGACGCGTATATTTGGGAGAAGGCGCCTTAGGATTCAACGGTGGTTACAGTGGATTGAAGTTGCTCACGGTTCTCGCTGTAGTTCTTGGGAGGCCATATAAAATCAACCGCTCCCGTTATTTTGTCAGGACAGGGATCAAACATCCAAGAACTGATACGACGTCTTCCTCAGAACCTCCCCATGCAATCCTCCCACCACAGGACCATAATGAACCTCTGGCATCGCAGCAAAAGTCCCCACACTTATTCTCCCAAGACATACAGCCTCAATCAAATCCTCGCCCCCATCCACATCCCAATCCACGCTCAACGGCAGCAGACTCCTCGGCCGGCTGCTGCCCGCATCCCCCCCGTTCTGCCACCTCCCCCTGACCTTTCCATTCCCATTCCCATTCCCATTCCCACCCCCCTCCTCCGACTTTGACGACGCGCGGGACCCCCACGATAAACTCCCCCCCGGCAAACTCACTCCCCACAGCACCAGCACCTTCCACAGCACGACCGCCCACCGCCGCACCAGCGGCACAACCAGCGGCATGTTGGCCGTGACAATCGCTACAAAGGTCTCGCGCACCGCCCACGACCCCGACTTCTGCGCGCCGCTAACGGGATGTCGCAGGATGAGCACGCACCGCGCGGTGCCGGCACAGATGACGAAGGCGCCGCCCGAGAAGAGGAGGGTCAGGCCGGCTTTCTTGAGGGGGCTGAAGGAGGAGGACCATAGTAGTGGCAGCGGGATGCTCATGAGGTAGAGGTCAGTGAGGATGTTGAGGATGAGGACCGTGAAGATGTTGAGCGGGGAGGTCGCCGGGCGGCACAGACTGCCTGGGTCGGGCTGGATCTGGATAGCTCCGCGAGCCAAGGGCTTGACACCACCTCCACATTCTGTATTCGGGCGTATTTGACTGCGTGTGCAGGGTCCTTCCCTGCTGAGCCTGGAGTTGGTGCCCTGGAGACCGTGCCAGGCGCGCTGTGTAAACGTGTCGGTGATCCGCACGCAGGCACAGAACTTGATCGCTGAGATCGACGAGACAAGTGATGACCCGTTTTGGCAGGAATGCGGCACACCTTACCCAGGAATCTGGATGGAATCGCCACGTTCTTCACTGTCCGAATCGCAGGTGACCCCTTTTTTTTGCGGGTCGGTGCTGTCCCCGAAGCTCAAGCCAGAGTCTTCCAGCATCTTTTTGATCAGATTTGCCATCTCGGTCCGGGGGTATAGTGTGCGATGATGTGTTTTCGAGATTTTGGGGGCCAAACAGGCCGATAGACCACAAACGGTCGGCAGTTGGTCTACGGGCCATCGGGCATATTCCAAGCTGACTGCATCGCGTTTGGCTATTATCGTTGGACAACAGCTCCTTGGTGCGACCGATAAGCTGAGTAAGAACCCGTCGCCCCGCCCACCGCAAGACATTTAGACGCCGAAATCTTGCCCATTTCCATAATCGAGTCTGCGATCTTCACCGCTATGGTAATGGAGTCGTCGTCCCAGCCATGGAGTATGTCTAAGGAGCCGCTCCTCGGGCTGGGGGTGAGCCTCGTTGTGCTCAGCGCCTTCTTCGTCGCCATTAGATTGGCCATCAACGTCAAAAAGACCAAAACCTTCTTGGCTGAAGATGGTACGTAAACAATCCAAATCCCACAGAAATCTCACTCACACTACCAGTGGTCTCCGTCCTGGCTCTAGTCTTGTTGACAGTCTCATACGCCTTGAACTGCCAAGTTGTGAACGGTACGCATCCCCCCCCTTTCACAACCATCTTACCCCTATCCTCACTCACTCACCTAAATCATAGCATCCGCCTCCCCCACCCAGCCCGCGCAAATCCCCCTCCTCCTCGCCTTCCACATCCTCGTCAGCCTCGCCATGTGGTCCTCCAAAGTGCCCATCCTCCTCCTCTACGTCCGCGTCTTCGGCAAGCCCAACCCCTGGCTGCGGCTCACCTGCCACCTCACCATCTTCTGCACGCTCCTCCTCTTCCTCTCGAGCGTCATTCTTGTAGGCATAGCCTGCACCCCCCCTCATACTCAGAATACAGCGCCAATTCCAGTGTCAAGCTCCGGGTCTGAGTCTGCGTCTGCGACCGCGACTGCAACCTCCCCACCCCCCGAGTTCATATCCACCTGCACCACCGCCGGCAACACCACCGGTTTCATCCTGGGCTTCCTTGCCATCGCCACCGACGTCATCATCCTGGCCATTCCCGTCCCCGTCCTCGCGGGGATGGGGACGATGACGTACCTCAAAAAGGCCGGGCTGTTCGCGGTGTTTATGGCGGGCGTGCTGGCACTGGTGGCGGGGGTGACGGCGGCGTATTATAAGTGGTTAGCAATTTCGCAGCCGAGCGAGGGGAGTATGCGGGTTGCGATGCTGTGCAGGTTTGTTTGACTGTCCTTTCTGGGTGGTTAGTTAGAGATGGGGGAGTTAGCTAACTTGTAGTAATAGGGTGGTCGAGTGCTGCATTGCGATTATTGTGGGGTGTGTGCCGATGGCGTATGCGTTTTGGAAGACGTATTTTCTTGGGAGGGGTCATTTGGATAGGCTGTGGGGTTTGGTCAGGTCGCAGAAATCGGGTGGTTCGTAGGATTGCGTCTCTGGGTTAGGATGCTGGAGAGCCGTGGGGTGAAATAATGACGCGAATGATTCGACTGGTTGATGGATAATGGTTGAGCAGCTCCAAAACTTAGATCCTTCCAGAAGACTCCCTGCAGCCGAGACAGCGTTTCCCGTCCAGAATTGTTGAAATTTCGGATATAAACCCAAGAAGCTGAGACAATCACAACTCTGTATCAACACCACCATCAACCCATCTCATCTACCGCCACAAACACCGAGTCTAGGTGCCCTCCCCATCTACTCAACAGCTTCACATCCCCCCTCCCATAGCTACCCCCCTACAAAGCCAAAACCCCCCTCAACACCCCCTCCAACCTCC